>Ga0180215_1003372_pt1 | contig 15078 bp, 13 predicted proteins | sample eDN3rd37CBELigBY_FD_128871 | JGI IMG/M metagenome (GOLD analysis project Ga0180215, IMG submission 128871) | Enriched backyard soil microbial communities from Emeryville, California, USA - eDNA 3rd pass 37_C BE-Lig BY (version 2) (version 2) | ecosystem: Environmental > Terrestrial > Soil >...
CCAACACTCAGTGTTCTGGGTAGCGCGAGAGACCGGTTTCTTGTTGGGCGTAAGGTTCCGAACCGTGGGGTAACGGGCGCAACCAGCGGGGGTCAGCCCGCGTCGCAACCAACGGACCAAAGGGGGGTCATCATGGGTTGGCGCAACTAAAGGTTCCAAGCACATAACCGCCCGCCCGGCGGAGGTGTAGGGGCCGCCGGGCGGGCAGCGCAACTGGAGCGTTGTGCACATCGGTGTTACCGAGCCCTCGGTACCGTAAGAGGGTCATGCCGCAGGTGCTGGACATCGAACAGGCCGTGCTCCTCCTGGAGCTCGAACCACCGTTCGACAAGCGCGATGTGCAACTCGCCCGGCGCCGGCTCGCGAAGCAGTGGCACCCGGATATCGCGCCCCCCGGCCGCCAGCACGAGCACGAGCGGCACCTGAAGGCGGTCAACGAGGCCGCGGACCAGCTCGCGCAGCTCGCCGAGGAGTCGCGCGGCGGCAAGGTGTCCAAGAACGCCGTGAAGGTCAGCGCCGCCGCCGCGCGCAAGCGCCGCGCGGAGGAGGGCGCGCGCGCCTACGCGGAGGAGCAGCGCCGCCGCGCCGAGGCCGCCGACCGCCAGAAGCACGACCCGTTCGGCTCGCGCGTGCCCGACCACTCGGTCGTGCACCGCTACGCCCGCTGCCTCTCCTATCCCGAGTGGGGCGTCGGCACCGTCAACGGCATCTACTTCACGGGCGAGGGCGACGACGTCCAGCAGTGGGCGCGCGTGTCCTTCCAGCCCGGGATCCGCACGGTCCCGGCCGGCTCGCTGCAGTTCGTGGACTTCTCCAAGCCCGACCCGGGCGCCGAGCGCGTGCAGCGGTTCATGACCGCGGCCAAGCACGCGCTGGCCGAGGGCGACTTCCAGCTCGCCGCGCGGCGGCTCGTGTTCGCGCGCGACGCCGAGCCGGGCAACGCCGCCGTCCTGCGGCTGATGACGCTCGCGTTCTGGCAGGCCGGCGACTACAGCGCGGCCGCGCGCGCCGCGCGCGACTGGATCCGCGCCGAGTCGGAGCGCCCCGCGCCCTACCGCTACGCGGCGCGCATCTACGAGGACATGGGCGCGCTCTCGCAGGCCGTCGACGCCGCCGAGCGCGAGACCGCCGCGGCGCCCAACGACACGGGCGCGTGGGAGCGGCTCGGGCGGCTGCGGCTGCGCCGCTTCGACCGGCTCGGGGCGCGCGAGGCGCTCGAGCGCGCGCGGTCGGTCGGCGCGTCCGTCGAAGGGCTGCTGGACCTCGCGCTGGTGCTGAACCTGCTCGGCGACGTCGGCGCCGAGGTCTCGGCCTGCGAGCAGGCGACCCAGCTGGACCCGAAGTCGCCCGCGGCGTGGTCGCGCTACGCGCACGCGCTGGCCCGCACGGACCGCGTCAGCGAGTGCCTCGAAGCCTGCGAACGCACGCTGCGGCTCGTGGATGACCCGGAGGTGCGTGACCTCCGCGACCAGGTCGCCCGGCTCGCGCCGCGCGAGCTGCACGCGGCTTAGCGCCGCAGCTCGTGCTCGGGCAGCAGGAGCGCGCAGACGACGATCAGCGCGGCCAGCGGCACGATCGCCACGAACACCGCGTGCGTCGCCTCCGGCAGGCCGCCCGCGAGCCGCGCCGTCAGCAGCGCGCCGAGCCCGGCGACGGCCAGGCTCCCGCCCATCGAGCGGAAGAACTGGATCGCGGCGGTCGCGACGCCCATCTCGCTGCGCGCGATGCGGTTCTGGGTGGCGATCACGAACGTCTGGAACATCGAGCCCATCCCGAGCCCGATCACGGTCAGGTCGAGCGTGACGACGGCGCGTGAGGAATCCTCGCCCAGCAGCGCCAGCAGCACGCAGCCGGCGAGCACGAGCAGGCTGCCGACGATCGGGAACGCCTTGTAGCGGCCGGTGCGGGAGATCACCTGGCCCGAGGCGACGCTCGCGCACACCCAGCCGAGGCTGAGCGGGATCAGCACCACGCCGGACGCGGTGGCCGAGGAGCCGAGCACGCGCTGGACGAAGACCGGCACGTAGATCGTGACCCCGAACAGCACGCCGCCGATCAGCAGCGCCGCGGTGGTCGCGACCGCGAACGTGCGGTTGCGGAACAGCGCGAGCGGCAGCAGCGGCTCGCGCACGCGCCGCTCGAGCGCGCCGAACGCGGCCAGCGCGGCGACGCCGAGCGCGGCCGCGATGACCACCGGCGCCGAGTTCCACGCGTAGCTCGTCCCGCCCCACGCGCTGGCGAGCAGCACCGCGGTCACGCCCGCGGTCAGCAGCAGCGCGCCGGTGTAGTCGATCGAATGCTCGCGCGGCGCGTGCGCGATCTTCATCGTGCGCACCACCACGATCAGCGCGAACGCGCCGAGCGGCAGGTTGATCAGGAAGATCCAGCGCCACGAGGCGCTGTCGGTCAGCGTGCCGCCCAGCAGCGGCCCGGCGATCGCCGCGGTCGCCCAGACCGCGCCGATGTAGCCCTGGTAGCGGCCGCGCTCGCGGGGCGAGAAGAGGTCGGCGATCGCAGCCTGCGAGAGCGGGACCAGGCCGCCGGCGCCGAGCCCCTGCAGGCCGCGGAAGGCGATCAGCTGCCCCATCGATTGCGCGAGCCCGCAGAGCGCCGAGCCGGTCAGGAAGATCGAGATCGAGACCACGAACAGCCGCCGGCGGCCGTAGAGGTCGCTGAGCTTGCCGTACAGCGGGATCGTGACCGTCGCCGTCAGCAGGTAGGCGGTGACGACCCAGCTCAGCTGGTTGAAGCCGCCGAGGTCGTCGGCGATCTCGGGCAGCGCCGTGGCCACGATCGTCTGATCGAGCGCCGACAGCAGCGTCGCGAGCATGATCGCCGAGAAGGCGATGAAGATCTGCCGCTGTCCGGAGGGCACCGCACGCACGGTACCCCCGGGTGGACGTGTCTCACTCAACCATCCGGGCCTGCGGACGATTGCTCGGTAACAATGCGTCAGCAGCATCACAACCGCTGGGTCGGCGTCGGGCACTCTGCGGCCGCCGATCCGAGGCAGGCGGCGCGGGAGGCCACGGGCGCCGCGCTCGCGGGCCGCGAGCCCGCGCTGCTCGTGCTCCTCTCCAGCTCGCAGCGCGATTTCGCGCCGCTGCCGCGCGCCGTGCGCGAAGCCGCCGGCGGCGCCGTCCCGCTGATCGGCTGCACCACCGCGGGCGAGCTCGCGGGCACCGTCGCCGGTTCGGGGCACGTCGTGGTGATCGCGCTCGGGGGCATCGCGGTCCGGACTGCCCGCGGCCTGCTGGCCGACGGCTCGCGCGCGGCGGGCGCCGCCGCGGCGGCGGGCATCGCGGCCATCGAGGCGCCCAACCGCGCCGTGCTGCTGCTCGCCGAGGCGCTCACGGGCGAGCGCTCGGAGATCGTGCGCGGCGCGTTCAGCGTGGCCGGCGCGCTCGTCCCGCTGATCGGCGGCGGCGCGGGGGACGACCTCGCCATGCGCCAGACCCACCAGTTCTTCGACGACGACGTGCTGACGGGCGCGGTCGTCGGCGCGGCGATCGGCTCGGACGGGCCGATCGGGATCGGCATCGGCCACGGCTGGCAGCGCGTCGGCGAGCCGATGGTCGTCACCGAGTCCAGCGGCGAGCGCATCCGCCGCTTCGACGACCAGCCCGCGGCCGAACAGTTCCTGCGGCGCGTCGGCGTGGACGCCGCGCGGGCCGACGATCCGGAGGTCTGGGCGCACGCGGCGCTCATGCACCCCGTCGGCTTCCCGCGCCCCGCGGGCGACGAGGTGCGCGCGATCATGGGCGTCGACTACGAGGACCGCTCGCTGTTCTGCCCCGACGTGCCCCAGGGCACGATGGTGTGGGCGATGAAGGGCGACGCCGGCACCGTCATGGACGGCACCCGGACGGCGTGCGAGCGGGCCCTGGAGATGCTCGGCGACGCCCCGCCCGTCGGCCTGCTCGCCTTCGACTGCGCGGCGCGCCGCGCGATCCTCGGCGAGGACGGCATCCGCGCCGAGGCGGCCGCGATCGCCGAGCTGGCGCCCGGCGTCCCGGTCGGCGGCTTCTACACCTACGGCGAGATCGCCCGTGTGAGCGGCTCGCGCGGCGTCCACAACGCGACGCTGGCCGTCCTGGCGCTCGGCTGATGCTCGACGCCGGCTACGCCCCGAACCGGCTCGTCGAGTTCCTGACCGCCGTCAGCCGCGACGATACGGCGCGATCGCGCGCCGGACCGCGGCGGAGCTGACGGCCGAGGAGTTCGACGCCGAGCTCGGGGCGGTGGTGTCGGGCGGCGTGGTCGAGGCCGCCGTCGGGTTCGGGGCGAGCCCGGTCGCCGCGCGCGAGCTGCTGGCGATCGAGCTCGGCGACCGCGAGGCCTGCTTCCCCGGCATCGGGCGCTGCCACGTGGCCACGGCCGCCTGGCAGGCGTCGCGCGGCGGGCTGCTGATCGTCGGCCGGGTGGCGGCCGAGTTCACGCCCGAGGAGCGCAACCTGCTGCTCGGGATGGCGCGCGGCGTCGGCCTGACCTTCCGGATGATCGAGGCGCTCGAGGTCGAGCACGAGCGCCGCATGCTGCTGGAGGCGCTGCTCGACATCCAGCGCGCGATCTCGCGCCGCGAGCCGCTGCGCGACGTGCTCGCGCTGGTCACGGGCGGCGCGTCGCGGCTGCTCGGCGGCCGCGAGGTCGAGCTCGTGCTCGACCACCAGGCCCAGCCGCGCTCCGGGACCGTGTGCGCCCCCGTCCACGTCAACGGCGTCCACGCGGGCGCGCTCGTGGTGCCGGGCGGGCCGGCGGACCGCGAGCTGCTGGCCGCGTTCGCCGGGCACGCGAGCGTCGCGCTCACCGACGCGCGGCTCGTGGAGGCGATCGAGCAGGCCCACCGCGACGCCGTCACCGGCCTCCCGAACCGCCTGCTGTTCCTGGAGCGCCTCGGCAGCGAGCTGGCCGCGGGCGCCCGGATCGCGGTGCTGTTCCTCGACCTCGACCGCTTCAAGGCGGTCAACGACACGCTCGGGCACGCCGCGGGCGACGAGCTGCTGCGCCGGGTGGCGGGGCGGATCGCCGCCTGCGTGCGCGCCGTCGACTTCGTCGCGCGCTTCGGCGGCGACGAGTTCGCGGTCCTGCTCGACGACGCGGCGGCCGCGGAGGCCGTCGCCGAGCGGATCATCGCCGCCGTCCAGCGCGTGGTCGCGCTCGAGGGCGGGGACGTGTTCGTCGGCGCCACGGTCGGCGTGGCCTACGCCGACGGCGCGCCGGACGCCGAGACGCTGCTGCGCAACGCCGACATTGCGATGTACCGCGCAAAGAACGCCGGCGGCGGGCGCGTGGCGACCTTCACCGACCGGCCCGCGCGCTAGCTTCTCGCGGATGCGCCTGATCGTCGCCCGCTGCTCCGTCGACTACACCGGCCGCCTCACCGCGCACCTCCCGGAGGCGCTGCGGCTGATCATGCTCAAGGCCGACGGGTCGGTGCTCGTGCACGCCGACGCGGGCGGCTACAAACCCCTGAACTGGATGACGCCGCCGACCGCGGTGATCGAGGAGGGCGACACGATCGTCGTCCGCAAGCTCAAGGGCGAGGACCAGCTGGAGATCAAGCTGCACGAGGTCGTCAGCGACGTCACGCACGTGATGGACTTCGACGCCGACCGCCTGAGCAAGGACGGCGTGGAGGCCGACCTGCAGGCCGCGCTGGCGGAGGCGCCGCACTTCTGCGGCGAGGGGTTCCGGCTCGTGCGGCGCGAGTGGCCGACGGACATCGGGCCGGTCGATCTGATGTGCCGCGACGAGGCCGACGGCTGGATCGCGGTCGAGATCAAGCGGATCGGGACGATCGAGGCCGTCGAGCAGCTCTCGCGCTACCTGGAGCGGATCCGCCAGGACCCGGGCAAGGCCGATTGCCGCGGCGTGCTGGCGGCGACGATCGTCAAGCCGCAGGCGCGCGTGCTGGCCGAGTCGCGCGGGATCGGCTGGGTCGAGGTCGACCTCGCGGTGCTGCGCGGCGAGCGCGAGCCCGCTTTGACGCTTTTCGGATAGGGCGTCCCCCGGGCGGGGCTACTCGCCGGTCAACGTCAGGATCAGCGACCGCGCCCCGCCGTGGTCGCGGTGCTCGCACAGGTAGATGCCCTGCCAGGTGCCGGTCGCGAGCCGGCCGCCGCTGACCGGCAGCGTCAGCGACGGGCCCAGCAGGGACGCCTTGATGTGGGCGGGCATGTCGTCCGGGCCCTCGAGCGTGTGCGTCCAGTAGCGGGCGTCCTCGGGCACGGCCGCGTTGAACCACGTCTCGAAGTCTGCGCGGACGTCGGGCGAGGCGTTCTCGTTGAGCGTCAGCGACGCCGACGTGTGGCGGATGAAGACGTGCAGCAGCCCCACCTGCAGGCGGCCGAGCTCGGGCAGCGCCTCGAGCACGTCGCGCGTGATCAGGTGGAAGCCGCGCGGCCGCGGCCGCAAGGTGATCTCCCGCTGGACCCACATGCGCGCTTACGGTATCCGCGCGGCGCGCATGTCGACGCGCCGGCCGACGAACGGGACGCCCTCGGCCTCCAGCAGCGCGCGCTGGCGCGCGCCCTTGGCCAGCGTCCCGTCCGCGCGCACGACCCGCCACCACGGGACGTCGTCGTCCGTCCGGTGCAGGACGGTGCCGGCGAAGCGGGGGGCGCCGGGCGAGACGTCACCGTAGGAACGCACGAAGCCCTCCGGGATCGAGCGGATCCGCTCGAGGACCTGCGCGGCCCTATCGTCTGGGTCATGCGCCATGGGACGTATTCAATCGTGGCCCGCGATCCGGCCACGGGCGAGCTCGGCGTCGCGGTGCAGTCGCACTGGTTCTCGGTCGGCCCGCTGTGCGCGTGGGCGCAGGCCGGGATCGGCGCGGTCGCCACCCAGTCGGTCGTCGAGCCCGCCTACGGCCCGAACGCGCTCGCCCGGCTCGCGGACGGCGTCAACGCCCAGCAGGCGCTGGGCGAGCTGCTGGCCGCCGACCCGCTGCAGCACGTGCGCCAGGTCGCGGTGGTCGACGCCCGCGGCGCGATCGCCGTCCACACGGGCCGGGGCTGCATCGCGCACGCCGGCCACGTCACGGGCGAGCACTTCAGCTGCCAGGCGAACATGATGGCCGGCGAGGGCGTCCCGCAGGCGATGGCGGACGCGTACGGGGCCGCCGAGGGCGAGCTGCAGGACCGGTTGCTGACGGCGCTGGACGCCGCCGAGGCGGCGGGCGGCGACGTGCGCGGCCGCCAGTCGGCGGCGATGGTCGTCGCCGCGGCCGAGGGCGAGCCGTGGCGGCGCACCGTCGACCTGCGCGTGGAGGACCACGACGCGCCGCTGGACGAGCTCCGGCGCCTGCTCGACCTGCAGCGCGCCTACGACCTGGCGGGCACGGCCGACGAGCTGCTGGCCGCGGGCCGCCGCGACGAGGCCGGCGAGCTCTACCGCCGCGCGGCGCAGCTGGCCCCGAACAGCGACGAGCTGCGCTTCTGGGCCGGGCTCGCGCTGGCCCAGGCCGGCGACCTCGCCGCGGGCGTGGCCGAAGTGCGCAGCGCGATCGCGCACAACCCCAACTGGCGGGTCCTGCTCGAGCGCCTGACGCCCGAGCTCGCGCCCGCGGCCGAGGCCGTGCGCGCCCAGCTCTAGCGCTCCTGCTCCTCCCGGGGCTTGTGCGCGCGCAGCGAGCCCGGCTTGGCCTTGAGCTCCGGCTGCGCGCGCGTCTTGAGCAGGCTGGCCACGGTGGTGACCGTCAGCACCACGCCGATCACGACCAGCGAGAGCCCGGTCGAGATCTCCGGCACGTCGGCGGAGAGGTCCTCGTGCGCCCAGTGCAGGACGAGCTTGACGCCGATGAAGGCCAGGATCAGCGACAGGCCCGTGGAGAGGTAGACGAGGCGGTCGAGCAGGCCGGTGACCAGGAAGTACAGCGCGCGCAGGCCGAGCAGCGCGAACGCGTTGGCGGCGAAGACGATGAACGCCTCCTTGGTGACGCCGAAGACCGCGGGGATCGAGTCGAGCGCGAACAGCAGGTCGGTCGAGCCGATCGCGATCAGCACGATCAGCAGCGGCGTCACGAGCCGGCGCCCGTCGACGCGGGTGACCAGCGCGCCGCCGTGGTAGTCGTCCGTGACCGGGAAGCGGCGGCGGGCGAAGCGCACGAGCACGTTGTCCTCGACCTCGGGCTCCTCGTCGCGGTGCCGGAACAGTTGCACGGCCGTGAACAGCAGCAGCAGGCCGAACAGCAGGAACATGAACGTGAACAGGTCCAGCAGCGCCGCGCCGAGCAGGATGAAGATCACCCGCAGGATCAGCGCGAGCACGATCCCGATGATCAGCACCTTCTGCTGGTGCTCGGCCGGGACCGCGAACGTGCTCATGATGATCACGAACACGAACAGGTTGTCGACGGACAGGCTCTTCTCGACGATGTAGCCCGCGAAGTACTCGCCGCCGTAGTCCCAGCCCGCGATCATCCCGAACGCGACGCCGAAGCCGATCGCGACCGCGATGTAGAACAGCGACGCCAGCGTCGCCTCGCGGAAGCCGACCTCGTGCGGGCGCAGCGCGGCCTGCGCCAGATCGACCGCGAGCAGGACCACCACGAGGCCGACGGTCGCGGCCCAGCCCGCGAAGGTGACGTCAAGCATGCCCGCGGCACCTTAAACGACGAAGGCCCGCGACGAGGCGGGCCTTCGCGGTCATGGCGTTCGCGCCTAGCAGATGACCTGCAGGTGGAACGAGCCCGGGTCGTCGCCCGTGTCGACGGTGACGCTGTCGGCCGCGTTCTCCGTCGCGACGACGCCGTAGGCCTGCGCGGCGGCCGAGCCGACCGGCGAGGCCGTGAACGAGCACTTGCTCACGTCGCGGTTGAACTTGACCGTGTACACGTTGCTCGCGGCGTCCTTGCTCGCCGAGACGGCGCCGCGGTTGTTCGTGCTGAGCTCGCCGGCGCCGCTGACCTGCGCGGCCAGCAGGCTGCCCTGGAGCGCGGTGAGGTCGGTCGCGGCGGCGAAGTCGGCCGCCTCCTTGTCGTCCAGGCGGTCGGCGTTGAGGCCGGTCGCGACCGCGGTCGCGTTGGTCGTGAACGGCCGGCCGTTCACGTTGCCGGTCTCGATGCGGCCGCCCTCGGCGCCCACGGTGGCGAACTGGAACGCGTGGCCGCCCTTGAGGTTGTTGGCGCGGATGCACGGCTCGTTGCCGAGGTTCGAGCGGCAGCCGTAGATGGCGCCGCCGCCGTCACCATCGCGCTTGTTCGACTGGCGCGTCCCGTAGGTGGCGTTGTTGGCGATGATCTCGGTCTCGCTGTTGAGCGCGAGCGAGGGGTTGCTCGACGGGTTGCGCTTGCCGAGCAGAAGGTTCCGGCCTTCGCCGAAGCCCATCGCGACCGACGGGATCCCGATCGCGAGGACGAGGGAGCACACGATCGCGGCGCGCCCGGAGAATCGAAGCTTCTTCATATCCCCTTGCGACACCGCACCGCGGGCGGAGTTGCGCGGCTGCAAGCGATCGCCCGCGGCGGGTCCGGTGCGTTACTGCCCCGCGCAACATCCGCGGGGCAGGATCGTTCAGCGCTCGCCCGGCTGCTTGGTCGGGTTCACCGACACGGGCACGCTCAGGTCGAGCGCCGTGCGGATGATGCGCGTCTGCTCGACGGTGTGCGCGGCCGGATAGCCCTCGCCCGGCGAGGCCCGCTCGGGCCGCCCGACGTAGCCGAACTCGATGTCGGTGGGCAGGATCTGCAGCAGCCGCGGCGACATGTGGGCGCGGGCGCCCATGTTGCGCGGCTCCTCCTGCACCCACAGGACCTCCTTGAGGTTCGGGTAGCGCTTGACCTCCTCGAGGATCTGCGCCTGCGGGAACGGGTACAGCAGCTCGACGCGGGTGATCGCGACGCCCTCGTTGTTCTCGCGCGTCGCGTGGCCCTTGAGGTCGTAGTAGATCTTGCCCGTGCAGAGCACCAGGCGGGTGACCTTCTCCTCGTCGATGCGCGGCTCGGGCAGGACCGGGAAGAAGCGGCTCTCCGACAGGTGCTCGATGCGCGAGGTCGCCTGCGGCAGGCGCAGCAGCGACTTCGGGGTCATGATCACCAGCGGCCGCTGCTTGGCGACCCGCGCCTGACGGCGCAGCAGGTGGAAGTACTGCGCCGGCGTCGTCAGGTTCGCGACGCGGATGTTGCCCTCGGCGGCCAGCGACAGGAAGCGCTCCAGGCGCCCGCTCGAGTGCTCGGGGCCCGAGCCCTCGTAGCCGTGCGGGAGCAGCAGCGTGAGCCGCGTCGTCTGGCCCCACTTCGACAGCGCCGAGACGATGAACTGGTCGATGATGACCTGCGCCGAGTTGACGAAGTCGCCGAACTGGGCCTCCCAGAGCACGAGCGTCTCCGGCGCCTCCATCGAGTAGCCGTACTCGAAGCCGAGGCAGGCGACCTCCGACAGCGGCGAGTTGTGCAGCTCCATCGGCGCCAGCGCGCCCGGCAGCGACTGGATCGGCGAGATCCGCTGGCCCGTCTTGTGGTCGTGCAGGACGAGGTGGCGCTGCGAGAACGTGCCGCGCTCGGCGTCCTGGCCGGTCAGGCGCACCGGGGTGCCCTCGGTCAGCAGCGACGCGAACGCGAGCGCCTCGGCCTGCGCCCAGTCGATCCCGCCGTCGGGCCCGACCGTCCCGCGCCGGCGCTCGAGCTGCTTGACCAGCTTGGGATGGACCGTGAAGCCCTCGGGGATGTGCAGCAGCTCGTCGTTGAGCTTGCGCAGCCGCTCGGCCGAGACCGCGGTCTTGACCTCGGGCGAGGCCGAGCGGTCCAGCTCGTAGCCGCCCGTCGGCTGCTCGTCGCCCGCGCTGGCCAGCTGCTCCTTGAGCTCGCGGTGGCGGCGCGAGAGGTCCTCCCAGATCTCGGTCGCGATCTGGTCGGCCTCCTCCTGGGTGATCGTGCCGTCCTCGATCAGCGCCTGCGCGTAGAGCTCGCGGACCGGCTTCTTGGCCTTGATCTTGGCCGTCATCTCCGGCTGCGTGTACGCGGGCTCGTCCGCCTCGTTGTGGCCGTAGCGGCGGTAGCCGATCAGGTCGATCAGGACGTCGTGGCCGAACTCCTGGCGGAACGCGAACGCGAGCCGGACCGCGCTGATGCAGGCGGCGACGTCGTCGGCGTTGACGTGGATGATCGGGACGTCGAAGCCCTTCGCGAGGTCCGACGCCCAGCGGGTGGAGCGCGAGTCGTCCGGGTCGGTCGTGAAGCCGACCTGGTTGTTCTGGATCAGGTGCAGCGTGCCGCCGACCGTGTAGCCGTCCAGCGCCTGCAGGTTGAACGTCTCCGCGACGACGCCCTGGCCCGGGAAGGCCGCGTCGCCGTGCAGGATGATCGGGACCGCGGCGTTGGTGTCCAGCGTCGCGTGCGTGCCCTGGCGCGTGGTCTGCACCGCGCGCGTGGCGCCCTCGACGACCGGGCCGACGTACTCGAGGTGCGACGGGTTGGACTCCAGCCGCACGAGCACGCTCTGGTTCTCGCCGCACTGGTAGGTGCCCTGGGCGCCGTGGTGGTACTTGACGTCGCCCGTGCCGCCCTGCGGGATCGTCGTGACCGCCTCGATCGAGGACGCGCCCTCGAACTCGCGGAAGATCGTCTCGTACGCGCGCCCGAGGTTGTGCGCGAGCACGTTCAGGCGGCCGCGGTGGGCCATGCCGAGCACGACCTCGCGGGCGCCCTCGACGGCGGCGAGCTGGATCATCTCGTCCAGCATCGGGACCGTCATGTCCAGGCCCTCGACCGAGAACTGCTTCTGGCCCAGGTAGGCCTTGTGCATGAAGCGCTCGAGCGAGTCGACCTGGGTCAGGCGGCGCAGCAGCGCGACCTTCTCCTCGCGGCTGAGCGGGGCGCGGAACGCGCCCGTCTCGATCTTCTCGCGCAGCCACACGCGCTGGCGGTGCGAGGCGATGTGCTCGATCTCGTAGGCGATCGTGCCGCAGTAGGTGTCGCGCAGCTTCGGCAGGACGTCGGCGAGCGTCTCGCCCGGCACGCCGACGCGCAGGATCGAGGCCGGGATCTTGGCCATCAGCTCCGGCGTCAGGCCCAGCGGCTCGGGGTCGAGCGCGGGGTCGCCCTCGGGCTCGGAGCCGAGCGGGTCCAGGCGCGCGGCCAGGTGGCCGTGCGTGCGGTGCGCCTTGATCAGCGACATCGCGGCCTGCACGGCCTGCAGCAGCTGCAGGTCCGGCTCGCCGGCGGCGGCCGGCGCGGGCTCGGTGACCTCGGCCGGGGCGGGGCCCGCGGGCCTGGGCGCCGTGGGCGCGGGGCCGAGCGCGACGCCGAGGTCGGAGAAGACCTGCTCGTAGAAGCCGTGCTCGCCTTGCAGGTACTCCTCGACGACCTTCAGGAACTGGCCGGACTCGGCGCCCTGGATGATGCGATGGTCGTAGGTCGACGTCATCGTCATCACCTTCTCGGCGCCGATCGTGGCGCCGATCCCGGACAGGCCGGGCGGGTAGCCGATCGAGCCCGTGGCGACGATCGTGCCCTGGCCGTTCATCAGCCGCGGCACGGACGCGATCGTCCCGATGCCGCCCGGGTTGGTGAGCGACAGGTTGGCGCCCTGGAGATCGTCGGCGGTGAGCTTGTTCTCGCGCGCCTTGGCGATCAGCTCGTTGAAGGCCTCCAGGAACTGCGGGAACGTCAGCCGGCCCGCGTCCTTGATCACGGGCACCATCAGCGTGCGCCCGCCGCCCTTCTTCTCGACGTCGACCGCGATGCCGAGGTGGACCGCGCCGTCGTCGATCACGTGCGGCTTGCCGTCGATCTCGGCGAAGTGGGTCGCCATCACCGGCATCTGCTCGGTGGCCGCGCGCGCGATCGCGTGCGCGATCAGGTGCGTGAAGGAGACGCGGTGGCCGGCCTCCTTGAGCTGCTTGCGGCGCGCGTCGAGGTTCGTGACCGTGAGCGTGCGGAAGGACGTCGCGGTCGGGATCGCGCGCGACTCGTCCATGTAGCGCGCCAGCATCGCGCTGGCGCCCTTGAGCAGGGTCTGCTTGCCGGCGGGCTTGGCCGCCGGGGCGGCGCTGGCGCCGTTCTCCTGGAAGGCGAGCACGTCGGCCTTGCCGATGCGGCCGTGCGGGCCCGTGCCGCGGACCTGCGTGAGGTCGATGCCCTGCGCGGCGGCGACGCGCTGCGCGACCGGCGTGACCTTGATGCCATCGACCCCAAGGTCGGATGATCGGGGTGGGGCGGAGGGGCTGCCCTGCCTTGTCGTCTCGGTCGCCTCGGGCTTCGGCGCGGCCTTCGCGGGGGCGGCGCCGCCGGCCATCCTCGCGATCACCTGGCCGACCGTGACCGTGTCGCCGGCCTCGGCGAGCACCTCGGTCAGCGTGCCGGACGCGGGCGCCGGGACCTCGGCGTCGACCTTGTCGGTCGAGATCTCCACGATCGTCTCGTCCTGCGCGACCGCGTCGCCGGGCTGCTTGGCCCACTCGAGGATCGTGCCCTCGGACACCGACTCGCCCATCGCGGGCATCTCGATCTCGATCACCGTCGCCTCATCGGCGGCGGGCTCGTCGCCCTTGAGCGCCGGTCCAGAACCGTTGGACCCAGGTTCGATCTCGGCCAGCACGCTGCCGACGCCGACCGTGTCGCCCTCGGCCGCATGGATCTTCACCACCGTTCCGCTGACCGGAGCGGGAACCTCCGCATCGACCTTGTCGGTCGATATCTCGACGAGCGTCTCGTCCTCGGAAACCTCGTCGCCTTCCTGTTTATGCCACTCGAGGATGGAGCCTTCGGAGACCGAATCGCCCATCGGGGGCATGACCACTTCGACGGTGGTGTTCACTGCCATATCAGGGTCCTAGACCATATCGCGTTGGGGGAGCGTCGCCGGTGTACCCGGACGCCGCTCCGCGTAGAGAAAACCGATGCTTCCCGCGAACGGCCCGATGCCACCCACGACGGCGACCATCACGCCGAGCCAGAGCGGGATCACGCGCCGTCGGACGGCGTCCACGCACAGCAGCGACATGATGATCCAGCCGATGCCGTGCGCCCAGCCGAGCACGTACTTGACGTCGTCCACCCCGCCCGCGATCGCGGTCGCGAGCAGGGCCGCATAGACCGCCGAGTGCGTGAACGACAGATACTTGAGCGCGCGGAAGCTCACGTGGATAACAACGTTGCCATCCGCCGGAGTTGCGGATGTGACTCCTCGGGCCAGTCGGCGGGGTCCGGCGGCCACCACGCGTGCGCGTCGTGCTCGTGGTCCGGGGTGACCTCCGCGCCCGGCGGCAGCCACGCCTGACCCACGAGCAGGACCAGGCCGGTGGGCGTGGCCAGCAGCGCCTCGACCGCGAGCCGCTCGGCCGTCACCGACCACTCCTCCTGCAACTCGCGTGCCAGCGAGTCGGCGGGGTTCTCGCCCGCGTCGACCGCGCCGCCCGCACCGAGCGCCCACACGCCCGCCCAGGTGGCGACCCACTCCGCGCGCCGGCCCGCCAGCCAGCGCCCTTCCGCGTCGCGCACCACACACAGCACCGACAGCGCGTTCGCGGCGTCGGAGGTGAGCCGCAGCGCCCAGCGCATCTCCTCGAGCTGGAGGCTGAGCCCGCCGTCCTCGGTCTGGAAGCCCGCCAGCCGCGCGCCGATGCCGTCGTGCGCGGGCGACCCGCGCTCCTTCAGCCGGCCGATCGCCAGGTCCGCGGCGGCCGACTGCTCCGGCGCCGGCTCGTACGGGCTCTCGCTCCAACGCGAGCTCACCCGGCCTGGCGGCCAGGGACCGCGAGCGAGGATGCCGGGCGGAAAGGACAACGCAGACCCCAGGCTAGCCCGCCGCGGGTACCCTTCGGTGTTATGAGCGTCGAAGCCTCTGGAAAGAACATGCGAGCCGTCTGCGCAGCCAAGGAGGCCCACGACAAGACCTGCCCCTGGGGCGGCAAGGCCAACGAGGTCCACCTCTCCTTCTTCGACATCGAGCGCATGGGCTGGGAGGAAGGCGACGTCATCTGCGGCCTGGTGGTCGTCGGCGACCAGACCGTCGCCACCGGCATGATGCGCGTCACCTGCGACGCCGAGCCCGACGGCGGCAAGAAGGAAGAGGAAGAGGTCGAGGAGGCCGTCGACGCCGTCGCCGAGCGCGAGCTCGTCACGGTCGGCCCGGGCGG
>Ga0180215_1003374_pt1 | contig 15075 bp, 19 predicted proteins | sample eDN3rd37CBELigBY_FD_128871 | JGI IMG/M metagenome (GOLD analysis project Ga0180215, IMG submission 128871) | Enriched backyard soil microbial communities from Emeryville, California, USA - eDNA 3rd pass 37_C BE-Lig BY (version 2) (version 2) | ecosystem: Environmental > Terrestrial > Soil >...
ATGTAGTCTGTATAGACCGGCTGCAGTCCTTTTTGTACAAGCATGTCGTGGACCTCTTTGACACTTCTTTCATCAGAAATTTCAAACTGCTGGTCGCCTTTTTGTTCTTCTTCATGACCGCCAACGCCCACATTCACACCTGCCGACATTTTCGTTGCCACCATACCGGCTGTATTGTCACGGAAACCTGCTCTTTCGCGAGTGGAAATCGTAATTCCCGCAAATGGCATGAACAAACGGTAAGCCATCATCACTTGTAGTAGTTGCTTTTCATGTACATCCTTTGAATTATTATCTGCATTATTAATATATGGGCGTATCCGTGGAACGGAGAAGCCAATCTCTGCATGCGGATATTTTTGTTGAATTAATTTTGCGTGCAAGCCAGCTGCAAAGGCATCCTTGCGGAAATCGTCTAATCCAAGCAATGCTCCAAAGGAAACCCCGCGCATGCCGCCTAATAAAGCACGTTCCTGTGCATAAAAGCGGTAGGGGAAAATTCGTTTCGATCCCCATAGATGCACTTGCTCATATTTATCAGGGTTATAGGTTTCCTGATAAACGGACACAAAATCAGCACCGCATTCATGCAGGTATGCATATTCGTCGACATTTAACGGATAGATTTCAATGCCGACTGTCTTGAAATATTTTGCTGCAAGCTTAATGGTATTCCCAATATATTCAACATCTGATTTATAACGGGATTCACCGGTAAGAAGTAAAATCTCTTCTAAACCTGTCGCAGCAATTGCTTTTAGTTCATCTTCAGCTTCATTCGGGTTAAGGACGGCACGCTGAATTTTATTTGTTGCTTTAAACCCGCAATAGACACATTCATTTTCACAATAATTCGCTATATATAAAGGGGTAAAAAGGGTGACGCTGTTTCCAAAGTGCTTCTTTGTTTTCGTCATTCCTTTTCTGGCCATTGATTCTAAATATGGTAAGGCAGCAGGGGAGAGAAGCACCCCGAAGTCCTCCAATGATAAATGGTCTTTAGCTAGAACTCTCTCCACATCGCGTCCAGTATAAAGACTATAATCATACTTTTCTACTGTTTTTAGCACCCTGTCCATTAAATCTGATTGGATGATTTCCATCCCTTCTTGATATTGCATATGGTCGACTCTTTTTCTTCTCATTTCAAATTAATCCTCCAAAAATCCTGTTAATGGACTGGAAGCCTCTGCTTTAAAATCCAGCACTCTTCCTAAACCGGCTAGATAGGCTTCGCGTCCAGCTACTATTGCTTGTTTAAATGCACTTGCCATCATGGACACATCATTTGCTGTTGCAACGGCCGTATTACACATGACCGCAGCAGCACCCATTTCCATGGCTTCGCAGGCTTGTGACGGCCGGCCAATGCCCGCATCAACAATAATAGGTAAGTCAATTTCATCAACTAAAATTTGAATAAATTCCTTTGTACATAGGCCTTTATTGCTTCCAATCGGAGCACCTAAAGGCATGACGGCAGCAGCACCGGCATTAACGAGAGCTCTTGCTGTATATAAATCAGGATACATATAAGGCATAACAATAAAGTTCTCTTTTGCAAGCATTTCAGTTGCTCTAACCGTTTCTTGGTTATCTGGCAGTAAATACTTTGAATCCGAAATCACTTCTAATTTAATAAAATCCCCGCAGCCTAGTTCCCTTGAAAGACGAGCGATTCTTACGGCCTCCTCTGCTGTTCTTGCACCGGATGTATTCGGAAGAAGCGTAATATTTTTTGGAATATAGTCGACGATATTTTCTTCGCCGCCTGTGTTTGCTCTTCTTAGGGCTAGAGTAACAATTTCCGCTTCTCCATGTTCAATAACAGCTTTCATAAAATCGAGTGAAAATTTACCTGACCCTAAAATAAATCGAGATTGAAATTCGTGTCCGCCAATTGTTAATGGATCTTTTATTAATGTCTCTTTCATCTGAAAAATCCTCCTTATACTTCTTCCTGTCCTAATAATAATCGTAGAATCATATTCGCCTGGTGGCCGGCACAAATTTGCACTCTTGGCGCCATTAACCCTCTGCCGACCTTTGCTTCATTTTCTAAATCTCCACATACATATAATTGTTTCATCGGTCTTCTTGTTTGGATTAAATTAGAGCTGTCATACCCAGCCATTCCCGATCCAGATACAATTTTACAATAGGGGAGCTGTTCCAATGCCGTATTCACCAGCATGGCTTTAGCATCCGGTTTGTCAAAGGCTTCACAAATGACATCGTAGCCTTCAAAGAGCTCCTTCACATTTTCCTCTGAAATTTTAGCGACTCTAGTTTCGACTGTAATAAATGGGTTAATTTCTTCTAGCTGTTCTTTAAGTGCAGCGGTCTTTGGCATTCCCAGATGTCTTACGTAATAGCTTTGTCTGTTAAGGTTGCTAGGCTCAACAATATCAAAATCAACTAGAAATAGATGCCCAACTCCAATTCTCGCTAGCATAACCGCAATATTAGACCCAAGACCGCCTAGACCTGCGATGGCAACCTTTCCTTTTTTTATTCTTTGATGGACATAGGGAGTATGCCTAGCCATCATCATGCTTTCTAATTCTTCTTCATCTGGCATGACGCCTTTTCGAATAATAGAAAGAATATCATTTTCAGCTAAGGGTGAATCTTGATTGATTTGAAATCCATTTAAAATGACAATATCATCAGGATTTCCTATACTATCTCTTACTTGGAATGCCGTCTGATAAGTCGTTTTCTGTTCTTTTCCATTGATGATTACATTCATGGTGCTCAGCCTCCTCCTACAAATCGAACAATTTCTAATGTATCTTCTTCTTTAAGAATGACATTTTTGTAATCTGCCTTTGGAACGATATTTCCATTGCATTCAACGGCAATTTTCGTTAAATCAAAGTTTTTTAATGTTAAATAATCATATAAAGTTTGATCCTTTTTTAGTCTTTCAACAGTTCCGTTTACCTTCAATTTTTCCACTTCCTTCCAAATTTTCATAAAAAAAAGCACAAAAAGGGTAACACCCTTTCGGTGGTGCTCCCCATTTTGTGCTTCGTTTTTATTAATAGTTGACTAAATTATATAAAAATTATGTATTCTAGTCAACAGGAGAATTAAATTATGATAATCATCTATATTTGGCCATTCTAAGATAGGAAGGCGGTGAGTTTCTCATTGTTTTACAAAGAATATAGGTCTTGTAAGGAATTAGAGAAATATATTAAATGCTTTTGGATTATGGAACGAACATACAATGATCAATATGGTCATTTTGAATATCTTTGGCCTACAGGTTTAACTGAGATATTATACATGGATGGTTCGAGGTTTACTTATATAAAGGCTTTGTTAAATAATATTGTTGATTTTTGACTCATTCATGACCATATCGCTTAGATGAGCCAAATATCCACTAGTATATGTCGAAATATTAAAAAGGACATATATGTTTCTAATTATGTTGATGCCAAGACAAAGCGTTGGATTTTTGGATAAATAAAGCAGGCTTTGAGGTGAGAAAAGATACGAGTATGGGACCAAACATGAGATGGATTGAGGTTGCTGCAAAAGAGGCTGAAACAGTGTTGGTTTTATATCCTAAAAAAGCCATGCCTAATTTTGAAGAACTCAAACCATCTTTGGTTTTTGAATGTAAGAATATAGAAGAAACTTATGAAACAATGAAAAAGAATGGCGTTGAATTGGAAGGTGAACCGGTAGCAATGGGATTTGGAAAGTTTGCAACTTTCTTTGACGAATCAGGAAATCGATTGGGTTTAAGAGAGTAATATACGCAGATCTTATTTGTGGACGAATCCAAATGAGATGAAGCCATAGACTCTTCTTTTTTGAATAGATATTGTTCATCTGTAGAAAAATATCTCCTATGATGGAACGTTTCCGTTAGAAGGAGAGACAAAAATGAAAATTGATTTTGATTTAATCAGACAGACAGAGCGATACCATTATGATGATCCTACATGCGGTGTGTTGATTGATATCTTCCGGAATGGCAGTCATTGGCATGCCATAGCCATTGCTGAAAACGCAGAGTGGTTTTGTCATAATGGCTTCGGAGAAACAAAAGAGCAGGCAGCAGAAGAGGCTATTATTGGTGTATTAAATCTTGTGAAAAATAGGGATTTATAGAATGATGAAACATTTACTGAACCCAATTGTATAGATTGGGTTCTTTTTGATGTCCAATAAAGTGTATTGCGACATATTCACATTGTAAAAACTTGTTTATATTGAATCTTTTCAGGCTTCCCCTGCGAATCCGCTACAATGATTTCCCCTATCCAGAAACAGTCGGAAAGGTTCAAGGGATGTACGGAAATGGGGAAGCCTTTTTCGGTGTACTAGAAGGAAGTATAGTATTATGTTTTAAAATTAAATCTTCTACAGCTTCATCTAATAGGCGTGACATAAGGATACGAGTAACAGAGGAGATTTTTTTCATGGAAGTGAGAAGGTCGGACATAAATGAATGGTATACACAAAAACAGGTGGCTGAACGATTAGGTGTTTCAAAGGCAACTGTCTATTATTATGCCAAACAAGGAAAAATTAGAAAAATGGCAGATCCTCACCGACTGCATCGAGAAGCTCGATACTATAAAGAGGAAGTGGATTGTTTAGCTAGGGAGAGGGAGCAGTATGCGACCTTCAAAAGTGGCCAAACAGTTGGGTTTATCTGTTCAAAGTGTCTATAAATATATCAAAGATGTAACCATTAAAGCTGTAGAAGTACCTTCCGGTGATGAAAGAACGAATTATGTGATTTCAGAGGAAGCTTTTTTAGAAGCAAAGGAATTGTTTCTGTCCTTAGAATTTGAACGTGTTCGGAAGAATGAATATTATGATTCTAACTATGACATTGCGCTTTTTCAGTATTTCCAATCTAAAGATAGTACCGCTGCTAGGGTGATGAAGGATGAAGAGTTAAACTGGGGATTTTATCTTCCGTACTATCAAAAATGGGTAGATTATAATGAAGGGATTGAAAAATATGGCTTGGAACCTTGTTATGAAATCCATAAAGATACACTAGATTATAAAGGCTACGTTCATATTCAGATTCCTAAAGGTGAAGATGTTTATTACCCATTTATTGATTTCATATATGAGTCTTGGGGGGATAGAAAACTTAGGGGTCCGAGAGTATGAGCAGGGTGTGTATATTTCGATGAAGGCAGGGGAAACATCTCTTCAACATTCTATTCCTTTTAAACTGGAGCAGCTTATTCCTTTTATAAAAGAGGGAACGATTGAGATTGCGGAAGGGTTATTTATTGTTCGGAGTGCTTATCGCAAAACGAATTTAGAACTGCCAATAAAAATATTGGATACTGTTAAGCAATTGGCTGAACAAGAGAATATTACCATGAGCCAGTGGGGAGAGGGGGCCATTTATCAAGCTTTAAAAATAGCAGAGTCCTAGTGAGGAAAAATATGTTTTAAATTCTGAAGAATAATATAGGAATACACGATTATTGAGGATTATATGGGTTGAAAAACAGGTGATTTTGAAATAGGACAAACGTTCGAAAATAGAAAATTGGACGCAAAGAGAGCTTCTTTGATTAACTCAATCAAATTTATTTGACCACGCTTATTTCCGTCATTTTGTTTGTTATTCTTATACAATTTATAGCTGAATTAGTAACAGAAAGAAGGTGCTAAGCACCTTCTTTTGGTTTGTTCATAGTTTGTTCATAATTTCCATATAAGCTAATTAATAGATTAAATAGTATTAATCATATATTTATATATAAGCTAGATTATGTAATAATGGTTTGCTAGAAGGTAGGTGCTTAATTAATGAAACAAAAAGTTCAAGGTATTTCTCAAAAATATATTGGCTTTTTCTTTTTGGCCGTCATTCTTCTTTGGATGAAAACATATGTTACCCAATTAACTCAATTTGACTTAGACATTCAAAACTTTATTCAACAGTTTCTATTATTTATTAATCCATTAGGTTCAGCGTTACTATTTTTAGGATTCTCTGCTTTATTTAAAGGGAGAAAAAAATATATTGCGCTGATTGTGATAGATTTTCTTTTATCGTTCTTATTGTTTGCCAATGTGGTATACTATCGATTCTTTAATGATTTCATTACGTTGCCAACATTGACTCAGACACAAAACTTTGGCGATGTCAGCGGAAGTGTGTCAACTTTATTGAAACCATATGATTTCTTATTTTTTATTGATCTTATTCTATTAGTTGCATTACTTGTTTTTCGGATTGTGAAAATCGAGAAAATAGATATGCGCCGTCAAAAGGTGGCTGCTCTATTCTTAATGGTACTTGCCATTTCCTGTGCCAATCTCTCTTTAGCAGAGGTAGACCGTCCGCAATTATTAACAAGAGGATTTGACAGAAACTATATTGTTAAATATTTAGGTATGTACAATTATACTATTTACGATGCGGTGACAAGCACAAAGGCATCAGCGCAGCGTGTAATGGCTAGCAGCGACGATATCACTGATGTGAGGAACTATACCAATTCCCATTATGCAGCGCCGGATCAGGTTTATTTTGGTGCAGCTAAAGGAATGAACGTCATTTATTTGCATTTGGAGTCAACTCAAAATTTCCTTATGAATTACAAGCTTAATGGGGAAGAAATTACACCGTTTTTAAACTCGTTAACAAATGACGCCAATACCCTTTATTTTGATAACTTTTTCCATCAAACAGGTCAAGGGAAAACAGCAGATGCTGAATTTATGCTTGAAAACTCTTTATATGGACTGCCGCAAGGTGCTGCCTTTACGACGAAAGGAATGAACACGTTCCAATCGGCTCCGGGAATTTTAGGTCAGCAGGGATATACTTCTGCGGTATTCCATGCTAATTCAGGAAGCTTTTGGAACCGCAATGAAATTTACAAATCATTTGGTTACGATAAATTTTTTGATAGTAACTACTATCAATTAAGTCAAGAAAATAAAGCGGAGTATGGAATGATGGATAAACCGTTCTATCAACAATCGACTGCATTATTGGAAACTTTGCCACAGCCGTTTTATGCGAAATTTATTCCGGTTGCAAACCATTATCCATATAAAATGGACCAATCTCTAACGACCATCGCACCTGCTGCAACAGGCGATGCTTCAGTCGATGATTATTTCCAAACAGCCCGTTATGCGGACGAAGCGTTAAAAGAGTTCTTTGATTATTTAAAGCAAACTGGCTTACTTGACCGTTCCATTATTATTATGTACGGTGACCATTACGGAATATCCGAAAACCATAATAAAGCAATGGAAAAAGTGCTTGGAAAAGAAATTACTCCATTTGAAAGCGCAGGACTTCAGCGTGTGCCGTTATTTATTCGTGTACCTGGAATTCAAGGCGGGGTTAATCACGAATACGGCGGTCAGGTAGATATTCTTCCAACACTTCTTCATTTGTTAGGAATTGATTCAAAACAATACGTTCAATTCGGTACGGATTTACTGTCTGAACAGCACGATGATCTTGTGCCATTCCGAAATGGCAACTATGTAAGTCCAACTATTACAGCTGTTGGTGACAAGTATTATGATTCAACAACTGGTTTAGAGCTGCCTGAGGACAAGTTAGAAGAAGCGAAAAAGTACCACGAAATTGTGGACCAAGAGCTGGCGATGTCGGATAAAGTAGTTAACGGTGACTTATTGCGCTTCTACACACCTGAAGGCTTTAAGCCAATTGATCGGACAAAATATGACTATAATAAAAAAACTGTAAGTACATCCAAATAAACAAACAAATAAATAAATAAATGAAGAAGGCTGCTTGGGTTTTAACTCAGGTAGCCTTCTTTTATATTTGGCTCTGTTAAAAGTTGTTGATAATTTGATTTATAGGAACTTATGTTCAAAAGATGGGTTTAACTATATAAAAGTTGGTGATGACCGTGAGAGCAACTGATATTCTTAAGGCCATTCAAAACCTAAATCCAGCAGAAAAACACCGACTACGAGAGTATTTAATTGTTGCTCTTACTGCATCTTTCTCGACAGTAGCTTTTCTGAGCGGTTCCTTCGACATAGTTATTGGCATTTATGTTTATGGGAGGAATACGATTGTAGACAAACTGGTGGAGGAGGCTCTGAAGAGGTCTTTTTTATTTGTCTTTATTATTAAAGTAAATACGAAACAATAAAACAAGGTTTCCTAGAGATGTTGTTTTATTGTTTGAATGGAACAGGAGTATAAATATTTTAAGTATACATTAAAAAGCGTTTACTTTTTTCATTTAATAATAATTGAATGTAATGAAAACACAATAACATAACTATTCGTATAATCCTGATTTTACGAATAATATTTAGAATACTAATTTGATAAAAATTGTGATTTATAGTAAAAAAGCATCTCTCGGTATGCTCTTTTTATTTTAGGCTTCTAGAAAGGTATTTTGTAATTACTGCAGGGCTAAATCAATAATTAGGTGCTTTTCACTAGATGATTCTTAACTCTATATTTTACTGAACCCAATCATTTAGATTGGGTTTTTTGGCGTGCTACCACTAATGTTTCGAAATATTATCACTGTAAAAACCTTATTAATGTCGAGGTTTGTAGAATAAGGGAGTTTCCCTGACCTAATAGGGAAATTCCCCGATGTAGAAAGTTTGTGCAGTTCTTTACAATAAAGTTAAGGAATTGTTGGGAATAAGGAGGATTTATCATGCAGACAAATATTGAAGCAAATGCAAAGGCAAAGGTAAAAAAGGAAAATCCAAAATCAATTAACAATGCTTTTGCCTCGCATTTTGCTAAATCTATGTTTCTAGCCGTTTGCGGGCTAGCGATCTTAACGTTTATTGGTACTAGAATGTTTACGCATATTGATTTAAATCTATATGGCTATATGGTGGGAACACTCGTCTTTATCGGAGGTTTCTTCTATCGATTTATTGCCTGGGGTGAAAGACCGCCGACAAAAATCATCATCAAAAAAGGTCTTAAGCTGCTGTTTAGAAAATCAACACCACAAATATCTGTAGAGCACCTGGCAACATACAAATTTATCTGGAATAGGGGAATTTACCGATGGACCCAGCATGCCTTGATTGGCTGGGGCTGTGTTCTTGCTATTTTAGTCACTTTTCCGCTTGTGTTCGGATGGATGTACTTCACGATGAATGATAATGGCTACTACAACATTATTGTTATGGGTGTGAAAGTCTTGACTGTAGAGGCTACTGGCCTGATTGCTACATTATCTTATAATGCATTAAACATTTCAGCTGTTATGGTGATTACTGGAGTAACGATGGCTCTATACCGCCGCTTGAAAAATATGCAGGCACGAGCAGAGCAAAAATTCATTTATGATTTTCTTCCATTATATCTGTTGTTATTAGTCAGTATTACAGGATTAGCACTTACCTTTATGAATATGTTTTTACACGGTGCAGGACAGCCTGCTATGTCTTTAATCCATCAATGGTCCGTTATTATTACCTTAATTTATCTTCCGTTTGGAAAATTAGCTCATATTCCGTTCCGTCCAATGAGTGTCTTGGCAAGAAACTACCGAGAACACTATGCGGAGCAATCCATGAAAGAATGTAAGGTGTGCGGTGATGAATTTGTTTCTGTAGAACAATCAAAAGACGTTGTTGATGTTCTAGGAGTTAACGATATCGAGTTTAAAACGAAGGAAGGCCACCATCTTGCAGAGTTGTGCCTTCCATGTCGAAGGAAGTACCGGATTGCGCAATTCTCCGGTTTCCCTACCCATGAGGTAAAAGTGAAGGAGGCAAACCAGAATGCAAAGGGATAAGTTTTTTAGAGAAGTAGAGAATGTAAGACATCCAAATGAAACCTTAATCAAAACGCATTGCTCCTATTGCGGCATGCAATGCGGGATGAACTTAAGGGTGAATACAAAAACCAATAAAATTATCGGGGTTGAACCTCGTTATGACTGGCCTGTAACACATGGAAAGATGTGTCCTAAGGGCGTAACAGCTTACCAGCAGACAAACCATGATGATCGTATTTTAAAACCTCTTATTCGTGATGATGCATCTTTAAAAGGAACGAAAGAGGGCTTCCGCGAAGCAAGCTGGGAAGAAGCGTATGATTTAATTGCGAAAAGGTTTAACGAGCTACAAAACAACTATGGAAAAGACACACTGTCTGTTTTCAGTGGTGTATCAATGACAAATGAAAAATGTTATTTAACAGGCAAATTTGCCCGTGTTGCTCTTGGAACACGTTATATCGATTATAATGGGCGATTCTGTATGTCAAGTGCGGCTGGGGGCTTCCTTCGTTCATTCGGTGTTGATAGAGGTTCCACATTGCCTTGGACAGATATTCATGAAACAGACTGCCTATTTATTGCCGGAAGCAACACAGCAGAATGCCATCCGACATCCATGTTCCGTGTATGGCATGTACAGGAAAGAGGAGGCTACCTTATTGTTGCGGACCCGCGTGAAACACCAATTGCACGAAGAGCGGATGTTCATCTTGATTTACGTCCAGGAACAGACCTTGCTTTGGCAAACGGAATCTTAAATCTATTAATCCAAAATGGTTATGCGGACGAAGAGTTTGTTGCCAACCATACAAACGGATTTGAAGAAACGAAAGAGCTTGTAAAAGAATTTACTCCTGAATATACGAGCCAGCTTACAGGAGTCGCTCCTGAAAAAATCATCCGAGCGGCAGAAATTTACGGAAAAGCTCCAAATGCCGTTGTGATGTTCGCCCGCGGCATTGAACAGCAGCATAAGGGTGTTGATAATGTTTCTGCTTATACCAATATGGCCTTAGTAACTGGAAAAATCGGCCGTCCAAAAGCTGGTGTTGCTACATTTACAGGTCAAGGTAATGGACAAGGCGGCCGTGAGCACGGTCAAAAATCAGACCTATTACCAGGCTATCGAAAAATTACAAACCCAAAACATGTAGAAGAAGTTTGTAAAGTTTGGGGAATTACACCAGAAGAAATGCCGCAGCCGGGTGTATCGGCTTATGAAATGTTCGAATTGATGGAACAGAAAACAATCCGCGGATTGTACCTGTTATGTTCAAACCCTGCAGTATCTGCACCTAATTTAAACTTTGTAAGAAAAGCATTAAAAGGTTTGGACTTCATGGTATGTGCTGACTTCTATTTATCGGAATCAGCAGAGTTTGCCGATGTGATTCTGCCATCTGTTACTTGGTCAGAAGATGAAGGAACAGTGACAAACCTTGAAGGACGGATTATTAAAATAAATAAAGCGCAGGAACCAATTGGAGAATCAAAGCCTGACTGGCAAATGCAAGTAGAACTTGCCGAACGTCTAGGAAGAGGAAAATACTTCTCCCATCTAAAGACAGCAAAAGATGTGGCAGATGAGTTCAGACTGGCAAGTAAAGGCGGCTATGCTGATTATTACGGAGCTACATGGGACAAAATTGATAAACAGGATGGCGTATTTTGGCCTTGTAAGGATGAAAAGGATCCTGGGACACCGCATATGTTCCTAGATAAAAAGTTCTATCATCCGGATGGAAAAGCAAAAATTTGTGCGCTTCCTTACCGTCCGCCGGCAGAGGAGCCTTGTGAGGAATATCCGCTTCGCTTAACGACCGGCCGTGTTGTTTATCATTATTTATCAGGTAACCAGACAAGACGTATTAAGTTCTTACGTGATATGTGTCCAGAGCCATATGTTGAGTTACATCCAGAAACAGCAGCAAAATATAACATGGAACATGAAGAAAGAGTCCGCTTGTTTACAAGAAGAGGCGAGGCTATTTATAAAGTAAAAATTACGGAAGCGATTAGAAAAGACACAGTCTTTGTTCCGTATCATTTTGGTCACGAACAATCTATTAATCTATTAACCATTGCAGCACTTGACCCAATGTCACGTATGCCTGAATTCAAGGCATGTGCAGCGCAGATGGAAAAAGTTGAAACAAAGAAGGTGCTTTAAGTGCAAAAGAGGCTGTATATCGAATTAGAGAATTGTATAGGCTGCCGTTCTTGTCTAGCGGCATGTACACAATGCGGAGGACATGAACAGCGTAATCGAAATTATGTGTATGATGTAAATCCTCTTAAGGATCGACAGACAATGCCACTTATGTGCCTTCATTGTGTAAACCCGGCATGTGCAAGAAGCTGTCCGGCCCAGGCAATCCAAATTCACGAAACAGGTGCCGTTCTATCAGCATTAGTGGAAAAATGTATCGGCTGTCAAAACTGTACCATTGCCTGTCCATACGGCATACCGAAGTTTGATACTGAGCAAAACTTAATGTATAAATGCGATTTATGTATTGACCGAACAAAGGATAATATCCCGCCAATGTGCGCGAGTGTTTGTCCAACTAACACACTTCAATGGTTGACAGATGAAGAAATTGAGAATAAGAAACAACAATTCAATCTGGATAATGATATGTGGGTGACAAGCCTGCCATATCTTGAAGGCGAAACGAATGTAAAAGTCAATCTGCCTGGTATTTTACAGGGTACAACAAAGCTGTTCTAGGAGGTAATCGAATGCCATCGGATAAAAATAATAAAATCCCCTTTAATGAGGATAATTATACACATAATATTGAGCGGAATAATGAAAGAAAGCTAGATAGACGCGGGTTTATGAAAACTCTAGTAGGAGCAGCAGGTGCATTTGCTGTTTCCTCCCTTCCATGGGGAGCTGTAGCTGCCAAGGAATTGATGGGGCTTGGGGATAAGGAATATCCTCATCAAAAAATTACAGATATCAGTGATATCCCTGTTGGCGAAGCAGTCGAGTTTACTTTTCCTGGCGAACATGACGATGCCCTATTGGTTAGATTGGCAGAGAATAAATATGTTGCCTATCAAAATGCCTGTACACATCTTCGCTGTCCGGTGTTCTGGAAAAAAGAGCAGGGAGAATTGCTGTGTCCGTGCCACCATGGGAAATTTGATGTTGAGACAGGTGTTCCATTTGCAGGACCTCCGCGCCGGCCGCTTCCTGAGATTCAGCTAAAGGTGGAAAATGGGGCAGTTTATGCAGTGAGGGTGAAACGTTATGAAGCTTAGGATTGTGGGTGTAGCCGTACTATGCATCATTTTGATGCTGAATGTCATTTGTACTCAATACATGGTTCATCAATATTATTATGAAAACTATATCAATACATTAATCTTTGGGGGATTAAACATTTTTCTTTTCCCTACTGCCATTTATGTATACAAAAAAACAATAAATGCAAAGGCGTGAATCCTATGAACAGTGAAACATACCTTGACTTTTGTTTTATAAGAGAGGCTGCAGGTCATTTTGCTGCTGAAGTTGATCAAATGCTGACAGAACTTTTTAAAGACATTCGCCTGAATTGGTACTTAGATGAGAAGACAAAGGACGGAATTGAAATCGTCGTTGCTGAAGTAAAGGGAATGAGCAGATGGCAGTCAGAACAGGAAACCATTGATTATATCGAAGAACACGCAGACGAAGCATTCTGGAAGTATCTGCAGGGCTACCAGATGAACGTATACCCTGCAAAGAGAGGATGCGGAAGCTGTGGAACACATTAAAATGGAAGACTTACAACCATTTGTTTCTCAAAAGGTAATGGTTGCCATCCTTGATAGAGATGGCGAAGAGCAGGCTCCTTTTGTACCAAAAGAAATACAAAGGCTAGAACGGTGTCCAGATCATACTCATCTGCGCATTTACTTTGACCGCCGTAATTTTTTTGCTATTCCGTTAACAGCTAGTGTTTCTTTAGCTGAAAATGCATGGACTGCTTTTGATCAACAATCACAACTATATTATGTAATTAAGAAAAGAGCGTGAACACAATGATTAAAAAAATCCAGCTTCCATTACAAACAATGAATCTGATTGTTGGATTTATGATTTGGGTTTTAATCTCCTCCTTAATGCCATTTATTAAAGAGGATATTGCAATTCCTGAAGGCCAGCTGGCGCTTGTAACAGCTGTTCCGGTTATTCTAGGCTCTATTCTCAGGGTTCCGTTAGGATTCTACGCGAATCAGTTTGGTGCAAGAATAATATTTTTACTGAGCTTTGTTTTGTTGCTATTTCCTATATATTATATTAGTATTGCCAATTCATTAGCTGATTTACTAATTGGCGGATTATTTCTAGGGGTTGGCGGAGCTGTTTTCTCTGTCGGGGTAACGTCTTTGCCGAAGTATTATCCGAAAGAGCGCCATGGTTTTGTTAATGGAATTTATGGTGCTGGAAATCTTGGAACAGCTGTTTCAACCTTTGCTGCTCCAATGCTTGCAACGAAATTTGGCTGGTCTGTGACTGTTCAAATGTACCTAGTCATTTTGGCTGTTTTTATCCTAATGAACTTTTTCTTAGGTGATAAAAAGGAACCGAAAGTAAAAACAACGCTTTCCGAGCAAATAAAAGGTGTGTATAAAAATGAAAAGCTGTGGCTAATCTGTTTATTTTACTTTATCACCTTTGGTTCCTTTGTTGCTTTTACTGTTTATTTGCCAAACTTCCTTGTTTCAAACTTTGGTTTAGAAAAAGTAGATGCAGGTATGCGTACTGCTGGATTTATTGTGGTCGCTACGATTATGCGTCCAATCGGGGGCTGGCTGGCTGACCGTTTTCATTCTCTTATTTTACTTATGTTCGTATTTGGTGTATATACGGTTTCTGCGATGATTCTTTCATTTGCTCCATCACTTGCATGGTATACAATTGGGTGTTTAACCATTGCGTTTTGTGCTGGAGTCGGAAATGGTGTTATCTTTAAGCTGGTGCCGTTATACTTTCAAAAGCAGGCTGGTATTGCAAATGGTATTGTATCGATGATGGGCGGCTTGGGAGGATTTTTCCCGCCAATCTTATTATCATTATTGTTTAATATAACAGGGCACTATGCTATTGGTTTTATGGCCTTATCAGAAGTTGCTCTTGCCAGCTTAATTCTGGTAGTCTGGATGTATTATCAGGAAAAAATGGCTCACGCCAAAAATGAATTGGACAGAGCTGTTGAGGGAAGTATGTTCAAGATTCGAAACAATAATAATATGAAAAAGGCGTAAACTTTCATTTGCTTTTATGTGAAATATCAATATGAGAAAGGAGGGATGG
>Ga0180215_1003378_pt1 | contig 15065 bp, 12 predicted proteins | sample eDN3rd37CBELigBY_FD_128871 | JGI IMG/M metagenome (GOLD analysis project Ga0180215, IMG submission 128871) | Enriched backyard soil microbial communities from Emeryville, California, USA - eDNA 3rd pass 37_C BE-Lig BY (version 2) (version 2) | ecosystem: Environmental > Terrestrial > Soil >...
AATTCAGGCAGAATGTAGCAAATAAATGAAAGAAGCCGTAATTCGATTTGAAAAAATCAGAATGTACGGCTATTTGTGTCGCGTACTGGAAGGTGCGCTTATTTTTTATAATTCGGGCTTACCCTTAACATTTATGTTTGTATTAGTTTTTGCCATTGAAATCCAACAAGCTTTAACAAATAGAGGAAATATGGAGTTTATCGATGCAATCATTGGACTATGGGGCTATATTATTTTCTTCCTCGTCTATATTTCACTTGTATTGGTAGGGATTGGTGTAAAGAAAATATATGATAAAGTAAAAATGAATCAATCAAAGAAAATTAATTATTAGTCAAACTTACTTATATACGCAAAAAACTACCGATTCTAACCGTGAATCGGTAGTTTTTCTTATTTACCAAATAGGAACAAAACCATCAATCTCTCTTAATATCCCTTCAATTTCAGCAAGTACATCGTCAGATAACACAATGCCAGACGCCTGTACATTTTCATCTAACTGGCTCGGTTTACTTGCTCCAACAATCGTAGAGCTGACTCCTGGTTGGCGAAGGATCCACGCAATTGCAAGCTGAGAAAGCTTTAAATCTTGGCTTGCAGCTACATTTTCTAAACGAGCAATGCATTCCAGTACGTCATCTCTCAAGTAACTATTAATCCAGCGATTTATTTTATCATTTGCAGCACGACTATCCTGTGGAACTGCTTGTCCAGGCTTGTATTTTCCTGTTAAAATGCCTTGAGCCAGTGGTGAGAATACAACTTGTCCAATTCCCTCATCATCGCATGTTGGGAGGACTTCTTTTTCGATGTAACGAACAAGCATGTTATAAATAGGTTGGTTCGAAATCATTGGGCGTAAGTTTCTTTTGTCAGTAATTTTCATTGCGTCCTTAATTTGAACGGCACTCCATTCACTGACACCATAATATAAGATTTTCCCTTGTGCTACTAAATCATCCAAGGCACGTAATGTTTCCTCGGTTGGCGTATCTTCATCAAAGCGGTGACATTGGTATAAATCGATATAATCAACACCAAGACGCTTCAAACTTGCATCACATTGTTCAATAACAGCTTTTCTTGACAATCCACGTTCGTTCGGACCTTCTCCCATTGGAAAGAATAACTTAGTCGCTAGTACATAGCTTGAACGATTGTACTCTTTCAGTGACTGTCCAACCACTTTTTCAGCTTCTCCTGCATTGTATGCATTTGCTGTATCAAAAAAATTAATTCCTAAGTTATAGGCATGATGAATAATATCAATCGCATTTTGCTGGTCAACCGTTTCACCATACGTTAACCAACTACCTAAAGCGATTTCACTAACTTTCAAACCACTATTACCAAGACGACGGTATTTCATCAACAACACTCCTCAATAAAACGATCTCATTTGTACTCTCACAATTATATGTACTCTTTTATCATAGCATATTCATCTTAACTTGACGTATAATTGCGTATCATAGAAGGAAAAAAGTTCCTAATCCATGTCGAGATTAGGAACTTTTTATGATACCTCTTTTTAAGGTGCCTGCTACCGCAATAAGAAGCAAATGAATGTTGATATTATGAACGACTACCAGTTAAGCTTTTTATCTCAACTTCATCTGGTCGATAGATAGAGGTTACTGTTCCATTCTCATCTGTTGCAAACATAACTGTACGGTCGCTTTCTATTGTAAACCGGTAAGATACTCCTGTTTTACGATCTGTGATTTCAACATCTGTATCCTCTGAATACTCTGAGACAAAGATATACAATGCCCCTTTTTGGTATTGTAGTTTACGGCCATATATACCTGGCAGGTCAACACCTTCTTTCCACTCTAGCGGATTTGTTACATTACTCTCACTAATTGCAAGTTCATATAACACTTTTAGTGGCTCATCACGATTATTCAATTCAATCGGAAGTGGACACCAAATTAGCTTTCCTTTACCAATAGAAACGGTTTTTATTTGTGAACTCACCTTTTTTCCATCTTCAGTTATAAAATATTCCTTCTCAACTTCTGAAAGGCGGTTTCCACCAAATGTGACAGATCCTGAGCCATTATCTGTCAAATATGAGACAGAATGCTTTTTTCCACTAATTTCAAGTAATTCTTCGCGGAGTACATTGCCTATTCTAGTTTCACCGAGCTTGTCTGTTAAGCGTGCAACAGGCTTCCAATACTCATCCAAGCCAATCGGCCCTGTCCATAATAGTGTCCCACCATGCTCTTGGACATGTAAAATTAGCTTAGCAAATGCATCATTACTAAAGTTATGTGCACTTGGAACAATGATTAGTTTTGGAGGTTTTTCTGCTAATAAATCCAAATCATACTCTCCAAACGCTCGGAACGGTAGCTTAAATTCGTAGTTAAACAAACGTGAAAGCTTTACAGTTGCCCCGAACGCAACTTTGCGATTTGAAAAATCATTAGAGTATGGGAAGATTGCTGCAACATCCTCTAACTCGCGTCCGACAAATAAATCGCGAATTTCACCAAAAAATTGACCAAAATCATATGATACATCTGCTTCAGGTTTTTCAGTATTATCTGATCTAACAGCACCAATATTTGACTCATTAATATTATCCATATAATGGTTTGTATTCCATAGCCACTGAACGGCTCCAGCACCGCCTGTCGCAAATGCGTACGCATATTTACGTTCTAGAATTGATTTTAATTCTTCTTCAGAACGTTTCGCTTTTCCATCAGAACGTTCCACATACATAATTCCTGTTTCTTGAATTAAGTTAGGCTTGTCTGGTGTTTTTGTAAAAATACCATCCCATACGAGATGATCCATTAACCACCAAGAGTGAACGGTGGTATAGTCAACAGCCTTTCCATAGAAGAATGGTGATGGTCGCTGTGCCCCCAAGCCTTCATCTTGACCAACTGTGACTAGCTGATTAGGTGAAATTGCTTTGATGCATGCAGTTAATTCAGCTGCCCAACGATTATGCATGTCCTGCGTAAACAATGTGTAATCCAACCAACGGCTGCCTTTTTTCGGCTGCTTTTCCGTTGTTCTAAAATTAATATCATCCTGTTCAGGTGGTTCGATCATACTAAAATCACTTAACTCTTCAGGAGTCATGTTCCAGCGCTCTTGAACGACACGAATATCCTTGTGTCTCGCCTTTACCCACTCACGGAAAGCTTCACGTTCAAACTTATCACGTGCTGTTTGTGGTCCTTGGAAAATCCGTTTTGGATCGAACATGGATGGTTCATTGATTAAATCCCAATCCACATTTGTCGTTTTCTTATGACGACTAACAACGGCAGAGATAAAGCGCTTTTGTGCCTCTAAGCTTCGTGGATCTAAATATGGGTTAACCCCTTCCCATGTTTCCGGTGTAAAAGAGAAGAAGTTAAAAGTAACTTCAATGTCATGCTTTTTCGCAGTTAAAATAAATGCATCGATCGCACGCAATACTTCTTCATATGCATGTCCATCAACGAACATTAATTGTCTGAAGCCAGTCCATAATCCAGTTCGAATTAAATTAATTCCAGCATTCTTCATTTGTTCCATATCGCGATCCCATGCAGCTACATTCGGAATCCAGAGATATTTACGAGCGACATCAGATGTCATATATGTCATACCAACAATAGGGAACGGTCTGCCATCTTTCCAAAAGTAATCACGATCGCAGGTTAATGGTGTGCCTTGTTCGAGCAAATCTTGATCAAATCCCCAGAAACCTTGATGGAATACGCGAACTTCGTTTTGGTCTAAAACGGCCGTGCAGGTCACTGTATAGTAACCAGGTTTCACTTGGATTGGGATAGTAACAAACTCGAATGATAGATCACGAGATTGTCTGATTTCAATCACTTTCTCAAAAACTACTGAATCTGAATATTCTACTTCAAGCTTACAATTCCACGACTTATTGCCATGTAAGCTTTTGTTCAGTGTTTGCAATTGTAGGTTAATGGTTGGTTGTTCACCTTCACGGTAAGAAGCGTAATTCGGCTTAACCCAAATTTCCGTAACTCCTCTAGCGGTAAAACGAGACCATTCCCCGATCGCATCCATTCCACCGTTTTTCCAGAACACTTCAGTAACTGGTTGATTGATAAATAACCAACGTCCCGAGGAAAATTGACCTTTTGTATTTTCTAGTAATACAGCTGGTGCTGCTACTTCACGATTTTTACTAGAAACCCCTTTCATTAATGGATAAATATGAGCATCCATTGGTCCACCCGAACCATTTTCATGTGGGAGGTCTTTAGCCTTCGTTACATGGAATACAAGGTTATAAGTTGATTCAATTGTAAATAAATCCTCTTTATCTACAAATAATGGAATATCATAATTTGCTTTTAATACTTGGATTGGTGCCTTGTCAACTACTAGGGTTTCATGGATATTGATTTGTTGATGATATCCTGTCTGCTCTGTTTCTTGTCTCCATGTACCTTCTTCTTTGTATACAGGAATTCTAAACGGCGCGCCCCCAATATGCACGAGTCCTTTTCCATTTCTTAAATACGCTAGAATGCTAGACCAGCTTGCTTTCGGAAAATAAGGACCATGTAAGTTTACTAGACTATCTGCATCTTCCAATCCACTCTCAAGGTTGTCAGCATTTACTATTTGAAATTGTTGTTGCAAACGCTTTAACACTTCGTCAGATGGACGTGCTCCATTGTATGGAAACGTTGAATCATAAAATAGGACCGTTTTCATGATATCCTCCTAAAATCATTAATGTGGTTATTTAAACCTACTATTACTTTTTTCGAGCGTACATACATGTATCCACTTGATTCATATGGTACAAGATTTTCTTTCAAGACTACATCCCAAACATTTTCCATGTACTCCAAAAAATTTCAGTGAACTTTTAAGTACAGCGCCAGGCAACATGCCATGATATGGCCTGGCTCCGTACTCGTGTAATTGGAATATTATTGACGTGGTAATAAAGCAGCGCCAACAATCCCCGCTTTTGTCCCAAGTGCTGCTGGAACAATTTTGATATGTTCTTTAAGCCCCTCGTAAACGAATGATTTTACTTTTTGACGTAATGGTTCAAGGAATTGTTTCTCAGATTTCATGACACCTCCACCTAAAATAAAGATGTCAGGGTTAACTGAATGTGCTAGGTTGGCAATTCCTATCGCTAAATATGTTACCGCTTCATCTATAATGAATTGAGCTTCAGAGTTTCCTTCAGCAGCAAGTTTAAATACTTCTTCTGCTCCACCTGTTATTCCGAGGCGCTCTCTTCCTTCGCGTGTAATGGCTGTACCACTTGCTAATCCCTCAAGTGCGCCAGGATTTAGGTTAGAATGCTTTTTCCCATTTGGTTGCACAATCATATTTGCTACCTCACCAGCATAGCCTTGTGCTCCAAGATAAATATTTCCGTTTATAACAAATCCTCCACCGACTCCAGTTGAGATTGTTAAATAGTAAACACTTTCATAACCCTTTCCAGCACCAACACGTGATTCTGCAAGAGCAGCAGAATTAGCATCGTTATCAAGTACCACTTGGAGGCCTGTCTCCTTTTTAATCAGTTCCACAAGAGGAATGTTTCTCCATCCTGGTAGATTTGGTGGTTCAATAATAACCCCAGTTCTTGGATCTAACGGACCTGGCGAACCAATACCGACAGAAGAAACGCTTTCATTTTCCGTTATTTCAGCAATCATTGCAATCATTTTGTTAATAACATAATCAGGGCCTTTTGCTGCCTCTGTAGGTTGATTCACTTCTTTAATAATGGTTCCTTCGAGATCTACTAGCGCAACTCTTACATTTGTTCCACCAAGATCTACACCAATTGTATAATTACTCATTTTTTGTGCTCCCCTCTTAGACATGTTACACCTTCCCATTTTATTCTTTCTCGGACCTAGTAAACAACTAATTACAGAAAAAAATTTTATAAAAATACAAACATGGACAAATTCATCATAAAATTTGCAAAAAATAGCAAGATATAACAGAGGTGTTAGGATGAAGAATACTTGTAAACTCAGTTTTTTAATTATTATTCTATTCTGTTTAGTTGCTTGTGACATTGAAGACGAGCGAATCTGGTCATTTAAGGACAGTACTACCGACGAGGGCATGATTATGGTCAATGCACTCACCAGTTTTGATCAAAAAAAGAAACAAATGAATGTACAGGCCATTGTAGATGTATTTGATAAAAATAAGAAATATAACCATACGACTATTTTCCACATCAAGGGTAATGTGGAAAACGCACCTAGTATCCATACTGAGGACGGACCGCTAACAATTCTAACAGATAAAGGAACAAGTGAATTATCAGACGAAGAACTAGCATTAATTAAACTGCATGTTTTAAACCAAATCGAAAAGCTTCATAAGGAAAGGCAGTAATCGTTTAGGCAAGAAGGATTTAATTAAGTAGTATAACCGCCTTGGGTTTTTGGCAAAAATACATAAATATGGAAATTCTTTTAGGAGGAGATTATGAACAACGCAGCTCATAAGAACGTAACGATCTTAATTCCAGCGTACAATCCTGATAATCGTTTACTGCAATTAGTTAAAGATCTCATTCAAGCACGGTTTAGTAGGATTATTATTGTAAATGATGGTAGTAACCAAGAATGTAATGATATTTTTAAGATTCTCTCTAGCTATAAGGAGTGCTTGGTGATAAAGCATGCCATTAACCTAGGAAAAGGCCGTGCACTTAAAACTGGATTCAACTATTTCTTGAACCATGCTAGTGATTCAATAGGTGTTATTACAGTTGACGCTGATGGTCAACATGCAGTTGAAGATATTATTAAAGTGAGGACGCAATTGTTGAAACAACCTAAAAACTTAGTATTGGGTGTAAGAGATTTTTCTGCTACTAATATTCCTTTCCGTAGTAAGTTTGGAAACATACTAACTAGGAAGATTTTCACTTTCGCGGGTGGATTAAAAATTACAGACACCCAAACTGGATTAAGAGGGATCCCTGTCCATTTTCTTAGACAATTAATGAACGTAAGTGGAGAGCGATTCGAATATGAATTAAACATGTTATTAAAATGCAAGCCATATAATATAAGGATTTCAGAAGTTAACATACAGACAATTTATATAGAAGACAATAAATCATCCCACTTCAATCCAATCGTTGACTCGATTAAAATATATTCAGTCTTTTTAACCTATACACTTTCATCAATTTTATCGTTTGGGTTAGATATTTTATTGTTTACAATCCTATCATTGGCATTAAAAGATGTTATCCCGCCATATTTTATCATCTTTGCAACAATCGGAGCCAGGCTCGTTTCATCACTATTCAACTATATGGTTAACAAACATATTGTATTTAAATCCACATCTAAGAGCGCAGTTGTTCAATACTACTTTTTAAGTGTATGTCAAATGTTCCTTTCTTCCTTTGGTGTGTATCTCCTATATCTTCTATTTGGAAATGGAGAGGTACTGATTAAAATATTTGTGGATTCTATTCTCTTTCTCATGAGCTTTTATATACAAAGAGCTTGGGTGTTTAAGGAGAAGCCTGGAAGTAATGGAGAGGTGTTAATTGGTGATTAATGGTTTTATATCATCTATATTATTATGTTTTTCATTAGTAGGATGGGGTTTATTCATCTTTCGAAAAGGAAGAATACATCCTGGGTTTATCCCTCTATTCCTTTTCTCATGTATTACATCTTTGGTATTTATTGCAGGGGTATTTCATGTAATGCCTCAAATGGTAAGTGTTCTGTTTTATTCTGGTCTACTCTTGTTTGTTGTTTATACTTTCCTTTTAGTCAGAACAAAAAACCATTTAAACAAACTGATTGTTCCAGCAACAGTCAGTTTTGTGTTTTTTTCAATACTAATTGTCTATCAGCTTCAAGGTGTATTTTATATACACTATGATAATTTTAATCATTGGAGTCTTATTGTTAAAGAAATGTTTAGAATAGATGGCCTTCCTGATAGTTCAACATCAATTCAATTTCGCAATTATCCGCCTGGTAGTGCAGTGTTTATTTACTTTATCGGCAAGATTACTTTTTATTCTGAAGAAATGACATTAATTGCTCAGGGGTTTCTATTAACCGCTTGCTTCGCTGTTTTACTTGTATTCTGTCATTGGAAAAAACCAGCACACATTTTACTTAGTTTGATATCTTGTTTTGTTTTAATCGTTATTATTAAGGGAAATATCTACAATTTATTAGTAGATACACTTTTAGGTTTAGTAGCTACTTCAATAACTTTAATCGCTTATTATTATAAAAACGATTGGAAGAAGTGTGTGTTAACAACTGCCCCCATCCTTATTCTTTTACTGCTGATAAAGGACAGTGGGAAGATATTTTTCTTCATAAACGTAGCCATTATCCTTTTATTTGTTTATAGGGGACTCCTAAAAAATAATTCCAACCCACAAACAAAACGAAAAGCAATATCAATCACTTTAGTTTTCACCGTTCTATTTCCACTTTTTACGGTTTTTCTCTGGAGCTATCATATTAATAATGCCTATCCTGAAAATCCGTATGAAACAAACAAATTTGCTATTACACTAGACAGATTTAAAACTATTGATAAGACCGAAGATGTCATTAATCAAATAGGACCTGAATTGCTTGCCAAATCCACTGATATTTCGTCAAGCAATGTGCAATCGATAGTCCTTATAAATATAGCTGCTATTATTTTACTTATATGGAGCTTTCTTAAGTATAAGAAGCTCCCAAGAAATTTGGTTTCAACAATTATTTTCTCGAATATTTTTTATGTAACTTATATTTTATTACTTTATTTAATGTACCTATATTTAATGCCGGCAAATGAAGCAGCATATGAAGCCGGTTTCGGTAGATACCAGTCTACTGCTGTCATCTATATTATAGGAATTCTTATGACAACAACTATCCTTGAATGGTCCAAGTTAATTTCACACTATAAAAACAGCTTATTACATTTAAGTTCTTTGTTGTGTTTAGTCACTTTATTTTTATATCCATTTCATGACCACATTAGTTCTATTATTAATAAGCCTGATATAGAGAATTCAATTAGGTTCGATATATTAAAGAGTAAATCCATCGTTCGATCAACAGGTACAAAACATTCAACAATACTATACTATTCTCCAAATAGTAAAGATGATCATGGTTATCTTCGTGTCATGTTAAATTATGAGAACATATCAAGGAATTATCATATTGTAACGAATCTTGAAACATCGGCTCTTGAAAAAAACTTAATTAATTTAATGAGACAATCAGATGTTATGGTAGTGATAGATTCAGATAAGAATTATGCAACCTTTACTACAAAATATGAAATGGGATCAGGAAATGAAGGGGTATATAAGATTAAGGTTACTAATGGAGGGGTTACATTAATACCATTGCAATCTAAAACATAATTATAGGAGAATGCCTATTTTTATTGTTCTAGCTATTTCATCTAATTTAGAGAACTACTTGAAGATTTTCTTTCAAAGTTCTACAAAAAATGATAAGATGGTAAAACTTACTAATTATAGTTGTGATTTCAAAATTGTGAGGAGAATACCATGAAATCAAATAATAGAAATAGAAAAAAAAATAACATTGGCAGAAAGATTTTGGCTATCTTACTTTTAGTAGTGCTTGGAATACTCGGTTATATATTCTTTCAATATAATCAGGGTGTCAAAATAGCGGAAGAAAATGGGGATGTTGCACAGGCCGATCCTGAAGAAAAACATGAAGAATTTAATGGCGCTGATATAAAAAATACGCTAGGAAAAGTGAATGTTTTATTACTAGGTATTGATACACGCGGCGAAGAAAAGGCTCGAACTGATACAATCATGATTGCACAATATGACCCCAAAAATGAAACTGCAAAATTGGTTTCACTTATGAGAGATATATATGTTGAAATTCCGGGATATCAAAATTATAAAATAAATACAGCCTATTTCCTTGGGGGACCGGAATTACTAAGACAAACCATTCTACATAATTTCGGAATTGATCTTCATTATTACGCAATTGTTGATTTCAAAGGGTTTGAAACCTTAATCGATACATTAGCGCCTAACGGAATAGAAATTGAAGTAGAAAAGGAAATGTCCGAATATATTGATGTGACATTATATCCAGGTGTTCAGAAATTAAATGGGAAAGAATTATTAGGTTACGCTCGGTTCAGGCAAGACGCTGAAGGAGATTTTGGTCGTGTAAGACGACAACAAAAGGTAATTAAAACGCTTAGAGATGAATTAATTAGTTTCAATGGAATAACAAAACTACCGAAGTTAGTTGGAACTGTCCAACCATATCTCGATACTAACATTAGTCGATTAGAGATGATGGGTGTACTTAAGGACTTGATTTTAAATACTCCCGAAGACATTCAAACATTGAGGATACCACTGGACAACTCTTTTGTGGATTCATCTTATCCCCATGCTGGCGCAGTGTTAGAAATTGATATGGAACAAAATAAGCAAGCTCTTGATGCCTTTTTAAATGATAATAATGGGACTCTAACAACAACACCTGCAATTGAATAATTACCTTTACTAAATGTTCCTTGTTAATAATCTTACAAGGGACATTTTTTTATTTATATGAAAAATGTAGGCATTATTGCTAAATTAAAATAACAGAATAGTCATTATTGACAAAACATTAAAAACAATTTATCATATTTATTATAATTGTTATATTTCTTCCTAAAGGGGAGTAGCTTTTACAATCTTGTCGTCAATTCAGGGATAATTACCCTCGGCAATTTTGGCAACTAATTAGTTGTTAGCAAGACCTTTACCACTGGTAAAGGTCTTTATGTTTGTTTGACCTTTTCCACATATGAGGAAGGTCATTTTTTCTGTACAAAGAAGATGCGACCATCATGTTGGTAAAACCGCATATAAAAAAGTCAGACTCTTCAAATTAATCATAGAAAGGTTGTTGGTTATGCTAAAAAAACCCCAAACAAAAAAATCATTAGAGCAGTTGATACTTGAAAACAAAGAGGATTTAATGAAGGATAAAGATGAACTCGACAAAATCGAGCGTCGTATAGAAGAAAAATACATTAACAATTAGAAAAGACGGGCGTCTTGGTATTGCCACTCAGACTAAATGAGCATCAACGCAAGATTTAGGAAACAATTTTCTTGCCCTTTATGGGGCGGATGTAATCTTTCAGCTCGTCCATGCAGAAAGTCTCGCAGATGGAAAACAATAGCAACTTATTTAAGTAGCTATGTTGGTGTAGGGAGATGATTTGGAAGTTTGATTGGCAATAGGCGTTGAAGCTTGACACCACAAAAGTAAAGGTGTCAGGGTTGACCTTCACCTTTACAAAATTAAGCGGGTACTACCATTTGTGTACCCGCTTAGATAGGTAGTGTTAGGAAACTACCTTGCTACTTTTACTAGCATCTTTATATAAATTATGTCTAGGAACTCTATAAAAAGTCAGTGAGCGTCTCGAATTCCTTAAGAGGATCTTGAGACTCTTGATAGATTTTCCGGAATTTTGTTTTCACTAATTGTAATACATCTATTAGATGGGGATCAAACTGAGTCCCTTTCCCTTCATCAAGTTGTATAAAGGCCTCTTCAATCGACATTTCACTTCGATAAGAACGATTAGATGTCATTGCATCAAAAGCATCCGCAATTGCAAGAACTCTTGCATCCAAAGGGATTTCTTCCTCCTTACAGCCTGTAGGATAACCCTTTCCATCCCATCTTTCATGATGGTATAACACTCCAGCCTTTAAATCTTGAAGACTTTCAATTCGTTCAATCATTCTTCCACCAACAACTGTATGAGTTTTAATGATTTCATACTCTTCTTTCGTTAATTTCCCGGTTTTCAACAGAATACTTTCAGGTATATTTATCTTACCAATATCATGTAAAAATCCTGCAAGCTTTAATCTTCGTAATGCCTCTGTATCCTGGTATTCAGGTAAATACCTAGCTAACTCAATGGCGTAATTACTGACCCTTTCGCTGTGTCCAAACGTATACGTATCTTTCGCTTCGACTGACACAATAAAGCTATTTGCCACCTGCTCAATGGTCTTATTCGTTGATTGAATAACAGTATTAACCTGCTTAGAATAAATCACATGAAGTGTGTTTAATAATAAAAAACTAAATGTTGCTAAGATTACATAAACGAGGATACGGTTTGATATATCGATGCCATCAACAATATAGTTGCTATTTGGAAACTTTATACTTAGAACAGTTAGTAAAATTACCCCGACAAACGAATAGTAAACTAACAGCCTCTTCTCTCCATAAATACCTGCTAGTAAAGGAATAAGTAAAAAGAAACTCCATGCTTCTGTATAACCTGAGCCAAAATATAAACAAACAATGAGAAAGCTTGTATAAGCAAGGAGAACATATTGCATAATTTGTGAATGTATTTTTAAAAAGAAATGTATTGCCCAAAGAACAAGTAGGACACCGAGACAAACAAATAATAAGAATAGATTTGCACGTGAATATGGAAGATCAAAGAGTGTAAAAACTATATTCCATGAAGAACTAACTAGTAAATAAATAACAATTATTTGAATCAAATGCTTCGTTACTTTTGACCTATGTGTATGAAGATATTGACTTAGGAGTTTTTGTTCATATTCAACCATTCCATTTCTCCCTATTTTGATAAAATACTACATTAATATTACCACTTTCTTAGAAATTATGTAATCTTTATTAATTTTTTCGACACACCATTAAGAAACTTGTCGAATAATATATAGTAAATTTGTAATCTATTATATTAGTAAGAGGAGATGTTTCTTAATGGAAACTAGCAAAACATATCATTTTGGAATCGCAGCAAATCATATCAGAGAGAATGCAATTGCTCTTCACCGGAAAAGATACAGTGAAGTAGGATTTCTCAAAAAAGACGAACAGGATCCTTATGAAAAAGATTCTCTTTATTTTGTCGCTCAGGATAATACGAGTAATGAAATTGTTGGTGTAACTAGATTGATTTTTAAAGAGTTAACTGACTTACCAACTTTTGAACATTTTTCTATCTATGACATTGATTTGATTCGGCTTCAAAAGCTAGATAAACATCGTTTTGCTGAGGTGAGTGCATTTACTAAAATGCCTCAGCATGAAGTCGGAATGGAAATCATTCAAACTGTTTTTCAGTATTCACTTCAACAAGGAATTACCCACTGGATTTGTTGCATCGACGAGAGAGTTTACAAGTATCTGAACAGAGTCTTTGGTTCTGTCTTCAAAGTTATCGGCGAGCCTAAAGTCTATCTTGGCTCTGTCACCATCCCATGTGTATTAGACATCCCATCAAGCACACCCATTTTCAAACAAACTAGACCTAAACTTTACGACTTTTTATTTAAGGATAAAAAACAAATTATGGAGGTATCTGGCCAATGATTAAGGAACAGTTCGTACGAAATCTTGGAGTAATGTCCAAGGAGGATATTATCAAATTAAATAATTCAACAATTGCAATTGCTGGTTGTGGCTGTATCGGAGGATTTTCGGCAGAGCTTTTAGCACGTATGGGGGTTGGAAAACTGGTACTTGCAGATCCAGATGTGTTTGATGTAACAAATATTAATCGACAATGTGCTGCAACTTATCATACCGTAGGAAAATTAAAGGTAGAGGCATTAAAAGACCATTTACTTGCAATCAACCCAGATTTAGAGATTCAGACTTATTCAGAAGGAATCCACGAGGGAAATGCAAATAATTTTGTTAAAAATGCTGAATATGTGATTGATGCAATTGATTATTTTTGTTTTCCAGAGGCTGTTGCTCTTCATAGAGCCGCACGGAAACAAGGACTGTATGTCATTACAGCTGTTGCTTTAGGGTTCGGTACGTCTGTTTTAACCTTTGCCCCAGATGGAATGAAGTTAGAAGATTACATTGGCATTCCTGAAGACATTTCAATTGATCAGTTAAAAGGAGTCACCTTCCCTGCATCACAATATACAACTGTACTGCCTAGCTATGTAACCGAAGAGATGATCTCCGATTGGCTTTCAAACAAGACAATTCCAACAATTAGTGTTGGTCAAGCACTTGGGCCTGGCTCGTTAGTATCACAGCTTGTTTTACACCTATTAGGAAGAAAACAACCGATTGTGGTGCCTGACAAATTTCAGCTTCAGTTTGAATACGTTCTTTAAGATATCGTAGCAGTATGAGGATCCGCACCCACCTTTTAGAATCTGTTTTTATCCGATTTAGTGGTCAGGATCTTCTTTGCTGATTTGGTGGTTTCTCTTTCCGTTATTTGCTCTAGATCAGCCGTTTTGTGTAGGGGTTATGATCCTCATTCCGTTAATTGTCCATTTCAGCCATAAATTACATCAATTTTGAGCTAGTAGAGGAATTACGATCCACTTCACGTCATTTGGACCAGTTCTCCCCCTATTTTGCGGAATCAGGATCCATTTTGTTAACTAGTGAATCCTCATTCCGCCATTCACCCTTGATCCGTTGTTTTAAGTAGAGTTTAAGACCCTCGTTCATTCTTATTATTATTATTCCAATAAATAAACGTTATTAATACTTGTCTACTCGTTTAAACAGAACTACTAATCTTAATGTTGGACTCTTCTTAATGTTGGACTCTATAATTTACTTTTTTCACCAGCTATTGAGAAAGGTGTCATAATTTGCCTGTGTTTGTAAATACTACTTTTGACACGAAAAGCGGAATGCGCTTGCCCAGAGGCGACAAGCATAAGCCAAGCTGACTGAAGGTTGCTCTTTGACCTTCACGGCAGATTGGCTTATGACTCGAGCCTCTAGCGCATGGAGCTAGACACGAAAAGAGGAAGCGCCTCGGTCAGGCCCGACAAGCATAATTCAAGCCGACTAGAAGGTTGCCCTTTACCTTCTGGGAGGATTGAATTATGTCTCGAGGGACTAGGCGCATGGAGCTAGACACGAAAAGCGGAAGCGCCTCGGTCAGGCCCGACAAGCATAATTCAAGCCGACTAGAAGGTTGCCCTTTACCTTCTGGGAGGATTGAATTATGTCTCGAGGGACTAGGCGCTG
>Ga0180215_1003380_pt1 | contig 15053 bp, 13 predicted proteins | sample eDN3rd37CBELigBY_FD_128871 | JGI IMG/M metagenome (GOLD analysis project Ga0180215, IMG submission 128871) | Enriched backyard soil microbial communities from Emeryville, California, USA - eDNA 3rd pass 37_C BE-Lig BY (version 2) (version 2) | ecosystem: Environmental > Terrestrial > Soil >...
CCCGCACGTCCGCCGCTGCACGGGCGGCGATGGCACGGCCGTGCCGGCGGAAGATCTCCCCGTTGCGTCCGAGGAGGTCGTTGCGCTCCATGCCCGCTTCTCGGCGAGCCGCGCCGAAGAGCAGGACCCACGAGGCACCGTCGAAGACGACGTCGGGGTCATCGGTCGCCTCGAGGTCGTGCAGCAGCGGGTACTGGCAGTCCTGCAGCTCCATGCACGCCGCTTCCAGCGCGCCCATCGCCTCGGGCGCCTCGCAGACGCGCAGGCGAACCGGCTGCTCCGGGCCGAGCAGCTCACCCGAGGCGATGCGGAAGATGGCGGCGTAGCCGACCTGCCCCGCCGCGCCGGTGACGGACACCGTGATCGGGGTTGCCGTCATCGCTCCGCCCTCCCCAGGGCGAGGAGCGTCAGACCTCCAGGAAGCTGCGCTTCGACGTGCGCAGGATGACCGACGCTTCGACGTGGTGGACGCCGGGCAGCGGCCCGACACGCTCGGTCAGGAAGTCGTGCAGGTGGTCGCGGTCGCGGAAGTAGGCCTCCGTCATCAGGTCGTACCGCCCGGTCGACACGACGATGAACCGGGTCTCCGGCTCGCGGTTGAGGGCTTGGGTGACGTCGCCCAAGCGGTCGAGCGCCACCCGGAGGCCGATGATCGTGGCCAGGTTCAGGCCGAAGGCCTCGGGCGTGGGGACCGCGGTGATGGTCATCACGCCGTTGTCCAGCAGCCGAGCGACGCGGTTGCGGACGGTCGCCTCGCTGACCGACAAGGCCCTCGAGATCTCGGTGTTGCTGGCCCGACCGTTCTCCTGCAGCAGCCGGATGATGCCCAGGTCGATGTCGTCGAGCGTGGGCCACTCCCGGGGCGGCCTCGCCATGCGTGTCACGGCGCCACAGTCTGGCTGATGGAAGCGCGGACTCGGTCGACGGCATGCAGTGCTCCCTCACAGGTTCGGCGGGCGACGACCCGGTTGCCGCGGACTCTACGATTTTCGCAACGAAATGCCACGTGAACGCTGAAGTCAGTTGTCATAACCGAATCTTACTTCTTGACTTCGCAGCGTCGCCGTGCGACTGTGCGGCGCCATGCGGGATCTCGCCACGCTCATCGAGCTGCCCGCCGTCCGGGCGATCCTCGCCTCCGATCTGGAAGCCTCCGCCCTGGGCGTCGAGCGCTCGTGCACCCTGCCGCCGGGGTGCTACACCGACCCCGATTTCTACGCCTTCGAGCTCGAGGCCGTCTTCGCCCGGGAGTGGCTCTGCCTCGGGCGAGTCGAGCAGGTGCCCTCGGTGGGGGACTGGTTCTCGGTCACGATCGCCGACGAGCCGATGATCGTGGTCCGGTCCGCTCCCGACGACGTCCGGGTCCTGTCAGCGGTGTGCCAGCACCGCGGCATGGTCATCACCGCGCCGTCCGAGAGCACGCCGGACGAGTGGGGCCGCCTCCCTCCCGAGACTGCCGGCCACGGGCGCCAGCTGCGCTGCCCCTACCACTACTGGGTCTACGACCTCGAGGGCCGGCTCATCGGCGCCCCGGAGATGCAGCGCACGTGCGGCTTCGACAAGGCCGACGTCCGGTTGCCCCGCATCCGCTCGGAGATCTGGAACGGCTTCGTCTTCGCCAACCTCGATCCTGACGCCGAGCCGTTGGCACCTCGGCTGGCCGACCTGTCCGCGCTGCTCGCCAACTGGCACCTCGACGAGATGGTGAGCGGGCCGCCGCAACGCCTCGACGACCTCCCCTGGAACTGGAAGGTCATGCAGGAGAACGGGCTGGAGAACTACCACTCCGACCGCCTGCACCGGGGGTTGCACGACGCGGTGCCCTCGAGCGGCCTCCTCCCGACCCCCTACGACGACGGATCGGCCGCGATCATCAGCCGCCTGCGGGCCAGCCACCGCGACTTTTCGTTGAACCCGACGTACAAGGCGCTGCTGCCGATCATCCCGACGTTGACCGACGAGGAGCGCGAGACGTCCACCTTCGCCCTCCTCCCGCCGACGCTGCTCATCGGCATGAACACCGACTCCGCGCTCTACCGGATCGTCATGCCGACGGCCGTCGACCGCATCACCATCGTGTTCGGCAACCTCTTCCCGCCTGGTGAGCGTGACGAGCGCCGCTTCCGGGAGGTGCAGAAGATGGTGACCGCCGGCCTGCTCACGATGACGAGCCAGGACGTGCCCACGGACGCCGCGGTGCAGAAGGGGCTGCGCTCCCGGTTCGCGCCGCGAGGTCGCTACTCATGGCAGGAGGAGCCATTGGCCCACTTCAACCGCTGGTTGGTCCGCCGCTACCGGAAGGCCGCGTCGTGACCGCCTCACCGCTCACTGGTCGGGCTCCGATCCGGTCCCACGACGGCATGCCGAGGTGTGCCGTCCTCGATGCCGATGAAGCTCCGGCGTGGGTGCTCGGCGCCATCGAGCGGGGCGGCGGCACCCTCGTCGACCTGGCCGACGCCGAGGCGCTCCTCCTCTGGCGCCACCCACCGCAGCCCGAGGACGTCCTCGACGCGCTGACCGCGCACCCGAAGGTGCGCTGGCTGCAGTTCTCGTCCGCCGGCGTCGATCGGTACGCCTCGGTCCTCGCCGCCGCCGGCGAGGGGGTGGTGTTCACGTGCGGCAAGGCCGTCTACGCCGAGCCGGTGGCCGAGCACGCGTTGGCCCTCGCGCTCGCCGGGCTGCGCGACCTCCCGGCGCGGGCGCGCACCACGGCCTGGGGCGACGAGACGACACTCACGCTCTACGACGCACCGGTGACGTGCATCGGCGGTGGCGGGATCACCGAGGCCTTCGTCGAGCTCCTCGCACCGTTCCGGGCCGAGGTGACGGTCGTACGACGGTCACCTCGGCCGATGCCCGGCGTCGCCCACGTCGTCGGCCCCGACGGCCTCCACCAGGCCCTCAGCACGGGCTTGGTGGTGCTGCTCGCCGTGGCCCTCACCGCCGAGACGACGCGCATGATCGACGCCGCCGCGCTCGACGCGATGCGCGCCGACGCCGTGCTCGTCAACGTCGCCCGCGGCGCTCTCATCGACCAGGACGCCCTGGTCGACGCGTTGCGCGAGCGTCGCATCGGCGCCGCTCTGCTCGACACCACCACGCCCGAACCGCTGCCGCCGGACCATCCGCTCTGGTCGCTCGGCAACTGCCTCATCACCCCGCACGTCGCGGTCGGTCACACCCTCGGCGACGCCATGCTCGGCGCGCGGTTCGAGGACAACGTCCGCCGGTTCGCGCGCGGCGAGGAGATGGTCGGGGTCGTCGACCTGCTCAGGGGCTACTAGACGTGCGCGACCTACGGGTGGCGGTGGTGCCGGGCGACGGGATCGGCCCCGAGGTGGTACCCGAAGCCGTTCGGGTCCTGGAAGCCGCCGCCGCGCTCCACGGAGGCCTCCGCTTCACGTTCGAGTGGTTCCCGTGGGGATGCGACCACTTCCGCGAGCGCGGGGCGATGATGCCCGACGACGGCCTCGACATCCTCGCCGGCTTCGACCAGATCCTCCTGGGCGCCGTCGGCCGCCCCGATGTCCCCGATCACATCTCGCTGTGGGGCCTGCTCATCCCCATCCGCCGATCGTTCGAGCAGTACGTGAACCTGCGGCCGGTCCGTCTCCTCCCGGGCGTCGAGTCACCGCTCCGGGGCTACGGGCCGGGCGACATCGATCTCGTCGTCGTCCGGGAGAACAGCGAGGGCGAGTACTCCGCCATGGGCGGTCGGATCCACGAGGGCACGCCGCACGAGGTGGCCGCGCAGATCAGCTACTTCTCCCGCATGGGCGTCGACCGCGTCATGCGGTACGCCTTCGACCTCGCGGCGACGCGCCGCGGGTCGGTGACGGCCGCGACCAAGTCCAACGGCATCGTGCACACGATGCCGTTCTGGGACCAGGTCGCGGGGGAGGTCGCCGCCGGCTACGCCGACGTCGAGCTCCACCTGGTGCTCGTCGACGCCCTGGCCGCCTACTTCGTGACGCGTCCGGACACGTTCGACGTCGTCGTCGCGTCGAACCTCCTGGCCGACATCCTCACCGACCTCGGGGGCGCCGTCATGGGCAGCATCGGCATCGCACCCGCGGCCAACCTCAACCCCGAAGGCCGCTGGCCGTCGATGTTCGAGCCCGTCCACGGCTCCGCGCCGGACATCGCCGGCCGTGGCATCGCCAACCCGATCGGCCAGATCTGGACGGCGAAGCTCCTGCTCGACTTCATCGGCGAGGCCGAGGTGGGCACGGCGGTGCTGGACGCCATCGAGGCCACCCTCGTGGAGGGAGTGCGGACACCGGACATCGGCGGTCGCGCCAAGACCTCCGAGGTGACGGACCGCATCCTCGACCACCTCCGCCATCAGCGCTGACGCGCACGCTGTTCGAGACATTGCCCGTGACGCCCGGTCACGTTCGGCTTCGCGCGGCACGAATTGCCCCGCATTCATCGAGTTCACACGGAATTCGCGGACGGGTTATCGACGAGAAACTCGGCCGACGAAGCATGACATAAGCAGGTCACCTACGTGCCTGCGCAAAGGAGGGGCAATGACAGAAGAGGACCGCCGAGAGCCCCGTGGTGTCCCGGTCATCGACCTCGCACCCTTTCGTGAGGGCGATGCGGCTGCACGGCAGGCCGTGGCGGACGCCGTGGGTCGAGCCTGCGAGACGACGGGCTTCCTCGTGATCACCGGCCATGGCGTCGACCAGGAGCTGCTCGACGACATGTGGCGGGTGACGGACGCCTTCTTCGCCCTCCCCATGGCCGCCAAGCAGCGGTGGACGCCTCCGGGCGGCGGCCTCTACCGCGGGTACTGCAGCGTCGAGGGCAGCTTCCCCAACCTCGTCGAGCAGTTCCACGCCAGTCGCTTCGACACCCCGGAGGTCGCGGTCGCGGCCGGCTTCGACCCTGCCCTCGCCGCCACGCTGCCCTCGAACGTCTGGCCCGACGAGCCCCAGGACTTCGAGTCGGTGTGGAAGCGGTACTTCGCGGCCATGGAGCACCTCGCCTCCACGATGCTGGCCAGCTTCGCGACCGCGCTCGGCCTGCCCTCCGGCTGGTTCGACGACAAGGTGGCAGGCCACGTGGCCAACCTCGCCGCGAACTACTACCCGGCGCAGTCGGAGCCGCCGCCGGCCGGGCGGGTGCGCCGGGCTCCGCACACCGACTTCGGCAGCCTCACCATCCTCTACCAGCGGGACGGGCACAACGGCCTCGAGGTGCTCGACGTGGACGGCACCTGGACGATGGTGCCCGCTCTGGCGGGGACCTTCGTGGTGAACCTCGGCGACCTGATGGCTCGCTGGACCAACGACCGCTGGGTGGCCACGCCGCACCGTGTCGTCAACCCACCGCGGGAGCTGGCGTCGAAGCCTCGCATCTCCATCCCCTTCTTCCAGCACCCCGACCCGAACGCGCGCATCGAGTGCATACCGACGTGCGTGACCGAGGACCGGCCCTGCAAGTACGAGCCCATCCGGGCAGGGGACTGGAAGGAGTACCGCATGACCACGTACACGGAGCGAGCCCAGGCGGCGACCAGCTCGCTCTGAACGGCTTCCGACGCGTCCATCGCATCCACCACGACAACGAAAGAAGGAACGATGAAGAGGCTGGCAAGGACGGCGGTGCTCCTCGCGCTGGTGGCCGGGGTGGCGGCGTGCGGTGACGACGGCGACGACGACGCTCAACCCGGCGACGCCGCTTCCGGCGCGCCGAGCTCGGGCGAGGACGTGCAGGAGGCCGCCTCCATCGACATCGGGCTCTCGACCTCGTTCAACGAGGGAGGTGCCACGTACATGATCCTCGCCGCGCAGGAGCTCGGCTACTTCGAGGACGAGAACCTCGACGTGGAGATCGTGCCGGGATCGGGCAGCGGCGCCCTCGTGGAGCAGATCGTGGCCGGCAACATGCCCGTCGGGACGCCCTCGCTCGGCGCCGTGGTGGAAGGCCTCGGCGCCGGCCTCGACCTCGTCAACTTCTACAGCCTCACGTACGCCTTCAACTTCGGCGTGTACGTGGTCGAGGACAGCCCGATCCAAGACGTCGCCGAACTCGAGGGCCTGACCGTCGGCATCACCGAGCCAGGCGGCGGCGAGGTGGCTGTGCTGAGCGCGGCACTGACGGGAGCGGGACTCGAGGCGGCGACGGACGTAGGGCAACTCGCGATCGGCACCGGTGACGCCACGACGCTCAAGGCGATCATGGACGGCACGGTCGACGCCTACGCGTCCTCCACCGTGGAGCTGAACACCCTGCAGGTGAACGGCGGTCTGCAGCTGCGCAACATCCTGCCGGCGAGCTTCCGGGATCTCCCGTCGAGGGGGCTGATCACCACCACCCGGCTGTTCGAGGAGCGCCCGGACGTCCTGGCCCGCCTCGGCCGTGCGGTGGCCAAGGCGTCGCTCTACTGCCAGCACGACCCGGACACCTGCGTCGACTTCATGAAGCAGGCCGGCCCCGAGCTGTGGGAGGAGAACGACGAGGGCGTCTCCGTGGGGCAGCTCGTCTTCGACGAGGCCTGGCGAGGTACCACCGTCGACGACGGCGCGACGTACGGGGAGCACCGCACCGAGCTCTACGAGCAGTTCAAGCAGATCGCGGCAGGCGAGGACGACGAGGACTGGCCGGTCGGGAGGTTCCTCCGCGACGACCTCCTCGAGCAGATCAACGACTTCGACCGCGATGCCATCATCAGCCAGGCGACGTCCTCGGCGGGCGGCTCGTGAGGACCGCCACGTCGACCATGAAGTCACCGGCCGCAGGGACGCCGGACCGGCAGGGGGCCGACGATGCGCTCGTCGTCGAAGACGTGAGCCACGTCTTCGACGCCACACCTGCGCCGTTCGTGGCCCTGGACCACGTGGACCTCGCCATCCGTCGCGGGGAGTTCGTGTCGCTGGTCGGTCGCAGCGGATGCGGCAAGTCGTCGCTGCTGAACATCATGGCGGGCCTGCTGGCACCCACCCGGGGACGTGTCCACCTCGACGGCACGGTGGTGGACGGCCCCTCTCGAAGCGTCGGGATGATGTTCCAGGCCCCCGTGCTGTTCCCGTGGCGCACCGTGCTGAGCAACGTGCTGCTGCCCGCGGAGATGCTCGGCCTGCGGAAGGCGGCCTACGTCGCCCGGGCGCGGGAGCTGCTCAGCACGGTCGGGCTGTCGCAGTTCGAGCGCTCCTACCCATGGCAGCTCTCGGGCGGGATGCAGCAGCGGGTGTCACTGGCGCGGGTGCTGCTGCTCGATCCCGAGATCCTCATGCTCGACGAACCCTTCGGCGCCCTGGACGAGTTCACGCGTGAGGCGCTCAACGCCGAGCTGCTGACGATCTGGCAGTCGTCGGGCAAGACCGTCGTGTTCGTCACCCACAGCATCACCGAGGCCGTCTACCTGTCGGACCGGGTGGTGGTGATGTCGCCGAACCCGGGGCGCATCGACCGCGTGATCGACATCGACCTCCCGAGACCCCGGGATCGAGACGTCATGGCGAGCAGCCGCTACGGGGAGGTCGTCGTCGACATCCGCGGAGCGCTGGGGCTGCGATGAGCGCGATCGACAGCGTGCCCGTCACGGTCCCGGTCGCCACGACCAGCGCCGACGACCTGGTGACGGCGTTCCTGACCGCTGGGCGGCGGCACCGCAGGTTCCGTGCTGTGGCGGGTCGCGTCGCCATCGCCGTGGCGCTGGTGCTCGGCACGTGGTACGCCCTGCCGCCCCTCGGCGTCGTCGAACGGGTCTTCCTCCCCGCACCCCACGACGTCCTTGGTCGGCTGATCGAGCTCGTCCAGACGGCGTCGTTGTGGGAGAACGCCCGCGCCACCGCGTCGGTCGCGCTGTGGGGGTACGCGGTGGCCATCGCCATCGGGCTGACCTCCGGCGTCCTCCTCGGCACGGTGCCGTTCCTCGGCCGAGCCCTGGCGCCGTACCTCGGCGCTCTCCAAGCCTTGCCCAAGGTGGTGTTCGCACCGTTGCTCATCACCTGGCTCGGGTTCGGCAACGAGTCGAAGGTCGCGACAGCCGCCATCGTCGCCATGCTGCCGATCGTGATCGACACGATGGTCGGGCTCCAGTCGTGCTCGGACGATGCGGTCAAGCTCCTGCGCTCGTACCGCACGTCGCGGTGGCGGACGTTCTGGCTCCTGCGGGTGCCGGCCAGCCTGCCGCTGGTCTTCGTCGGCCTCCGCCAGGCGTTGCTCCTGTCCCTCGCAGGCACGCTCCTCGCTGAAGCGCTGATCGGCTCCTCCGAGGGCCTCGGCCACCTCGTCGAGCTCTACAACGGTCAGATCCTGATGGACCGCGCCTACGCCGTGGTCGTCGTGGTCGCCTGCATCGCGCTCGTCGTCTCCGTGCTGCTCGCGTGGCTCGAACGCAGGATCATCTACTGGCGCGGGCACGAGCTGACCTGATGCGGATGCTCCTGCGTCGTGCCACGCGGCCGCACGTGGTGGCCGCCGCCCTCGTCCTGCCTCTGGCCGTGCTGGCCTGGATCGGCGCGACGCGCGCGGAGCTCGTGGCGCCGATCCTGCTCCCCGAGCTCGGCGACGTGCTCGACCGGCTCTGGTCGCTGTTCGCTGAGGGCACCATCCGGCCCCATCTCGTCCGGACGGCGTCGTCGGTGCTCCTCGGCTTCGCCATCGGAGCGGTGGCCGGCATCGTCGTCGCGGCCGCGCTCACGTCGGCGGACCGAGTCAGCCAGCGCACCTACAGCACCATGCTGGCCAGCCTGGAAGCGGTGCCGATCGTCGTCATCGCCCCGATCCTCAACACGTTGTTCGGCTTCGGGATGTCCAGCAAGGTGGCGGCCGCCTCGGTGAGCGCCTTCTTCCCCGTGTTCGTGACCGCCTTCGCCGGGCTGAGCCTCGTGTCGGCCGACGAGCTGAAGCTCATGCGATCCCTGCGGGCCTCACGCCTGCAGGTCATGGTGAAGCTCCGCCTGCCGGCGGCCCTGCCCGCCATCTTCGGTGGGCTGAGGATCGCCATCGCGTTCTCACTGGTGGCGACGGTCATCGCGGAGTTCGTCGGTACCGACCGCGGCCTCGGCTACCTGATGCTGCGCTTCCGGGGGGCCTACGACACCGCGTCGATGTGGGCCATCATCCTCGTCTTCGCGGGGCTCGGCGCCATCGCGTTCGTCGTCCTCCAGGTGGCCGAGCGTCGCGTGGTCCACTGGCGGCGGTGAGCAGCTCGACTGTCAGGCACGGACCGGCGTGCCGTCGAGCTGCTCGCGCAGCACCCGGCGCAGCACCTTGCCGGAGGGCAGCCGCGGGATGGCGTCGACCACGTGGAGCCGGGTGATGCGCTTGTAGGAGGCCAACCGTTCGGCCACGAGGGCCTCGAGCTCGCCCTCGGCCGGCGCGGCGCCCGGCACGAGCTGCACGGCCGCGACGACGGCCTCGCCCGACTGCTCGTCGGGCACGCCGTACACGGCGCAGTCGGCCACGGCCGGGTGGCCGTGGAGGACCGCCTCCACCTCCGCGGGCGCCACCTGGAAGCCGCGCACCTTGATCATCTCCTTCACCCGGTCGGTGAGGTGCAGCCACCCATCGGGTTCGAGCCAGCCGACGTCGCCGGTGCGGTACCAGCCGTCCACGAAGGCGTCGGCGTCGGCCTCGGCCGGGAGGTAGCCGGCCATGGTGGAGGGGCTGCGGGCCTGGATCTCGCCGGTCTGTCCGGGCGGGAGCACGGCGCCGGTCTCGAGGTCGACGACGCGCAGGCGGACGTCGTGCACGGGGAGGCCGGGGCTGTCGAGGCGCCACCGCTCGGGCCGTCGCACGGGGTTGCAGGTGAGCACGGGCAGCTCGCTGGCGCCGTAGGCCGCCATGACCGGCACGCCCGTGCGCCGGGTGATCGTCTCCGCCACGCTGGCCGTCACCGGCGTGGCGCACCACATGAGGTACCGCAGCGACGAGAGGTCGTAGGCCTCGAGGTTCGGGTGGTTGGCCATGGCGATGGCGATCGGGGCGACGGCCATCTCCAGCGTGATGCGGTCGCGCTCGATGGCCTGCAGCACCCGGTCGAGGTCGAAGCGGGTGTGGAGGCGCACGCAGGCCCCGGCGCTGACCGAGGCCAGGATGTTCATGAGGCCGAGGATGTGGAAGGGCGGCGTGGCCACCTGGAACCGGTCGTCGTCGGTGAGGCCGAGCGCGGACGCCCAGTGGAGCGTGCCGGCCACCAGCGAGGCATGGGTGTGCCGGACGGCCTTGGGCAGCCCGGTGGTGCCCGAGCTGAAGACGAGCACCGCCTCGCGCTCGGCCCAGTCGAGCTCGACGTCGGGCCGGCGCCCCGAGCCGGCCAGCAACGTGGCGCCCACGGCGTCGTGGTCGAGGTGCAGCACGGAGGCCGTGTCGGCGCTGCCGTCGAGCCGATCGGGCGCGTCGCCGTCGCACACCACCAGCGCGGGCCGGGTGAGCGCCAGGGCAGGCGCCAGCTCGGCCGGCTTCCAGGCCTGGCTGAGCATCACCACCGAGGCGCCCAGCTTGAGCGCGCCGAAGGCCGTCACCGAGAACTCCGGCCGGTTCGAGCACAGCACCGCGACGCGATCGCCCTGGCGGACGCCACGCGCGGCCAGCAGGTTGGCCATGGCGTTGCTCAGGCCGTCGAGCTCGCGGTAGCTCAGGGCCTCGTCACCGTGGCGGAGCGCCACGCGCTGGCCGTAGCGGTCGGCGGCGTCCTCGAGGAACCCGTGCAGGCTGGCGCGCGGGTCGTAGTGGAGCGGCGGGTACGACGGCGCGCTGCTCTCCATGCACGACCTCCCGACGACGGAGAACGACGAAGCTGGCGCCGGCCCCCAGCCGGCGATGGTCACGGCCTCGGAGGCTACTGTCCAGCGCCGGCCGGCCGCGCGGCCGCTGTCGCCGGGGGACCGACGTGGACTTCACCGAGACCGACGACCACCTCGCCATCCGAGAGGCGGTCCAGCGGCTCTGCGCCGCCTTCCCCGACGAGTACTGGGCGGCGCGGGACCAGGCCCACGAGTTCCCCTGGGACTTCTACGAGCGCCTGGCCGAGGGCGGGTGGATCGGCATCGCCATCCCCGAGGCCTACGGCGGCGGTGGGCGCGGCATCACCGAGGCGTCGATCGTGCTCGAGGAGATCGCCGCGTCGGGCGCGGCCATGAACGGGTGCTCGGCCGTCCACCTGTCGATCTTCGGCATGGAGCCCGTGCGACGCCACGGCTCGCCCGAGCTGGCCGCCGAGGTCCTGCCGCGTGTGGCCTCGGGGGAGCTGCACGTCGCCTTCGGCGTGACCGAGCCCGACGCGGGCACCGACACCACCAACATCCGCACCCGGGCCGAGCGCGACGGCGACGAGTACGTGGTGCACGGGGCCAAGGTGTGGACCACGAAGGCACCGCTGTGCGAGCTCTGCCTGCTGCTGGTGCGCACCACGCCGAAGGACGCCTGCGCCCGCCCCACCGACGGGCTCACGCTCCTGCTGGCCGACCTGCAGCGACCCGAGGTGGAGATCACGCCCATCGCCAAGCTCGGCCGCAACGCGGTGGTGTCGTGCGAGGTCCGCTACGACGGCCTGCGGGTGCCGGTGGCGCGGCGGATCGGGGAGGAGGGCGCCGGCTTCCGCTACCTCCTGGACGGGCTGAACCCGGAGCGGATCCTCATCGCCGCCGAGGCGCTCGGCATCGGCCGCGCCGCGCTGCGACGGGCCACCGCCTACGCCAACGAGCGGATCGTGTTCGACCGGCCCATCGGCCAGAACCAGGGGATCGCCTTCCCGCTGGCCGACGCGTCGATGCGCCTCCACGCCGCCGGGCTGGCGGTGCGGGAAGCGGCGTGGCGCTACGACCAGGGGCTGCCGTCCGGCGAGGCAGCCAACACCGCCAAGTACCTCGCCGCCGACGCCGCCTTCTTCGCCGCCGACCGGGCGCTGCAGACCCATGGCGGGTTCGGCTACGCCACCGAGTACCACGTGGAGCGCTACTGGCGGGAGGCCCGGCTCATGAAGGTGGCGCCGGTCAGCCAGGAGATGGTGCTCAACTACGTGGCCACCAAGGTCCTCGGGCTGCCCCGCTCGTACTGACGAGGGGCGGTTGGCCCTCGATGTCACCCCGATGTGCCGTCGATGTGCCGTCGGCCTCAGCTGAGGGTCTGACCGCAACCCTCAGGTTCTGACGTCCGGGACCGATCGACAGCCGGAGACGGCGAGATCGGACGGACGATGGACGAGGACACGGCGGTGCGCGTCGAGCGGCGGCAGACGGGCCGCTTGTACGGGCGCACCGCGACGGAGATCACGGGGCCGCTCGCGCCCACAGGGCCGCGGGTGCGCTACCGGCCCGTGCTCACCCGCGGCCAGCAGGCCGCGGTGCAGGCGATGGGCACGCTCCACATGGCCGTCGCGCTGGCGTTGGCGGTCTTCCTCGCCCTGCCCGCGCACTGGCCGCGCTTCGGCCCCGGCGCGTTGACAGCGACGCTGACGGCCGTCGGCCTCGTGGTGATGATCGTGCTGCAGCTCATCGCCGGGGTGCGCACGTGGACGATCGCGTACCACGCGAGCCGCGCCCGCGACCCCATCCCCATGCAGCCCCCGCCGGGCCTCCGGGTCGCGGTGCTCACGACGATCGTGCCGGGCAAGGAGCCGGTGGAGCTGGTCATGGCCACCCTGCGGGCCATGAAGCGGATCCGCCACGACGGCCGCCTCGACGTGTGGCTGCTCGACGAGGGCAACGACCCGTACGTGAAGCTCCGGTGCGAGGAGCTGGGCGTGCGGCACTTCTCCCGCAAGGACGTGGAGGCCTGGAACCAGCCGTCGGGCCCGTACCGGGCGCGCACGAAGCACGGCAACCACAACGCCTGGAGGGCGCGGCACGAGGGGCAGTACGACGTGGTCGCGCAGATGGACCCGGACCATGTCCCGTACCCCAACTTCCTCGAGCGGACGCTGGGCTACTTCGCCGACCCCGACGTGGGCTTCGTGGTCGCGCCGCAGGTCTACGGGAACCTGACCGAGTCGTTCGTGGCGCGGGGCGCGGCGCAGCTCGCGTACCTCTTCCACGGCATCATCCAGCGCGGCGGCAACGGTCACGACGCGCCGCTGCTCATCGGCACCAACCACCTGTACCGGCCGAGCGCCTTCCGCCAGATCGGCGGCTACCAGGACTCCATCATCGAGGACCACCTGACGTCGATGGTCCTCTACACGGAGACGAACCCGGCCACCGGCAACGCCTGGAAGGGCGTGTACACGCCGGACATCGTGGCGGTGGGGGAGGGCCCGGCCACCTACTCGGACTTCTTCTCCCAGCAGAAGCGGTGGGCCTACGGCATCTGGCAGATCGCCCGCGGCCACTCGCCCCACCTGTTCCGGGCGATGAGGTCCCGCCACCAGGCCACCTCGTTCGCCGCGCTCCAGCTGCACTACCCGACGCTGGCCGTCACCTGGGTGGGCGGCATCTTCCTGTGGGCCCTCTACCTCGTCGGCGGCGTCAGCGTGAGCCGCCTGTCGGTGGGCATCTGGGCCGCGCTTTTCGCCGCCAACCTGGCCCTTGGGCTGGCCTTCAACCAGTACCTGCGGCGGTTCAACCTCGTGGAGCACGAGCGGCGGGGCGTCGGCGCGGCCGGCATCGGGCTCGACCTCGTCACCGCGCCGGTGTACGTGGCCGCCGCCGCGGCGCAGCTGGCCGGCCGACCCCTCACCTACGTCGTCACCGCCAAGGGCGCCGCAGCCACCGGCGATCGGCTGGCCACCTTCCGCCCGCACCTCGGCTGGGGCGGGCTGGCGCTGGCCTCGATGGCCGCGGGCCTGGTGCTCGGCCACGACTACCCGACGTTGTACGTGTGGGCGGGCATCACCGCGGTGATCTCGCTGTCGCCGGTCGCGCACCTCGGGCTCTCCCGACTGGCCGCCAACGGCGCCAGGAGGCTGAGCGAGACCGTCGGCGCCGCGTCCGTGCCCGGCCATCGCCGGGTCGGCGAGGTGCTGGTGGCGCGCGGGCTCCTGACCGACGACCAGCTGCGGGAGCTGCTCGACCTCCAGTCCTCGGACGACGCGCCCTGGCAGCGCCTCGGCGACCTGGCGGTGGCTCGCGGCATGGTCTCCCCGGAGCAGGTGCAGGCGGCGCTGGTCCTCGCGGACCTCGAGGCCCGGCGCGCCGCCACGGAGGAGCCGGACGGCTCCGACGAGGCGCAGCTGGTGGGCTCCGGGCGCTGAGCTCGCTCCTCGGCTCAGCGCGCCGCCGGTTTCCGCGACGCGCTGAGCCGGGCGCTACCGTCCCGGTCGGGCGCGCGCCGACCGCCGCACGCGCCCCCCGCACACCGACCGGCTGCCGCCGAGGGGGAGCATGTCCGACACCACCACACGCGCCGTCGCGAAGCCCGTGCCCGTGCCCGACGAGCTCTCGGAGGGCTTCTGGGCCGCGGCCGCCCGCGGACGTCTGGCCATCCAGCGCTGCGCCGACTGCGGTCGGTACACCCACCCACCCACGACCGTGTGCAGCGGGTGCTTCACCGTGCCGCCGCACCTCGCCGCGGAGGACGTGAGCGGACGCGGCCGGATCGCCAGCTGGACCGTCGTCCGCCAGGCCTTCCTGCCAGGCTTCCGCGACGACGTGCCCTACGTCGTGGTCGTGGTCGAGCTCGACGAGCAGCCCGGGCTCAAGGTGCTCGGCCGCCTGGTCGACGGCGTCGACGCCACGTTCGCCATCGGCGATCGCGTCGAGGTGACCTTCGAGGAGCCCGCGCCGGGCGTCGCCGTGCCGGCGTTCCGCCTGGGAGGAGGTCGCTCGTGAGCCACCGCTTCAAGGGTCGCAACGAGGTCGCCATCGTCGGCTACGCCCACAGCCCCGTCCGCCGCCACGCCGACGTCCCGCTCGGCGCGCTCACGGTGGAGACCTGCCGCCAGGCCATCGCCGACGCCGGGCTCGAGCAGCACCAGATCGACGGGTTCACCACCGGGTCGATCCTCCCGTCCGCCGGTGGCCACGGCAGCGTCGACGGCGTCGACATCGTCACCGCCACCTGGTTGGCCGAGAAGCTCGGCATCCACCCGCGCTGGTCGTCGGGCTTCCAGGGCTACGGGGCGTCCGTGCAGTACGTGCTCACGAAGCTGCGCGATGCGG
>Ga0180215_1003386_pt1 | contig 15021 bp, 16 predicted proteins | sample eDN3rd37CBELigBY_FD_128871 | JGI IMG/M metagenome (GOLD analysis project Ga0180215, IMG submission 128871) | Enriched backyard soil microbial communities from Emeryville, California, USA - eDNA 3rd pass 37_C BE-Lig BY (version 2) (version 2) | ecosystem: Environmental > Terrestrial > Soil >...
CACAATATACAATCACTGAAAAATACCTATGAAACTCTTACTATTTTTTAATAGATACGTAGACAGTTGTTTTGAATAGGCGTAAAATTACGATAAATAGGGGGGACTGGATATGAAAGTAAGTTTCAGACTTGCGGATACCCTGATGAGAATTATTAGAATCATAGCTCAAATTCTCATACTTTATGTTTTTTATTATATCGGGGTTTTTATTGTCGAAATAACTGGACTGCCTCTACCAGCTAGTATTTTAGGTTTAGTACTATTAGCCTTCTGTCTAAAAATGAATTGGGTAAAAGTTGACTATATTCGGGAAGGTGCAGGGTTTTTAATTGCATTTATGACCTTGTTTTTCATTCCTGCGATTGTAGGAATCATTGATTATCCTGAATTATTATCGATTGAAGGAGTACTCCTTCTAGGGACAGTTTTCGTGAGTACGTTATTTGCCATCTTAATCTCGAGCAAATTTAGTGAAATTATCGAGAAAAAAGAATTAGAGCTGATAGAGAAGAATGAGCTAAAGGCAGCCGTGGGAAATGAACGCGATTCTTTTGGAGAAGCGGAAGGGCTGTCACTGGATCGTGAAGAATCTATTTTCTTAAATGAAAAGGAGCGGCCTGCATCAGATCGATCGGAACGGCTTTTCTTGGAAAATATACAAGCGCCAATTTCGTTGGAAAAAGAAGAACATCAACAAAAAGTGGAAGCAAAGGAGGGTGAGGTACTTGAAGGCAATCATCTTCAGCGTTAGTACAGTTGTGATATTTATATTGATGTATAAACTTCATAAGAAGTATCCATATCCGATTTTATTGCCAATATTAACGACAACTATTATATTGGTCGCTGCGTTATTAGTATTCCATATTCCTTTTTCGGATTATATGGAAGGTGGAAAATATATCCAACAATTATTGGGACCGGCTGTAGTTGCTTTAGCATATCCTTTATATAATCAAAGAAAGTTAATAATGAAATTTAAATTTACGATACTATCGGGTATTTTTATAGCGATGATCAGTGGGCTAATTAGTGTCTTTGCCATGTTGAAATTAATGAGGATGGATACTGACCTAATTTTAACATCCCTGCCAAAATCACTTACAACGCCTGTAGCCATGCAGGTAAGTGAAACGATTGGGGGGATTGCTCCTCTAACGGCTGTCTTTGTTATGATTGCGGGCTTTACAGGAGCATTATTTGGCCCAGCTGTTTATAAATATTCGAAAGTTACTTCGTCGATTGGTCGAGGAATATCGATGGGAAGTGCCAGTCACGGTGTTGGGATTACTAAATTAAAGGATTATGGGGAAGAAGATTTGTCGATTGGCTCTTTATCGATGGGGTTAAGTGCTGTAATCGGTGCCATTATTTGTCCAATTTTTGTATTCCTTTTCATCTAATCGAGAATCCTGTCAAAACCTGGTAGATAAATAAGAAAAACCACATTCTTCCGCAAAATAAGAGCGGAGAATCGTGGTTTTTATTGACGGAAAAGAAAGTTTTATGCTTTATTTTCTCTATTGATGAAAACAAGGCTAATCGCTGATAACAATTGCGATTAGCCTTGTTTTCTAATAAAAATATATGCTTTTAAATAATTGGCATGCGCTCTTTAATTACGCGAATTGTTTTAAGTGATAAATCTTCTGGCCCTTGAACAGGTAAGCCAGCTTCAATATTCATCTTAATATACTCGATATTATCCTCGGTAATTATTTCCCCGGGAATGAAAATTGGGATCCCCGGAGGATAAACCATGATGAATTCTGCGCAAATATACCCGACAGATTTCTCTATAGGCATGACTTCTGTACTGGCGTAAAATGCATCTCGAGGAGTCATCGCTAACGCTGGAATATCCGGGACGTTAACAATCGTTTCTTTTTGTGTTGCCTCTGATTCGAAAGTTTGCGACATTCTTTGCAATGCATTTACGAGTAAGTTGATTTCTTTTTTCGTATCTCCCAATGTAATCAGACAAAGGATATTGTAAAGGTCAGATAATTCGACTTCGATATTGGCATTATGGCGTAACCATTCTTCAGCCTGATGACCAGTAATTCCTAAATCTTTTACACTAATAAGGATTTTTGTAGGATCCATATCATATGTTGCAGATGAGTGAAGAATTTCTCTTCCTGCTACTTTTAAATGGGGAATTTTATTAATGCGTTTTCTTGCATCCTTCGCAAGACGAATTGCATCATCGATTAAATCATATCCATGAACCGCTAATTGACGTCTAGCACAATCTAAAGAAGCAAGAAGCGGATATGAAGTTGAAGTTGTCGTTAACATCGAAAGTACAGATTGAACTCTGTTGACAGTGACCATACCTTCTCGAACGTTTAGAACGGAACTGCCTGTTAGTGATCCTCCGAGTTTATGAACACTTGTTGCAGCCATATCTGCACCTGCTTGCATCGCAGAGAGAGGCAATTCGTCATGGAATTTAATGTGTACACCATGAGCTTCATCTACAATTACAGGGATGTTATGAGAATGGACAATATCAACAATACGTTTTAAATCGGTTGCAAACCCAAAATAAGTAGGGTTAATTACGAGCATTGCTTTTGCATCTGGATATGTTTTTAATGCTTTTTCGACAGATTCTGCAGAAATACCATGAGCAATTCCATATTCTTCATCAACCTCTGGGTGGATAAAAATAGGAATGGCACCAGATAAAACAATTGCAGACATTGTTGATTTATGAACATTCCGTGGTACCAATATTTTATCACCTGGACCGACGACGGATAAAATCATCGTCATGATGGCGCCACTAGTACCTTGAACGGAAAAGAATGTATGATCAGCACCAAAGGCTTCAGCTGCTAAGTTTTGTGCTTCTTTAATCGCGCCTTTTGGTGAATGTAAGTCATCTAGTGGAGCAATATTGATTAAATCAATTGATAAAACGTTGTCGCCGACGAACTCACGAAAAGCTGGGTCCATTCCTTGACCTTTTTTATGTCCGGGAATATGGAATTGTATTGGATGTCTATTTCGATGTTTGAGTAATACGTCGAACAATGGAGTCTCTAACTGTGACAACGCAGGTACCACCTCACTTTATATATTTTTGAAAACAAAAAGAATTATAGCATCTATTGCACCTTATGACTACAAAAATAAAAGGATTTTTTTCTAGTAAAGCGAAGTATTTAGGGAAAGATTCATAAAAGGGGGATGAAGAAGTGAATTGGGATACAAGAATTTCAAGTTTACTAGGAATAAAATATCCGATTATACAGGGAGGACTAGCTTATTTAGCCTACTCTGATTTAGCTGCAGCCGTATCAAATGCCGGCGGGTTGGGGCAAATCACGGCGATGAGTTTAAAGTCTCCAGAGCTTTTAAGACAGGAAATACATAAAGTTCGGGAAAAAACAGATCGGCCCTTTGGCGTCAATTTTGCGATTGGCGTCCACGGTAAAGGATATGAAGAGATGGTTAGGGTTGCAGTTGAAGAAAATGTGCCTGTTATTTCAATGACCGGCGGAAATCCAGCGCCTATTTTTGATTTATTAAAAGGAACAGATATAAAAAAACTAGTATTAGTTGCAGCGAGAAGACAGGCGCAGAAGGCTGAACAACTAGGTGCCGATGCTGTGATGGTAGTTGGCCAAGAAGGCGGAGGCCATTTGGGACGGGATGATGTCGGTACTATGGTGTTAGTTCCGCAAGTGGCTGATAGCGTTTCAATCCCTGTCATCGCTTCCGGGGGTATTGGAGATGGCCGCGGGTGGATGGCAGCCCATGCTTTAGGGGCAGAAGGAATTGAAATGGGCACCAGATTTATTGCAACAAAGGAATGCGTTCATGCTTCTCCGGAGTATATAAATAGCATAATAAATAGTACAGAGTCGGATACTACTATTATTAAACGGTCCATTGGTGCCCCGGCACGAGCCTTGAAAAATGAGTTCACGGAAAAAATATTGGAAATTGAAAATGTTTCACCTACTTATGAAGCATTAAAAGAATATATCGGCGGCAAGGCAAATAAACGATTTATTTACGATGGCGAAAAAGAAAGCGGTTTTGGCTGGGCGGGACAAATAACTGGCATGATCAAAGATGTGCCGACAGTACAGGAGTTAATTAGCCGAATGGTTGCACAAGCAGAAGAAATCAGAGTAAAATGGGGTCACTAAAAAAAGAAAGTAGGGTCTTTCTATGGAATACTCATATCCATTTTCACCAGATTGGTCAACAACCGAAATTATTGATGTCGTTCGCTTTTTTGAAGGCGTGGAACAAGCCTATGAAAAAGGAATCAAAAGAGAGGATATGCTAGCCAGATATCGTCGATTTAAAGAAATCGTGCCTTCCCAGTCTGAGGAAAAAACAGTTTTTCGCGAGTTTGAAGAGGCGAGCGGCTATGTAAGCTACAGGGTAGTGAAATTAACAAAAGAACAAGAAGATGGAAAAATCATAAAAATGTAAATGACAAGAGGGTGCTTCAATTGAACGGCAAATAGGCGTTCTTTTGTAGCCACCCTCTTTTTAGTTAGAAATTATGCGCAAGAATGCGTTTCCACCTAAGTTTTAGGCTGTAGAAGAGAATAAATGCTTGTCTGTGTCCTTTCTTTTGGGAGAGACAATATGGGCATCGTTATTTTCTCTTCCCACAATTAAATCACTGATAATTTTTGAACCAAGTGCACTGTACACCGTACCATTTCCACCGTAGCCGAGCAGATAATAATGATGCGGTTTTGTTGGATGTGCACCGATAAATGGCAATTGATCTTTCGATTCTGCAAAGGTTGCAGCATAGCAGCAATCCACTTCGATTTCTAAATGAGGGAATAATGACTTAGTTTGCTTTAATAGCTTTTCCGCACATTTTTCAAGGACAGTCTCATCTACCTGAGCCTGTGATATGTTTTCATCCATTCCTCCTATCATAATGGCTCCTTCAGCTGTCGTACGAAGATATAAATAGGGTCTTTTTGTTTCCCAAATCATTGCTTTATCATGCCAATGCGTATCGGATTGGATAGGTTTTGTAACCATAACATATGACCGGTTGAATACTGTATCTTCTTTCTTTGCATTTTGATTTTTCTCGTAGCCAATTGTGTATACTACATCCTTGGCTCGGAATAAATGTGTTGTTGTCTGGAGATGAACCAGTTGATTTTCATAGGATGTTTTTATAACTTCTGTATTTTCAAAAAAGTTAACCCCTTGATCTTGTAAATAGTTCATTAAACTGGTGATGAACTTTAATGGGTTTATTTCTGCATCTTGAAAAGTAACGATTGCAGCAGGTTTTTTAAAAGGCATATAGAAGGATAAGGTCGCCTCATCCCAAAATTCGCAAGGGAGATTGTTCATATATAAGGTTTCGTATTCGGTACGCAGCTTATTTACGTCTTTGTCATCGCTAGCATAATAGATGCTTGGTCTGCGCACGAAATCTACCTCTTCAGGCAACTCATTTGCTATTTTTTCAATATCATTCAATGCTTCATAGCATAATTGATAGAACCGGATTGCTTCCTTTTTCCCAATTTGCTGAATAAGCTCTGAAAGCATAATATCGTTTGAATACTGGAGTAAACCAGTATTTGCTGCAGTACTGCCTTGTCCAAACTCTCGTTTCTCTATAATAGCGACAGTAAGTCCTTGCTTGATAAGTTTGTAAGCCATTAAACAGCCTGACATCCCGCCTCCGATTACAATCGCATCGTATTGTTTCTTTACTTGTTTTGGAGATTTCACACTGAATTTTGTCGTAAGTGTCGTTGGCCAATATAAAGTTCCATCATGAAGTTTCAATTCAAAGCACTCCTTAAAATTGTCAAATAATGTCCTATGACTTTACCCGTAATTGAGTCTTTTAATCCTGCTGAATTTTTGAAACCATTTTTAGCCGAAAAAAATGCATGATTGAGAGGGGAAATGAAGATTTTGGAGAGAATGTAGCAACTGTGCTTGAAGAGTTGTATAAGCCATTGGAAATATGCAATAAAAAATATAAAAAGAATTAGTTGAAATATGTAATGTTTGTAAGTATCTCGCGCATATTAATTATACAACACACCAAAAGCAAAACACGTGCTTCTCTAAAACACGCTTTATTTTACTAATTAACAAAACAAAATAGAGAACACAAAAATAAACATTTTTAAAGGCAAAAGTTAGTTACTAACCTTTGCCTTTAAAAGTAGCTATTTACCGATCATTTTGTTATAGATCGGCAATAATGCTTCAAATGTTTCTTCTGTTAACTGTAAAAATTCATCAGATGAAAGCTTGCTTGCGTCTTCTCGTGAAATGTGACGTCCAACAAGAAACTCACCTTTTTTAACGTCTCGTAAACGAATCAATAATTCTTCCAGCTGTTTTTCACGCCCTGTTTTTAAAGAAATTGAGTCTTGTGACATATGATCGCCTGAAAGGATAAAATCGTTTGGCAGCTTATCAAACAGCTCAATATTGTTTAATAAACGAGTTGCCATCTCAGATTTTTGAGGCGCTTCGTAAATAATTGCCACAATAATGAATAAATGTGTATTCCAAAGCCCAATTTGAAAATGAGGAAGCGATTTATATCCACGCTTATATGGTGCAAATGCAACCCATGAATCTTTAGGAGGATTAATTGTTCTTCTAGCATGCTTTGCAACATGAGGAAAGAATTCATCACCGGTTTTAGCGCTAAAATAACTCGAAAACATCTCACCTAATTCTTGGAACTTAGGGCGAACAACGGTAGTCAGAGCTTCCATTCGCGGTTCTAGACCATCTATTTCGAATACTTCGAAGTCTTTGTTTGTCCATTTGATTTTGTTCATTTATTTGTGCCCCCTCTTTGATTTACATGTTTATTTTATCAGCTTTTTGGGAAAAATTTTGTAACAAACCATTTCATGAGACTAAAATTTTAATAAAAATGAAAGGGAAGTGACTTACTATGAAACAGATGATTAAAATTATACGTAAAGTTGATATTGAAAAGCAATATGAACACGTTTTACGTCTGGAGCTTGATTATGAGCTTGCCTCCTTATATGTAGCAATGCAGGATAAGGATGAAAAAGAAATGGAGAAGAGCAAAAAACGTTTAAAGGAAATCCAGGATGAATTAGATGGTCTCCACGCATATGTGTAACAAGTTAAAATTTTATTAAAAAATCACTTGCTATCTTTTTGACGGCAAGTGATTTTTGTTATACTAAAGAGTAATGAAAGAATTTTTCGAATACTAAATAGGCCTCATCGTTTGATTGAGGCTGTACATGTTGAGCAGATATAACTATAGGAAAGAAAATGGGATTGTTCCAAGAAGGTGGGGGTTTGATGGATTTACGTGAAGTGGACAAGTTTGCCAAGGAGATTATTTTTGAAGCAGGAAAGAGGATTCGAGAAGCTTTTTCATATGATATAAAAATTGAGACAAAAGCGGATGCCAATGATTTAGTGACCAATATAGACCGAGAAACGGAAATATTCTTTATCGAAAAAATTAAAGCATTTGATTCGAGCCACAAAATTTTAGGGGAAGAAGGCATGGGAGAAGGAATACAATCCCTTGATGGGTGCGTTTGGATTATTGACCCAATCGATGGGACCATGAATTTCGTAAAACAACATCGCCATTTTATGATTACCATAGGCTTTTTTGTGGATGGTATAGGTAAACTTGGGTACATATTCGATGTGATGAGAGAGGATTTATTTTATGCAAGAGAAGGAGAAGGGGCGTGGTATAACGATTCTCCTTTAAGAAAGCTGCAGCACGTTCCTCTTGAAAAAGCTGTTATTGGAATCAATGCCAGCTGGGTAATTCCAAATAAGCGAGTAAACCATGAGAAGATGATTGAATTGGTTCATACTGTGAGAGGGACACGTTCATATGGTTCGGCAGCTATGGAAATCGCTTTTGTGGTAAGCGGGAAGCTTGATGCTTATATTTCAATGAGATTATCGCCGTGGGATATCGGCGGCGGAACGATTATAGCCCGGGAAGTAGGGGCAATCGCGACAAACCTGAAAGGTGAGCCCTGCAGTTTATTATCACAGGATACTTTTATTATCGCTAATCCATCCATTCACTCAGAGATTCTAACTAATTATATTGAAGAAAAATAAAATTGTTGTAGAAAGCAAATGCTTTAATTTGTTTTCTACTTTTTAATTGGTTCGGAAAGTTCAAGTTTGAGGGAGTATATGGGCAGAGATTATTTAAAAAAATAAAAAAAACACGATTTTGACAAAATAACTAAGACAAAATCGTGTTTTACTGATGAATTTAATTTAAACTCATGAGGCAGTCTATGTGTATAAGGTTATAGGAGACCTTGTTCACGGAATTTACGTTTCATTTTAAAACCTATAAACATGACAGCGCATAATGCTATAAGTCCTGCAATCGCTCCGAGGAAAGTTTTTGCTGCAATTGCATATCCGATAGAAATCATGGATAACATCGCAGCTACCGCAAAAATAAACATGACTACTTTCGCTATATTCATGGAAATATGCCTCCTTTATATGTATGAAAATGAGATTTATTAATAATATTGTCGATTTATGAAAAAACATGAAAAGACAATATGAACTTCTTGTGCTATAATAACACAGTTAATCATATGAAAAAAGAATATGGAGTGGAATAATGACAAAGTTACGCGAAGATATACGCAATATCGCAATTATCGCCCACGTTGACCATGGGAAAACAACATTAGTAGACCAATTGTTAAAGCAATCAGGAACTTTTCGTACAAATGAACATGTAGAAGAACGTGCAATGGATTCAAATGATATCGAACGTGAACGCGGGATTACGATCCTTGCTAAAAATACAGCTGTAAACTATGAAGGGACACGTATCAATATCCTTGATACACCTGGACATGCCGATTTCGGTGGAGAAGTAGAACGTATTTTGAAAATGGTTGATGGCGTTTTACTAGTAGTTGATGCATATGAAGGATGTATGCCTCAAACTCGCTTTGTATTGAAAAAAGCATTAGAACAAAAATTAACACCGATCGTTGTAGTAAACAAAGTTGATAAAGATTCAGCGCGTCCGGATGAAGTAGTTGATGAAGTAGTTGACTTGCTAATCGAATTAGGTGCTGATGAAGATCAATTAGAATTCCCGGTAGTATTCGCTTCTGGTGTAAACGGTACTGCGTCTCTTGATTCAGACCCATCTAAACAAGAAGAAAATATGAAATGCTTATTCGAATCAATTATCGAGCACATTCCTGCTCCAGTAGATACTCGTGAAGAACCATTACAATTCCAAGTAGCATTACTAGACTATAATGACTTCGTTGGACGTATCGGTATCGGTCGTGTGTTCCGCGGGAAAATTCATGTTGGACAACAAGTAGCACTTATGAAACTTGATGGCACTGTGAAAAACTTCCGTGTAACAAAAATCTTTGGTTTCTTTGGTTTAAAACGTGAAGAAATCCAAGAAGCCTACTCTGGTGATTTAATTGCTGTATCAGGGATGGAAGAAATCAATGTAGGGGAAACAGTTTGTCCTGTAGAGCATCAAGAAGCGTTAACACCATTACGTATTGATGAACCTACTTTACAAATGACTTTCTTAGTAAACAACTCTCCTTTTGCTGGTCGCGAAGGAAAATGGATTACTTCAAGAAAAATTGAAGAGCGTCTTCGTTCTCAATTACAAACAGACGTATCTCTACGTGTAGAAGATACTGATTCACCAGATGCTTGGATCGTCTCAGGACGTGGGGAGCTTCACTTATCGATCTTAATCGAAAACATGCGCCGCGAAGGATATGAATTACAAGTGTCAAAACCACAAGTAATTATCCGTGAAATTGATGGTGTAAAATGTGAACCGATTGAACGCGTACAAATCGATGTACCAGAAGACAGCGTTGGTTCAATTATCGAATCTTTAGGGAACCGTAAAGGTGAAATGTTAGATATGATCAACGAAGGAAACGGACAAGTTCGTTTAATCTTCATGGTGCCTGCTCGTGGATTAATCGGGTACACTACTGAGTTCATGTCATTAACTAAAGGTTTTGGTATCATTAACCATACATTTGACTCTTATCAACCAGTTGTTGCAGGCCGTGTTGGCGGACGTCACCAAGGTGCTCTTGTTTCAATGGAAACAGGAAAAGCGACTACTTATGGTATGATGCAAATCGAAGACCGTGGTACACTATTTGTTGAACCGGGTACTGAAATTTACGAAGGTATGATCGTTGGTGAAAATAACCGCGACAATGATATCACAGTAAATATTACGAAAATGAAACAAAAAACGAATGTCCGTTCAGCGACAAAAGATGCAACGAACGTTATTAAACGTCCTCGTATTTTAACGCTTGAAGAAGCTCTGGAATTCTTAGATGAAGATGAGTACTTAGAAGTAACACCTGAATCTATCCGTTTACGTAAACAAATTCTAGATAAAAACGAACGTGAAAAACAAGCGAAAAAGAAAAAGTTCGCTGAGTAATAAAAAATTTGCGTCTTCGCACTTTGGAATTGTGAAAGGTGTTGTAGTAATTGAACTTGTTTGGGACACTAAATTATATTCAAGCATCTGCACCTACGAACACAGGTGAAACTGCCTTCGTATTCGGACGCATGTCAGGTATAACTAGATATTTCTATGAAAATCTGCCAAGCTATGAAGTTGCTGGATATGCTACATTTTTCTTAATCTTTCTTCTTTCAGCACTTGTTTTTAAACTTGGATTTGCTAAAAATGATTTAAAATTAATACAAAACATTATTATCTATATCTTCCTTTTTATAGGATGTATTGTTCTAACGTTTTTAGCGCTTTTCTTGCCGATGATCGAAGGTTTAATTGTTGCAGCTTTAATTCTAATCATTTATAAAACACGTTTATGGCGTGAAAAACGAGAAGAAAGACGAGCGGCATCATAAAGTATGTTTATGTATAAATAAGAGGTTGTCACTAAGGTCGCTTAAATTCTAGACTTTTAGTGCCACCTCTTTTTTTGCAGTATTTCAAATGTAAAAACTTACTAAAAGACGTAAGTTTAACCGTTTAAATTTAATATTGTTCCTACTTTTATATTTATTTACAATATTAGGTAGAAGTTAAGGGGGAAAGAATATGGACTTGAAAATGGAAAATGAATTGCCTTTAGAGGTAAGCGGAAAAAAGGAAAAAAGATTGGGGAAGATTCTGGTGCTGGGCTTATTATCGGCGCTTGCGCCATTTTCGATGGATATGTACCTTCCAGCCCTGCCTACATTGGCAGCCGATTTAAATACAAGTGCGTCTGTTGTGCAACTAAGTCTTACCTTTTGCTTGCTTGGTCTTGCTTTGGGACAGCTTATTTCAGGCCCGATCAGTGATGCTCGCGGGCGTCGAACTCCGTTAGTCATTGGGATGGCCGTATTTATTATAGCTTCTATATTATGTGCAATAACTTCCTCGATAGTGCTTTTATGTATTTTGCGATTGATTCAAGGCCTTGCAGGTGCAACGGGTATCGTTATATCTCGTGCTATTGTAAGAGATTATTATACAGGGTATGAAATGACGAAGTTCTTTGCTCTGCTAATGCTTGTAAATAGTATCGCACCTATTATTGCACCTACTGTCGGTGGGCAAGTTATGCGGTTTACGAGCTGGGAAGGAATCTTTGTTATTTTAAGCATCATTGGTCTTGGAATTTTAATTGGGGTTATTTTTAAGCTGCCGGAGAGTTTGCCCATTGAAAAACGTCAAACTGGTGGAATTAAACAAACCGTATCTTCTATGGGAATGATGCTGAAGGATAGAATATTCATGGGCTATTGCCTGGCGTCGGGATTTGTTTTTGCTGGAATGTTCGCTTATATTTCTGGATCGCCATTTGTTTTGCAAGATATTTACGGTATTTCTCCACAGGGCTTTGGGCTGGCCTTTGCTATTAACAGTATTGGTATTGTCGCAGCTTCACAGATTTCCTCAAGGCTGAGCCGTACGGTGGGAGAGAAAAAGCTGTTAATCTTTGGATTGATCCAAGCGTTTTTAGGAGGTTTGGTTCTATTTATAATGGTTCTGTTGGATCTGGGACTATTCGGGATTTTAATTCCTCTTTTCTTTGTAGTTTCAAGTGTGGGGTTGGTTGCACCTTCCAGTACATCCCTGGCGATGCAAAGACAGGGGAGCAATGCGGGAAGCGCCTCTGCATTTATTGGTTTAGCACAGATGGGCCTAGGGGCGATTGCGACACCTCTTGTTGGTCTAGGTGGAAGTCTAACAGCGATTCCAATGGGTCTTGTGATTGCAATTAGTACACTATGCGCGCTATTAATCTATATTGTTTTAATTGGATTTGAAGATTGTCGTTCAACTAAATAAAAGCCGCAATAAAGGACAAAAGATAGCCTGAATTTCTAGGTATTCACACATTTTTCCTATAATGCATAATCTACTCTTGATAAACAAGTACGAAAAGGGAGGTTGGAGCATTGAAAAAATGGGTGAAGTCTAGTCTTTTGGTTGTAATATCAGGTTTGATGGTTCTTCTGCTGGCAGCTTGCAATGATTCGGATGAACTTCAGACGGTCAAAATTGGTGAGGTTACTCGCTCCATTTTCTACGCACCTCAATATGTAGCCATAACCCAAGGCTTCTTTGAAGAAGAAGGGTTAGATATAGAATTATCTACAATCGCTGGTGGAGATAAAACCATGACGGCTTTATTGTCAGGTGGCATCGATATCGCTCTTGTCGGTTCGGAAACATCGATTTACGTATCTGCACAGGGAGCAAATGATCCGATTAAAAACTTTGCTCAGTTAACGCAAACTGATGGGACATTTTTAGTAGCACGCGAAGAAATTGAAGACTTCTCGTGGGATATGTTAAAAGGTTCGACATTCCTTGGTCAGCGTAAAGGCGGCATGCCGCAAATGGCCGGAGAGTTTGTCTTAAAGAAAAACGGCATTGACCCGCATGCGGATCTGGAATTAATTCAAAATATTGACTTTGCAAATATTTCTACAGCATTTGCTTCCGGCACTGGTGACTATGTTCAATTATTCGAGCCGACTGCTAGTGTTTTTGAAGAAGAGGGAATAGGGCATATTGTTGCTTCGTTTGGTACTGAGTCAGGCCATTTGCCATATACTGTTTTCATGGCAAAAGATAGCTTTATGAATGAAAGTCCGGAAACAATCGAGAAGTTTACGCGAGCGTTGAAAAAAGCCCAAGATTTCGTTTACGAGGCTTCGGCAGAGGAAGTAGCAAAAGCGATTCATCCATTCTTTGAGGATACAGAGGTAGAGCTGATCGCTACGGTTGTTGAACGTTATCGTGAACAAGAATCTTTTGCAAAAGACCCGATTTTAGATGAAGAAGAATGGAACAACCTGCAAGACATTATGGATGAGGCTGGCGAATTACCAAAACGTATGGATTATAATGAATTAGTAGATACGACTTTTGCGGAGAAGGTTTTGGAGTAAATGTCCTTTCTAAGTGTCGGCAACGTCCACCATACGTATTTTTCTAAAGAAGCAACTACGCAAGCCTTGCAAGATATTAATCTTGCAATCAATAAAGGAGAATTTGTTTCCTTTATCGGTCCGAGCGGCTGTGGCAAAACAACTCTGCTCTCCATCATTGCAGGTCTATTTGAGCCAACTTCAGGATCGGTTAAAATTGAAGAACAAGAAGTTTATGGAAATACCAATCTGTCGATAGGATATATGCTTCAACAGGATTATCTTTTTCCATGGAAAACAATAGAAGAAAATATCACCTTGGGATTAAAACTTCTAAAAAATGAAAAACAAAGCTACGCAAAAGTGGCATCCAATCTGTTAAGTGATGTCGGCCTGCCGCCTGTCGAAAAAAAGTATCCCAGGGAATTATCCGGCGGGATGAGACAACGGGTTGCTTTGGCTAGGACACTGGCAGTAGATCCGAAAATCTTGCTGTTAGATGAACCGTTTTCAGCACTGGATTACCAATCGAAATTAAAGCTTGAAGACTTAGTTTGGAGTAAATTAAAAGAATATGAAAAAACTGCGGTACTGGTTACACATGATCTTGGTGAAGCCATTGCCATGAGTGATCGAATTTTCCTTTTCTCTGCTCGCCCAGGCAGAATCCATCAAATCTTTGATGTGCCAGAGGAATTAAGAGCAATAACGCCTTTTGAAGCAAGATCGCATTCAAGTTACTCCTCCCTATTCCAAGTTATATGGAAGGAGCTTGAGAGCCTTGAATAATCAAAAACTCCATGAACAGTTCCTGCAATCTCTTAGAAAAGAAAAAAGATGGGTTCGATTTTACCAATTCTTGATTTTAATCGCTTTTTTCGGTTTATGGGAACTCGCTTCTCGTCTAAGATGGATTGACCCGTTAATTTTCAGTTCACCTACGAAGGTAACCAATTTGCTGATTGATAATATTGCAGATGGTTCCATTTTGGTTCATATTAGCTATACGCTCTTCGAAACGGTGCTGGGTTTTATCTTAGGAACATTGCTTGGAACAATATTGGCTGCGATTCTTTGGTGGTCGCCATTTCTTTCTAAAGTGCTGGATCCTTATTTAGTCATCTTAAATTCGATGCCAAAAGTTGCACTGGGTCCAATTTTGATCGTAGCGATGGGACCTGGAATGAGCTCCATAATCACAATGGGGGCAATCATTTCGGTCATCATTTCAACGATTGTAATTTATACATCCTTTAGAAGTGTAGATGCAAATTATCTAAAAGTGCTCCAAACCTTTAATGCGACAAGATCCCAAATGTTTAAAGAAGCGATATTGCCGTCATCTTTTCCTACTATCATCTCGACACTAAAAGTGAACGTTGGTTTATCCTGGGTAGGGGTAATTGTGGGAGAGTTCTTGGTGTCATCAAAAGGACTTGGGTATTTAATCATTTACGGATTCCAAGTATTTAACTTTAACCTTGTTCTTATGTCGCTTCTGATCATAGCTATTTTTGCTACAATCATGTATCAGTTGGTCGAATTGCTCGAAAGAAAGCTCATTAAAAGTGAATGAAA
>Ga0180215_1003387_pt1 | contig 15016 bp, 15 predicted proteins | sample eDN3rd37CBELigBY_FD_128871 | JGI IMG/M metagenome (GOLD analysis project Ga0180215, IMG submission 128871) | Enriched backyard soil microbial communities from Emeryville, California, USA - eDNA 3rd pass 37_C BE-Lig BY (version 2) (version 2) | ecosystem: Environmental > Terrestrial > Soil >...
CAGCGGGCCGCGCGAGCGAAAAGTGGATCCGGTTTTCCGCGCCGAACGATGCTCTTATCCAAAGAGAAAGCATCGGATGGATCCCAAAAGTGCAAGTCCACTTTTGGGTCCGATGCTTTAGCGAAAAGTGGACCCGGTTTTCCGCCGCATCCGATGCGCTCTCCTAAGAAGGAGCATCGGACCCTGGCCGCGAGGCCCGCGAGCCTGCGCCTTCGGACCCGTCAGGTGACCGGCAGCTGGGGCTGGCGCACGGCCTTCTCGGCCTCGACCAGGACATCGAGGCCGCGCCACGGCTTGGTCATGAAGGTGACGCCGTCCGGCAGCTCCTCCGGCCGGTTGCCCGCCGAGCCCGAGGTGAGCACGATGCGGACCGTCGGCCAGAGCGTGCATGCCGCCTTGGCCAGATGCATGCCGTCCATCTTTCCGGCCAGGCGGATATCGGCGAAGATCATCGCGACGTCCTCGCCATGCTCCTGCAGGTATGCGAGGGCGTCCTCCGCGCTCGCGATCTCCACCACGTCGAGGTCCGTCTCCTCCAGCAGGGCGACGGCCAGGTCCCGGACCTCGGGATCACCCTCGACCACCATGACCACGTGCAGATCGGATCCCCTGTCCGCCCTCTCGGCCTCCTGGATTTCCAGCCGCCGCAGGATGGCGGCCAGCGACTCGGGAAGCGGCTCCTCCAGCACGTCCCGGTAAACCTCCGCGAAGAGGCGGGCGATCATGAAGGTGCCGACATCCGGTTGCAGGTTGTCGACATGAGGCAGGCGCAGGTCGCCGGAGGCGTCGCGGGACATCAGGTTTCTCCAAGGTCATAGCCCTTGCCCGGCGCGGCGTCTGAGATTCGCTCGGGCTAACATAAGTTAGAAGAAGGAATCGTTTTCCCGCGGAGTGGTTTCAGCGTGGCGGCAGAAAGAGCGCATGCGGGCCCGCGGCAGGCCTCGATGGCCGCTTGGGAGCCTTGGAAGCATTGGAAGATCCACCACCTGGAAGAAACTGCCGGCTGCCTGCCAACCGCTCACCGTCGCGGGGGGTCCCTGCGGCTCGAATCGCCTGCGGATGCCCGCAGCGGGACGTTCTGCGCAGATGCGGCCGAAAGGGCCAAGGCCCTATAAAACAACGATTTCTGGCAAAGCGAATGGCGGAGACGGAGGGATTCGAACCCTCGATACCCTTTTGGGGTATGCTCATTTAGCAAACGAGTGCCTTCAGCCTCTCGGCCACGTCTCCGTTCGCGATCCGGCAAGGTCTCGCGACCCTGCCTCGCAGGTGGCGCAATAGACGCGAACAGCCGCCCTTCGTCAAGGCCAAAAAGTGCCCAATGAGGCGGGAAAACCTTCCCCGGAGCCCTGGGCCGTGCACCCGCCTCCGTGTTAGGAGGCAGCCCCCAACGACATCAAAGGAGCCTCACGTGGCTGAAATCAAGCGAGTTGGCGTCGCCGCCCGTTACAGCGACCTCGTCATTCACCAGAACACGGCCTATTTCTCCGGCTACGTGCCCGAAAACAGCCCGGGAGCGTCGGTGACGGAGCAGACCCGGGACGTCCTGGCGCAGATCGAGCAATCCCTGACCGAGATCGGCAGCGACAAGTCCAAGCTCCTGCGGGCCACGATCTGGCTGACGGACATGGCGTCCTATGACGAGATGAACGCGGTCTGGGACGCATGGGTCGTGCCGGGCCATACGCCGGCCCGCGCCTGCGTCGAGTCGAGGCTCGCCAATCCCGATTATGCCTTGGAGATTCAGGTGATCGCCGCGGTCTGAGGCCCGGCATGCGGAGGCGTTCAGGCCTGCTCGGCCTTGTTCGCCTTCGCGGCCATGGCGTTCAGGCGTTTCTTCTCATAGTGCTTCGCCAGACGCAGGTGACGCCAGATGGCGTAGTTCATGGCGATGAGGAAGCCATACGTGCCCCGCAGGAAGTGAAGGCGCCCGAAATAGGCTTTGATGAAGGCGGCCGGGAACTCGAAATACAGCCGCCATGTGGGGATCGAGACCCCCCTCACCTCCAGGTCGAGGGCGAGCTGGTCCGTATAGAAATTGAGCTTCGCGATCTGGTCGCCGAGCGAGCGGATCGAGCGGTGGTGAACGAGCCCCCTGAGCTTTCCGGTTTTCGTCCCCGGCTTCAGGTCCACCCGGTCATGGACCAGGGAGGATGAATAGCGGCCCACATCCCTGCGATAGAGCCGGACCGGGGCGATGCGATAGGCCAGGGGATGCGGCGCGGCCTCGCCGGGATAGGTTTCCGCGATGCGGATGCCATAAGCCGGGTGGGGAGGCTCCCCTTGAGCGAACAGGGCCTTTATCTCCTCGCGCAGGGCAGGCGAAAGCTCTTCGTCCGCGTCGAGGTTGAGCAGCCATTCGTGGCGGCACTGGTCCTCGCCGAAGCGCTTCTGCTGGCCATAGCCGGGCCAGGGATTGAAGATCACCCGGGCGCCGAGCCCTTCCGCGATCGCCTGAGTGCCGTCGGTCGAGCCCGAATCGACAACCACCAGATCATCCGTCAGGTCGCGAACGGCGCGGATGGTCGCTCCGATCCGATCGGCCTCGTTCTTGGCAATGATGAAAACGGACAATGGAAGCATGGCAACGGGTGCCTAGCCGCCCTCAGGCAATAAGGCAAGAGGTCCCAAGCCCTTAGATGGCCTGCCGGGTGAGCAGCCGGGAGGCCGGAAGGCTGGCCCGGATCCGGGCCTCGACCGGGAGCCCTGCCGGTCGGGCCTTATTCCGGCATCCGGGTCCGGCCGGACGAAAGGAGCTCGCGTTCCGGCATCTCCCTTTGCCCCGAAGCGGAAGCCCTGGCGGGGCTGCGCACGCGCAGCTCCGCCAGCAGCGGGAAGTGATCGGACGCCACGCGCGTGAGAGGGTTCCTCACGGGCGCGGCGTTCACCACGTCCACCGATCCCGTTACGAACATATGGTCGAGGCGCAGCACGGGAGCGCGCGTGTGGAAGGTCGGCTGCGGCTCTCCGTGGGAGTTCGAAAGCTGCGCATCCCGCAAATGGGTGGCGATCAGGCGATAGGAGCGCGAATAAGGCGGCGCGTTGAAGTCGCCGAGAAGGATGGCCGGATCGGCACAATCCTGGTGGCCCATCCAGTCCGGCCCGACCAGCGCCGCGGCCTGAGCCCGGCGCTCACCGGAGCGGAGCGACAGGTGGGCATTGATGACGTTGACCTTCTGCCCGTCGATCTCGGTGCATACCCATAAGGCGCTGCGCTTCTCGAACGATGGCTTCGCCGATTGCGTGGGCAGGCGTCCGGACTTCACGAGATGAGCGGGGTGCCTGGTCAGGATCGCGATTCCGTACTGCTCGCCCAGGATGCGGATCGTCGGCTGGAAATGGAGATCCATCCCGAGCTTGTCCGCCACCTTCGCGGCCTGGTCGATCTCCCCTGCCCTGCTGCGGCCGACCCTCACCTCCTGAAGCGCGACGATATCCGCCTCGCAGCCGGCGATGACCTCGGCGATCCGCGTCGGCGAGATTTTTCTGTCGGTGCCCAGCCAACGGTGAACGTTATAGGTCAGGATCCGAAAGGGGCGCCCCTGATGATGGCTCTGCTTCAAAGGTCAGTACCGGCTCGAACAATGGTGACGACGGACATGCATGGACTTCACAGGCCCAGCAACGACGTTTCGGCTCGCGACTTATGGCGCGAACGTGTCGGATCAATGGCCGACCGTCAATCAGAGTTCCTGGGAAACGCAACCGTAAGGACGGCTTGACCTTCCCATGGTTGGAAGGCTTACACCCTAATCCCATATGAGGAACCGGGAGATCCCAGATGGCCGCCACCAATCGATCCACTTCCCCGGCTAGCGTCGACATTCCCGTCGAGGGCATGACCTGCGCCTCCTGCGTGGCACGGGTTGAGAAAGCCATTCTGGCGGTCGAGGGCGTCGCCGCCGCCAATGTGAACCTGGCGACGGAGCGGGCGCATGTCACCTTCGCGCCGGACAAGGCGGATCCCCAGGCCGTGGCCGAGGCGATCCGGGCCGCGGGCTACGAGCCTGCGGAAAACCATGTGGACCTCGCCATCCAGGGCATGACCTGCGCCTCCTGCGTGGCACGGGTCGAAAAGGCCCTCAGGCGGGTGCCCGGTGTCGTCGGCGCCGATGTGAACCTCGCCACCGAGCGCGCCTCGGTGCGGTATCTCGGCGGCGCGGACGTCATCGGCCGAATGGTCGAGGCCGTCGATGCGACGGGCTACGAGGCCAAGGAAATCTGGCAGGACGCCGGCCGGGAGGATCGGGAGCGCGCGGCCCGCGAGGCCGAGATCTCGGGCCTGAGGCGCTCGCTCGCGATTGCGGCCGCACTCACCCTGCCGGTCTTCGCGATCGAGATGGGCTCGCATTTCGTCGGCGCGATCCACGATTGGGTGAACCACGTCCTCGGCCACCAGACCAGCTGGTACCTGCAGTTCGCCCTGACCACCCTCGTTCTCTTCGGCCCCGGCCTGCGCTTCTTCAGGAAGGGCGTGCCCGCATTGCTGCGCCTGGCGCCCGACATGAACTCCCTGGTGGTGCTTGGCACCAGCGCGGCTTACGCCTATTCGGTGGTGGCGACCTTCCTGCCGGAGCTGCTGCCTGCGGGTATGGACAATGTCTATTACGAGGCCGCCGCCGTGATCGTGACTCTGATCCTGCTCGGCCGCTTCCTCGAAGCCAAGGCCAAGGGCCGCACCTCGGAGGCCATCAGGCGTCTCGTCAGCCTTGCGCCGAAGACCGCACGGATCATCCGCGACGGCGAGGCGCTGGAGATCCCGCTCGATCAGGTGCAGGTCGGCGATACCGTTCAGGTACGCCCCGGCGAGAAGATCCCTGTCGATGGAGAGGTGGTCGAAGGCTCCTCCTTCGTGGACGAATCCATGATCACCGGCGAGCCCATCCCGGCACAGAAGGCGCCAGGCTCGGAGGTCGTCGGCGGGACGATCAACAAGACCGGCGGATTCACCCTCCGCGCCACGCGCATCGGTGCGGACACGGTGCTCTCCCAGATCATCCGCATGGTGGAACAGGCGCAAGGCTCGAAGCTGCCGATCCAGGCCCTCGTGGACAAGATCACCGCCTGGTTCGTGCCCGCCGTCATGACGGCGGCGGCGTTGACCTTTGCGGTCTGGCTCATCTTCGGGCCGGAACCCGCCATCACCTTCGCGCTTGTGAACGCGGTGGCCGTGCTCATCATCGCCTGCCCCTGCGCCATGGGTCTGGCGACCCCCACGTCGATCATGGTCGGCTCAGGCCGCGCGGCGGAACTCGGCGTGCTCTTCCGTCACGGCGAAGCGCTGCAGAGCCTGAAGGAGATTGGCGTCGTGGCTCTCGACAAGACGGGCACGCTCACCAAAGGCCGCCCGGACCTGACGGATTTCGCGACCGCCGCCGGATTCTCCGAGGACGAAACCCTGCGGCTCGTCGCGGCCGTCGAGGCGCGCTCGGAACATCCGATCGCGCAGGCGATCGTTGCGGCGGCCGAGCGGCAGGGTCTCGGGATCCCTGCAACCGAGACCTTCGAAGCGGTACCCGGCTTCGGCGTCTCCGCCATGGTCGAAGGTCGCAGGATCGATGTCGGCGCGGATCGCTTCATGCACAGGCTCGGGCTCGACCTCGCGGCCTTCGCCGAGACGGCGGCCCGGCTTGGTGCGGAAGGCAAGAGCCCGCTCTATGCCGCCATCGACGGCAGGCTCGCGGCCATCATCGCCGTGGCGGACCCGATCAAGGAAACGACCCCGGAAGCCATTGCGGCGCTGCATGCCTTGGGGCTCAAAGCCGTGATGATCACCGGCGACAACCGCCGGACAGCCGAGGCCATCGCGAGGCGCATCGGCATCGACGAGGTCATCGCCGAGGTGCTGCCCGAGGGCAAGGTGGAGGTGGTGAAGCGCCTGCGCCGAACCCATGGCCCCATCGCGTTCGTGGGCGATGGCATCAACGACGCGCCGGCGCTTGCCGAGGCCGATATCGGCATCGCCATCGGCACGGGCACGGACATTGCCGTCGAGAGCGCGGATGTGGTGCTCATGTCCGGCGACGTGCGCGGCGTCGTCAACGCGATTGCCCTGTCGAAGGCGACGATCCGCAATATCGGGCAGAACCTGTTCTGGGCCTTCGCGTATAATGTGGTGCTGATCCCCGTTGCGGCCGGGGTGCTCTATCCTTTCAACGGCACCCTGCTCTCGCCCATGGTGGCGGCGGGCGCCATGGCGCTGTCCAGCGTCTTCGTCGTCGGCAACGCGCTTCGCCTGCGCCGCTTCAAGGCGCCGGAAGGAGCCCAGCAGGTCAAGGCGACCGCCGCTCAACCCACAGAAGGTATGGCATGAACATCGGACAAGCGGCTGCGGCATCTGGCGTCTCCGCCAAGATGATCCGCTACTACGAATCCATCGGGCTCATTGCAAAGACGGCGCGCACGCAGGCGGGATACCGCGTCTATTCGGATCAGGACGTGCATACCCTGCGCTTCATCCGCCGCGCCCGCGACCTCGGCTTCTCCGTGGAACAGATCGCCGATCTCGTTTCGCTCTGGCACGACCGGGAGCGCGCGAGCAAGGACGTGAAGGCGATTGCGCTCGAGCATGTGAACGTGCTCGAGCGCAAGATCCGGGAGCTGCAGGAGATGGCCTCGACGCTCAAGCACCTCGCCGAGAACTGCTGCGGGGATTCTCGCCCCCATTGCCCGATCCTCGAGGAGCTGGCGAGCGAAGGCCCCCTGCCCGTCCATCCCAAGCCGGATGCGCGCTTCGGCGCCCTGGGCAAGGCCTGAACAGGACGCCCGGGCGGTCATGGAACCGCCGGTCGAGAAGCGACCTACAATCCAAACGTCACATGGCCCTGGGCATCGATTGCCCAAGCGGGATTCCAGGCGATTTCCCAGGCATGGTCGTCGGGATCGGCCACATAGCCCCTGAATCCCCCGTGAGGCGGCGCGTCCGCGGGCCTCATGACCGTTCCGCCGAAGCGACCGAGCCGCTCGATCACCGCCTCCACATCCTCGCGTGAGGCGACGTTGTGGGCGAGCGAATAGGCGCCCGGCGCGAGATCACGCTCCTCGCGCCGCATGTCGGCCGCGAGAGCATGCCGCAGCCATGTGCCGAGCACGAAACCGTTCATCTGATAGAAGACGATCTCGTCGTTCTCGAAGACCGGCTTCCACCCGAAGCCTTCGGCATAGAAGCGCCGCGAGCGCGCGAGATCGCGCACGCCGAGCGTCACAACGGAAATCTGATGTTGCATCGTGTCATATCCCTGCGTTGTCCTGAAGCGCCATGCTCCAGGGCTCACGTCATGGGACTTGGTGCATCCGCACCAGCCAGAGCTTCCCGCAGGAAGCGACCGGGCTAACCGAACCGGTCCGCCTTTTTCGACCCGGTCAGGATACGCCTCGGGGTCGCTCGGTCAAGGGAGCGGCCGCGGCCCCTACGCCGCCATCTCGACTTCGCGACCGCGACCAAGCCCTCGCATCACCTGCGCGAAATCGGGCTGGCGCCGGATCTGGCGCCCGTAATGGCGACGCAGCGCCTCGACGAGGCGGCCGTTGCGGGACAGAAGGTCGTCCGCGAAGGCGATCATGCGGGAATTCGGCCAGGCCTGAGGCCTGATCTCGAGCAGGCGCTCGAACAGCCGTTCCTCGTCCTCGCCGGGAGAGGCCTGCGCCATCAGCGTCATCATCGCGGCCGTCGAGCGGGAGATGCCCATGTGGCAATGGACGAGGAGATGCCCCTGCGGGCGCTGACCCGCGCCCGCCGCCACCTCGTCTCCGAAGCCCAGCACGGCCTCCACATGCTCCGGTCGCGGCAGGATCATGCCCTCGATGGGGTCGATGATGTCGTGGAAGCGCAAAACCGTGCGGCGATGGGGGTTGTAGGCCCCGAAAGCCTCCGGATCGGGGTGATCCGGGTCGAGAATGGAGAGCACATGCGTGACCGCCCTCTCCCTCTGCTCGGGCAACTCGGAAATGCCGCAGATCGTCAGCATGGCAATGGAGAGAGACTGCATCGTAAAACTCATCGCGACAGAGGCGGCGTCATGGCCTGTTCGGAGGTTGTATCCATCCCGAGGGGGGCTTTTCAACCTCATCAAATGATTGTGTCCTTTTGATCACAGCTCTGCGCAGCCACAATTCCGCCATCTCGGTAACACCTTGTTGTCACCACCCGGGCTATGAACTCCCCTCAGAGTCCCGCTGCCGCTTCCAAGCGCTGGCGGCATAAGCGAAAAACCAGAAACTGCGAGCCTTCCCCACTGATGTTTGCTCTCACGGCCCCACGCTTGCCCTTCCTGCGGAACGTCATCCGCCTCTGTGTCCTGCTGCTTCCGGTGGCGTTGGCGGCGTGTGTTACCTCTCCCCCGCCGCAGCAGGCGGCCCGTCGCATCGATCCCGCCTACATCGCCATGTATGGCCCGCGCCCGGATGAAACGCACCCGCTTCCCGCGACCGATATCTCCGAAGTCGACCCGCGCTTCCTGCGCCGGGAGGTCGCCTATCGCGGCCGCGAGGAGCCGGGCACCATCGTGGTCGACACGGCAGCCCGCCACCTCTACCTCGTCCGCGAGGGCGGTCGCGCCATCCGCTACGGCATCGGCGTCGGCAAGGAGGGAATGGCCTGGTCCGGGCGCGCCAGGATCGGGCGCAAGGCCGAATGGCCCCGCTGGACGCCGACTCCGGCCATGATCAAGCGCGAGCCCGAGCGCAACGGCCCATGGGCCGGCGGCATGCCGGGCGGCCTCAACAACCCGCTGGGCGCCCGAGCCCTTTACCTCTACGACAACGGCGGCGATACCATGTACCGCATCCACGGGACCACCGAGCCCTGGTCCATCGGCCAGTCGGTGTCGTCCGGATGCATCCGCATGTTCAACCAGGACATCATCGACCTCTACAGCCGCGTGCCCACGGGCTCGCCGGTGGTGGTGCTGAACGGGCGCAGTCCCTTCAACGATGTCGATCCGGATGAAGTGCGCGTCTCCTATTACTGAGCGGGCGCATCACCGATCCTGATCGAGGGCTGGCCTTTGGCCGACCCTTTTCTTTGTCGCGGGTCCGCTCCACCATGCAGCTTGACGGTGCGGGAATTCGTTCTTAGAAGAGCACACCGGCCCGCCAGCCGCCGCCGCCCTTCCAGCGTCCGTCGGCTCCACAACCTGCCCATCCCGCCTCGCCCGTGTGGATGAGGTGCGATTTCGCACATCGGCCAGCGATCCTCTTCCGGCAGGTTTGTCCTTTCACTTCGACGCAGCTCCTCGCTCCCCTTCCGCAATGTCCGTGATGGGCTGCCCCTGCGACAGTTTTCGATCATGACGACTTTCGAAACAGGCACTTTCCTGAGCCGGATTCCCTTCGTCAAAATCGGCTCCGGCTCCGATCCCATCGTCGTCCTCAACGGGGGACAAGCCTTCGTCCGGCGCCCGACACCCTCACGCGCGCAACGGGATGCCAAGCGCATCGCCCGGCTCCTGCCCTCGCACCGCACGGCCTATGTGCTGGGCTACGATTCCGCGCCGCCCGCGGGCTACTGCATCGACATGATCGTGAAGGACGTCTCGCAGATCCTCCGCGACGAGATCGGCGCCGCCAGCGTGATGGGCATCTCCTTCGGCGGCTTCGCGGCCGCGCGCCTCGCCGCCGATCATCCCGACCTCGTGAAGGATCTGATCCTGATGGTGAGCGCCCACCGTTTCTCGCACCAGGGCCGCCTCAGCCTCGACCGGCAGATCGAATGCGCCTGGCAGGGGGATTTCGAGGGTTTCCTCGACGAGTTCAACCTCGTCTTCCGTCGCCCCTGGCTCAACTGGCTGCTCCGCCTCCGCCTGAAGCAGGAGCGGACGAAGCTCCACGAGACCATGAACGATCCCGCCATCATCGTGCGGGGCCTTCATGCGGTCGCCGGCGAGGATGTCGGCGAGGATCCGTCCTGGCTGCGGACGATCCGGGCCCGCACCCTCATCGTCGGCGCGGCCCGCGACCCGTTCTTCGATGTGGAGGCGCTGGAGGAAACGGCCCGCCTGATCGCCGGAGCGCAGCTCAAGCTGTTCGACCGCGAGACGCACATGCTGCCCGTCGAACGGCCGCGGGACGTGGCGAAGGTCGTCAGGGCGTTCCTGTGACCTCGGACAGGCTCCGGCGGAACGGCCCGCGTTCCGCCGGAGCCTGCGCCCGGCCTAAAAATACCGCGCCAGGTTCGTCCGGATCCGCTCCAGCACCGGCACGTTCGCGTCCGGCAGCGCGAAGTCCTGGCCGGTGATGCGCTCGAAGGCCTCGATATAGACCCGGGAGGTTGCGAGGATCACGTCGGCGGGGATCTCGGGGATCGGGTCATGGTAGGGGTCGCAGCGGGCGACGACCCAGTTGCGCACGAAATCCTTGTCGAAGCTCTCGGGCCGCTCGCCCGCCTCGAAGCGCTGGGGATAGCTCTCGGCGAACCAGTACCGGCTGCTGTCGGGCGTGTGGATCTCGTCGGCGATCATGATCCGGCCCGCCTCGTCGATGCCGAACTCGTATTTCGTGTCGACGAGGATGAGGCCCCGCGCCGCCGCCATCTCGCGGCCCTTGGCGAAGAGCGCGAGGGCGTAGTCCGTCACGACCTTCCATTGCTCGACGCTCAACAGGCCGCGCTCGACGATGTCCTTCGCGGTCAGCGGCTCGTCATGGCCGCCGTGGAAAGCCTTCGTGGTCGGCGTGATGATGGTCTGCGGCAGCTTCTGGTTGTCGCGCATGCCGTCCGGCAACGTCGTGCCGTACATCTCCCGCTGGCCCTGCTTGTAAAGCGAGAGGATCGAGGTTCCGGTGGTGCCGGCGAGGTAATCGCGCACCACGATTTCGACGGGCAGGATGGTGAGCTTCTTGCATACGGCCACATTGGGATCGGGATATTCGATGATGTGGTTGGGACAGATATCCGCCGTCTGCTCGAACCAGAAGCGGGCCGTCTGCGTCAGCACCTGCCCCTTCAGGGGAATGGCCGCGAGATTGATGTCGAAGGCGCTGATGCGGTCGGACGCGATGATGATGCGCCGTCCATCGGGCAGATCGTAATTGTCCCGGACCTTTCCCCGGTAATGGTTCGGCAATTCGGGGATCGTCGCATCCTCGAGGACGTAACGTGCGTAAGGCCCAAGGGCTGCTTGATCGACCATGCTCACCTGCCACGGCTGTTCGGGTTGTCATGCCTCTCGGGAGGCCTCGCCGAGTTTTCTAGACCGAATTTTCCAACAGGCTAGCCCCAGACCCGACAAACGTGAGCCTTTCCACGGGATCAGTCGGCACCGGCGCTCCTGCGCGGCACCATGTTGAGCCCGGAGAGCACGACCGTCGTCTCGTAGCCCTGGGCGTCCACGACGGTCCATTGCTTGAGGGCGTTGGCGCGGCTGTCGAAGCGAAGGGTGATCTTGGACGTTCCGCCGAGCGTCGCGCTGTCGTCGAAACGGACGGTGATCATGCCGTCGCGGCCGATCTGCACGTCGCGGACCTTGGTGTCCCGCGCCAGGTCCACGTTCTCCTGCACCAGGAACTTCAGCGGCGTCTGCCCCACGGGATAGACGTCGTTGGTGCCGAGCTTCTTGTCCCGGATCGCCACGTTGCGGCCATCGGAAATGACCTCGAGGGTGCTCGGCGGCGCATAGGCGAAATGCAGCTGCCCCGGGCGCCGGACGGAGAGCGTGCCCTCCACCTGCTGGCCATTGGGATTCTTCTGCACGAAATAGGCGGACATCTGGTCCATGTTGTTGAAATACGCGTTCACGCGCTGCAGGGCGGCCGCCGGCGAGGTCGGGTTCGGCGGCGAGACAGGCGTGGCGGGGGCGGCCTGGGCTGCGACAGGGGTTGGGGTCGGGGCCGCCTGAGCGGGCGTCGAACGGGCCGGCTTGGGCGGCTCGGCCACCTTGACCGGCGCAGGTTCAGGGGCCTTCGGCGTCTCGGCCGCCTGCGTCTCCGGCTGAGGCGCAGGCTTGGCGGGTTCGGGGGCCGCCTGCTTCACGGCGGGTGCCGGCGCGGGCTGCGGCTGGGCGGCCTGCTGCCGGGCGGGCGCTTTCGGCTTGGGCGCAGCGGTCCTGGTCTGCGGCTTCGCCTTGTCCTGGGCGGCCGGCTCTGCCTGCGGGGACGGAGCGGGCTGGGGCTGCGCCGCGGGAGCGCCCTGCCCCTGGCCCGGCTTGAAGATGCCGTCGAGGAAGCGCGTCAGCGGATCGGACGCCCGCTGCTGGGCGGCAACCGGCGAGGCGAATGCCAGGGCAAGGGCGAGACCGACGGAACGACGCAAGGACTTCTTGAGCATGACTCGACTGCAAACCCGGAAAACAAGCAATGTCCGCCTAGGCGGGATATCGTGGCGGTCCCGCCTTATCGCGTCGATTAAGGGCTGAATGAAGGCAGGACCTTGCAGGCGAAAGTGAGTCGCGTCCAGGCGTCAATGGACGCTATGCACGCCCGATGGGCTCCTCAGGCCGCATTCGCGAACTCGTCCTCGTCATCCTGGGGCTGGACCGGCGCGGGCTTGGGCCTGGGCTTGGCCGTCCGCGGGCGGGACTGGCGCTTCTTCTTGGCAGGTTTCCTGTTCCCCATGCCACGCCACCAGCCCTGCCAGCTCCAGGCGCCGGGGCCCGTGATCAGATAGAACAGCAGACCGGACAAAATGCCCAAATTCGCGAGGAAAAGCGCCTGCTCGGCCTGGCGATTCAAACCGCCATATTCCCAGAACCGGTGGAAGGCCCCTGTGGTGACCGCAAGAGCCACGATCAGAGCCGATGCGCTCGTCCGCGGCGCGAGCCCGAGGATCAGGGCGAGCGGGGCCACGATTTCAGCCACCGCGATGGAAGTCGCCACGATGTCTGCGTAGGGGATGCCCTTCATGGCAAGCGCGGCAGCGAAACCTGAAATGTTGGCGAGGCGCCCGATGGCGGGCGGCAGGAAGCAGAAGGCCAGCAGGAGGCGCCCCAGGAGCAGGATCCCGTTCGTCGTCGCCGCATTCATGACAAGTCCCCTCCTCTGCATCCTCGGCCCGGAATCATGACCGGAATCATGGGCCGCCGCCGGCATTAGAGGCAGAGGTTCTTAACCTGTTCTTAGCGCGCCCGACTTTCCCAACAGGTCTCGAGAAGATCCACCGTGAGGCGGAAGGCCCCACGTCAGTGAAAACCGGACAGCATTTCCGCGCCGGATCAGAGCCTGAGGTTCCTCTCCCGCAGCATGCTTTCCCAGCGCAGGGTGTGCTCCACGATGGTCGGCAGGTCGTCATGGCGAGGCTGCCAGCCGAGGCGGGAGCGAATGCGGGTGGAATCGGCCACGATGGTGATGGGATCGCCGTCGCGCCGGGGCGCGATGCGGGCCTCGACCGGCCGCCCCGAGACCCTGCGGACCGTCTCGATCACCTCCGACACGGAATAGCCGTGCCCATAGCCGCAATTCACCACCAGGCTCTCGCCGCCGGCGCGGAGGTGTTCGAGCGCCCGCATATGGGCCGAGATCAGGTCCGTCACATGGATATAGTCGCGGATGCAGGTGCCGTCCGGGGTCGGGTAATCGGCACCGAACACCTCCATATGGGAGCGCATGCCGAGCGCCGTCTGGACCGCCACCTTGATGAGATGGGTGGCATTCGCGGTGCATTGCCCGTGGCGCATGGCCGGATCCGCCCCTGCCACGTTGAAATAGCGCAGGACCACGAAGCGCATGCCGTGAGCCGCCGCCACGTCGCGCAGCATCACCTCCGTGAGCTGCTTCGAGCTCCCATAAGGCGAGAGGGGTGCGAGCGGAGCATCCTCCGCGAGGGGCTTGTCGGAGGCATCGCCATAGACGGCCGCCGTGGACGAAAAGACGAAGGTCTCGATGCCGGCCGCCACCGCCGCCGCCAGGAGAGAGCGGCTCTTGACGGTGTTGTTGAGATAATAGCCCAGCGGGTCGCGTACCGATTCCGGCACCACGAGCTTGGCGGCGAAATGCACGATGGCATCGATGGAATGAGTCCGCAGGGTCTGGAGCACCAGCTCGTAATCGCCCACATCGCCGACCACGAGCGGCACGTCTTCCGGCACCGACCAGCGAAAGCCGGTCGAGAGATTGTCGAACACAATGGGATGATGGCCCGCATCGCGCAGAGCCAGCACCATATGGCCGCCGATATAGCCGGCCCCTCCAGTCACCAGAACGTTCACGCCATTTCCCCAACCGCCATTTTCATCATCGTGGCCTGAAAGGCGCTGGATTTCCAGTGCAGTCTGCTGGCAAAACGGGCTGACCGCAGTGCCAATTTTGATAGGGTGTCGCATGAACGAACGTAGGGAATACTGGTGGGTCCAGCACGATTCCCAGGTCCAACCGGCGGAGGTCGGGTTCGTCGGCGGTATCCCCGTGCATTTCCGGTTCATCGGCACTGCGGGCCGGATCCGCGCGGAATCGGCCGAGCTGATCGAGCGTCTGCCCGCGCCGCCCGCACCTGTCCTACGCCCTCAGGCGGCTCCAGCCGCCATTCCGGACCCGACGCCTCGGAAGTCCGGCTCCTGGCTGTGGTTCATCGGCATCCTGCTCCTCATCTTCGTCGCTCAATGCTCTGGCCCGATCTTCGACGCGATCAAATAGCAATCATCGGCAAATGCATGTGGCTCGGGGTCCGCCGGATGGGGCCGGCGGCGGGCGTCGAACCGCAGGCCTGATCCCCAGCATCCTCCACCCCAACGGCCGATCTGAGCGCCACGGCCAAGGCAAGCGGTTTGCCGGCACCCGGCAGGAGCGTGTCCCACGATTCCGGAAGATGGATCGCTGATGCGGATGCATCCCAAAGCCGATCATCCGAAAGCGCCGTGGCTAATCGTTGCAAAGCCTGCGATCCTCCCCCTCTCGGTAAACGCCCTCCCCTGCGGAGGTGCGCTTGACTGATCCGACTCCTCGCAATGAGAGGAAACCCAAGTGAGATCACCCATACTTGTGACGGGCACGGCTGGTTTCATCGGCTTTCATGTGGCCGAGCGCCTGCTGGCGCAGGGTCATCGGGTGGTGGGGGTCGACAGCTTCACGCCCTATTACGACGTCGCCCTCA
>Ga0180215_1003390_pt1 | contig 15008 bp, 9 predicted proteins | sample eDN3rd37CBELigBY_FD_128871 | JGI IMG/M metagenome (GOLD analysis project Ga0180215, IMG submission 128871) | Enriched backyard soil microbial communities from Emeryville, California, USA - eDNA 3rd pass 37_C BE-Lig BY (version 2) (version 2) | ecosystem: Environmental > Terrestrial > Soil >...
ACATTTGATTTCGACTGGGTCTAGTTAAGTGCGCCTATTTTTCGGTACAGCTAGCTTTTGCATCAAAAAAAATTTCCAATTGAACCGAATTAGAGACTTGACATCATACCACTGGACTAAATGTTTCATACGTTAATGACAGCGTAGATGAAATTACTTATTTATCTAAAAAATTAGGCATTCATCCTCCTCTTCAAATCTTTGATTAAATGGGGATGAATGCCTAACTTGCGAACTGGTGTTCTTTTTTTGTATACTTAAATTAAGCTAATCTAACCATAATCGAGGTGAAAAGACATGTTGGTTCACAAAGCATTTAAGTTCAGAATCTACCCCACACAACAACAGATTGAACTCATTCATAAAACCATCGGGTGTTCTCGCTTTGTGTTCAACTTCTTTTTAGCCGAGCAACAAAAACAAGATAAGTATTGGAAATTGTGCGAAGAATTTGTCCAGCAAGGGATTCTTCCCTCGAATGAATGGAAAAGTAGTTTTTTTAATAAATACGATACCATTAAACAATTACCAGAATTAAAGAAACATTACCCTTTCTTAAAAGAGGTTGATAGCATTTCGCTGCAAAAATCAGTTGAAGTCCTAGCAGATTCTTTTTCTCGCTTCTATAAAAAACAAAATAAACCTCCTAAATTCAAATCTAAGAAAAATCCCGTTCAATCCTATACAACAAAATTCACAAACGGAAACATCGAGGTGTTGGACAAACACATCAAATTGCCCAAACTAGGATTGGTTCGTTTCAGCAAAAGTCGAGAAGTCATCGGACGTATTATGAATGCTACCATTCGGAAAAGCGCAAGCGACAAGTATTACATTTCGATTATGTGCGAAACGGAGGTCGAAGCTTTACGCAAAACGTCTTCATCTGTAGGCATCGACTTAGGACTAAAAGAGTTTGCTATTCTTTCTGACGGAAACACCTATGAAAATCCACGGTTTTTACATCGATTAGAAGACAAATTAATCAAAGCCCAACGCACGCTTTCTCGCCGAAAAATCGGGAGTTCCAATTGGAGAAAGCAGCGTATTAAGGTTGCCCGTTTGCATGAAAAAATCACAAACGCACGACAAGACTTCTTGCATAAAGCTTCTACTGCGATTGTCAAAAACCACGACATCATCGGTATTGAAGATTTGCAAGTCAGTCAAATGTTAAAAAAGGAGACCCACGCTAAAGCGATTAGCGAAGTGTCTTGGTCAACTTTCAGAACGATGTTAGAGTATAAAGCTAACTGGTACGGCAAACTCGTAATCGCCGTATCTAAGCAATATCCTAGCTCTCAATTATGCTCCAGTTGTGGTTATCAGCACAAGGCTGTTAAACAGCTCAATTTGCGTACCTGGAGTTGTCCAGAATGTAAAACTACGCATGATAGAGATCGAAATGCAAGTATCAATATCAAGAGAGAATCTCAAAGACTAATAGCCGTAGGAACGACGGTGTGAGCCTAATCCATTAGAAATCAGTAGATTTCTTTACTTAGGAATCCCTTCACTTCAAATCTTCGATTAAGTGGAGGGTGGTTCAAGTTATGATTTCATTGATTTGAAGAAATGAGCGTGGGTTAATATGGAAACTTTTACAACTGCAATATTTTATCGAGTTAGCTCGTTTGGAGCATGTGACCGAAGCAGCAAAAAGTTTACATGTTACGCAATCGTCATTAAGCAAGACTTTGCAACGATTAGAGGAAGATTTAGGTGCCCCTTTGTTTGATAGAAAAGGGAGAAGGCTGCAGTTAAATGAGTTCGGAAAAAGTTTTCTTAGGCGTGCTGAAAGAGCCTTGTTTGAATTGGAGCAGGGGTGGCAGGAAATAAGTGATTTATCCAAGCGAGAGCAAGGCACACTTGAATTAGCCGTGACGACCGCCAGTACCTTGCCTAATATCTTACGAGAGTTTCGTAAAAAATCACCAAATATCCAATTTCATGTGCAGATGCTGACGATGACGGAAACGATCACTCTTCTGCGTAGAGGAGAAGTCGATTTCTGCTTATCCTCGCCTTCTATTCAAGGGGAGGATTTTGAAAGCCAAGTGGTGTATATGGACCCAATTTTCGTAGCTGTTCCAAAGGGACATCCATTAGCAGAGCGAAAAAGTGTATCCTTGATAGAGTTAAAGGATGAGTCGTTCGTTGGTATCAAGAAAGGCTTTGGTACACGAGATTTTATCGATTCAATCTGCAAGTCGGTTGGATTTTCTCCTAAATATGTATACGAAGGTGACGAGCCTGCACGGCTTAGCTCGCTTGTGGAAGCTGAAATAGGAATAGCGTTCATACCAAGCACGGCAATGAATTTGAATGATAATATTTGCTATCTTGGAGTAGAGGATCAAGAAATGGTAAGAGAGATCGCTTTAGTTTGGCATAAGGGGCGTTACTTCTCACGGACAGCGCAGCAATTTCGCGAGATCGTTGTTGAGTATTTTGATTCGATCATGCTATAATGTGACTATATGACCAAATTATTATTTTGGTTCTGTAGAGAATGGAGGGGGAACATGTGGATAAAAAACAACTAATTTTAGAGGCGGCAACAACTTCATTTTCTATGTTCGGATATAAAGCGACGACGATGGATCAGGTTGCTAAGATTGCAAGAGTAGGCAAGGGTACGGTTTATATTTATTATGAAAATAAACAGCAGCTGCTAGAAGAAGCGGTCGTATCGATGATTGAAGAGATGAAGAAGCAGACGGAGCAAGGCTTTGATGCTTCGATTAGTTTTATGGATAATGTACATAAAGCGATTATTAATCTGATGCAATACCGTGAAAAGCATATATTATTTGTGAAGCTTCTGGAAGAGGAAAAGAGACTGCAAACACCAGAGGTGCAACAAATGCTGATGAACATCAATCAGCAAACCGTCTCATATATTTCTAGCAAATTAGAGATTGCGATCCAGCGCGGTGAGATTCGGGAATGTAACACTAAGGTTGTTGCATACGTGATGCTGAAATCATATCTAGCTTTAATATTTGATTGGCAGCAAATGAATGGTTACTCGCTACCTGAAGAGGAGATCGTTAATATTATTCAAGAGACGATTATTCGAGGACTAACTTTAAAGTGAAATGATCTAAGTAAAAGTCGCTTTTATTTAGATTATTTTTTTGAAATAATATGACCAAAATACCATTTTAGTCATAAGGTTTTATTACTGACAGGAGGAATATCTTTGCTCAAGAAAGAATGGTTGTCGATTTGGAAGGACAAAAAGTATTTTTTATCACTTATCGTTATGTTTGTCATGCCGGTGTTATATTGCGGCTTGTTGCTTTATGCATTTTGGGACCCGTATGGACAGCTTGAGGAGCTGCCAGTGGCAATCGTCAATGAGGACCAAGGTACTGTGTATGAGGAAAAGACGTTAACGCTTGGCGATGATTTAGTGGATAATTTGCTAGAAAGCTCGAATTTCAAGTATATACCAGTAACCGCAGAAGAAGCTGAGGAGATGCTTCGTAAAGGTGAGGCTTACATCTCGATTGCGATTCCTGAAAATTTTTCAGCATATTCTACGACAATGCTGGATGCGAATCCCGAAAAATTAACGATCCAATATAGGGTCAATGAAGCAGTAAACTATTTGAGCTCTAAAATTGGCGATAGCGCGATCAATCAAATTCGTGCCGAAGTGAATGAAGAGGTAAGTAAAACGTATGCCGAGCAGCTGTTTAAGGCAATTACACAGTTAGGCGATGGATTTGGCGATGCCGCTGATGGCGCAATTAAGCTAAAAGATGGTGTATTCGATCTAAAGTCAGGCTCGGAGGAGCTGAAGGATTATCTATATCAGCTAGCGTCTAGTACGGTTACTTTAAAGGATGGTACAAGTGAATTGGCACAAGGCGTTATTGCTGCCAAGGATGGAGCTGAGAAGCTGGTAGAAGGTGCCGAGCAGCTGAACTCAGCTAGTGAGCAGCTTGCTGCAGGAGCAGGTCAGCTGCAAGATGGAGCTAACAGTTTAGGCTCAGGTTTAACCAGCTATACTAGCGGTGTTAGTGAAATTGAGAAGAACAATGGGCAGCTGCTAGAAGCTAAGCAAACCTTCCAAAGTAAGCTAGAGGAAGCTGCAAGCGGAGGTGAGCAGCTTACGTCTGGCACAGCTTCAGTTGCTAATGGCACGGCACAGCTGGCAGAAGGAATTGCAGCATTACACAGTAATCTTGAGGGGCTATTGGCTGCATTGCCACAGGAGCAGCAACAAGCACTGCAAACATCGTTAACGCAGCTTGAGGAAAGCAGTAAACAAATTGCTGCCGGTGCAGCCTCAGTTAATACAGGTGCATCAGATTTAGTCAGTGGTGTATCGCAGTTAGCTGCTGGGCATGCTACGATTCTTGACAATAGTCAGAAGCTTGCAGCGGGATTAGCGCAGTTAAATGGTAGCTCCGATCAATTGCTAGCAGGGTCGGCGCAGTTAGAAGAGGGCATTGCGACTTTAACAACTAAGCTTAATGAATTTAGCACAGGCATGAATAGTGTGGTTAGCGGGACAGAGTCGTTAAGAGATGGCCTCGTTAGCCTAGATACAGGCAGTCAAAAGCTAGCAACTGGGACGAACACATTAAGTGAAAAGTCGCAAGAGCTTGCTGATGGGACAGTAACTCTTGTTGAGGGAACAGAGCAATTAGCGGATGGAGCAACCGAGCTGGAGACAGCGTTAAAGGATGCCCATGAAGAAGCGAAAATCGATATTACAGAACATAATTATGAGATGGTTGCATCACCTGTAAACGTAGATAAAGATATTCAAAACAAAGTCGACAATTACGGTACAGGCTTAGCACCATACTTTATTTCATTAGGTTTATTCGTTGGTGCGTTGCTTATTACCAATGTATATAACTTCGTAACGCCAGCTGTTCAACCTACAAGCGTAAGAAGATGGTTTATTAGTAAATCTGTTGTGCCATTTATTATATGGATATTCCAAACAATTCTCCTAACCCTAGTACTGCTTAATGGTTTGAAGCTTAATGTGACAAATATACCGTTATTCGTACTGTTAATGGCGGTATCTAGCTTTGCTTTTATAGCAATTATTCAGTTAATTGTTGTTTTATTTAACGACGTGGGTAAATTGATAGGACTAATATTTCTAATCATTCAGCTTTCATCAAGCGCGGGAACTTTTCCAGTTGAATTATTACCGAAGGTATTCCAAGGACTGTATGCATACATGCCGATGAGCTATGCGATAGAGGGGTTGCGACATATTATTTCCTCGACAGACTACAGTGTTGTGTACCGCAGCATTAACATCCTAGCTGTAATCGGGGTTGCATGTGTCATATTATCTTATATTTACTTTAAGATTCTATATCGATGGCGTTATGCCGTTAAGAAGGAAGCAGTTCCTGTACCTTAATCCTCAATAATAAGAAGCCCGTAAGCAGGACACTTTCGTTAAAGTGCCTCATTTACGGGCTTACTATTTTAATATTGCTTATTGTGCTTGCTGCGGCATTTGAACCAATTGATTCAGCATAGCGGCAGCTTCTTTACGTAGCAGCTTGTCATGTGGCTTGTAATTCCAACGACCGTCTTCATCCACAGTGATTTCAGGACCGATAAAGCCTGCTGTAATCATCATGGTTACGGCATCACTTGCCCATGGTGAAGGTTGTTCTTTAAGAGGAACTGGAGGCACTTGACCAGCACCTTGTAGCTGCATAAGACGATAGATAATGACCGCTGCTTCTTGACGTGTCATTCCTTGCTCGGGCATAAAGCTACCATTTGGCAAGCCATTCGTCAGACCAAGCTCTGCGGCTGCTTGAACCTCTTGGCTAAGTGGATGATCTTTCATATCGCTGAAAAGCGTTGCTGCAGTAGAAGGAGGTAACTTTAATAGACGCATAAAGTAAGCTACAAACTCCGCTCTTGTAATGGCCTCATCCGGACGGAATGTTTCCGTATCCTCTCTGAAAATATTGTAGGTTACTAGGTTGTTAATAGCAGGTGCATAGATTGAGTCTGTAGGAACATCCTGATAGTTCATTGCTTCAATGCGTTGTGAGTACCCGATATTTTTGTATTTGAAATATTGTGGCACACCTGATTCGTCTTGTTTAAACACTAATTCAGCTCCAGCAGGATCGATAAAGGTCATTGGTCCGACCTGTTTAAATTCAACTGTTCCAAGCAGGGTATCGATCATTTGCAGCTTTCCAGCTCCTGTTGCTGTAATTGTTGATTTCCATCCTTCTATGCGAAGATCCATATACGAGCCTTCGAAAGCTTTTAGCTCCTCTACGGTTGTGTTAAGTGATGTTTTTGGCGCCTGAACGTCTGGAATAAATTCCTCCATAAATTGCTGATACAGCAGCTCGCGAACTCCACTATTGACGTTAGTGCTTAAAAATACTCCGATCTCATGCTCTGGCAGCAGCCACATCAACGAGCTAAAGCCTAGAATATCTCCGCCCTTGAACAGAGCCCTTTGACCTTGGTCGTAATTGGAAAACATCGATGCTTCAAACCCATAAGCCATAACTGGAACATCAGGCTGAATATAGACTTGGTATTGCTGCATAAGCTCTGCAGTTTCCGCAGATAAAATCTTCTTGCCATCATATGTGCCTTTATTCAAATGAGCTAGCATAAAGATTGCCGCATCCTCAGCAGTGGTATACCAGCCGCCCTGTGGTAAATCGGAAGGCTTTACACCATAAGCAGGGTATGGCTGCATGTCTGGCATATACCCAGTTGCCATATTTTCTACTACTGTAGGTGTCGTACGAAATCCAGAAGAATTCATACCTAGCGGTTTGAAAATATGCTGTTGTACATAATCCTCAAAGCTTTGTTTACTCACATTTTCTACAATATATCCTTGCAATGCAGAAGCAAAGTTATCGTATTTGAACACTTCGCCAGGCTTACGTACCGTGCGTGGCATACTTTCTTTAATATAGCTTTCAAGGTCATAATACTCATCTAAGTTGGTGTAGATATCGCCAGGTCGAATATCCATAACATTATCGAAGCCCGTTGTATGAGAGAGGAGATGAGCGATCGTAACTGGATTGCCATCTGGATACTCAACCCAAGGCTCTGGCAAATAATCATTTACACCAGCATTAAGCGAGACTTTGCCTTGTTCAACAAGCTGCATCAGTGCAGTTGCCGTGACTACTTTTGCAACAGATCCTGTGCGGAAGATACTTTGCTTTGGATTAACTGGAGTATTGTCAGCGATATTGGCTACTCCAAAGCCTTGCTGGTACACAATGGAATCACCTTGAACGACGGAGAGAGTTGCTCCAGGTATGCCCCAAGCCTTTAAATTGCTTTCTCTAAAGAACTGTTCTGCGAATTGCTTAACTTCGGATTCTACTAATTGAACCTTGACCTGATTAGCAATAATGCTAGTGTCGGTAGCTAGACTTGTCGGATTGGATGCATGTGCTATTGCACTTGCAACAGGAGTTAATGTCATGACAGCTGCCAGTGCTAGAGCTGCAGTTTTAGATAATGTTAATTTAATCATTGCTCGTTATCCCACCTTCAATTATATTATCATTCTTGATAATGATAATATAATCAATTCCGATTATAGTCAAGAGCTTTTTTGAAAATTTGAAGTTTCATTTCTCTATTTGTCCACTCTAATGATCTTTAAGTATTTATTAAGAGCAATATATTAAACTTTAATAAATACAACATGAGGAGGAGTTAAATTTGCAAATTAAATGGATAAGACATGTATCATGGATGTTAATTACGATGATTGTACTAACATCCGTACTAGGAAATTTTGCTATTCCTACTGTATCAGCATCATCTAGTGACGTTTTAAACAAGGCCTACATAACATCGTATGGTTCTGGCAAGGTAGATGTTATTGATTTAGAAACTGGGGAGGTTGAATTAGGAAAAATAACGGTTGGTTCAGAGCCTAATAGTGCCGCGATTAGTCCGCAAGGTAACCAGGTTCTGGTCACAAATAGGGGGAATAATTCAGTTTCCGTTATTGATCCTGCAACGGATACAGTCGTTGGAACAATAGATGTTGAAGGCGGTCCACATGGTGTCACATATAATCAGGATGGAAGTTTGGCATATGTAGCCAACTATTTTTCGCATACGATTTCAGTAATTGATACTGCTGCTCTTACTGTGATCGATACAATCAGCACTGGCGCTTCTAGCAGTCCCGTTATAGCGTTTCCTATCGGTGACAAGCTATATGTTTCTCTACGAGCGGCTAAAGCAGTGCTTGTCGTAGATCTTACAACTAAGCAGACAAGCTCTATCAACGTTGGTCACGAAGTTTATTCTATGAGTATAGATCCAACAGGAACAAAACTATATGTAGCTGTTGTTGGAGGTAATCAGGTTGCTGTTATTGATCTAGCTACTGATAGCATTGAAGCGACGATAAATCTAGGGGCTGCTCCATACGCAATTGAACTTAGTCCCGACGGAAGTCGAGCTTATACCGCTAATGCTGACAATGGTACTGTATCTATTATTGATACGACTACGAATACGGTCATTGAAACAGTCAGCGTCGGTGCTTCTCCTTACGTAATAGGTGTATCTCGAGATGGATCTAAAGTTTATAGTGTCAATTATAGTTCCTCTAATATGAGCGAAATTGACACAGCGACGAATACTTTAACAAGAAATATAACATTAAGTTCTGGACCTTTCATGGTTGGTACATTTATGATGACGACCTTTGCAGCCCAAAATCCAGGTACTCCAAGTAAATCGAGTAATTCAGCGTTAGCAGAACTCACGATCAGCGATGGAACATTATCTCCGGCGTTTGATAAAGCTACAACAGAGTATACGGTAAATGTAGATCATACGACTGAGAGCATCACACTTAATGGTGTGACGGATGATTCCAAGGCAACGATCACTGTGAACGGTGAAGAGGTAAGCAGTGGCTCAGACTTCTCTATTGATCTGCTAGGAGCGGGTCTAACTACGGTGGTTGAGGTAGAGGTAACAGCGGAAGATGGCAGTATAACGACGTATACCATTGAAGTGGTTAGAGCAACAGCACCATCAAGTAACTCGGAGCTATCTAGCTTGACGATTAGCAGAGGTACGTTAACTCCAGCATTTGATTCAGAAACAACTACCTATAAAGCAACAGTTGATTATGCTACAACTAGTTTAACGATTAATGCAACTGCTGCTGATGCAGCTGCGACGATTACAGTGAATGACGTAGCGGTTAATGAGGATAACACTTCTGAGCCGGTTGCATTGAAGGTGGGTCATAACATCATTACGATCGAGGTTACGGCAGAGGATGGTACGACTACCACGTATTCACTTGATGTATTACGAAGAGCTGCATCTACACCAGTTGTTGATGAAACTCCTGTTAGTACACCGGAGCCTTCTCCAACTACACAAGTGCTACTTGACGATGAGAAGCAAGAGCAATTAGCAACAGCTCGAAAAGCTAAAATTAATGATCAAGATGCACTTATTGTTGAGCTTGATAATGATAAAGTAATCGAACAGCTTGCGAACAATAACAAGCAAACAATTAGCATTCCTTTCCCTGCTAACTCTGGGACAGCAATTGGTGTGCTGAACGGCGAATTAGCGAAAACGATGGAAACTAAACAGATGACATTGCAATTGACATCCGAACACGGTGGATATTCACTTCCTATGTCTTCACTTAATATCGGGAATGTAGCTAATCAATTTGGCAATGACGTTAATCTGGCGGATATCGTAATTAACGTTCAAATGAGTCAAGTATCGTCACAAGCAACAAATACAATTGCACAGGCTGCTAGCAACCAAAATCTTAAGCTTGTAGGTGTGCCGATGTCGTTCGAAGTAACAGCGACATGGGGTGGGAAAACAGTTGTTATTAATCAATTTGATCAGCTGGTGACACGTAATATTGAGCTACCAGAGGGTACTGACACGGCACAGCTTACTACAGGTGTTGTTGCACGAGAGGATGGTACATTAGCTCATGTTCCAACTTATATTACAGTAGGAGAAGATGGGAAGGCATCAGCAACGATTAACAGCTTAACGAACAGTAGCTATGCTTTAGTGTACAGTCCGAAAACATTTACGGATACATTACAGCACTGGGCGAAAGATGATATTGCAGATATGGCATCAAGATTAGTTATTCAAGGCGTCTCTAATGAGTTATTTTTACCAAATCAAATGATCACTCGTGCAGAGTTCGTAACGATGATGGTCAAGGCTTTAGGTTTACCATTGGGGATCGGTAGTGAGATACTTTCTGATGTAAATGCTAACGATTGGCATGCAGATGCAATTCAGACTGCACTTTCTTATCAATTAATTAACGGTTATAGTGATGGTAGCTTCAGACCGAACCAATCGATTACAAGACAAGAAATTGCAGCAATTATTTCTAGAGCGTTAACCGTAATTGGGCAAAATAGTGAGCTAACAGCCGCAGAGGTTAACGATCAGCTAGCAGCATTTAAAGATGCAGATTCCATTGCCACTTGGGCTAAGCAGGATTTAGCTTCAGTTGTTAAAAACGGAATTGTCCAAGGTCATAAAGGCATCATCGCAGCTAACGATCAAGCAACACGTGCTGAAGCGACTGCGATGATCAGACGATTATTACAGACGACTGAGCTTATCAATAAATAATTTGATCGTGAATTTAGAATACCGCTCGTTAATCGGGCGGTATTTTTTATAGTGCAGTACTTTAATATTCTGGCATATGTGCAGTGACTGGAAGACATAAAAAAATGACTTCTGATCAATACAGAAGCCATCTCCCTTGCATATGGTTTTTATTTGAGTTAGTAACAGTAATTCTACTCCCAGCTTTCAATGCCGATTGTGTCTTTGTATGCACCTGGATAAGAATCGGGAATCTCAATCGCACCAACTGTTTTTTGATAGAAAGCAATATTTTTTTCTGCAACCATTCCAATAATGCAGTAGGCATAGCCTTGTTCTCTAATGGCATACACTGAACGCAGCAGCAGCTCTTTACCCAAACCATAGCCACGATAGTCTTCTTTTACTCCGATAGGTCCAAAGAAATTTCTTCCGCTTGCGTCATAGCAAGCAAAACCAATGATCTCTTCGTTATTTTTTACAGCAGCAAAGCAAGAAAAAGGTGTGTTATAAAAGGACACTTCACACTCATTAGCCCATACCGTGCTAAAGTTGGTTTTAATAAAATCGATAACCTTATCTTTATCATTCCCCATAGGTCTACGAATAGTTATTCCATTTGCTTGTAGCGTGGCGTTTTCAGTTTGGAATTGTGGTAGTTCATAGAGCTTGACGAGCATATCGAATTTCTTCATCGTTAATCCCCCAATCGTTGTTCTGTAATTCTATAAGCTCCGAATAGCGCTAAATCATCTTCACCGAGTGAAGGAGGTGGAGCGAGCGGAGGCAAGCCTAGACGCTTTCGCATGTCATTCCACATCGCTGTGCGTTCATATCGCTGGTGAACCAATTGGAATGGAGTACTGCTTAGTAACTGTGCAGCTTGGTTATAATCCCCCATTTGAATATATAGTTCAATTCTTCGTTCGACTAACTGATGATCTTCTAAGGCATCTACCTGATCTAGCCAATATTTTCTTTCCTGTAGTGGCGATGGTGACATTGTCGAAAGACAAAGATCGCGTTCAATAATAACCTGTGGATGACGCTGAATTGATATAGAAGTAATTTTCTTAAGAGCATCATAAGCCAGATCATGCTGCTTGTATCGGCATCGTAGCAATCTTGCTTCTAGTAATCTAGCACTATCAAGTTGTAAATTCTTTAGCAATGACAATGACTCTTCCGTCATTCCTCTAGCGGCTTGCCACAAGGCAAGGTAATACGTCCATAAGGCTGAAGCTTCTCCATAAGTAACAGAAATTGCCCACACCAGAGGTTCCTTCAAACTTTCCATTCCCGAGGGAGGCCAATAATTATTGAACCAATAAGGAGGTGGTGGAAGCTTTTGCTTTTCTTTACGTTGATAGGATTGAATCAATTGAAGCCAAGGGGATGTACTGGCTCGTTCAGGCCAATCAAATAAAGGAATTAGCTCCACAGGTGGAAGAGTTGGATTCGGTCGGTCCAAGCTAGAAATATTCAGCTCCATGTCACTAGGAATCCAGTATTCGGTATGGTTATGTGTTTCTCCTGGAGCAAGCATTTTCTTAATAGACTGATCTTTTATTGGTCCAGCTTGAATTTCAACATACGATTTATTTTGCAATCCAGAAACATGTGCCCAGCATTCATCTTTGCCGATGCCATATGCCCATAATTTAACACCGGGCATTTCTGCAGGGTCAGCCATATGATATAACCCAATACCTAAACTCGGTGTATATACACCAAACGTATTGCTAGAATAATCATTCCAGAAATAACCAGTCATGCGATTTAGCTCACTGATTGTCTTAGGACCGCGCTCTTCCCAGTCGATCAAATGAATATGGTTGTCGTGACATAGCACTTCACCGGAAGGAAACTGAAGCTTGGTATCCTCTCTCGCTTCTAGTGCAGCATTAGACCACGACATCCATGGATGTACATTTTTAGTTGGGTTGAAAAAAAGTGTACGTTGCGTTAGATAATGATCATCCTTACCCAATGAGTATTCAACCGTCCATTGCATGCCGTAATGGAGTTCTCTCTCTCCGCACCATACATACAAACGATCGTTTGAGCTTTGAAACTTGTAGTGGACCTTTTCAGTTAACACCGGAGTATGAGATACAGGAAAGCTCACTTCAATGCCACCACTTATAAACGCCATACGCGGTAATATTCTAGCAGCTCTTAGGCTACCTGGTTGATATAATATCTCTTTATTAGACTTTTTATGAAACAGAGAATATACCTTTCCTCCTAAATCAGGACAAATGACAACTCGGATATGGTCATTTTCCATAGAAACCATGCGAATGTTACGAATGAATGGTCGCTGAGCTGTTTCACAATAGCTTTCGTACGGATAGATACTATCGGGATCATCCAACGTAGGAATTGGACCGCAAGAAGTTATTGCATGATACAACAGTTGTTCGTCAAATTCATGTAATGTAAGCATAGTATCCTCCAATTCAGCAGCCGGCAAGCTCCTTAATCATCCTATTAATTTTATTTCTAATGTCAAGTAACCATAATAATTCATGAGGATATTGTCTAAATGTGATAGGACCAGCATCTTCCTCCAATAGTTGAAGTACTTTTTCTTTGCCAATCCACTCCTCAAGAAGCTGCAACGCTCTTAAGTCCTGCAGTGCCTCATAGAAAACCTCTGAACGGATAGAGTCAATCGGACCAGTCTCACCTGGGTATACAAGAAATGCATCACCAGAGGGGAAGCAATAGCCGGCATCGGTATTTAGGAAAGGATTGATCTCCTTCACAGAAAGACCAGTATACCAGTGATTATAACCCCAATGCAGAAAACCCTTTAAATCGTATTTATATAGCTGTAGGCCAATAATCCTATTGCGAGTCGAAGGCAGATTGAAGAATCGGTTAGACAGATAATGATCTCCTTGCATGCAACAATAATACGTCCACAGATTTTCAACCTTGTTCTCTAGAAATATATCAATTTCATCGTTGGATGGTACAGGATTATTCATCGCACTTGATTCATAAATTTCTAGCTCAGAGATGGCATCCATAATAGGATAGTCGCCAATTAACTCCTTGACTAGTTTACTGAGACTTGTATACTCCTCAAGTCGATCTGTTCTAGGTTCATCAGAAATGTGGAAGTAAACACGACCGTGCAAGTTTTTAGCATCTAGATATTGAACAAGTGCAGGCAAAAATTGCTTAAGGAATCCGGTATAATCTTCTCCTTGAGAATCGGTATGCCAACCAAATAGCTGCTTCAGCTTATTATTTTCTAAAACCAATATTTTAGGTGCATGCCGAGCACCCCATTGGGTAAACAAATGAGCCATCTCTAAATATTGAATGCCATAAGCCTGGCATTTCTCTATCCAAACATCAAGCAAGCTAAAATCAAAATGATAGATATCCCCTTGTTTTTGAATCGAGACTAGTTGAGTGGTTAGACGTTCATTTCCGATTTTTGTTTCAATTGGTGGTGTAAAGATAGGAGTATAGAGCATATTTATGCCATGCTTGGCTGCATTCTCCATATAGCAGTCGATTAGCTTCCAATGCTCAGAGCTGAAAACCTCTACTCCATACCATGTAGCTAGGCAGTCCGTATTAAACCATTCCGTATGGATTAATTTTTGATCTGGTAGCTTTTGAGGAATAACTTCAATTGAGAAGGTTTCCTGACTGCTGCACGTTTTTTCTTCATCTGAGATTGAGATTACAATGGAATAATCTCCTGCTGGGCAGTCTTCTGGAATGATGACGGTAATCCATAATGAGCGCCATTGTCCAGGAAAAGCAATTAGCTCCTGATCCTCTGTTATTGGATATAGCGGGTCAGGGTATAGTCCTGGCGTATCTCTTAAAACAAAATCATCATGATTGGGATAGCAGGGCAATTCTGAAGGAACAAGTCCAACGTTTCTAACGGCTATATTGTTAAGAAATCCAGAATTCACAGCAACTTTAAGCCCTTTAACTATTTTTGAGGCACGATAAGCAATCTGAAATGATACGGTTTCCTTCAGTAACGCAGTAGTGCTGGTAACGATAGGGTCTATTATTTCTGAGTCGGCAAAAACCTTGGTCAGTGAGCTCAAACAACGAGTTTCAAAGATAGGTGGCTCTAAATTCAAACTAGATCACTCCCTTGATGTAATGTAGTACTGCTTAACGGATTGTTATGGTTACGAGTATAATTTATAATTACCGGTATAACTATAAATAAAATGATTGTCTATATGGACAAAATGAGAGGATTCAGGAGACAATATGAAATATTATTCAGCATATGTTTATAGCGATGAATACATTGAACGAGAGCAGATTAATACTGAGTATGTTCAAGTGAATAGCGCTGGCTATTATGGATTTGATGAATCCTA
>Ga0180215_1003396_pt1 | contig 14978 bp, 17 predicted proteins | sample eDN3rd37CBELigBY_FD_128871 | JGI IMG/M metagenome (GOLD analysis project Ga0180215, IMG submission 128871) | Enriched backyard soil microbial communities from Emeryville, California, USA - eDNA 3rd pass 37_C BE-Lig BY (version 2) (version 2) | ecosystem: Environmental > Terrestrial > Soil >...
ACATGCGCTTCACGACGGAGCCCGCGCAGCTGCCGCACGACCCCGAGCAGATCGCGCAGGTCGTCGAGATGGTCGGGCCGGAGCTGCTGCTGTACGCCAGCGACCACCCGCACGACCACGGCGAGTCGGGCAGGCGGCTGCTGGGCCACCTGCGCGAGGAGGACGCCGAGGCGATCCTGCGCGGCAACGCGCGCGAGCTGTACGGAGGGTCGATCGCGTGAAGGTGGTCGTGTCGCGCCTGGAGGACTTCCCGCCCGGCGAGCGCAAGATCGTCAAGGCCGGCGCGCGGTCCATCGGCGTCTTCCGCATCGACGACGACTTCTTCGCGATCCGCAACCGCTGCCCGCACCAGGGCGGCCCGCTGTGCCTGGGCAGGCTGTCGCCATGGGCCGTCGCCGAGGGTCCCGGCCAGGTGCGGATGGACGGCCCGCCGCGGCTCATCGCGTGCCCGTGGCACGGGTGGGAGTACGACCTGGAGACGGGCCAGTCGTTCATGGGGCCCGGAGAGTCGCGCGTGAAGTCCTACGAGGTGACCGTCGCGAGCGGCGCGGCGCTCGGCGAGGACGTGCGCACGGCCGACGCGCAGCCGGCGATCCCGGAGGCGGCGCGGGCCGCGGGGCGCGAGCCCGGCCCCTACGTCGCCGAGACGTTCCAGGTGTACGTCGAGGAGGACTATGTCGTCGTCGACGTCTGAGCCAGCGAAGGGAGTGCATGCATGACTGACGTCCATGTGACGGGGAAGGCAGCGCCCTCCCCGGGCGTCGGGTCGCAGGGCGGCCCGTCGTCGGGCTCGCAGCCCGCCATCACGCTCGTGGACTGCGACGTGCACTCGACGATGATGCCCGCGTCGCTGCATGCGCGCCTGAGCTCGCGCTGGCAGCGCCACCTCGAGGAGTTCGGTCCCCGCGTCGCGGGCGCCTACGCGATGTTCCCGCGGATGCGCAACGGCGGCTTCCGCGTCGACGCGCGCCCGGAGGGCGGCTTCCCCGGGTCCGACCTCGGTCTCGTGCAGCGCCAGCTGCTGGACGAGTACCACATGGACTACGCGGTCCTCACGCCGATGCAGGGGCAGAACTTCGGCCAGGAGGCGCCGGAGCTCGCGGCCGCGCTGTGCCGCGCGCTGAACGACTGGACCGCCGAGGAGTGGGTGGACCAGGACCCGCGCCTGCTCGGCTCGCTGTGCCCGCCGCACGAGCATCCCGAGCTCGCCGTGCGGGAGATCGAGCGGCTCGCGGGCGACGAGCGCTTCGTCCAGGTCCTGCTGCCCGGCACGCTCGAGCAGGGGCTCGGCAACCGGCGCTACTGGCCGATGCTGCGCGCCGCCACCGAGGCGGGGCTGCCCGTGGCGCTGCACACGGGCGGCAACGAGATGCACCGCGGGGCTGGGTGGCCCTCGTACTACCTCGAGATGCACGTCTGGAACGGCAACACGATGGTCATGCAGATGCTGTCGATGATCTGCTCCGGCGTGTTCGAGGAGATCCCGAACCTGCGCGTCGTCGCCGTGGAGACCGGCATCGCCTGGGCCGCCGCGCTGTGCTGGGCCATGGACGACGCCTGGCGGATGCTCGGCGAGTCCGCGACGACCGGCCTGCGCCGGCCGCCGTCGGAGTACCTGCGCGAGCACTTCTGGTTCACGACGCAGCCGATCGAGGAGCCGGACGACCCGCGCCACCTCGCGCTCGCGTTCGACGCGCTCGGCATGACCGACCGCATCATGTTCTCCAGCGACTACCCGCACTGGGACTTCGACGCCCCGTCGCAGACCCTGCCGCGCACGCTGTCGAACGAGGTGCGCTCGCGGATCTTCGCCGAGAACGCCTGCCGGCTGTACGGCCTCCCGCGGGCATGACGGTCGCCACGCGGGTCATCGACGTCGACGTCCACGTCGGCCCCGGGTCCGTGGAGCCGCTGCTGCGCCACATGGACCCCTACTGGGCCGACTACGTCGCCAACGCGGAGCTGCGGCTGTCGCCGACGATGAACGGCACGTACCCGCCCGTGGCGTTCCGGCCCGGCGCCGAGGAGGGCACGGTCACGCCCGTGCCGGCGTCGCTGGAGGAGCTGCGCGAGGGCCTCGGCGACGATCGCACCGCGATCCTCAACTGCATCGTCCAGTTCGACACGAGCCACAACGTCTACTACGAGGCGGCGCTGTGCGGCGGCGTCAACGACTGGGTGCGCACGGAGTTCCTCGAGCGCGACCCGAACCTGCGAGCGAGCCTCGCGCTGCCGTCGCTGGACCCGGAGGCCGCCATCGCCGAGGTCGAGCGCCTGGGCTCGCACCCGGGCTTCGTCCAGGCGCTGCTGCCCGTGCGCACGGAGACGCCGTGGGGCAACAAGCGCTTCCACGCGCTGCACGACGCGATCGCCGCCCATGGCCTCGTGCTCGGCCTGCACGCCTGGGGGCGGGTCGGCAACGCGCCGACGTCCAGCGGCTTCACGCACTCCTACCTCGAGGACTACCTCGCGAACTCGCAGATCATCGTGCAGGCGCACGTGACGAGCCTGGTGAGCGAGGGCGTCTTCGAGCGCACGCCGGACCTGAAGGTGGCGTTCCTGGAGTGCGGCTTCAGCTGGCTGCCGTTCCTGTTGTGGCGCTTCGACAAGGACTGGAAGGGCGTCTGGCGCGAGGTGCCGTGGGTGAAGGAGCGCCCGTCGAACTACGTGCTGCGCTCCATGCGGTTCTCCACCGCGCCCGCCCAGCTGCCGGAGGACCCCACGGTGCTCGCGCGGCTCCCGGACCTCATGCCGGTCGGCGACCTGCTCATGTACGCCAGCGACCACCCCCACCGCCACGGCGGCACGGTCGAGCCGCTGCTGGACGTCGTGGGCTCGGAGGCGCGCGAGGCGATCCTCGCCGGCAACGCGGCCCAGCTGTACAGGCTCTGATGTTCGAGGGCTTCGAGGCGCGCGACATCGACACGGGCGAGGTCGCGATCCACGTGCGCGTCGCGGGCGACGGGCCGCCGGTGCTGCTCCTGCACGGCTACCCCCAGACGGGCGCGATGTGGCACGCCGTCGCGCCCGCGCTCGCCGAGGACTTCACCGTCGTCGTCGCGGACCTGCGCGGCTACGGGGCATCGTCGAAGCCGCGCACGACGCCCGACCACGAGCCGTACTCCAAGCGCGCGATGGCGCGCGACGGCGTCGCGGTGATGGCCGCGCTGGGCTTCGAGCGCTTCGGCGTGGCCGGCCACGACCGCGGCGCGCGCGTCACGTACCGGATGGCGCTCGACCATCCCGGCAGCGTCGAGCGGGCCGCCGTGCTCGACATCATCCCCACCTCGGAGATGTACGCGCGCACGACGATGCGCCTGGCGCTCGGCATGTGGCACTGGTTCTTCCTGCCCCAGCCCTACGACCTGCCCGAGCGGCTGCTCGCCGGCGACCCCGAAGGGTTCTACTTCCGCGGGCGCGAGGCCGAGTTCCACCCCGACGCGCTCGCGGAGTACCAGGCCGCGCTGCGCGACCCGGCCGTGATCCACACGATCTGCGAGGACTACCGCGCGGGCGCGACGTTCGACCGCGAGCTCGACGAGGCCGACAAGGGCGCGCGGCGGATCACCTGCCCGCTGCTCGTCCTGTGGGGCGCCCGCGGGCCGGTCGGCGCGCTCGACCCGCTCGCCGTCTGGCGCGAGTGGGCCGACGACGTGCGCGGCGGCCCCGTCGACTGCGGCCACCACATCCCGGAGGAGGCACCCGACGCGACGATCGCAGCGCTACGCGACTTCTTCGTGCGCTGAGCGGCCGCGCTCGACCGCCTTCGCCGTCACGCGCGCGGCGATGAGCAGCGGGTCGTACACCGGGCTGTAGGGCGGGGCGTAGGAGAGGTCCAGGAGCGCCAGCTCGTCGACCGCCATCCCCGTCCACACGCACGTCGCGAGCACGTCGATGCGCTTCGCGGCGCCCTCGACGCCGACGATCTGGCCACCGAGCAGGCGGCCGCTCGCGGGGTCGGCGACGAGCTTGACCCAGATCGGCCCGGCACCCGGGTAGTACGTCGCGCGGGTGGCGTGCTTGATCACGGCGCTCACGGTCTCGAAGCCGGCCGCCCGTGCCTCGGCCTCCGTGATCCCGGTGCGCGCGACCTCGTACTTGCAGACCTTCGACGTGGCGGTCCCCACCACGCCGGGGAACCGCGCGTCGCCGCCGGCGGCGTTGATGCCCGCGATGCGGCCCTGCTTGTTCGCGTGCGTGCCGAGCTGGATGTTCGCGGGCGCCCCGAGCACGCGGTGCCAGCTCTCCACGCAGTCACCGGCGGCGAAGACGCCGTCGGCGCCGGGGCAGCGCTGGTGGTCGTCGACGCGCAGCGCCCCCGTCTCGCCGATCTCCAGCCCCGCCTCCGCGGCGAGGCGGACGTCCGGCTTCGCACCGGTGCCGATCGTGACGTGGTCGGCGGGGAGCTCGCCCGCGCTCGTGAGCACGCTGCGCGGGCGGCCGGCGCCGTCGAGCTCGATCGCCTGCACGTCCGTCGAGAGCAGGAAACGCACGCCGTGCGCCTCCGCGCCGTCCTGCACGTGCGCGGCCATGTCCGGGTCGAGCGTGCGCAGGACCTGGTCGCCCCGCTCGACGACGGTCACGGCCATGCCGCGGTCGACGAGGTTCTCCGCCATCTCGAGGCCGATGTAGCCCGCGCCGATCACGACCGCCCGGCAGCCGCCGCGCTCCAGCGCCGCCCGGAAGCGCTCGGCCGCGTCGACGGTGCGGGCCGGCTCGGTCGCCTCCGCGCCGGGGATCGGCGGGGCCGCGGCGACCGCGCCCGTCGCGATCACGAGCTGGTCGAAGCCCTGCTGCACCTCGCGACGCCCGGAGCGGTCGTGGACCGTGAGGACGCGGCGATCGAGGTCGATCGCGCGGACCTCCGAGCGGACGCGCACGTCGATGCCGGCCGCGCGGTGCTCCTCGGGGGAGCGCGACACGAGCCGGTCGGCGTCGTCGAACAGGCCGCCGACGAAGTACGGGATGCCGCAGGCGGAGTACGACGTGTACGGGCCGCGCTCGAACGCGATGACGTCCAGGTCCGGGTTGCGGCGCTTTGCGGCCGAGGCCGCGCTCATCCCCGCCGCGTCGCCGCCGATCACCGCCAGGACCGTCACGCCGCGTGAGTCGCTACCGGACGCATGGGTGCGACTGTCTACCCCGCACACAGGATGCCGGAACTCCCCGAGCGCTGAGCGGCCGCGGGGTCGGCGACGAGCGAGCGCGCCGAACGGCGCGTCGACCTTCGCCTCCCGTCGTTCGCCCGGTGCGGCAACGGTGCAGCCACGACGGCGCCCCGCCTTCTCGGGAGGGCGCGGAACGCAGCCGCGGCTGCGGCCGATGCCGATCAGTTCTCGGAGATGTCGAAGTAGCCGTCGCTGTCGAGCACGATGCCCTCGGTCGGCGACTTGGGCGTGCCGTCGTCGGCGAGGAAGACGCCGATCGTCTCGGCCCGCAGCTTGCCGTCGGCGAACGCCAGGCGCAGCAGGCCGTCGGCGCCGACCTCGTAGGTGCCGCGATCGGCCGGCGGGACCGACGCCCAGTCGACGACCGGCCCGGTGCCCGACGCCACGGCGTTGCGGACGAACGTCCCGTCGGCGTTGAACTGCAGGTGCTCGGTGAAGTAGCCGTGACCTCGACGCTCGCGGCGCGAGCGGGCGGCGCGAGCGCGATCGCGGCGAGGACGCCGATGACGCTCAGCGCCGTGCATCGCCCGACCGTCCGCCGGGCGGGGATGGGTACGGACAGGGTCCGGTCGGCCATGGGGAAGGCCTCCGTGCCTGGTGGATCTCGTCAGGGCGCCCGGAGCGCATCGACGCTCCGCCGGGTCAGCACGCGCCCCTGCGTGTTGGAAACCCACAACCCGTTCGGGTGGGGTGCGCCACCGGTCGGTCGGCCCGCGCCCGCGTCGCCGCGTGCGTCGCCACGGGGCGCATGGGGGCGACTGTCTACCCTGCACACAGCATGCCGGAGCTCCCCGAGGTCGAGATCACCGCGCGACGCGTCGACGAGGCGGTGCGCGGCTCGGTCGTGGAGTCCGTGCGGGCGCCCGGCATCAACGTGCTCAAGACGTTCGACCCGCCGCTGCAGGCGATGGAGGGCCGCGCGATCGAGCGCGTCGCGCGCCGCGGCAAGCTCTTCACGATCGCCGTGGAGGGGGACCTCGTCCTGCTCGTGCACCTCATGAGCGCCGGGCGGCTGCAGCTCTTCGACCGGCGCGCGTCGCTCAAGGACCGCTCCTCCCGGCTGCTCGTGCGGCTCCCGGAGGAGCGCGAGCTGCGCCTGCGCGAGTTCGGCACCAAGCAGGCGGCATGGGTCAAGCTGCTGCGCGCCGAGGACCTCGAGGCCGACGAGGCGATCGCCACGCTGGGCCCCGAGGCGTGGCCCGACCCGCCGGAGGACTTCGCGGCGCTGCTGCGCCCCGGCGGCGCGCGGCCGTTGCACGGCGTGCTGCGCGACCAGCGCGTCCTCGCCGGGATCGGCCGCTCGTGGGTCGACGAGATCCTCTGGGCGGCGCACCTGTCGCCGTTCAAGCGCGGCGACGACCTCGACGACGACGAGGCGGCGCGCCTGCGCGAGGCCACCGTCGGCGTGCTCGGCGACGCGCTGGCGGTCTACGAGGAGACGGTGAAGCTCCCGATCCCCGACAAGATGCCGATGCCGCTGAAGGTGCACCGGCGCAACGGCGAGCCCTGCCCGCGTTGCGGCGCGACGATCGAGGCCGTCCACTACGAGGACTACGTCATGTGCTACTGCCCGCAGGAGCAGACGGGCGGGCGCGTGCTCAAGGACCGGCGCCTCTCGCGCCTGCTGAAGTAGCGTCTGTCTGGCGCCCCCGCGCGCCGGGTAGCGCAGAGACCATGATCGCCACCGTCGCCCGTCTCGCCCTCGTGCTCGCCGCGGCCGCCGCCGGAGCCACCGGCGTGCGCAGGCTGCTGCGCCGGCGCGGCGCAGGAGGCGCCGGCAGGCGGCGGGGCGTCGCCGAGCAGAACATGGTCTGCGAGTGCGGCGCGCGCTACCGCGCCGTCGGCACGGGGCGCCATCGTGTCGTGTGGCCTGCCGACGCCGGGCAGCAGGAGGCCCTCATGGCCGGCGAGTGCCCGCAGTGCGGGCGCTCGCTCGACCAGTTGAGGGTCGCCGACTAGGGCGCCGCCGGGGGCGGGGCGGCCGGGCCGCTGCCCGGCTCGGTGGGCGCGCCGTCGTCCTGGGTCGGGGTCGCCTGCGCCTGCGCGCCGTTCTCGTCGCCCTTGCGGTGGAGCATGCTCGTGAGCTTGTCGCGGTACTTGAACGCGACGCCCGCGGCCGCGGTGGCGAGCGCGATGCCACCCGCCTTGCCCCGGCTGCGCGACTTCGACGACGTGCCGCCGCCGCTCGTGAGGCCCTTGGCGAAGTCCGGCAGCGCGGACGACACGCCGTGCAGGGCGCGCTTGGGCGCCGACTCCGGCGGCTTGCGGCGCGCCAGCGGCCCGGCGGCGACGCGGCGGCCCGAGGCGCTGTGGGACGAGCCGGAGCGCGAGAAGCGGCTCGCGGCGCGATGCTGCGTTGCTGCGCGATGGGTCGGCATGGCTCCCTCCTGGTCGTTCTGCGCAGCCGTACCACGATGCGCGGCCTCGCACACGCCCACTTCGCGCGCGGAGTGGGCATCCGACGTCCGCGCGGCAGCTTGAGGCGCGATAGCTGCATGTGCAAGTATCGGCCGACTCGGGCGCCGCCCGCGGCGCCGACACTCGGTGAGGAGGCAGAGAGCCGTGGCGCGCATCAAGGACGCCCCCGTCGAGCAGTACACCGCCCTGTACGGGGAGGACGCCGGCGAGTTCGGGCGGCTCATGGCGCATCGCCCGCCGCTCGCGCGTGCGCTCGCCGAGTACCAGCGCGCGCTGCGCAGCGAGCGCGTGCTCCCGGATCGCCTGCTGGAGCTCGTCCGGCTGCGCTGCGCGTTCTGGAACCAGTGCCGCGGCTGCATGGCGGGCCGCTACCAGGAGGCGATCGACGACGGGCTGACCGAGGGGCTCGTGTGCTCGCTCGAGCGCCCGCAGGAGGCCGAGGACCTCACGCCGGCCGAGCGGGCGGCCGTAGCGTACGCCGACCTCTTCGCGACCGACCACCTGTCGATCACCGAGGAGACCTACGAGGGGCTGCGCGAGCACCTCAGCGAGCCGGAGATCGTCGAGCTCGGGATCAACGTCTCCTACTGGGTCGGCCTCGGGCGCTTCACGGCGTCGCTGCACATGATCGAGGGGCTGCCGGAGCGCTTCCAGGACGGCGCGCGCGCGACGCCGTGGGGCGACGGCGACGTCGTCGTCCTCGACCGGCTGGAGGTCTGACTCAGCGCCAGCGGTCGATCGACACCGTCGGCGACAGCGACGGGTCCAGGCGGAAGCGCGGGTCCAGCGGGGCGCCGCTGAACGCGCTCCACTGGCCCGTCGTCGAGCCGCCCGCGACGACGACGTGGATGCGGTGGGGCTCGAAGAGCGGGATGGCCGCGTCGGGCTCCGCCGTGGCGTAGCTCGCGAACGGCTCGATCCCCAGCTCGGCGTCCTCGCGGATGAAGTTACGCGCGCAGTACGTGTCCCAGTAGCGGCCCGCCGGCACGCGCACGTGCTCGTGGATCCACGCGATGAGCGCCTCCTGGTCGGGGATCCCGCGGGAGACCAGCTCGCGCGCGACGATCGGGTCGAGCACGAGCGTCGTGCCCAGGAACGGCTCGAGGCCGCCGATCATCGCCTGGATCTTCTCGCGCCAGGACTCGCGCAGGCCCTCGGTCCAGACGTTGCCCCACACGGCGAAGACGGTCGCCGCGCTCTCCTCGGGCGAGAAGCCGTGCAGCGTGTGGTACGGGGCCCAGGGGCTCGCCTCCTCGTGCTCGGCGAACGTGACGCACGAGTACGCGTACGGGTTGCCCTGCGAGCCCATGAAGGTCTCGCCCGGCACCGAGCCGCCCTGCAGGTTCTGCGACAGCAGCCCGTACGCGCGGCCGATCGTGGCGTTGGCGTGGTTGTAGGGGCCGAGCGCGCCGATGCCGGCGTTCATGCCGATCTCCTCGCGGATCGGTCCGTTGACGACGACCATCGTGCCGATCGACGACGTGCTGCTGTTGCGGGCGGTGAAGCCGCTCGCGGCGAGCGCGAGGATCACCGGCAGGTACCGCGGCTCCGCACCGGCCATGACGGCGTTGACCGCCACCTTCTCGACGGTGAACGACCACGGCTCGCGGAAGTTCGTGGGGCGCAGGGAACCGACGATCTCGTCGCGGTCGTGGCTGGTCCCCTCGAGCATCGCCGCGACGCGCTCCTCCGTCGGCAGGACGACCGGGAGCATGTCGGTCCAGCCGCGCTCGCGGAACAGGCGCTGCATGTCCGCGCCCGGCTCGGCCTCCACGTGGCGGGGCGTGGAGCGGTCCAGGCCGACGCCGCGCAGCTCCTCGGGCGGGACCGGCTTCGTGAGCGCGTCGACGACCTCGGCCATGAACGGGCGCCCGCGGACCGGGTCGTCGCCCTCGATGTATGCGCGCAGCTCGTCGGGCGTGCGGTTGAGGACGGGCGTGGGGACGAACGCGCGGCGCGCGCCGGGCATGCCGTTCACGCGCGCGACGGACGCCACCAGGCGCGCGAACGCGTCGGCGTGCACGGCGACCGCCGGGACGCCGTACTCCGTCTCCAACGTCATCGCGTGGCCGGAGACCTCCGGCGCACAGGTGCTTCAGAGGCCGACCCCGAGGATCGCGGCGTCGCCCTCGGCGCGGATCCGCTCGCACAGCTCCGGGTCGGGGACGTGCTGGTTGCGCCACTTGACCACCGTGGTGCGCGTCCCGGGCTCATGCTCGGCCAGCCAGCCCTGCAGCTGCTGCATGAACGGGCCGGAGTTCTCGAAGCCGACGTCGACGAGGAACAGGTGCCGGCCGTCGAGCCCGTCGAGCTGAGGCGCGATCCCGCGCGCGGTCACGGCCGGCGGGAATCCGACAGGGCTCAGCACGGTGGTGTCCACCAGGCGCCTCCTACGCTCGCGGTCCGGCGGCGAACGTTATCGCTCGGGGCGCGCGAGCAGCCCCCCGACGGCGATGAGCGCCAGGCCGAAGGCGAGGAACCCGAGGTCCCAGCCGATCGGCCCGCCGAGGTCGTCGCGGACGTGGTGGATGCCGAGGATCTGGTGGTCGACGAGGCCCTCGACCACGTTGAACACGCCCCATCCGAGCAGCAGCAGCCCGACATGCACACGCCACGGCGGCGCGAGCTCCCCGCGCTGCCACGCCCGCACCGCTGCGAGCGTCCCGGCCAGCACGCAGATCCAGGTGGCGACGTGGAAGACGCCGTCGGCGAGGGTGTTGGCCTCCAGGCCCGCGACCGTCGTCGCGGGGTGCTCGCCCGTGTCCGTGAGGAGGTGGTGCCACTGGAGGATCTGGTGCAGCAGGATCCCGTCGACGAAGCCGCCCAGGCCGACGCCCATGAGCAGCGCGGGCAGCCGCGGTGGGCGCGCCGTCGTCGCACCGGCACCTGCTCGCGTGGGCGTCTGGGCCGCGATCCTCGTCGCCATGCGCGCCGCGTACCCGGCGTGTGCTCGCGGGCAACGCGCGGGTGCGATCGGTGACACGCGGTGCGTCGCCGGGTCAGCCGTCAGCGCTCGACGCGACGTACCGGTCGCGCGTCGCCGGCAGCCCGGGGATGAGCTGCAGCAGTGTCAGCACCAGCAGGGTGATGATCGCCGCCGTCCAGCCGCCCGTCAGATCCCGCGCCGCGCCGACGATCCAGGGACCCACGGCGGCGAGGAGGTACCCGATGCTGAACATCATCGCCGTCATCGAGGCGATCGCCCCCGGCTCGCGCGCCCGGAGCATGGGGAGGATGAGCGCCAGGCCGAGCGTGCCTCCCTGCCCGAACCCGATGAGCAGGACCCAGACGAGCGCCCGGCCGGGGTCGACCAGCAGGCCCACGACCCCGATGCAGATCACGACGACGGTCCATGCGAGCTGCCGTCGTTGCGAGCGCCGACGGGCGGCCACGATCGGGATGATCCAGGCCGGGAGGATCCCCACGACGTAGCTCGCGGCCTGGAGGCTGCCCGCCGCGGCGTCGGACCATCCCTCGGCCTGCAGGATCTCGGGCAGCCAGGCCAGCCCCGCGTAGAACCCGATCGACTGCATCCCGAAGTACCCCGCGACAGCCCACGCCAGCGGCGACCGGTACAGGGTCTTCGGGCGCGGGCCGGTGACGAAGGTTCCGTTCATGGCCGCCGGGGCCCACATGAGCGCGGCGAGCGCGGCCGGCAGCGCCCAGGTCGCAAGCGACGCCTGCCACGACCCGAGGAGGTCGGCGAGCGGCACCGCGACCGCGCCGGGCAGCGCGGAGCCGACCGACAGCGCCATGGAGAACGCGCCGGTGAGCGCGCCCATCCGCTCCGGGTAGCCCACGCGGATGAGGACCGGCAGCGCGGCCTGGGCGATCGCGACCGCCGCGCCCGCGAGGCAGCTGCCCAGGAACAGCCCGCCGACGCCGCCGACCGCCCGCACGGCCGCGCCGACGCCGGTCACCGCGACGCAGACCGCGAGGATCCGCTCGAGCGAGACGCGCCGCGCGAGCCACGGCGCCACCGGCGCGAGGGCGCCGAACGCGAGCAGCGGCAGCGTCGTCAGCAGCCCGGCCAGCGCGGCCGACAGGCCCAGGTCCGCCCGCACGTCCGCCAGCAGCGGCGGAAGGCTCGTGATGACCGTCCTGAGGTTGAGCGCGATCAGGACGAACGCGATGAGCCCGGGCCTGCGCACCACGAGGCGCCGGCCCGGGCGGACTGCCACGGTCAGGTTCCTGCGCCGTCGGCCGCTTGCGCCTCAGCCCGGATGGCGCGCACGAGCCTGCCCCCGACCGCCCAATGGTCGGGGTCCACCTCCTCGATGATGACGTGGACGCCGTCGCGAGGTGCGTTCGCGGTCTCGACCATCGCGTCGGTCAAGCGCTCCACCATCGCGCGCAACTGCTCCGGCGACCGCCCCTCCATGAGTTGGACCTGGATGACCGGCATGGGTACCCCCTGTTCCCCTGATGGACCTGCGTTCGGCCGTCAGGCCGACAGCCCGAGCAGCGACAGCGGCCGCTCGTAGAGGATCTGCTCGACCAGCTCGGCGGGGATCGGCGGGAGCCGCCCCGCGGTCCGATCGTTGATCGCGCGGAGCGTCTCGACGCAGAAGTCCGGGCGCAGCACCGGGAAGTCGGTGCCGAAGAGGATCCGGTCCGCGACCTTGTAGTCGATCGCCGCCAGCAGGATGTTGTGCAGCTGCCAGGGGCGATGGAAGCGGGCCGACAGGTCGGCGAAGACGTTGCGGTGCTTGTACATCAGCGCGACCGTCTCCGTGAACCACGGCTGACCCGCGTGCGCGACGATGATCTTCATGTCGGGGTACTCGCGCGCGACCTTGTCGAGCAGGACCGGGTTGGCGACCTCGAGCACACCCCGCGGCATGAACACCGCGCCCTGGTGGAACATGATCGGGATGCCGAGCTCGGCGGCGGCGCGGAACACCCGCTCGGCCGCCTCGGAGTGCGGGTGGAAGTTCTGGTACGGCGGCGACAGCTTGAGCCCCTGGAGGCCCAGCGTCTCCACGGCGTACCGCAGCTTGTCGACCGCCTGGGCGTCGTTGGGGTCGACGCTGGCGAAGCCCACGGTGCTGCCGCGGCCGTGCTCGACGTACGCGGCGATGTGCTCGTTGGGGATCGACATGCCGAGGTGCGGGCTGGTGAGGCCGATCGCGACGGCGATGTCCACCCCGCCCTCCGCGCGGGCGGCGTCGGCGAGCTCGAAGCTCGCCATCTCGCCGACCGGCTGGCCGCCGTAGCGGCGCGACAACTCCCCGCCCCACTCCGAGCCGAGGTGCTCGGGCTCCCAGACGTGGAGGTGCCAGTCGATCAGCTGCCGCTCGGTGCTCATGCCTCGTTCCCTTCGGTCCTGCGTCCGTCAGCGGAGAACGCCGCGATCGCGGCGCGGTAGCCGGCGGCCCAGTCGCCGTCGGCGGGGAAGACGTAGAGGATCGGCACGTCGGTGCCCCATCCGGCGATCGCCTCGTAGCGGGCGCGGCACTCCTCGGGCGTGCCCACGATGAACAGGCGGTCGAGCACCTCGCGCGGAACGGCCTCCGCCGCGGCGCGCGCCGCCGGCTCGGCCAGGATCCCCGCCGGATCGCGCTTCGTGTCTCCCCGGTGCCCGATCGCGCGCAGCGCGTTCGCGGTCTCCTCGAAGCCGAGCTCCGCGATCATGCGGTGGTAGTGCGGCAGGTGGAAGTAGTAGTCGACGAGGTACGCGCGCAGCGCCTCGCGGGCGGCGTCGCCGTCGTCGGCCACGCACGTGGGCACGAGGTTGCCGACCAGCAGGGCGTCCGGGTCGCGCCCCGCCTCCGACGCGCCGGCGCGCGCGTGCTCGAGCGTCGACCGCGTGCCCGCCTCGTCGACCATGTGCACGAACACGCCCTCGGCGCGGCGGCCGGCGACGCGGGCCATCTTCGGGCCGCCGGCGGAGAGCCAGATCGGCACGTCGCCCTGGGGGCGGACGCGCAGCTTCACGTCGGCGAAGGAGAAGAACTCGCCCTCGTAGCTCAGCCGCTCGCCGCGGTCGGTCAGCGCCCGGCGCACGACGTCGAGGTACTCCGACATCCGTGCGACGGTCCTCGTCGGGTCGCCGCCCCACCGCTGCTGGCCGCCCTTGGCGTGGGCCCGCTTCATGGGGCCGCTGCCCAGGCCGATCGCGAAGCGCCCCGGGGCCAGCAGGTCCAGCACGGCCGCCGTCTCCGCGGTGAGCAGCGGCTCGCGGGCGAAGTAGCGGGCGATGCAGCTGCCGACGGTGATCCGCTCGGTCGCCATCAGCAGCGCCTGGTCGAACGCGAACGAGTCGTACTCGTACTCGACCATCCACGCTCCGGCGAACCCCGCGGTTTCCGCCTCGTGCGCGAGGTCCATGAGCCCGCGCGGGCTGACCCCGACGTCTCCCAGGAAGCCGATCGAGGGTGCCGGGACGTCCGTGCGAGGGTCCGTCACCGCGCCGCCTCGGCGGGCAGCACGACCGTGTCGTCGACGCTCCACGCCACGCCGGCGCGGCCGCTGCCCAGCACCTCCGCGCCGTCACGGGCGTCGAGCACGAGCACGGCGGCCTCGCCGGTCGGGAACGCCCCGTGGAGCCGCACCCGGTCGCCCAGGTAGACGGCCTCGCGCAGCGCGATGTCCGCGCGGTTCTCCGACTCCGGACCCGCGGCGCCCGCGTCGACCAGCCGGAGCCGCTCGGGGCGCGTCACGAGCACGACGGCATCGTCCGGCGCCGGGCTCCACGTCGCGCGGCCGCGCAGCGTCTCCCCGCCGGCCGCCACCTCGACGACCCCGTCGCCGAAGGTCCGCGTCACCTTGCCCTCGAGCGCGTTGGACTCGCCCAGGAACCGCGCCGCGAAGAGGGTCTGCGGCCGCTCGTACAGCTCCTGCGCGGTGCCGATCTGCTCGATGCGGCCCTGGTTCATCAGCGCGATCCGGTCGCTGAGGGCGAGCGCCTCCTCCTGGTCGTGCGTGACGCAGATCATGCTGATGCCGAGGTCGCGGTGCAGCCGCTTGATCTCGACCTGCATGTCGCCGCGCAGCTTGCGATCCAGCGCGCTCAGCGGCTCGTCGAGCAGCATGAGCGGCGGGTGGAACACGCTCGCCCGGGCCAGCGCGACGCGCTGCTGCTGGCCGCCGGAGAGCTCGCGCGGATAGCGGTGGTCGTAGCCGACGAGGTGCACCAGCGCGAGCGCCTCGTGCACGCGCGTGCGGATCTGCGCTCGCCCCTCGCCGCGCATCCGCAGCGGGAACGCGACGTTGTCGAACACGCTCATGTGCGGGAAGAGCGCGTAGTTCTGGAAGAGCATGCCGATGTTGCGCCGGTGCGCCGGGGTCGTCGTGACGTCGCGCTCGTCGAGGTACACCCGGCCCTCGTCGGGCTTGGTGAACCCGGCGATCATCAGCAGCATCGTGGTCTTGCCCGACCCGCTCGGGCCG
>Ga0180215_1003397_pt1 | contig 14974 bp, 26 predicted proteins | sample eDN3rd37CBELigBY_FD_128871 | JGI IMG/M metagenome (GOLD analysis project Ga0180215, IMG submission 128871) | Enriched backyard soil microbial communities from Emeryville, California, USA - eDNA 3rd pass 37_C BE-Lig BY (version 2) (version 2) | ecosystem: Environmental > Terrestrial > Soil >...
CAGCTGAGTACGGAGGACGGCCTCGTGACGTGCTACGATGGCCGCATGACCGGCAGCGCGTCCATCTTCACCCTGCAGGCGCACGACGAGGCCACGTGCGCGCTCGACTTCAACCCGCGCATCCCGCACTGCCTCGTTACCTGCTCGTTCGACAAGACCGTCAAAATCTGGGACGTGCTCGACCAGCGGCCATCGCTGGTGCACACGCGCGACATGGGCATGGGCAAGCTCTTCGCGGCGTCGTTCTGCCCGGACGTGCCGTACTCGGTCGCCGTCGCCGGCGGCAAGGGCAAGGTCGACGTATGGAACACCAGCAACCTCACCGCCGTGCGCAAGCGGTTCGACAGCCGCTTGCTCGACGACGTCCCACCGGCGGTACGTGTCGGCGGCGCCGGGCGAATCTGTCATTGATGGTCAAATGAACTTAACGAAGGTGAGATAGTGTACTTGCGTTGGTACGACTGTGTGCAGCCCTCAGCCACGGCGGTACTGGACCTCAACGCTGTGGCATCAGCCGTCGCTTCAAGTGCATCCGACGCCGGGGGGGCCTTGGAGGCCAAGAAGAACAAGAAAAAGAAGAAGAGCAACAAGTAAAAGAGAGCTATGCAGAAGTTGTCCTCTTGTACAGATGATGAATGATAGACATACTCGGATTTAGATTGCTCTAGTTAACCCAAAACCTGTTACGTCATGATTCAGATTTGGCGCGAAAATTTGGCGTGCAAGTTCAAATCATTGTTCGCCAGTTTTATTGTTTGCGTTACGGCCACAGCCATGGCCGCAGCCGCTCTGCAGCACTTGCTGCGTCACGGCAGCAAGGACGCAGGTGGCGACGCCAGCCTCATGCCACCGCCGTCACGAACGCTCTTCCTCGTTTCTGCAACTGCGTACGGCCGCCTGCAGAGCAAATCCTACGTGCTCGCAGCTCTTTTACTAATCAGCCCCTAAACGCTCGGCGCCTTTCATGCCGTTTCTCAGAGGCCGCAGCGTCGTTGCGCTGGAGCACGCGCTGGCGCTGGCTCACCAGAGCCACGGCTCGGGGCGGCCGTCATCGGTTCTGTTCATCGCGACCGACCGTGCCGCTCTTCTGCGCCGGCTGCACGCGGACGCTGCCCGGCTCCAAGGGCTGCACAGTGTGGACGCGGCCGAATTCATGTACGTGGGCTATTGGCCTCGGCAGCCGCCAGTGCGACAGTTCCTCACGCGGAAGTACGCTTGGTTTGGCGCGATACGTTCCAGGTACTGCCCGGACGCGGACGCGGTGCAGGCCGCTATGGGGTGCCTCACCCTGGGCTCCTTGCGGCCGAGCGTGTTTGTGCTGGACGGCCTGAACGACTATGCGCACAGCGCTCCAGTCGACTCTGCGGCAGGGTACGCCTTTTGTATGAATGCTAGGGGACCGACAGTCCATGCTAACGGATAAAGCAGCCCTTTCCAGCTAGGTGCTTCTAGGCGCGCCGAGCTGGTTCGCGTTTTGTCGTTTGTGCACGACGCCGCCGTCTTTTGCGAGAAGGCACTCGGTCGACGCGTCCACCTGGTGGCGACGCTCGATCCGCCGGTTCCCAACCCAGAGGGCGGCGACGCCGCGTTGTACCGGTCGTGGTTCCCCGCGATCTGGGAAAGCACATTTGGTGGTACGTCGTGGTGGTTTGCGACTCCCGTTTCATTCAGCGGCTGATCGACCCACTTCAATTCTTACCGCATGCACCGGTAGATCGACCGTCATCCTTTGCCCTGCGACCATGGACGGAGGATGCGGCGGACGCCGCTTTGCCGTACACTTACGACGTCGAGCGCGGGTGGCGCTGGGAGAGCGTGCCGGCGACGTAGTAACTTGTACACAAGGTCGTATCAGGGGTAAGCGGACCGGGCCGCATCTGTACAGCGCCAATGCCACGGCTTGGCTCTCAGCGTATGAGGTAGTAGATTACCATGAACACGAAGACAACAAACGCCATGAGGACCATAATCTGCCGCCCGTGCGCCGTCTTGGAGAACGCTGTTAAGCGGTTCATCGTCGAGCCGAGCAGGCCGCCTGCGCGCATCATGTCGGTTTCCTGATGCGATACGTGGACGGCAAGAGAAACGTGCCGTCCGCCTTAGACATAACGCGGACAAGTTGTATGGCAATTCCACCGGCCCATGCGCACCATCGAGTCCAATTGGGCATTTTGGGAGCGGACCTCGTTACCAATGTCGATGGTGAGCTGCATAGTCAGGCGGAAGGTGTGTCTGTCCCGCTGCGCGTAAGCAGGCGAAGCCGCAGGGTATCGCGGAGCGCGTGGTCCGTACCGCTTTCAATGCGGCAATCTTGGTGCTCAGCTCGTTAATGTGGCCGTCGTTTTGCGCCTCCATGACGTCGTCACTATTCGTGGTTCGTCGTAGTAAGGTTATCGAGTCGTGAGTTTACGTTCACGCGCGGCCAGCGTCGGCGCATACCTCATACTTCATGGTGCTCACGGCGCGGTAGTTGTTGTCGCCGAGCAACGCCCGGCGGTCCCTGGCCCGTCCGGACGCAGTGGAGAGGGCCGCGGCGCGTGCGTTAGGCCATGAGCTTCTATGCACCTTGCCGAGGACCGGTCGCCGTACCTGGACGCCATGCTGCTGGCACTCCCCCGGGACGTCAGGCCGTTCAGCATGGTTGGACAGTTTGAGGATACGGTGTTGGCAAACCGACCACCAGCGCGCAGATAGCGTCGTACGCAGGCAACAAAAGTGGAGGCCGGCTTACCAGTCCTTCCAGCAGCTTGCGGCGAGGTCGCGTCCAACGCCGCCTTGCTGCCCGCTCAATCGTGGTCGCCGAAACGTGGCTTAAGGACTGCAGCGTCTGGTGCTGTGTTACCGCGACCAGTTGGTCCAGCACGTGCACAGCTGCTGTTCGCAGTCCTCGTTCTGTCGTACAAGCGCCTGACCAGTCCTTCCAGCGCGGCGTGTGCCTCGTGTTCTCTTCCAAGCCTTCGTCGTCTGCCACTAGCGCACTGGCTGTGGTTTTGCGACGTTCGCACGCGGCCGCATATCAAAGTCCTTTGTCCATGTGGTACCTGGAATATCAGGGCGCTTCTAAATAAGTATTTCATAGAAGTTTTAAGGCGTCTTTCACTTCCAGAACCCAGTCAGGGCGTCCTTAGCGGCAGTATGACGTTACTAGCCTTTAGCTCTAGCCCTAGTTTGAATCATAGCCATAGCCCTAACAGAAGGTAGACACAGCAAACCCCCGGTAGGAGATCACACTACGGAACAAAGATGACGTCATGGGATGGCAGGCCTAGCCCTAGAAGCAGAGGTAGACCTCGCCCTAGTCACAGTTGGCGCGAAAAGTTACGAACGAAGACGACGACGTAGGGCTGCGGCCAGGACCCCGCCGGCACTAGCACGACACCACTGGCGACCCTTTGGAAGCGTAGACACCATGACGCGGGTGCTGGAAACCTTGTTTGTTAAAGTGCTTCATTGAGTTCACCGTTGGAGCGGCCGCGGCGACCGTCGCCGACGCCACAATGAGCGAGTACACGGTGGTTGTGTGCCAGCCGCCGAACGTGGACCTGGTCTGCTTCGCGGAGTGGACGCGTGGCGTCGCCGGTACGCCTTCGAACGACCGTACAAGCTCAACCACGCTTCCTTGGCTAACTCTCGGCCTGCACGAAGTTCGGCCCGTCCTGCTGCGTAGTGTCTGACCTAGTGGCGTCGAACCTGTTCCGCCCGCAGGCTGGCAGCGTTGCGCACGACAAGCACGCCGTCCACGCCTACGTCGTCAACCAATTCCGCCTCTACATTCTGCTGGAGCGTTACCTCCAGCGACCCACCTGTATGGTGGCCCACGGCAGAACTGGCCGCACGTGCAGTCTTTTCGCTAATCCTTCTCTTTGGCTTGACGTTTTCTTTTCTATCGACGCCCAGGCGACGATGGCCGCGTCAACATTTTCGAAGAACAGATGCTCATACCGCTGAGCCCAACGACGCGCGAGAAGCTCTTGGAACTGTGTGTGCTCCTAGCATGAGCGAGCCGCATTGTTTTTCTGCATCTAACACGCAGCGTGGCTTAGCTTTAAACTCGGGCAAATTGTAGGTACTACGACTTTGACGGCCCGGTGATCCGCGAGATTCTTGTACGCCGCATGCGGATGCGCCGCGACTTGGAGGACATTGCGGAAGAGCTGCGCGTCAGCGGTCACTCGTGCCGTCGCCAGGTGCGGCGCTCGCCGTGTTGACGTGCCATCAGAACTTTCACTAACCCAAGAATATGGATGCGATATCCTCGTGCCTGTGTTTCCAGTTCAACAACCTGAAAAACATTGCCAAGCTTGTGGAGCAGCTGGAGACAATAGGCGTCGTTGATGCGATCCAGAGCCATTTTCTATTACCGAGCTCGCTCGCAGTGTACGCCAAAGGGTTAGCACGAAGCTGCGCCCTTGGACGATCACTTAAAGCGCTGTCTGTTCTCCGGCTTGGTTTGGTGGGCGTAGGAAATATGCGCGCATCATCTTTTTGTTCAGCAATCGCATCGAAGTGTTCAAGCACCGCAAACGGCTGGGCAGCCTGACCTTCGAGGTGTGGCTGGGATGATACTGAGAGGTGCCAGCCCGCGATGACTTGCTGACTTCGTTTGTCGCCCGTTTCCCACACGCGTTATCGCTTCCAGGAACTGTGCAACTGTGCGGCGGTCCTGATGGATAACTGGACTGTGCCGCCAACGCAGTTTGGCCGGATGTCCGCCAAGGCGGACCTGGACGGCACCTTCCTGCGCGACGTCAGCGACCTGAAAGGTGCCTGCGTGAGTGGTTTGAGCGCGCGTTGGGACACATTGCTAATGCCAGATCTGGGCTTCCCGCGTCGGTGGACATGCGCAGTGCTGATACTTAATACAGGCGACACGCTCGACGAGCTGCGCGAGCAGCTGCGCCTATATTTCCACACGAACCATCCGCAGCTGGTCACCAAAGGTACTGATGTTGAATTGTATGGACGACCATTCTGCGGTCGCTGACGCTCCATTGGGGCGTGGCGGCGATCTGGCCATCCAGGGAAAGGTAACGTGCGCAACTTTGTGCGTGCCATCCTCACCATTGGCGCTGGTGTGCGGCTGGAGAAGGAGTTTCGTGACATCCTCGTCGATTTGGTACTAACCGAGCCTTAAATCCATGTTATTGCATGTAACTCTCTGACATCCACCACCGCCTTGGTTTTGTGCGCATCGTCACAGGATGAGAAGCTGGTCGAGCCGGCGCGCAAGGTGAACTGGACGGCGCGCGACATGGACGCGCTCCTGGACGGCCTACTGTACGCGTTCCCGCGCCTGAAGAGCGTAGAGACAACGCATAGCGAGCGCCTCGTCCCGACGCTCGAGCGCCTAATTGCGCCCATCCGCTCTATATGCAGCATTCTGTTCAAGTACTGAGCCGTAACCTATGTGTACAGAGAGCGCTGTGTAGTGTTGGTCCCTCGGATAAAACTTGGCCGTGTAGGTCCTAGCGATCCCCATCCACCGGCCAGCTTGCGCAACCCCAATTGGTCGCGTCATTCGTCAAAACATCGAAGGCACGTGACCCTCATGCGTCGCCCGGGTCGACGCCCACGTCCACGGCCACCGCCACCATGAAGCTCTACAACTCGGACGGGTCTCCGTACTGCGCCCGCGTCCGCTACTTCATCTACGCCTCCACCCTGCCCATTGACATCGTTCCCCAGGACTTCAACGACCCGGCTTTCCGCAAGATCAACCCGCTCAAGAAGGTGCCCACTCTCGAGCTTGACAATGGCGAGTACGCGAGCCCCGCGGCCGCCGCAGCCACAGCCACCACGCGACACGGCAACTAACGCAGCCGGGGCTTCTCCTGCTTGCTCCTCCTGCCTGTTTGGGCGTTCAGGCGGATCTTTGAGAGCGAGGTGATTCTCGAGTGGGCAGCCGACATGTTCCGGCCGCCCATCTTCCGGTCGATCCTGCCCGCGGACCCCGTGGCCTGCGCCCGCTCGCGGTTCGTGTCGCGAATCGTCGACCTGTACATTGGCCCACACACGCCCGTGCTCTACAACCGCTTCCCCGAGGCGCATGTCCGCGAGGCCGTGCAGAACATGCACAAGTATCTCGACCTCCTCGAGGGTCTTGGGCCGGACCCGCTTTTCACAACGGATCGGCGGCCCGTCGCCGGGGACCTTGCCGTGGGCGCGTTCCTCATCCATGCCGAGATGCTGGGCCAGCGCATCGGCCTGACGCCGTTCGAGGGCCGGCCCAAGTTGCGCGCCTTCTACGATCGGCTTCTCAAGGACCCCGACTTTGCCAAAGTGAAGCAGGAAAACATCGACGCCTTTGCGCAGGCGCGCGCTGCCGCCAAGGCCGCCAAGCAGGCCAAGTTGTAAAGCCCTCCTTCGGTTTTACTTGGTACAATTCATAAAGCATTAGTTTATAGGGGCTTGTAAGGTAGGTACACAGGAGATTCGGTCCAGACTACGCTACAGAGTATTCCTCGGGGATGAGCGCCATCTGCTGTGAGAACGGCACAGCATGGCCGCCCTGCACTAGGACGACGTCGCTCGCGTGCAGCCCGCTGTAGAGCGTGTTGGACGTGAACGAGACGCGCACGGGGAAGAACGCGTCCGGGTCGGCGTTCTTGACCTTAAGCTCCTGGAGGCGAGTGGATAAGCGAGCGAACTGCAGCCATGCCGCGGGGCGGTTAGCGCGTCTGTCAGCAAACTAGCACGTCCAAGGCAGCATGGACGTACGATCTCGCCGCTCTTGTTGGCGTCCTCGCCGTCCACCACGGGGATGTGCCACTCGATCTGTTTCCGCTGCTTGTTGTACTCGCACTCGCCGACCGACGGGTCATTGATGATCGGGTTGCCCGCACCGCTCGGCAGGGGGAGCGCAATGACCACGTCCCGCAGGATTAGGTCCTCGCGCGTCAGCTGGAACGAGATGGCCACCTCGCAGCCGTCCGCGGCGGCCTGCGGCCAGCAATTGACTGCCGGTAGGCCGGCGGCAGGTAGGGGACGCGACCGTGTCAGTTGTTAGCGCCTGGTCCGGGCGCTTAGCAGCCACTGCAGTCTTCAGCAGCCGACGCACCGTAGAGGGGCACGTCGTTCTCGTCCTTGCTCTGGAACCGCCACTTGACAACGCCGAGCGGCTGGCCAATGGGGAAGGGCCGCGACGCGTCCTTCAACCCGATCACGCCGTCGTTGATGAACAGGTTCCGGTCCACGTTTGGGTGGGTCTAGGTGGCAACATCACGACAGCATAAATCCAAAAGATTTATGAGAACAATGTGCGTGCGGCCGTATACTACGGCTATTCCTTTAACTACCTTGAATTGGAACAGCTTGTCATTGACGTTAGCCAGCTGGACGCGGACCTGGCCGCGGTCCGCCTCGGAGATGCGGAGCATCAGGTCACCCTTGATCTCCAGGTTCTCGACGCCGCCGTCGCGGTTGGCCACCATCGTCACCTTCTCCTCAAAGATCAGGTGCACACTGTTCCACAGCGGGCAACCGGGTGCCTTACAGTCGTTTGAGTGGCGTTCAGCAAGCGATCCCACTGCGCTAGTCAGCCGTACACTTCGGTGGCCGGTTGTGCCGGCGCCGCTGGTGCGGCGGCGGGCGGGCCGAGGGACGTCTTGGCAAGTGCAATGTCCAGATCTGTCCGAAGAGTGCCGCAGCGGTGCGACTGGTGCCATTAGGGCCAGCGTGGGCGCAACGGCCATCCGTCGTACAGCCGATAACGCACCGTCCTCAGTCTTCATTGCCGCCAAAAAGTCGTCTGACCGCGGCTTCTTGGCGCCGAGCTGCAGGCCCTTGCCGGGCGCGGGGGCTGCCGGGCCACGGCCGGCCGCCGGCTTGGAGTACTCTTCCCGCGGTGACTCAGCCTGTGCAGCGTCCTCCGCCGGCCAGCATGGCGAGGCCGCATCAGGCAACCTGGCACAAACCCTTCGTAGTATTGCGTATCGTACCAGGGGCGCCGAATAGTTGCCCGCACGGTAGTCGGCCGATGAGAATCCGCCCGAGGTGTTGCCGCCAAAGCCAGAGGCCAATGACGAGACGGGGCCACCACCCATCCGTGCACGCCGCTGCGCCTCCTTCCGCGCCATCTCCATCTGCTTAATCTTGAGCTTGGCCTGCTCCTTCGCCTCGATTTCCTTGTTCTTTTTTGGGGGGCGACATACTCACACAGAGGGTTGTGGTTTGAGGGTCAGAATGTAATAGGCCGGATACGCATTTGTAACAAGCGCTGGCGTACCCGGGCAATCATCTCCTGGACCTTTTCTTCATGGCTCTCCATTTCGGTGAAGGTACGGACCTGGGCATTTCCGAAGCATCAGCCGCGCTTCGCGGGCGTATCACCAGTCAGCGGGGCGCACTCCCGCAAACTTGTGCGACTCACGCGACGCGCGCGTGCCTGGGAGATAGTCAGGTTCTCGTTGTAGCCCAGGGTGACCAGCTCGTCAAAGGCAAAGATGAGCTCGTAGGCGTGTGCCGTGATCTCGTCCTCATCCGTAACGCGGCAGTACTCGGGGATCTGCACACGCAACCGTCTCAATTGTATGGCAATGCTCAGTCCACGGCCAGCTCCTCACCAACACCACCTGTCGTGCCCAACGTACCAGCCGCGAAAACAGGTGCAGCGTTTGGAGGTCCTCGAGGATATTGCTCGTCTTGGTCGTGATGAGCACGACGAACAGATCATCCAGCGGCTGGTACACGTAGCGCACGCTGTCGGTCTCAACAAACGTGTGCTGCTGGCCCGTGCCCACCAGCTTTGGGAACGCGGCGAGCAGGCCCTCGACGCGCGTCCTGCTCATCTCGACAAACTGCCGCGCCAGCAGCGCTGTGCATCGCAAGCGCCGCGAACCCAGGGAGCGTTCGTTAGCCACCCAGAGCGGGGTGCGGCTGACCCAGGCGTCCGCGTCGCACCTCTGCCGCTCTTGGTGCACACAGCAGCAGACAGCACCACCTGAGCGACGTTGTTTCACGAGACAAAGTGAAGAGAGAAAAGCTTCCAGGATCAGCGTCATTCGTGCGTGGACACATGTTACAAGCTTTCGGCCGTGCTGCTTCGTACCATTTTCGTTGCTTTCTCCCGGCGCCGTGGGGCGCTCCGACCTCAAACAACCAGGAAGCCGCGCACAAAGGCCGTTTAGGTGTCGTCGGCGACAAGCGAGCCGTGCGTAAGAGACGCTGCTGTGCTCAGCAGTCACCTCTAATAGCTGTTTCTGCTAGGCGAAAAGCAGTGGCAGTGACTCGTGGTAGTCGTGGCAGCGGCAGACGGCGCCGCCTTTGCTCTGCGTCGTCCTCACACGTCCACTGCCGCCGCCGCCGAACTACGGTAGCCTACGGTCGCCTATGTCAGAAATCTGTCAGAAAACTGTCAGAACGGGTCGTCGCGGCGGCCAGGTTTGAGCGTGCCTCCGGTGTTAGCCAGTATGCTATGGATGATACGGCACAACCGCTGTGTTGGATAAATACCATGAGTCCTAACGCTTCAACTACGTCTGTATGTACGATCGATAACTGTTCACTCTTCAACTCGTCACTTTACAAATTGGATGGAGTACGACCCGGTGTTGGGATCTTTCTCCATCTTAAAGTTGTCGGTGGACAGGCCAATCTTGCCCAAAAACATGTTGCCCAGCTCTTTCATTTTGCCTGAATATCCCACACGCGGGATCAGCACCCGGCCAGCCGTCAGCACCTTCCTACGACTCGCACGACCACAAAGGCGCAGGACGCACCGATCATTTCCTGCATCTGCTTTTGCCGCTCCTGCTCCACGAGCGGTTCCAGCTCCTTGATCTTACCCTTGGCTGCGGCGTTGCTGGGCTCCAGCTCCACAATCCGTTTGTAGTCTGTTCCCCAGCCCACCTCGTGTCCGGGTGACCGCCCTTCAGGGATCGTTTGCAATTCGTCGGCCGTCGGCGCGACGCCGCACCTTCCAGCGCTCCGGAGAGGTGCTCCAGCCCCGTCAACTTTTCGTGTGCTAGTGCGCGCCGCTGCAGCGCCTTGAGGTACGTGTTGTCCACCGCCAGCGCTGCGGATGCTCGTGGCAAACGGGAAAGCAGTGAGGGAGCGCTAAGTTTAACGTGTACGGGGTTGCCAATGAGCGGCCGCTGGCACCCTGCCTTCCGTGCACAGCTTGACTACGTCTTCATAGATTTCCTGTGCTTGTGGCAACTTATCCTTGGCGCGCAATTGAGCATTGCCTTAGCACAGTTTCATGCTATTTCCGCTGGAGACACGTCGCCCGATACCTGTTTGAGCCGACATGCTGCGGCATTGCCCTTGAAGACGGCAATGTCCTTGTTGTCCGGCGGGCTGACCCGGACGGCCTCCACGTACTTTTGGTAGGCGTCCTCCCAGCTACCATGCCCAAACAGTTGATTACCCTCGGCCTTGAGCGCTGCAGCGGCCTCCGTGCGCCGCTAGCCTCGTCAATTAAGACGCAGCGACGGAACCATGCGTCAGCGTGCTACCTGCCTTATATCATAGCATGAACACCCGCCGCGTACCGCCCGTTCCTCTTCCGAGAGCTCGACTGGTGGCTGTGGCTCAGAGGCGCTGGGCCCTTCAACGGGTGCTTCCTGGGCGTCGTCGTAGTTGCTCTCCGTGTCGCTGCCGCTGTAGTAGCTGCTGGCGTCCGTGTCGGCCTCGGCGGCGGCGGCGACGGTGGCATCAGTCGTGGGCGAGAAGGGCCCGCGGGCCGGCCGCTCCTCGTCGTTGGCCATCGTCGCGGCTGCGCCGAGCGTTGTTTCTTTTCTAGAAGATTCTGCACTGACCAAGAGAACGTTCCAGAAACTTCCAGAACTATTTTCTCGACTCGGCGCGCCTAGTCGTTCGCCACGGCCTGCCAGTCGCTATGGGCGTCTATGCAACTTACCACAATCGCCTATACACCGCAACCGTCATAGAGAAAGCACGGTGTCTTGGAGAGGAAGGCGCGGCGTTCGTGGAGCTGAGAGCACAGTAGCACGCTGTGGTGTAGGACGTGATGGGAAGGTGTGCGATTACGCAGCCGTAGTAATAAAAGTTTGGGTTGGTTTGCAGCAGACAACGAGGTTACAGCAGGCTGGCAGGCGTGGTGCGTGAAATAGAGCGAGGTGTTTGGTCTTGATGCGGCCCACGCACACCACGGCGTGTCCGTGAGGACAGCTGGCGGTGCACCGCCGCGTAGAGCTGCGCAGCTGTCGCTGGCGTGCGTGTGGTTAGGCGTGATTTCTGGTGACGCTAACCACGTTGCTACACGCACACACGCGCGTGCAAAGCACTTAGCGACCGCAGCTGCCGCAGGAGCGCGCCGCCTGCCTGCTCGAGCTGATTGGCGACTGGGTATAATCGCGCAGCGAGCATGCGGCATACCCCCTCATCATGGACATCGCCGGAAAGACTCACGTCAACCGCATTGCATCACCTCACCGTGCCTGTTTCCGTGACAACAGTTTGAAAGCAACGTCCGCGGAGCAGCCGGCGCAATGGAGTACTACAGCGAGGACATTGCGGTGCCGGGAGTACGCCCTGCTGCCAGCGCTGATGCGCCGGTTTCAGACGTACGTGTCTAATCAGGCCACGCCATATGAGCCGTAGGCTCCCCGTCCGTAGCAGTCGCGCCGCGTTACCATTGGGTCGTCGCGGCAGTACGGCGGCGGCGCAGCTGGCCTGCCGCCGGTGCCCGAAGAGGCCGAACCGGATCCGCTGGGCATCGGCAGCAGCCACTACCATAATGTACCGCTGGCGCAACGCATGGACGCCAGCGCTGGCCACGCCGGGGCGGCGCGCTCTTCCGCGACTGCGGCCGTGCCGGCGCCGCCGCCGTTGTCCATGGCGTTCCAGCCGGGCTACGGCTACTACTACGGCTACGGCTACTATGGCGGCCACGGGTGGCCCATGTCGCCGGGCCCCGAGTCGGTGCCCATCCCGGACGCTGCGGGCAGCGTCCGCGGACGGTCATCGACCTATCACGTCATTGGTATGACCGAAGCCGCCCGGCCGGGCGTGTCGCGGCCGTCCGCGCGCGATTTGTTCTACACGCAAGAGGAGGAAGCGCAGCAGAACCAGCCAGACGAGGACCCACCCCTCAACGACGACGAAGCGGTGCGGCGCCGTGGCTTATATCAGTCGTTGTACATGGATGTTGCGTTAACCTGCTCGACACCTTGTCCCTGTCTCCGTCACATGGCACATGTCAGCGCGAAGCGGCGCAATGGATCGCGGAGGTAGATCCGGGAGGGGCGGCCGCCCTGTACGGCATGAACGCACCCACGTTCACCCCGCCGCCGCCGCCGCCGGCGTACGGCAGCGTGGCCGCCGAGAGAGCCGCGCGCATCGACGTAGCCGGATCGGGGCCCCAGCCGCGGCGCGCAACGATGGCGGCCAGGGCGCCCGTACCGGCGCCGCGGCCGGCGCCGCGGCCGTCGGCGACACTGCAGGTGCCGCCGCACGGCAGCGACTGGCGCGGAGACAGCGTGGACAACGACGCAAGTAGATCAGCCGAAGATGTGCGTCCGCGGCCCGTGCCGGCGCCGCGGCGGTTCTCGGCGGTGCCGTCGCCGGTGTCGCCGGCGACCCAGCTCCCGGTGACGCCGATATACTCGCCGATGTCGCCGGCGTCTTTGTGGCAGTCAACCGTGTCGGACGAGAGCGTGGAGGTACCGTTCATCACGGCCTCGGACTCGGCTGCGTTCGCGCCGCCGCCGCCGTGGCAGGCGAGCGTCTCGGACGAGGTGATCGAGCTGGACGAGTTACCGGCGCCCAAGCTGGCGCGCCCGCTGCCGGCGGTCGGGCGTGGGGGCAACTACGACGAGGGCGTGGCGGCGCAGCTGCAGGAGCGCGAGGACGCCGAGATCGCCCGGGAGATGCAGCGCGAAGAAGTATCCTCGGTAGGCCCGGCACGGCAGCGCTCGGCACGATGCGTTGTGGGTCGCTGATGTGCTTTGCTGGTGTGAGCGCGTTGGTTCGACTGCCCGTCGCTCTACGATCAGGCACGCCACCGTAGTGAGAGCTCCTACCCCTACCGGCCGTGGTTCGTAGTCTTGCTCATGTTGACTGAAATCGGCCTGCTGATCTACGGCATGGTCTACAACAACACTATGTTTAACGAAGTGCGCTCCGCCGGTCGCGCTGCGCGCCCTCGTCTATGGACGGCGGCACTGACGAAACAACCGCGCCGCCGTCGGCCTGGGGCTTCACTTGGACAGCCCATCCAAACGAACCCGCTCAACCCTGCTATCGGGCCCACGCAGACCATCCTCGTTTGGATCGGCGCGCTCTACCCGCCGTGCATCACGCCGCTGCCGATGGTGAACCCGCCGCAGTGCACGCAGGCACAGCGAGTGCTCTTCCCTCCGGTAGGGCGCGCACAAGCGGTGCTGTGCGATGGCTTAGCTGTACCCCGAAGTAACACGAGAGCTGCCAGTCGATAACAATGTGGTGAGCGACGACCAGACAATTTTCCAATCCGGGGATGACTTGTACCTATGTGGCGACCTCATTACCTACTGCGACAACGGCGGCTTTGGCGTACGCGGCCGCAACCCGGTTGCATGTTCGGCACGCTGACACTGTCGGCTCATGCCAGGTGCAAATGCCAATTCTCGCTTTGACCCGTCCCGACGGCAGGATCCGTTGGTGCCGGACCAGTTTTGGCGCTTCCTCAGCGCGTTGTTCGTGCAGAGCGGCGTGGTCCAGCTGGTGTCGACGATCCTCGTGCAGGCGCGCTCGAGCTGGTACTTTGAGCGGCAGCTGTCCACTTTTCGCATCGTTGCGGTGTACTTGGTCGCCGGCGTGTTTGGCCTGGCGTGCTCGGCGCTCTTCTCGCCGCTGCTGGGTACGGCGCCTTCCGCCCCGCGCCGGATGCACAGGGTCACAGCGCAGGGGCCGCTCACTTCTGTTTCGCTTTTTGGCGATTCTGGCGCCGACGAATGCAGTCACCTGCGGCAGCACGGGCTCGATTATGGGTGTGCTTGGCTGCCTGCTTGCACACATGTTGCGCAACTGGAAGCGCCTCGAGCGACGCTGGGCCTCGCTCGGGATGCTCATCCTAGTCATCGTCCTCACCTTTGCTCTCGGCCTGATACCGTACATGAACAACTGGGGCAACCTGGGCGGCCTGGTAGCCGGCGTCCTCGTCGGCCTCATCATCGCGCCCTACCTTGACCCTGTGGTACGTGCAAAGGGAAACAAAGCGTGCCGCTGTGGGCAGCCCGTCGCTAACGCCGGTGATGCTTTGCGTATACGCTGATTTGGCATGCCACAGTCCAAGGTGCGGCGCGGCCTGGTGACGCTCGTGGCACTGGCTGCCCTGGGCGGACTCTACTATGGCGTTTTTGCCGGTAAGCTGCGTCGCGGTGGTCCCGTTGGCTGCTTTGATTGGCCGGTTCTCTAACAGCAGGATGGGCTGGATGACGTCGGCGCCCTGCTTTCGCAGCGTTCTACGCGGGCGTGGACATTTTCGAGTATTGTCCCAACTGCAAGTACATTAGCTGCCTTCCGTTCGAAGGTTGGTGCGAACTTTCATGAATCACCGTGGTGTACAGTGACTGCAACTTTTAATGTTGTAACTATTTTAGCTGCTTAATGAAAGTTTTCAATTTGTCTCTGCAATTTCACGGCGGTATCCGCACAGCCGGCCTGCAAGGCCAAGCGCCGCCATTCGTATTGTTTTGCTGAGGTAAATTGGCCGTCGTCGGAGTCGTCGGCCATGTGAGGCACCGCGCGTTGGAAACGAGATCACAGTGAAGCTCCTCAGAACAGAAGACCTTTTCCCTCTTCGTTAACGCTCTTGCGCAAGTGCGCAAATGGACGCGTCGTCGCGGCCGGCGGCGTCGCCGGCACAGCCCAAGGACCCGCGGGCCACGACGCTGCCCACTGGGTCCAAGCCGCCGCCGCCCAAGAACGAGGGACAGCCGCCCCGGTCGCCAAAGCAGCAGGTGAACCGGCCGCCCAAAGATGGCAGAACCGGCGGTGGCAGTCAGCCCCGACCGAACTCTGGCGGCACCAG
>Ga0180215_1003399_pt1 | contig 14968 bp, 17 predicted proteins | sample eDN3rd37CBELigBY_FD_128871 | JGI IMG/M metagenome (GOLD analysis project Ga0180215, IMG submission 128871) | Enriched backyard soil microbial communities from Emeryville, California, USA - eDNA 3rd pass 37_C BE-Lig BY (version 2) (version 2) | ecosystem: Environmental > Terrestrial > Soil >...
CTTTACATCAGGCTGTTGCGCCATATATTCTTCAGCGATAGCTTCCATAATTGGATAAACCGTTGAAGATCCATCAATTGCGATTTCACCTTGTAATGGTTTGTCCGTTTCACTTGCACTGCTGTTGCTATCCTTTGCACTATCAGAACCACATGCAGCTGTTACAGCCATAGCTCCCCCGATAATTGTTGCGAATGCTGCAAATTTAAGACGTTTCATCAATTTTCCCCCTGAATGATTAATTATCTTTCCTACAATTACAGGATACAATGGTACTATTAATTCCTTTTGAACAGAACGTTAAGATTACATAAAGAAAGTGTAAATGGATACTTAATATTTGGACTTTGTTAAACAAAACGCTGAGTTAGACACTTAAAACAACTAATATGTATATGCTTCCTATCAAATAGACAATAAAAAAACACGCTTCTGAATCAAAAGCGTGTTTCTCATTTATTATTCATTTGTTGAGCTTTCACTCTCATGTTTTCTTATCTTTGTTATGATTAACCTTTACTGTAGTCGTTGTTTCTGCCTTTGCTTGCTTTGCACGTTCTTTTTTCAGCTTATAGTACTCATCCATAATTTCACTAGCGATTAATTTATTCATATGATGATCTGTCGTATGTCTTTGATACGCCCATGGCACGACAACTGCAAAAGCGACTTCTGGCTTATCTGCTGGTGAATAACCAACAATAGTCAAGTTCATCGTTTCTTGCGGCTCGCTGTATTTCTCACGATCAGGGCCATCATAAAACGCTTCGGCTGTTCCTGTTTTCCCCGCTACTGTATAAGGTTTTCCACCAAAAAATTGGTAGGCCGTTCCACCTGACTCCATCGTTACCTTTTTAAACCCCTCTTGAACATGCTGAATCCAGGAATCTTTCATAGGCAGACGATTGAGAACAGTTGGCGTAATTTCTTCAGCCACGGAACCTAACTCCTCATTATCTTCTACAGGTTCACGAATTTCCTTAACAATATGCGGCTTCATTCGATAACCGCCATTAGCAATAGTGGATACATATTGTGCAAGTTGCATCGGTGTATACGTATCATACTGACCAATAGACAAGTCAAGCAACTTACCTGGAGAAGTTTCAGTCCCCTTAAACCCAACCATTTCATTTGGTAAATCGATACCTGTACGTGCTCCTAATCCAAACTGTGCATAAGAATTTCTCATTGTTGTAAAGGCCTTCGGATTAATGCTCAAAGAATGATTTGGTATATACGTACCTCCACCAATATTAATAGCTGTTCGGAACATATATACGTTTGAAGATACTTTTAAAGCAGTCAAATCATTAATGTTACCAAAGTTTTTATAAGAACCCTTTGCTTTTGTTCCTTTAATTTGTAACTTCGTATCATAAAAAACTGTTCCTGGTTGAATGGCTCCTTGTTGATAACCAGTTAAAACAGTTGCTCCTTTTACGACTGAACCCATCGCATAAGAAGTGGTAATATTCCCTAATGCAAAATCCTCGATAGAAGCTTTCCCCGTTTCTGAATCTCGCACATACCTTTTCCCTGCCATCGTTAATACTTCACCCGTATTGGGATCCATCATAACAACAAAAGCGCGATCTAAAAACTTCGTATTTCCCATTCTTTTATTAGCAAGTAAATATTTTTCAATAATTTTTTCTGTAGCCTGTTGTAAATCAATATCAATCGTCAAGACAAGATCTTTACCACGTTGTCCAGGGGTAATCACTTGTGAATCAACCACATCTCCAGATTTATCGGTAATATTACGAATCTTTGTCTTTTGACCTTGTAGAACCTCTTCATATTGTGCTTCGATATAGCTTTTCCCAACACGGTCATTTCGACTGTAATTACGTGCTAAATAATAATCAAGACTTTCACTCGGTAACCCTTCCTCTGATGAAGAAACTTTTCCTAATACCGACTTCAACGTTTTATCATATGCGTAAGAACGATCCCAGTCTGTTGTAATCCCTACACCAGGCAAAGAACCTAAATGTTCACTCACTCGTGCAAACTCTTTTTTTGTTACATTTTTGTTTTTTACAATTTGTGGCGTTAAAGCATAACCACTCGAAAACTCACGGTAAATAGCCAATACTTCAAGCTCTTCCTTAGAAAAGGTATCGTACTCTTCCTTTGTAATCCGCTCAATTTGAAGCTTGTACAAATCCTTGTCTGTAAGCTCCCCTTCTTCCACTTTCTTTCTTTCTTTTGCCGTCACTTTTTTATTAGCGAGCTCTGGATTCATCATAATCCAATAATCTTTCTTGTCTCGCTCGGTTACTTTATCCGTTTCTTTATCAATTAATTTAGCCAGCTTCTTAGCTGTTTCCAACATTTCCTCTGATGTTGTTCCTTGTTTTCTTGTATATGTAATCGCATCTAAAGGCTGATTATCCACCATAATGTTTAAATTGCGATCATACATTTTACCACGTGGAACAGCATTATTGACCGTCACTTCTTCTGTTCTTTCTACTTCGCGACTATATTCATCGCCATATGCAATTTGAATAAATCCTAAACGTAAGATTAACGCAGAGAATAGTACAAAAACTAAAAAGAAAAGAATACTTAATCTGAACGGCACATGCGTTTTTTTCTTTTTATTCACTATATGCCACACTTCCTTCATCCATTGTCTTGCTAACTACCTTATTCTATAGAACATTGTTGTTTTTTTCTACCTTGAAATACTATTAATTTTATCCAATGTCTAAGTTAGCTTGATTTGACGGACAAAGAAGTAAATCACCGTATGACCTAAACCAGCAATTAATAAAAAAATCGGCAAACTTTGCTTAGGGTCAAAATAATAAACAGCAAAGAGAAATCCTAAAATAGAAACAATACGACCAAGGTGAATAAATATCTCTCGAGCGACTACATATTCAATTCGCATCTCCGCCGCATGCCATGCACGTCCAATCACATCATATGTAAGGGAAACATACGGTACGAGTAAAAGCGGGTATCCAACAGCAATCATTACCGCATATATTAAAAGTTTGGCATAGGTAACATCTACAGCAATTAAAATTACTGCCGCATAAAGCAATACTCCTCCAAAAAGAATCGCTTTACTGCGCATGTCAGACTTAATAAGGCGAGAAACAAAATAATAAGCAACAAAAGCAACGGCTGAATGAAGTAACCCGTAGCTCCCAAGTGCCAATTCACTTCCGGTTTGAATAAATACAAAAATAGAAATAACAAACATAAATGTACCTTCTCTTACCCCTTGACAAAAGTTAGCCCACGTAATCAAGCTCCAATTACGATCATTTTTTCGCTCCTGTAAAACACGTACAAAACAATACTTTCCATGTGCAGGTCGTCTTTTTAAAAAGAAACTTAATAAAACGGCAACTGCAAACAACAACAACGATAAACCGAAGACAAATGTATATCCTGAAAATCGATTTAGCCGCGAAATAATGAATCCAGCGCTAATTGGCCCAATCATCCCAGCACTAGAGTTTAACACTCCCATAAATCCATTAAAAAAGTCACGTGTTTCTGGCTCAGTAATTTCAAATGTTAATACATTAAAAGCAAGCCAATAAAATCCATATCCCATTCCAAGCAATGCTCCAAGTAACCAAAGAAAATTCGTTGCATGTTCCCCTACTAAGAGCACCGTTAAATAAAAAAGAGCTAAGAAAATAACACCAAGCCGTAATACGATGATTCGATCGACTTTCTTCGCCATCCGGCCTGCTAAAATAAAGATTACTGGTTGAACAATAACAACGATTAAATTATAAATACCAATATCTAAAAAATCCCCTGATTGCTTCCATAAATAAATATTCACAAATGTATTAGATAAAGCGATGCTTAAACTATATAAACCACCGATTGTGAGCAGCAGATTTAATTCTTTTTGTACTGCTCCTTCTCCAATTACTTTTTGTAAAATCCCCATATTCAAACGCTCCTTTTTGTTCATTTTAGTGTTTGAAAAAAGGGAAGCATTTATGTGAAAAAAGACAATAAAAAACGAGAACCCTCTTATTCGAGGATTCCCGTGTTCATTACTTTATTATTTTGCAGCTGTGTAACGTTTTGCAACTTCATCCCAATTTACAACATTCCAGAAAGCACCGATGTAATCAGGACGACGGTTTTGGTAGTTTAAGTAGTAAGCATGCTCCCAAACGTCTAATCCAAGAATAGGTGTTTTCCCTTCTGATAATGGAGAATCTTGGTTTGGTGTGCTTGTTACTTCTAATTCGCCGTTATTTACAACTAACCAAGCCCAGCCAGAACCGAAGCGAGTTGCTGCTGCTTTAGCGAATTCTTCTTTAAACGCATCAAAGCTACCGAATTTAGCAGCAATTGCGTCCGCTAGTTCACCAGTTGGTGCACCGCTACCATTTGGAGTTAAAATTGTCCAGAATAAAGAGTGGTTAGCATGTCCGCCACCATTGTTGCGTACAGCTGTACGGATAGCTTCTGGAACTGCATCTAGGTTAGCAACTAGTTCTTCAATGCTTTTGCTTTGAAGCTCTTCGTTTCCTTCAATTGCAGCGTTTAAGTTTGTTACATAAGTGTTGTGATGTTTTGTGTGATGAATGTTCATTGTTTCTTTGTCAATGTGTGGTTCTAATGCATCAACTGCGTATGGTAATTGTGGTAATTCAAATGCCATGATTAAAAATCCTCCCTATGTATACCTGTATTTAGCTTTAGTTTTCCAAAGTTTCCTAAAGCCCGTAAGCATAGATTATCAAAATTTTACTAGCCTTTCAAACGTTATGCTTCACTTTTTTAGTTTTTTTATGCAAATTATTTATATATAACAAAGAAAAAATAGCCAACCATTACAATTTGAATGATGCTTTTTGTCAACACACTGCTAATAAAGCCAATAACAGAGCCAAACCCAATTTTCGAAGCGGTCCATAAGTCTCGCTTATGAACGAGCAGTTCTGCTAAAATTGCCCCAACAAATGGCCCAATGATAATACCAAAAGCAGGAATGACGAACGGTCCCACTAGAAGGCCGATAGTGCTGCCCCATACCCCAGCTTTAGAACCACCATATTTTTTAACGCCGATTATATTCGCTACATAATCCGCCATAAATAAAAGCAAAACAAATAAAATTTGTATGGTCCAAAACAGCCAATGGAATGGTTCAAATGAATAAAAAAATCCGTATAAAATAAAGCCGGCGAAAATAAAGAGCACGCTTGGAATAATTGGATAAATTAAGCCAATAAAACCGATAATAAACATGGTGATGACAACCGTCCAATAAAGAATATCCATATGTATCTCCTTTCAAAAATAATTTCACTTAATATGAACTTCGACAGCACACCTTCGTTTGCCTTCATTTTTAAAAGGGGGAATTTGTATCGTTTATGTTGTATTATCACAAACTGATAGATACAATGAACAAGATACAATAGAAAAAGGTGCTGTTTATATGAATGTCTTTAAACAACTATATGTAAGTTTGTACTCGCCTAAGGATATAGCGACCTTTCGTTATCAAGGATTAGGCAAAACGATTTTTTTTGTATTCGTACTTTCCCTCCTATCCATTCTTCCTGCTAGTTATTATTTTAGCATGATGATAAAGGATAGTATTTATGCGGTTAAACAAACTGTTTCAACAGAAATACCCGCATTTGAGATTAAAGATGGTAAGTTAAAGATAGAAAGTGACGAACCTATTATTATCCACAAAGAAGGCTTTACTATTTTTATAGATGACTCTGGTATATTAACACCTAGTAAAGTTGCCAATCAAACGACGAACGGCCTCGCCTTTCTACAATCCGAATTTGTCGTTATATCTGCCGGAAATGCCCAGTCTTCTCCTTATACGTTTATCGAAGGGAATAATGAAACCATTTCCTCATGGCTTGATAAAGCGGACCGTTTATTATGGATTTTCTTATCTATTATGATTTTTATTTTTTACATAATAGCTGCAGTAATCTTATTTATCAAAATAACGATTTTTTCTATTTTCGGATTAGTGCTCAAAAATGCTTTTCGGAAACCACTCCGTTACAGGCAAGTATGGACAATCACTGCTTATTGCGTAACATTACCGACGATTTTCTTTACAATTATGGACTTCTTTCAGGCAACCGTTCCATTCAGTATGTCTTTGAACTGGTTCATTATCTTCATCCTTCTTTTCTTAACATTAAAAGAAATACCTCACGAACAAGAACAAGAACAATAAAGGGAAGCTTTCATCAATAGAGGATTTTCCTTCACCCTCCACTGATGGTTAGTCACGTTCTACAAGCAGTAAGTGTGGGACAAACGTAAACGTCAAGCGCAAGGACCTAGCTAGTAAAGGTCCTTGCGCTTTTTTTAAAGACTATGTTAATTGTTGATTTATACAGTTTTTGGCTCATATGAAATAATCGATCCATTTCTTCAAACATTAAATGAACATCCTTTTTCATTTAATGAAAAGTTTCCATGAAACAAAAGAATAGTGCTTAATTTTAGGCATAAAAAAAGGACTCCTAAATATATATACAGTAAAGACAAGTAATGGGGGTTACAAATGAAACGGCTAATCGGTTTTCTATGCGTATGTTTTATTCTGTTTATCGTTTACTTTGATGTCACAACAGGAACTTTACCAAAATCATCTTCTTCTCCTGCAAAAGAACCTTCACAACCTGTTCATCAAACAGCGAATAAACACAAACTACAATATGTAAAAAAAACCATGAAGCCGGGTGACACCTTATTGTCAATTATTGAGCAAGAAGAGGGATCACTAAAACAGCCGATTGAATCGATTGTGCGTGATTTTCAAGAGCTAAATGAAGGACTAAAACCCGAACAAATGCAAATTGGAAAAACCTATAAAATTCCGAGCTATAAATAGACAGGGATGTAAAACAAAGATAAGATAGAATTTTCTCGATGTTTAACACAGTCTATTAAAAAAGATAATACATCCATTTCCTTGTCAACTAGTGCCTAACATTGATACAATATTTTTGTGAACAATAGGGAAAATCAAACATGATTTCTTCCAAAAGGAGCGAATCCCACTTGAGTGAAATTATACATCGTACTAAAACCCGCCCTATTAAGGTTGGTAATTTAACCATTGGCGGTAATAATGAAGTAATTATTCAAAGTATGACAACGACAAAAACCCATGATGTCGAAGCGACTGTAGCTGAAATTCTGCGCCTTGAAGAGGCGGGCTGCCAAATTGTCCGCGTCGCATGTCCAGATGAACGAGCAGCCGATGCCATTCCAGAAATAAAAAAACGCATCAACATTCCACTTGTTGTTGATATTCACTTTGATTATCGACTTGCTTTAAAAGCGATTGAAGGAGGAGCCGATAAGATTCGAATTAACCCAGGAAATATCGGTCGTCGTGAGAAAGTCGAAGCGGTTGTAAAGGCAGCGAAAGAAAAGGGAGTACCAATTCGAATCGGTGTAAACGCTGGTTCATTAGAAAAACGCATTATTGAAAAATACGGATATCCAACAGCCGACGGTATGGTAGAGAGTGCTTTGCATCATATCAAAATTTTAGAAGACTTAGATTTTCATGATATTATCGTTTCCATGAAAGCATCTGATGTTAATTTGGCCATTGAAGCATACGAAAAAGCAGCACAAGCCTTTGACTATCCATTACATCTCGGTATTACAGAATCAGGAACTTTATTCTCTGGTACAGTAAAAAGCGCTGCTGGTTTAGGAGCTATCCTAAGCAAGGGTATCGGTAATACATTACGCATTTCTTTGAGTGCTGATCCTGTTGAAGAAGTAAAAGTAGCACGAGAATTATTAAAGTCATTTGGTCTTGCCTCTAATATGGCTACATTAATTTCTTGTCCAACATGCGGTCGTATTGAAATCGACTTAATCGCTATTGCAAACGAAGTAGAAGAGTATATCCAAACGATTAAGGCACCGATTAAAGTGTCTGTTCTTGGCTGTGCGGTAAATGGACCTGGTGAAGCTCGAGAAGCTGATATCGGCATCGCTGGAGCCCGTGGAGAAGGACTTCTATTTAGAAAAGGGCAAATTGTTCGTAAAGTACCTGAAGAAACAATGGTAGAAGAATTAAAGAAAGAAATCGACTTAATTGCCGAGGAATATTACGCTAAACAAAAAGCTGAAGCATTGAAATAAAAATAAAGTAATTAAGTTAAACAAACTTTATACTATTTTCCTAAGAAAAGCTTGGATTCGTCGTCGAATCCAAGCTTTTTTCGTCTTGTTAAAAAAACGGCAAGATAAAGATGCCAACAATAATTGAGACAGCACCAATCCCGATTGCCCATGCTCCAAGACTTTTTGCTCCTTTACTACGGGCAATAAACCCAGCCACGATACCGACAATACCAAGTAAAATTGGCATCATAAATAAGGAAAGGATAGATGCAATTAATGCAAGGGTCCCAACTAATGTACCACCGAAACCAATGCCATATGCAGGATCATCATATCTTTCTGAATCCGATGCTTGTCCACGATTACTTATCGGTGCCGCAATTTCAGCAGATGTTTCTTCTAAATAATCATTTTTTACCGCTTCACCGGATTCGTATTTATTTCGATCTTCATCGACTGTTCGATGAACCTGTGAAGTCGAAGTCGAGGTAAAAGTGGAATCCATTGGCTTTGGAGTCAAACGCACTTCATCGTCAACACTTGTGTAACGATTCTCTTCCATACATGCATTCCTCACTTTCGTTAAGTAGGAGCATTTATAGTGTGTGTAAGACAAATGAAAAACTACGTTAAAAATCTTTCATCTATTGGGATAAACTACATCTGTCTTAACAGATTGTATAAATGAAACTATACGAAAAAAACTACCCTAATCTAAACCAAGGCTCCTAAAGAACTGCCATGCTTTTTAGTCCTGAATCATTACCGTGCCCTTTTTATATATAATGGATTTGTTAAACAATATTGTTGCCATTTACTAAAAGAACGATTTCACCAATTTATGTTACACTATATGTATGAAAAACAAGGAGAGGGCAAATCAACGATGAAGAAACGATTTGGAATAGATATAGATGGAACCGTCACACGACCAGACACCTTTGTTCCATTTTTAAATGACGCTTTTCAATTAAATTTAACATATGAAGACATTACCCAATATGATTTTTATCCATATGTGAACGTATCAAAAGAAGATTTTAATCACTGGTTCTTAACAAATGAACCAATCTTTTATAAAGAATCTTTACCTGCTGATGGGGCAAAAGAAGTATTAAATACATGGGCAGCTTCGGCTGATCTATATTATATTAGCGCACGTACCTCGCATCTTCTTGATGTCACAAAAGAGTGGTTTGCCAAACACCGACTAAACTATCATCATCTAGAATTAATTGGATCGCACAACAAAGTAGCTACAGCCAAAAAGTTAGCGGTCGACCTATTTCTGGAGGATAAACATGATAATGCAGTTGCAATTGCTGAAGAATGTAATATCCCCGTTTTACTCTTTAATACACCCTATAATCAAGATCCTATTCCAAAGGGTGTCATCCGTGTTCAGTCCTGGCACGAAGCACAAACTTGGGTTCGGAAATGGTTGCAAGAACAAGTATAAATGCGATACGAGCTCTAGACATAACTAATAATAAAAAGCGTGAAAACCACAACTGGCTTTCACGCTTTTTATTGTGACCGTACACAACAGTCAGGACAACGGCCATAAATTTCAAATTTATGACCAGACACATCATAATTCTGTAAATTATCTTCTAGACTTTCCATTGGGCATGCTGCAATTTCTTTCGTCTTCCCACAATCTAAACAAATAAAATGATGATGATGTTCAGAATGACTACAAGTAAATCGGAAGCGCTTCTCTCCTTCAAGTTCTGTCATTTCAAAAATACCTAATTCTACAAATAAAGAAAGGTTACGGTAAATCGTATCGAAGCTTAATCCTGGGTAGCTCGATTTCATATTTTCTAACACATCTTTTGCCGTTAGATATTTATTACTAGACGAAAAAAGCTGAAGCATATCTTCTCTTTTTCCTGTTTGTTTATACCCTTTATCCTTTAGTAATTGAATCGCTGTTGTTACATTCAAAAAAACACCTCATTTACCTATTTCTCCATTTATCAATAATAATTGCTAAAACAAGAATGAGTACAGCTAACATCACAATCGTTCCACCTGGAGCAAGATCTAGCTCATAAGATAAAAATAAACCACCTACAACGGATATTTCACCAAAAACAACTGAATAACCAATCATTTGTTTAAACCCTTGTGCAAATCGTAAACTCGCAGCAACCGGCAGTGTCATTAAGGATGATACAAGTAAAATTCCAACCACTCTCATGGATGCTGCAATCACAAGAGCAACAAGTACAATAAAAATAAAATGAATCACTTTAGAAGGAATACCAGAGGCTTTTGCATGTTCTTCATCAAATGAAAGCAAAAACAGTTCCTTATACAACAATATTAACGTTACAATAACCGCTATGCCTACTCCGATAATGACATATAAATCAGAGCGACTAACTGCACTTACACTTCCAAATAGATAACTATATAAATCCGCATTAAACCCATCTGCAACCGAAATAAAAATAACACTAAGTCCGATTCCGCCTGATAAAATAATCGGGATTGCCAACTCTTGATAATGCTTATAAATCGTTCTTAACTTCTCAATAAATAAAGAACCACCAACAGAAAAAGCCATTCCCATATAAAGTGGATTTAACCCGACTAACGAAACAAAACTCTTTTGCAGAAGTAAACTAAACGCAATCCCTGCAAGTGCCACATGACTTAAGGCATCTGCAATCATGGACATCCGTCTAACCACAATAAAAACGCCCAAGAGCGGCGCTAGTACTCCAATAATAATTCCTGTAATAAATGCGTTTTGCAAAAACTCATATTGCAATAACCCCGATATCATTCGGCTATCCTCCAAAACATCTTAATGATTATGACTTAAAAGCTTGACGTCATGTCCATAAAAAGACGACAGCTCTTCTTCATTTAATTGATTATATTCATATGCATCTCCATGAAAATGCAGTTTTTTATTCAAGCAGGCTACATGGGTCACTTTATCTGTTACCGTACCGACATCATGTGTAACTAAAATAAGTGTAATGCCTAATTGTTTATTCAGCATTTCAAGCATTTCATAAAACTGATGCACATGCTTAGAATCCACTCCAACGGTCGGCTCATCTAAAATTAACAATTGTGGTTCACTTACAAGCGACCGTGCAATAAACACCCGTTGTTGTTGCCCGCCTGATAACTCACCAATATTTCGATGTTGAAAGGATAACATATCGACAGCCTCTAGAGCTTTTTTCACTTTTTGCTTATCCGCTTTTTTAGGAAATTTAAATAAACCTAATTTCTTCGTTAATCCACTTTGAACGACTTCGAACACCGTTGCCGGAAAACCTGAATTGAATGAATTCGCTTTTTGTGAAACAAAACCAATTTGTTGCCACTCTTTAAATGAACGAATATTTTCATCAAACAGTTTAATTGTACCTTCTTGTGTTCTTAACAACCCAAGAATTAGCTTTAATAAAGTCGACTTACCTGATCCATTTGGACCTACGATAGCTAAAAAAGCTCCACGCGGTACTTCAAAAGACACATCTTCTAACACTTTATCTTTTGTGTATTTATAAGAAAGATTTTTCACTTTAATAATTGGATGATTATCCTGGATTTCCAAATTACATCACCTTTTTTTAAGAATCATTACGATTTGATAAAGAGAAGTATATCGAAAAAAGAAGAAGAAGTAAAGAACCGCGCTTGTAGTTTTCGTTCACATCTTCTTCCCCTCTTCATATGTTTTAAAAAAGGAGGGAAAACGACTATGAAATTATTTGAAATGATGGTCAATCATAAGATTAATCAAATTAAACCAGATGAGCTGCTCGCTCTAGCGTCACAGTATCAAGTATCTTTAACCCAGCAAGAAGCGGTAGGTATTACAAGGCTGCTTGCAGGACAAAACATTAACATTTTTGATCCTCGTCAAAGACAAACGGTCATTGGTCGAATTGCCGGCATCACTGGTATGAATAAAGCAAAGCAAATCGAAAATATTTTCTATCAACTAACTGGTTCTTATTAAAAACAGGGGAATGGGCTCATTTATGTATATGTAGAAAATGGAATGTTGAGGACTCTCATCTTTTTCATAGCAGATGCAGCTAGAAGCCAAAACTATAAAAAATCAAAAAAGCTTAGTTATACATTGTTATGAATGGTAAACCAAAAAGGGACGTTTCATCTAATTCGATGAGATGTCCCTTTTTAAGGTTAGCTATTTTTAATTTTCTCTAGCACATTATCATCAAACTTCTTGTTTCTTAGCATTTCAATTTCAAATTGATACGGTGCTTTTTTATCATTTTTATCTTCACCAACAAATGGTGTTTCTAAAATTTTAGGAACGGATAAAAGCTGTGGATGATGGACAATATAGTTTAAAGCATCAAACCCAATGTGACCAAACCCAATGTTTTCATGACGGTCTTTACGCGCTCCGCGTACATTTTTACTATCGTTAATATGAAGCACTTTAATACGGTCAATGCCAACAATTTTGTCAAACTCATTTAGCACGCCATCAAAATCTTCAACGACATTATATCCCGCATCATGAATATGACAAGTATCCATACAAACAGACAGTTGTTTATTATGTGTAACACCATCGATAATCATTGCTAACTCTTCAAACGAGCGGCCGCATTCGGTTCCTTTGCCCGCCATCGTTTCAAGGGCAATTTGCACTTGATCCTCAGCTGTTAGCACTTCATTCAATCCTTCAATAATCTTCTTAATTCCCGCTTCACTACCAGCCCCAACATGCGCTCCTGGATGAAGAACAATTTGACGCGCACCAATCGCTTCTGTACGATCAATTTCACTTCTTAAAAAATTGACACCAAGTTCAAATGTTTCTGGCTTTGTTGTATTTCCAATATTAATAATATAAGGAGCATGAACAATAATATCTGTCATTCCGTGTTCAGCCATATGTTTTGTTCCCGCTTCAATATTTAACTCTTCCAGCTTTTTACGGCGCGTATTTTGCGGAGCCCCTGTATAAATCATAAAGGTATTAGCTCCATAAGAAGCTGCTTCCTCACTTGCACCGAGCAGCATCTTTTTCCCGCTCATCGATACGTGAGATCCAATTTTCAACATTCTAACTTCCTCCTCTCTCCTCAAACTCTCTCCTCAAAAGGTTCACTCTTTATTTCTGTTTTTTAGCCATGCGGCGTTGACGTTTCTTAAACTCTTCCGTTTCACGTTGATGTTTCTTTTTATATCCTGGTTTGACTTTAGTCGATTTTCTAACCATTGTTTTTGCTTTTACATCGATTTCAGAAGCTTGCTTTTTACGACGTTTTCGTTTATTTCGTTCGTCGATTTCAATCCAATCACCATTTTGAATATCCACATCGCGGAAAGTGACACCCATTTTCTCAAGACGAATTAATGCATCTTCATCGGATTGATCATAAATTGTTGCCGCAATACCCGATTGACCTGCACGTGCTGTTCGGCCTGTACGATGAATATAGAAGTCTAAATCTGATGGCAGCTCATAGTTAATGATATGACTAACACCTTCGATATCAATTCCACGCGCAGCTAAATCTGTCGCCACAATAAATTGATAATCTAGGTTATTAATTTGCTTCATCATTCGTTTACGATCACGCGGTGAAAGGTCACCATGAATACGTCCAACCGTCAATCCTTTAGCTATTAATTCATCCGCAACAGTGTCAGCCATTTTTTTCGTATTCGTAAAAATAATCGCTAAATATGGATTATAGCGAACAGCGATATCATGTAATAGTTGAATTTTGTTACGGTGACGAAGTGGAATCAGTACGTGTTCAATCTTCGCTGCTGTTGCTTGCTTCGGATTCACTTGAACATATTTCGGATTTTCCATATACTTTTTCAAAAATGGTTTTAACTTCTCTGGAATCGTTGCTGAGAAGACGAGCATTTGGATTTTTTCAGCCATTCTTGCAGCAAATTTATCAACATCTTCAATAAAGCCCATATCTAGCATTAAATCAGCTTCATCCACAACAAGCATCGTTGCTCCATATACTTGCAAAGCTTGCTCTTCCACAAGATCTTTAATTCTACCTGGAGTCCCAATTACAAGTTGCGGTTGTGTTTTTAGCTTTTCAATCGTCCGTTGCTTGTCCGTTCCGCCAATAAAACAGCGAACTTGAATGGGAGCCTCTTCCGGAAAATAATCAGCAATTTTTAGAGCTTCTTTATAAATTTGATTAGCTAATTCTCTAGTTGGCGCAGAAATAATCGCTTGAACTTCTTGTTTAGCTGGATTCATTTTTTCCATAATCGGCAACAAGTATGAATGGGTTTTTCCCGTTCCTGTTTGCGATTGGCCAATTAAACTATGACCGTTTAAAATAGCAGGAATCACACGTTCTTGAATTTCTGTCGGCTTTTTAAACCCTAAATTCTGAACTGCATCAACTATATGGCTCTGCAAATTAAAACGTTCAAATTGATTTTGTTTCATCAAAAAACTCCTTTATCCTATGGGTCAAATCGTTCACATATCCTATGATTATAAAATAATTATGAAGAAAAGCGCAAGGCACTTGATTTTGTTAAGTATTGATATAAGCATCATGGACTGCTTACAAACAAACTATCGTTACCATCTTACCCTCTTTCCACCAACTTCACAACAAATCGTTCTAGTTTTGCCATTGTTCAATCAAACCTTTTTTCTTATTTTGCATACTAATATAGAAAAAATAAATTTCCCCTGATAAGGAGGGAAACAATATGATTCAAGGACGATACCCTGGTCCAGGGCCAAACTTTCCGCCACCCAATCGACGAAATATGTATCCGCCATCAAACTTTCAAAGAGGAATGCCTACACATTCAAGACCGAACCCTTTTTTCC
>Ga0180215_1003400_pt1 | contig 14960 bp, 7 predicted proteins | sample eDN3rd37CBELigBY_FD_128871 | JGI IMG/M metagenome (GOLD analysis project Ga0180215, IMG submission 128871) | Enriched backyard soil microbial communities from Emeryville, California, USA - eDNA 3rd pass 37_C BE-Lig BY (version 2) (version 2) | ecosystem: Environmental > Terrestrial > Soil >...
CGGGGTACAGCTCGCCCGCGCCGTCCAGGAAGCGGGCGGCGTCGGCGCCCATGACCGCGCGCAGCAGGTCCTCCTGGGCGCGGATGTCGGTGAACAACAGGCGCCCCCAGACGTCGAGCGCCGCCTCGTAGGCGGGCGGGACGGCCTCGACGACGTCGTAGCCCGCGTCCGCGAGCGCGTCGCCGGCGCGCCGCGCGGCGGCCGCGATCTCCGGGTGCGTGTCGCCCCCGGGCGGCTCGGCCAGCAGCGCGACGCGCCGCGAGTGGTGGCGCGGCAGGTCGAGCAGGACCGGGACCGAGCCGGGGTCGCGCGGGTGCGCGCCCGCGACGATCCCCAACCCGAGCCGCACGTCGGCCACGCGCCGGGCCATCACGCCCTGGACCGCCATCAGCTGCATCGCGGGGCCGAGGTCCTCGGGCGGGATCACCGTCGCGTGCGGGACCCGGCCCGGCGTCGGCTTGATCGAGGCGATCCCGCAGCAGTGGGCCGGGTTGCGCAGCGAACCGCCGACGTCGTTGCCGAGCCCGAGCGGCGACATCCCGGACGCCAGCGCCGCCGCCTCGCCGCCGCTGGAGCCGCCCGCGGTCACGGTCGCGTCCCACGGGTTGCGGGTCAGCCCGCGCAGGGAGGAGTCCGTGTGGATGCGCAGCCCGAGGTCGGGCAGGTTGGTGCGCGCGATCGGGATCGCGCCCGCCGCGCGCAGGCGCTCGACGACGGGCGCGTCGACCGGCGCCACGGCCTCGGCCAGCGCCGGCACGCCCGAGGTGGTCGGCGTGCCCGCGAGGTCGATGTTCTCCTTGACCGTGAACGGCACGCCGCGCAGCGGACCGCCCGCGCCCGCCCGGTCGGCGGCGTCGGCCGCGGCGCGCGCCTCGTCGGCCAGCACGAGCGTGATCGCGTTCAGGTGCCCGTTGATCGCCTCGATGCGCTCCAGGTGCGCGTCGACGACCTCGCGCGCGGACACGGCGCCGCTCGCGATCAGCTCGGCCAGCTCCCCGGCGCCTCGGCGCCACAGCTCCTCGGACAACGCGTTCCTCCTCGCTCGGCTGAGGACCGCAACGTACCGGACCGTCGCGTGTCGATACCGGGGATGACCCGAAGCGACCTGCCGGCCACGACCGGCGCGACGACTTGACCCGGACGGTACGGTCCGCGGCGATGGGCCGCCGTCTCGCCGTTCTGCTCCTCCTCGCCACCGCGGGGGCGCTGATCCCCGCGTCCTCCGCGCACGCCTACCGGCTGTTCAAGCACCGCTGGTACAGCAAGACCCTGACCTACTACGACGCGACGCGCGGCAAGTACCGGGCCGAGATCCGGGAAGCCGCGAAGATCCTCAACCGCAGCGGCGCGCGGGTGCGGATCCGCTCGGCCTCGCGCAAGCGCGCGCGTGTGCGGGTCAGCATCAGCAGCCGGATCAGCTCCGCCGGCCAGGCGCGCTACCGGATCCCCCGCAACCGCGTGATCCGCAACGCCAAGATCCTGCTGCGCCCGGACCTGGCCGAGCAGTTCATCACGCCCGCCGCCGCCCAGGTCGGCATCACCGCGATCGTCGCGCACGAGTTCGCGCACGTGCTCGGGCTCGACCACGAGAACCGCCGCTGCGCGACGATGAACAGCCAGCTCTGGCAGCACTGCCGCAAGCCGCCCGTGCAATGGCAGTACCGCTGCCGCGTGCTCGAGCGCGACGACGTCCGCGGGCTCGTCCGGCGCTTCGGCGGCCGCATCCGCAGCGTCGGGCCGGACTTCTGCGACGCCGAGGCGCCGCCCGCGCCGCCCGCGGCGATCGCGGTCGCGCGCGACCCGGCCTCGGGCCTGCTGAACATCTCCTGGACCGAGGGCGCGGCCCCGGTCGCCTACGCCGAGGTCATGCGCAAGGCGGGCGGCTGCCCGACGGGCTCGGGGGACCCGACGGCGACCCTGGTGGCGCGGATCCAGACGGCGCCGGGCCAGGCGAACGTCGTCCGCGACCTGCCGGGGCCGGCGGGCGCCTACTGCTACGCGGTCGTGGGCCTCGGCCCGCTCGGGCGCCCGGGCACGCCGGCGCTGGCCGGGTTCGAGTTCCTGGCCGAGCCCGTCGCGCGCTTCACGGGCACGTGGACCAACAACGACACGGTGCTGCAGCTGCAGGACCAGTCCTTCGACCACGACGGCGAGATCGTCGCCTGGAGCTGGGACTTCGGCGACGGCACCAAGTCGACCGCCCAGAACCCGCGCAAGTCGTGGAGCAAGGCCGGCGTCTACACCGTGACGCTGACCGTGCGCGACAACAGCGGCCACGTCGGCACCACGTCGCAGAAGATCACGATCCGGGAGGGGCGCGCGACGGCGGCGCACTAGCATCTCGCGGCGATGCGCGTCCCTCTTCCCGACGGCTCCGTCCGTGAACTCCCCGACGGCTCGACCGGAGCCGACCTCGCTGCCGACATCGGCCCGGGCCTGGCCCGGGCCGCCCTGGCCATCCGGATCCTCGACGGCGACCGGACGGAGAAGCGCGACGGAACGGCCTACGACGAGGGGCGCATCGTCGACCTCGACGTGCCGCTGGTCGACGGCCAGCCCGTCGAGATCGTCACGGCCAAGCCCGGCGACGGCGACGCGCTGAAGCTGCTGCGCCACGACATCGCGCACGTGCTGGCCGAGTCGGTGCTCGAGCTCTACCCGGGCACGAAGGTCTCGATCGGCCCGCCGATCGCCGACGGCTTCTACTACGACTTCGAGTTCCCGCCCGGGGTCACGATCAACGAGGACGACTTCGAGCGCATCGAGGCCCAGATGCGCAAGCACGTCAAGGCCGCGGAGCCGTTCGAGCGCACCGAGGTCCCGGCGGGCGAGGCGATCGAGCGCTACCTGCGCGAGGACCAGCCGTACAAGGTCGAGCTGATCGAGGACCTGGTGAAGAACCAGGGCGTCGAGACGGTCGGCATCTACACCAACGGCGACTTCCAGGACCTCTGCCGCGGCCCGCACGCGCCCGACACGGGCCGCGCGAAGGCGTTCAAGCTCACCAGCGTCGCCGGCGCCTACTGGCGCGGGGACGCCAACCGCCAGATGCTCACCCGCATCTACGGCACGGCGTTCGCGACCAAGGAGGAGCTCGCCGAGCACCTCGAGCGGCTCGAGCAGGCCCGCGCGCGCGATCACCGCAAGCTCGGCAAGGAGCTCGAGCTGTTCATGTTCTCCGAGCTCTCGCCGGGCTCGCCGTTCTGGTTCCCGAACGGGATGGCGCTCTGGAACGAGCTCACGGACCTGTGGCGCAAGGAGAACACGGCCCGCGGCTACCGCGAGGTGCACACGCCGATCCTGTACTCGTCGGAGCTGTTCAAGCGCTCCGGGCACTGGCACGTGTACCGGGACAACATGTACTTCACCGACGTCGAGGGCGAGTCGATGGGCCTCAAGCCCATGAACTGCCCGGCGCACACGCAGCTGTACGCGAGCCAGCGGCGCTCCTACCGCGACCTGCCGATCCGCTACTCCGAGCAGGGCCTGGTCCACCGCCACGAGCCGTCGGGCACGCTGCACGGCCTGCTGCGCGTCCGCCACATCACCCAGGACGACGCGCACATCTTCGCCACCGAGGAGCAGATCGAGGACGAGGTCATCCGCTGCCTGGACTTCGGGTTCGCGATCTACGAGAAGTTCGGCTTCGAGCCGCGGCTGGAGCTCTCCACCCGGCCCGAGAAGCGGATCGGCTCCGAGGAGATGTGGGACCGCGCCGAGGCCGCGCTGCAGCGCGCGCTCGACAACCACGACCTGGCGTACGAGATCAACGAGGGCGACGGCGCCTTCTACGGGCCGAAGATCGACCTGCACATGACCGACGCGATCGGCCGCTCGTGGCAGCTGGGCACGGTCCAGCTCGACTACGTGATGCCGGAGCGCTTCGACCTCACCTACACGGGCGCGGACAACGCCGAGCACCGCCCGGTGATGATCCACCGCGCGCTGATGGGCTCCTTCGAGCGCTTCATCGGCATGCTGATCGAGCACTACGCCGGCGAGTTCCCGGTCTGGCTGGCGCCGGTGCAGGCGATCGTGCTGCCCGTCGCCGACCGTCACCTCGACTACGCGCGCGAGGTCCAGGCCGGCCTGGCGGACTTCCGCGTCGAGGTCGACGAGCGCACGGAGTCGATCGGGCGCAAGATCCGCGAGGCCGAGCTGCGCAAGATCCCGTACATGCTCGTGGTCGGCGACCGCGAGGTGGAGTCGCGCAACGTCTCCGTCCGGCGCCACCGCGAGGGCGACCAGGGCGCGCTGGACCTCGAGCAGATCAAGGCCAAGCTGGCCGAATGAGGGGGAGGCCCGTGGGCGTCCGTGCCCCGCGGGCGTCCCGCTCGGCCCACAGCGTCCCTGCCTGGGCTCAACCCCGGTGATCGGCCCGCGCCGGCCCGGCTTGAGGTCGTGCTGCAATCTGCACGGATCGCGTCTATACTGTCTAGCGTTGAATACGCGTCTCCAGACTGCGCCGCGTTCTTGACGTCGCGCGCACACACACCCAGCTAGTGCCGGTCCCGAGAAGGTTCGACCGGCAACCGCCGGAGCGCGATACCACCCGCATCAACGAACGCATCCGCGTTCCGCAGGTCCGGCTCATCGACGAGTCGGGGCAGCAGGTGGGGATCATGCGCACCGAAGAAGCCCTGCGCCGTGCGCAGGAGAAGGATCTCGACCTCGTCGAAGTGGCCGCCGACGCCAAGCCGCCGGTGTGCCGGATCCTCGATTACTCGAAGTACAAGTACGAGCAGGCCCAGAAGGCCAAGTCCGCTCGCAAGCACCAGCAGCAGATCAACGTCCGGGAGATCAAGTTCCGGCCGAAGATCGCCCAGCATGACTACGACACCAAGAAGGGCCACGTCGAGCGCTTCCTGAAGGCGCGCGACAAGGTCAAGGTGACGATCATGTTCCGCGGACGCGAGATGGCCCATCCCGAGCGGGGGGAGATGATCCTCAACCGGCTCGCGGAGGACCTCAACGATCTCGCCGTCGTCGAGCAGCGTCCCCAGCAGGACGGCCGCAACATGACGATGATGCTCGGCCCCGTCCGCTCCAGCCCGGACGGCAAGGGCAACTAATCCTCTCCGGGCCGCTCGGCGTTCGCCGAGCGGCCCGTTTTCTTTCTCCTGTTCGCTGCCGAACGCTTCGGCCTGCCCGCGTGCGGGCGCATTCCGGCGTTACAGCAGCAAAAGATCGGCGACCGGACGGCGAAGTCCGATGGTTTTGCGCTCAAGAACCGTCGCTTTTACGGGCGCGGCGGTATAGGATCGCGGTCTCGCTACGGACATATCGCTTGTCGAAGCCAAGGAGGAGGGCAAGGACCGATGGGTGCAGTTGGGTTGGACTCCGCGACCCGCGGAGGGTTGGATTCAACGTCTGGGAGGCGATGGCGCTTCGTCGCGGCGCTGTTTGTGGCGATCGGGGTCAGCTGGATGCTGGCCGCGAGCGCGCTGGCGCAGTCCGCGGGCAAGGTGCTCGTCTTCCACGGCCCGACGGATGGCACCGTCACGGCCGGCGTCGCCGCGCTCGAAGCGATCGGTGACGCGAACGACCTCGACATCGATGCGACCTCGAACGCGACCGCGTTCACGGCCGCGAACCTCGCGAACTACCGGGCCGTCGTGTTCCTCGACAACGAGGGCGACCTGCTCAACAGCGCGCAGGAGAACGCGCTGCAGGACTACATCCAGGGCGGGGGTGGCTTCGTCGGCATCGGCGGCGCCGCCGAGGCCGAGCCCGGCAACACCTTCGTCAACGGCCTGATCGGCGCGCGCCCGGCGGCCGGCAGCCCGACGGCGACCACCGAGAAGGTCGTGGTCTTCGGCGACCGGGTGCACCCGGCCACCAAGGACCTCCCGCTCGAGTGGACGCGCTCGGACGTCTGGTACGAGTGGACCACGCGCCCGACCGGCCAGGTCCACACCGTCGCGCGCTATCGCGCGCCCAACGCGCCCGCGGGTGACGGCACCAACACCGGCGGCACCGACTGGCCGATCTCCTGGTGCCGCGACTTCCAGGGCGGCCGCTCCTTCTACACCGGCATGGGCCGCACGGCCGCCGGCTACGCCCAGGAGAACTTCCGCAAGCACCTGACCGGCGCCATCCAGTGGGCAGCCGGCCTCGTGCGCGGCGGCTGCAAGGCCACGATCGCGGCCAACTACGAGGGCGAGCGCATCGTCAGCGCCGCCTCGGGCGACCTCCAGCACTCGGGCGAGTCGCACGGCGTCGCCCCGGCCCCGAACGGCTGGGTCTTCTACATCGGCCGCGGCGACTGCCGCACCAACGCCGAGCGCGGGAAGGTCCTCGGCGTCGCCTCCTCGCCGCGCATCCTCGACTTCGCCAACCGCAACGTCGGCACGGGCTGCGGCACCGTCCACATCTGGGATCCCGAGGAGGCCAACGGCTCCGTCAACAGCGGCGTCAAGCTCGCGGGCATCCTGCCCGTCTACGGCGACCGCGGGTCCGGAGACGAGATCAACGGCAAGATCGAGACCGGCCTGCTCGGCATCGCCGTGGCCCCGAACTTCAACGAGACCGGCCACATCTACCTGCAGTACTTCCCGACCTTCAATCCGGACAACCCGGTCCACCCGGGCCTCGCCGACGGCGACCAGCGCCGGATCACGAAGATCTCCAAGCCGCGCATCTCGCGCTTCACGGTCGACCTCGAGACCAAGCAGCTCAAGCTCGACTCCGAGGTCGTGATCTTCGAGTACGAGTCCCAGGTCTACTCCTGCTGCCACCGCGGCGGCGGCATGGCCTTCGACTCCGAGGGCAACCTCTACGTGACGACGGGTGACTCGAACTCGTCGCAGTCCACGAACGGCTACTCGGGCAACTACCAGCCGCTGCGCTGCCCGATCGGCCCGGCCGACCAGGCGTCCAACAACCACTGCGGCGACGCGAACTTCTCGTACCGCGACGCGCGCCGGACGGCCGGCAACACCAACGATTACAACGGCAAGATGCTGCGCTTCAACCCGATCGACACGATCCCGGATGGAGCGAAGCCGACGCCCGGCATCGGCACGACGTACACGCTGCCGACCGCCGACTCGCCCAACGGCCCGAACCTGTTCGACGGCACCGAGGGCGGCGGCGGCAAGACCAAGCCCGAGATCTACGCCATGGGCCTGCGCAACCCGTCGCGCATGGCGATCGATCCGGAGACCGATATCCCGTACGCGGCGTGGGTCGGCCCGGACGCCGGCTCGCCGTCGGCGACGCAGGGCCCGTCGACGTACGAGAGCGCCACGCAGCTGCCGACCGCCGGCAACTACGGCTGGCCGTACTGCATGGGCAACCAGCAGGCCTACCGCGACCGCGTCGCGGACGGCTCGCTGCGCACCAGCAACGCGCCCGGGTACGTCAACGGCGGCCCCGCGTCCAGCCCGACGCCGGGCTGGTACGACTGCAAGAACCTCGTCAACGACTCGACCAACAACACGGGTCTGACGGTCCTGCCGCACGAGACCGGCACCGGGAAGGACGCCGGCACCGCGCGGCCGCACAACCTCTGGTACAGCCGCGGCAACCCGGGCAACAACAACGGCTGCCCGACGTTCCCGCGTGAGAACGGCGCCGACGGCGCGCCCAACTACGGCGCGACCCCGACGCAGCTGTGCCCGTACCTGACCGCGTCGGGCGCGACCGTGTTCTCCGGCCCGGTCTACCGCTACGACGACGACGCGCAGGACAACTCCGTGCGCTGGCCCGAGTACTGGGACGGCCGCTGGTTCCTGCACGACTTCGGCAACAACAGCGCCAAGCACGCCCTGCTGTTCGACCCGGCCACCGACCACAACGGTGCGCAGCCGGTCTGGGCCGACAGCTTCCGCGGGGTCCTCAACTGGGGCGCCAACTACATGGACTCGAAGTTCGGTCCTGACGGCGCGCTCTACGTCCACGTGTACGAGGGCTTCTTCAGCACGGGCTCCAACGCCGGCATGTACCGGTTCGCCTACAAGGGCGGCCCGGACACGCCCGGCCCGGACCCGCAGTGGCGCACGACGTCCACCGAGCGGCAGATCGCGTTCTCGATCGGCGCGTCCGGCGGCGTCTCCTACGAGTGGGACTTCGGCGACGGCAGCCCGAAGTCGACTGAGACCAGCCCGAGCCACACCTACGCCGAGCCGGGCGTCTACACGGCGTCGCTGACGGTGACCTACGCCGACGGCGAGACCGCGACCGAGACGACCTCGGTCTTCGTCGGCAACGACACCGCGGCGCCGACCACGACGATCCAGCTCAACGGCGCGACCCCGGGCCAGACCTACAACCGCCCGGTCGACGTCACGCTGCGCGCCGCCGACGGCGCCAGCGGCACGGGTGTCGAGTGGACGGAGTACCGGATCGACGGCGGCGGCTGGACGCGCGCCGACAACACCGGCTCCGACGAGCCGTTCGTCACGACGTTCACCGTCCGCGGCAACGGCAACCACACGGTCGAGTTCCGCTCGCGCGACCGCGCGGGCAACGTCGAGGACCCGCCCGGGTCGGTGGCGTTCCGGATCAACCTCGGCGGCGGTGGCAGCTCCTGCCTGCCGCAGTCGGATGAGTTCGACGGCACCGCGCTCGACCCGAAGTGGACCGTCCTGCGCTCGGCCTCCGGCGGGCCCGTCGTCTCCGACGGCAGCCTGCGCCTGCCGATCCTGCAGGGCGACTTCATCGCCAACGACCCGCTTGCCTCCAACGTCCTGCTGCAGGACACCCCGGAGGGTGAGTGGTCGTTCACGACCCGCCTGAACACGAGCGGCATCAACGCCAACGGCGAGCAGGCCGGCATCGTGGTCTGGAAGTCCGAGAGCCCGAACACGTTCTCGAAGCTGGTCGCGATCCAGTCCAGCGGCGGCAACCACCAGTTCGAGCACATCGTCACCCAGAACGGCTCGGTCAACCCGCCGATCGCGTCGAGCATCACGCCGGCGCCCGGCGGCCAGCTGCCCGCGGAGGTGCTGCTGCGCGTCCGCTACACGGGCACGCAGGTGATCGGCGAGTTCTCGGCCGACGAGGGCCAGACCTGGACCCGGGTCGGCAACGAGGGCCACGCGGCTCCGCTGGCGGCCCCGCTGCGCGTCGGGCTGGTCGCGTTCCGCGGCAGCCAGGGCGGCGGCACGGCGAGCTTCGACTGGGCTCGCATGCACGCCGGCGCGGACCCGGAGGGCTCGGTGAACTGCGCCCCCGGCTGCTCGCCGCAGTCCGACCAGTTCGACGGCACGACGATCGACCCGAAGTGGGAGCTGGTCAACCCGGTCGACGGCAAGGCGCCCTCGGTCGGCGGCGGTCACCTGACGCTGCCGGTCATCCAGGGCGACCTGTACGGCGGCACGGGCAACGCCCAGCTGCTGCTGCAGGACGCGCCGAGCGGCTCGTGGGTCGCGACGGCGAAGATCGCGCACGCGAACATCGACACCGACGGGGAGGCGGCCGGGCTGGCGCTGATCAACAGCTTCAACCCGAACCACTTCCTCAAGACCACGCTGCAGTTCAAGAACGACACCGACCCGAACCAGGGCGGCAACCAGCCCGGCAAGTGGGCCGAGCGCGTGCTGACCTCCGACGGCCAGCCGATCACGCTCCCGCCGGCGACGGTGCCGTGGCCCAACTCGGGCGCCCTGAACCCGGCCGGTGACTACGTCTGGGTGCGCTTCGTCTACGACGACGCCGCCAAGACGGTGACGACCTGGACCTCGACGAACGGGACGACGTTCGCGTCGTTCGGCGCGCCGATCTCGGTCACGCAGTACCTGAGCCAGCCGGGCGGCCTGCGCGTCGGGCTGTTCGCCAAGCACGACGGCTCGGGCGACGACACGGTCCAGATCGACGCGTTCAACGTCGTCGCGAGCGCCGACCCGCAGACGCCGGGCGACGACTGCGGCGGCGGCACGGGCCAGTGCCCGCACGTCGACGACTTCGAGGGCACCTCGCTCGACTCGAAGTGGGAGGTCGTCAACCCGGTCCCGGCGAACCTGTCGGTGGCCGACGGCAACCTGAACCTGACCACGGCCGTGGGCGACGTTCGCAACACGAGCTTCAACGCTCCGAACATCGTCCTGCAGGAGGTCCCGGAGGGCCCCTGGACGGCGACCGTCAAGTTCAACCACACCGCGATCGCGGTCAACGGCCAGGCGGCCGGCATGGTGATCTACGGGCAACAGAACCCGAACTACTTCGCCAAGGCCGCGGTCCAGTACAAGACCAACGACCTGAGCGGCAACCCGCTCAACGGGATCTGGGCAGAGCGTGTCCTGACCACCAACGGCACGACCAACGGCGACTACGGCGGGCAGTTCCCGAACACGGGCAAGCTGGAGCCGCCGACGAGCGACCTGTGGCTGCGGACGAGCTTCGACGGCACGACCGTCAGCACGGAGTACTCGTATGACGGCGAGACCTGGACGGCGACCGCGCCGCCCTTCCCGGCGTCCGAGCTCGGGCCGAACGGCGTGACCAAGATCGGCCTGTTCGTCAAGCACGACAGCGGCAACCCGGCCGCGACGGTCGCGTTCGACCGCTTCGACGTGACCTCGCCGAGCTGCGGCGCCGGCGACAGCCAGCCGCCGCGCACCACCCACGCCCTCGACCCGGCTGAGCCGAGCGGGGACAACGGCTGGTACACCGGCCCCGTCGAGGTCACGCTCAACGCGACCGACAACGACGGCGGCTCGGGCGTCGACAAGACCGAGTACCGGTTCGCCGGCTCGGAGACGTGGACGGCCTACACCGCCCCGTTCGAGGTCGACGACGACGGCAACCACACGATCGAGTACCGCTCGACCGACAAGGAAGGCAACACGGAGTCGACGCGTACGGTCAGCTTCAAGATCGACGCGACGGATCCGACGACCACCGCGCTGCTCAACGGTGAGGAGCCCGAGGCCAACTACGACGGGCCGGTCGAGGTCGACCTCAACGCGACCGACGGCGACGGCTCCGGCGTCCGCGGCACCGAGATCCGCATCGACGGCGGCGAGTGGCAGCCCTACGTCGAGGAGGAGACGATCCTCGACTCGGCGGCCGACCTGGCCAAGTGGGCGCAGGCCGGCCCCGGCGGCCTGGTCTGGAACACGGCCGACGGCGGGTTCGCCCGCACGCAGGGCGGCCTGGGCATGCCGTGGTACCCGGTGAAGGACTACGGCGACTTCTCGCTCAAGCTGCAGTTCCGTGACTCGAGCACGGGCTCCAACGGCAACGGCGGCGTCTTCGTGCGCTTCCCGAACCCGGCTGAGGCCGTGACGCGTCCGGCGGGCCAGCGCTACCCGTGCCAGGTGGGCTCGGGGGCCAACGACCCGGCCTGGGTCGCGATCTACTGCGGCCACGAGATCCAGCTCAACGACCACCAGAGCGACGTCCAGAAGACCGGCTCGGTCTACAACTTCGCGCCGCTGAACAGCGAGCAGGCGAAGATCCAGCCGCGCGGGACGTGGGTCGACTTCGAGGTCCGCGTCGTCGGCCAGACGTACACGATCATCCGCAACGGCGAGGTCCTGCAGACCTTCGAGAACTCGCCGGGCAAGCAGTCCTCGCGGGCGGGCGACCCGTCCACGACGGACCGCCAGTTCACGCGCGGGTACGTCGGCCTGCAGAACCACGGCAGCGCCGACGTGGTCGACTACCGCAACGTGCGGGTGCTCCCGCTCGACGAGGGCGCCGTCCAGGGCCCGGTCACCGTCGAGGGCGAGGGCCAGCACACGGTCGAGTTCCGGTCGACCGACACCGCGGGCAACGTGGAGGACGTCAAGAAGGTCGAGTTCCGCATCGGCGACGATGACGGCGACACGACCGCCCCGACGACCACCGCGACGCTCGACCCGGCCCAGCCGGGTGCCGGCGGCACCTACAACGGCCCGGTGACGGTCAACTTCTCGGCGACCGATCCGGCGTCGGGCAGCGGCGGTGGCCCCGCGCGCACCCATGACGTCAACGCCCAGCCGTCCAGCTGGGCGCCCGCGGCGCTCAACGCGACCGTCGGCGACACCGTGCGGTTCAACTTCCCGGCGGAGACGGCCGGCTCGGCGCACGACCTCTGGGTCGTCAAGCCGGGCGAGGCGCCCGACGCCGACGGGACGACGCTCCTCACGGGCCAGCTGCCGATCGCGCTGCCGGGCGACCCGCCCGTGCCGTACGTGGTCGACCAGGCCGGCACGTACACGTTCGTGTGCAAGATCCACGCCTCCCGCGCCAGCGGCGCCTGGGAGGGCATGGTGACGAAGGTCACCGTCGAGGCCGGCGCCCCGGCGCCCGGCTCCGGCGTGGACTACACGGAGTACCGCGTGACCACCAACGGCACCGCCGGTGAGTGGCAGCGCAACACGAACACGGCCTCGGCCGATCCGTTCACCAGCTCGGCCACGGTCTCGGCCGTCGGCTCGCACACCGTCGAGTACCGTTCCGCCGACAAGGCGGGCAACACCGAGACGGTCAAGTCGGTGAGCTTCAACATCGCCGAGCCGAGCGGTGAGGACGACGAGGTCGAAGGCGACGTCGTCGGCACGGTGCCGCTGCGCCTGGCGATCTCGCTCAGCGGGGCGGCGACGTTCGAGCCGTTCATCCCGGGTGAGGCGCAGGAGCACCTGGCCTCCACGGTGGTGACGGCGACCTCGAGCGCTCCGGGGGCGGCCCTGACGGTCGCCGACCGCAGCTCGACGAACGTCGGCCACCTCGTCAACGGCAACATCCCGATGCCGCAGCGGCTGCAGGTCGCCGCTGCCGGCGGAGCGTTCGCGCCGCTCGGCGGTGCCGACGCCCCGACGCTGCTCAAGAGCTGGAACGAGCCGCTCGCGCGCGAGCAGGTCGAGGTCCAGTTCAAGCAGCCCGTGGCCGAGACCGACCGTCTCGCCGCGGGGAACTACGGCAAGCGGGTGACGTTCACGCTGTCGGCGACGACCCCGTAGTGACGCTCTCCGTCCCCGCGGCCCGGCGCCGCGGGGACGGCTGAAGCCCGGACGGCCCCGCCAGTGCGGGGCCGTTCGCGTTTTCGGGCCGGGGCGTCGCTATACTGCCGCCCTCGTCATGCCCAAGATGAAGTCTCACTCCGGCGCGAAGAAGCGCTTCAAGGTGACCGGCACCGGCAAGGTGCAGGCCCGCCACTCCTTCTCGAGCCACATCCTCGAGAAGAAGTCGCCCAAGCGCAAGCGTCACATGGCGCTGGACATCAACCTCGTCAAGGGCGACGCGAGCCGTGCGACCAAGATGCTGAACGGGAACGGCCGATGAGCCGCGTCAAGCGTTCAGTCCACGCGCGCAAGAAGCGCCGGGAGGTCCTCGCGCAGACGAAGGGCTTCCGCGGCGAGGCGCACTCGTCGTACAAGCGCGCCAAGGAAGCGCTGATGAAGGCGGACGCGTACGCGTACCGCGACCGCCGCAACCGCAAGCGGGACTTCCGCCGCCTGTGGATCACCCGCATCAACGCCGCCGCTCGCGCCGAGGGCATGTCCTACGGCACGTTCATGCACGGCCTGGCGCTGGCCGGCGTCGAGCTGGACCGCAAGGTCCTGGCCGACATCGCCGTCCGCGATCCCGACACCTTCCGCCGATTCGTCGAGCGCGCCCGCGAGGCCTCGGCGGCCTAGGCAACCTCGAACACCGCCGAGCCTTCTGACAGGGCGCCCCTCCCTCGGAGCGGCGCCCTTTTTGTTTGTCCGATGTCCGAGATCACCAGCCCCCACAACGAACAGCTCAAGGAGGTCCGCAAGCTCGCCGGCCGGCGCTGGCGCGACAAGCTGGGCGAGTTCGTGGCCGAGGGGGAGGACCTGCTGGAGGCCGCCGACGCGGCCGGCTGGGTGGCCAGCGCGCGCTACGCGGCGACCGGCAGCGGGCTGCCCGGCGTGCCCGTGGCCCCGCACGTGCTGGCCACGGTCTCCCAGCTCGGCTCGGGCACGCGCGCGCTCGCGGTCTACCCGCAGCGCTGGGCGCCGCCGGTGGGCCCGCGCTGCGTCGCGCTGTGGGGCGTGGGCGACCCCGGCAACGTCGGCACGGTGATCCGCAGCGCGCTCGCGTTCGGGGCCTCGAGCGTCGCGCTCGGCCCGGGCAGCGCCGACCCGTACTCGCCCAAGGCGGTGCGGGCCTCGATGGGCGCGCTGTTCTCGGTGCCGGTCGGCCGCGTCCGCAGCGTCGCCGAGCTGCCGGGCCGCCGGATCGCGCTCGCCGCCCGCGCCGGCGAGCCGCTGCGCGCCGTCGACGGCGACGTCACGCTCGTGGTCGGCGCGGAGCGCGAAGGCCTGCCCGACGACGTGCTCGCCGCCTGCGACGACGTCGCCCACATCCCGATCGTCAACGCCGACTCGCTGAACGCCGCGATGGCGGCCACCGTTGCCCTCTACGAGCTCACGACTAGGATCACGCGCCCATGAGTACCGCCGACCGGATCGCCGCTTTGCGCGCCGAGGGGGAGGCGGCGATCGCCGCCGCTTCCGCCACCTCCGAACTCGAAGAGATCCGCGTGCGCTTCCTGGGGCGCAAGGCGGAGCTGCCGAACCTGCTGCGCGACGTCGGCAAGCTGCCGCCGGAGGAGCGCGGCCCGGTCGGCAAGAGCGCCAACCAGGCGCGCCAGGCGCTGCAGGCCGCCGTCGAGGCGCGCCAGGCCGAGCTGGAGGCGCTCGAGCTCGAGCAGCGGCTGGCGGCCGACGTGGTCGACGTCACGCTGCCCGGCACGCCGGTCCTGCCCGCCGGGCACCTGCACATCCTCACCGCCACCCGGCGTGAGATCGAGGACGTCTTCGTCGGGCTCGGCTACCGGGTCGTCGAGGGCCCGGAGATCGACCTCGCCTACTACAACTTCGACGCGCTCAACCACGACCCGCATCACCCGGCGCGCGCGGAGTCGGACACGTTCTACGTCGCCGACGACGTCGTCCTGCGCACGCAGACCTCGCCGATGCAGGTGCGCACGATGGAGCTCGAGCCGCCGCCGCTGTACATCATCGTGCCCGGGCGCGTCTACCGGCCCGACAACGACGCCACGCACA
>Ga0180215_1003402_pt1 | contig 14957 bp, 14 predicted proteins | sample eDN3rd37CBELigBY_FD_128871 | JGI IMG/M metagenome (GOLD analysis project Ga0180215, IMG submission 128871) | Enriched backyard soil microbial communities from Emeryville, California, USA - eDNA 3rd pass 37_C BE-Lig BY (version 2) (version 2) | ecosystem: Environmental > Terrestrial > Soil >...
GCAACGGCGTTGGCTCTTCTGTCGCCTCCCGCGCGGAGGCGTGGGTTGAAACTCGGCTAGCGCTACCGCCGCAGCAGTAGCCCGGCGGGTCGCCTCCCGCGCGGAGGCGTGGGTTGAAACTCGCAGGAGCACCCCGGGGTGCGCAGTCCACCGGCGTCGCCTCCCGCGCGGAGGCGTGGGTTGAAACCTGGGGCCGAACGGGCGCATCGACACCACCAAGCCGGTCGCCTCCCGCGCGGAGGCGTGGGTTGAAACGCGCCCTCCGCCTCCCAGCGCGTCACAGCACAGTTGTCGCCTCCCGCGCGGAGGCGTGGGTTGAAACGACGGGGTCCGGAAGGACGGGACGTTCCACTCGCGTCGCCTCCCGCGCGAAGGCGACATTCACGCTCGCCCCATCATCCCGACCCGACGGTTCAATGCCTCGAAACGAGTGGGTTCTCCCGTTCGCGCTCCTCCTGTCCCTCGCACAGCCCGGCTGTTCGCGGGACACCGCGGCGGACGACCGGAGTGGAGCGATCCAGGAGCCCCAGCGCGCATCCGTGCGCCCGCTCGCCGGCCGGGTGCTGAACGAGGGAGAGTTCCTGGGCCGACCGGGCGCGCTCGTGGCACTCGACACGTACCTCGTCGTGCTGGACGACGCGGGGGACTCGATCGTCCACGTGCTTCGTCGCGCCGACGGGACCCGGGCCCGGTCGTTCGGCCGACGGGGGGCCGGGCCCGGCGAGTACATGGCCGCGTGGACCCTGGTGAAGCCCCGGACGGCCGCCCGGGACGAGGTCTGGATCTTCGACGTCTCGCTGCAGCGACTGACCCACGTCGCACTCGGGAACGTCGAGTCCGCCCCAGCCGGGCGCCTCGACACACGCCAGGTGCAGCTCCGGGGGGATGCCCCCGCCACGAGCCCGCAGTGGGTGGGGGATTCGATCCTGATCACGCCGGGATTCTTCCCGGACGCCCGGTTCGCGCGCTTCGGGCCGACGGGGGAGCTGCGAGACAGGGTCGGCCCTCTGCCGGAGGGGCACTCCGAGGTCCCGCCGCAGGTGAGGCAGCACGCGTTCGTGGGTACGCTCGCCAGGAGCGAGGCCCGGGGCCTCGTCGCGCTGGCGACGCGCCATGCGGACCGGATCGAGATCTACCGGCCGGACGGGGAACTCGTGCGCCGCGTGCGCGGCCCGCTCGGGTTCGACCCCCGGTTCACCGTCGGTTCGGGAGAGGGAGGGAAACCGATCCTGCAGACCGGCGACGACCTCCGGTTCGGCTACGTCGACGTGGCGGCGACGGACGACCGGATCTTCGCCCTGTTCTCCGGGCGGACGCGTGGAGACCACGGCCCGGAAGCAGTGTTCGGGCGCCACGTCCACGTCTACGACTGGAGCGGGCGGCTCCTGGAGGTGATCGAGCTGGACGCCGACCTCCTCGCCCTCACGGTCGACGTGGATGGGGGGACCCTCTACGGAGTCCGCCACGACCCGGTGCCCGCCGTGATCGCCTACCCCCTCGCGACCTGAGGCCGGGCGGAACCGGGGCGCCTTCCGCCGCGAGGATACTCGCGATCCCTACATCGGTCAGCGGTCCATCACGCGGAGGAACGCGCGCCAGGGGCCCACGGCATCGCGGTACTGCTTCGCCATCACGCGGGCAGTCTGGGCGAGGTGGGCCAGGTCGTGCGCGACCCAGGTGGCGAGCTGCTGGCGCAGGGTGACCGGGCCGAATTCGGGGTGCTCGCCCTCCAGGGCGAGATCGGCGTCCGTCAGGCGCCACCCGGAGAGCAGGGCGAGGTTCTCGGCCCGGAGGCGCGCGAACTCGTCGAGAAGGTCGTCGAGCGACCGGCCCTGGCTCTCCCGGAGCTGGGCGAAGCGGTCGAAGGGGGGGAAGCGCCGGTCGGGGCCCTGCGCCAGGATGATCCGGGAGCGGGGGATCCAGTTGGTGCGCTCGCCGTGGACGAGGTGCCCCACGATCACGTAGGGGCTCCAGGTGTCCGGGCCCTCGTCGGCGTCGGTCCACGCCGGGGGGAGGCCGGCGAGCATCGCGCGGAGGGTGCCCGGCGTGCGCTCCAGGACCGCGGTGCCGGCCGTCAGGTCGAAGTCCATCATCCCTCCCGGGTGGGGTGGCCTGGCCCGATCTCCTTCTCGAACCAGTGGTGGGCGTACGGGTCGGCGTTGAACGCCGGCACCTCCCGGTAGCCGGCGTTCCGGTAGAGCGAGATCGCCTCCCGGAGGTTGCGGTTGGTCTCCAGCTGGAGCCGCGTGAAGCCGAGGGCGCGGGCGTGCCCTTCGAGCGCTTCGAGTATCCTCCGGCCCAGGCCGAGCCCGCGCGCCGATTCCGCCACCCACATCCGCTTCACCGATCCCACGCCGGGCGATACCGTCTTCACGGCCCCGCAGGCGACCGGCTCCCCGTCGATGGAGGCCACCAGGAAGGCGCCCCGGGGCGGCACCAGCTCGTCGTCGCCGCCGGAGATGCTCGCCCCGGGATCGAACCCCTGCTCGAAGCGGCTGCCCAGCTCCGCGAAGTACCGGGCGACGCACGCGCGGGCGGCGGGCTCGGCAGGGTGGACGCGCTCGACCCGGAGGCCGGCCAGGCGCAGCAGGCTCTCGATCTCCGCCATCGCGGCCAGGAGGCGAGTGCGCTGGGACCCGCTGAGGGGTTCGAGGAGCGCGGCCGCCCCCTCGTCCGAGAGCCGGTCCAGCGCCTCGTACTCCGCGAGGCCGGAGGGCGTCAGCTCGGCGCGGCGCACCCGCCGGTCTTCGGGGAGCGGGCGGAGCCGGACCAGGCCCCGGTCCGTGAGGGAGCGGACGAGGCGGCTGAGGTAGCCGGAGTCGAGGCCGAGACGGGTCCGAAGTTCGCGGAGGTCGGCTCCGCGGGGACCGATCTCGTAGAGCACGCGCGACTCGCCGAGCGAGCCGTCGCGGCCGAGGAAGTGGTCGTTCAGCGCGCCGACGCGCTGCGTGACCAGGCGGTTGAACCGCCGGACCTGGGAAACCTGTTCGGGCTGCATTCTCTGATCTTAGTCAGAGAATTTGTGCCGGTCAAGAATTCCGGCAGCCGGAAACCCCCAACCCCCAACCTGGAAGGTGCTCGATGCAGATCCGTGCTCGCGTGGAGAACCGAAGGGACCAGCACCACGTCACGCTCGACACCAACGGACAGAGCCGCTCGCTCGCGATCCCTCCGAAGCCGGGCGGCTTCGGCTCCAGCGCCAACGGGGGCGAACTCCTGGCGCTGGCCCTGGCGACGTGCTACTGCAACGACCTCTACCGCGAGGCCGCCGCCCGGGGCGTCGAGGTGTACGGGGTCGAGGTGGAGGTGGAGGCGCTGTTCGGCGGGGTGGGTGAGCCGGCGCGGCAGATCCGCTATCGGACGAAGGTGTCGGCCGACGCGCCGGAGGAGGTCGTACGCGCGCTGGTGGAGCACACGGACCGGGTGGCGGAGGTCCACAACACGCTGCGCGCGGGCATCTCCGTGGAGCTGGTGTCCTGAGCCGCCCACTCAGCGAACGGTCAGCGTGGTGCGCTCGGCCCCGTCGGCGCGGGTCACCACGACGCGGTACCGCCCGGGGCGCAGCGCGAGGGCCGCCGGGTCGGCGTCCCGGACGACCACCTGGTCGACGGGGACGGCGTCGTCTCCCTCGCCGGCCGCGAACGCCTGCACCAGTTGCGGGCCGGCGTCCGGACGGAGGAGCGAGGCCAGCGTCCGCCCGTCGGCGCCACGCGTGGCGCGGAGCGGCACGGGCCTGCGGCCGGCGCGGGTGAAGAGCCAGTCCGGCCGGCCCTCCCGGTCGCGCGTGCGGGGGGTGAACACCTGCAGGTCCACGCTCCCGAACCCCTCGGCCGGGCTGCGGTACGCGCCGCCGTCCGGACGGCGCAGCACCACGGGAGGCCCGTCCAGCCACCCCAGCTCCTCCGCGCGGCGGTACTCCGCGGCCTCGGCCTCGGCGACGCCGCGCTCCCGCATCACCGTCTGGTCCACTGTGAGCGGGTCCAGGCCGCGCCCGGCGAGCCAGTACGCCAGCCACTTCGTCCCGCCCGGGCGGGGCACTTCCGTCACGTGGCTGTACCCCGCGTGCACCAGCACCTTCGCGCGAGGGTCGCGGGCGAAGGTGCGCGCCACGATGTTCTCCGCGGCGAGGCTGTCGCGCAGGGAGTTGCAGCGGTTCGGGTCCTCGGCGGTCGGGCGGCAGCCGACGGGGAAGGTGTCGTACGGCACCAGCGTGTACCCCAGCCGCACGGCCTCGCGGAGGAGGTCTCCGAACACCGGCTCGCGCGTGTAGGTGCCGGACGCCATCACCGGGTGCCCGCGCGCCGCCAGCCCCTCGCCCGCGTCCCGGCTCAGCGCCTCCACCGCGAGGTAGCGGTACCCCTGGTCGCGCAGGCCGCGCAGCAGCTCCCGCGTGAGGACCCGCCCCTGGGGAACGTGGTGGGCCTCGTTCACCATCACCAGCCGGGTGCTCCGCGCCGCCTCCAGGATGGCGGGGACGGCGGGGGCCGGCGCGTAGCGGTCGAAGTCCTCGGGGAGGGGCGTCCGCCACGGCGCGCCGGGCTCCAGATCGAGGGCGCCGCGGACGTCTCCCACCATGGCGCGGGTCCACCCGCGCAGCTCGCCCAGCAGCCCGCGCCACTGGGCGGGCGCCTCCGGGTGCGCGGCCTCCATCGCCTCCAGCTCCAGGTACGTGGCGAGGTACCCCGCCAGGCCCATCTCCGAGAACACCCTCGCCGGATTCGGGAGCGAGGCGAGCATCCGCTCCCGGGCCTCGCGGCGCCCGCCCGCCTCCCGCTCCACGCCGGCCCACCCGGGGAGGCCGCGGAGCGAGGCAAGGTCCGGGTCGCGCTCCAGCAGCAGGTCGTACGCGTCGAACCCCGCGGCCAGGGCGCGGTGGAGGAGGTCCAGCGCCTCGGGGGCGCGGCCGGCCAGCGCGGCGCTGCACGCGGCGTTGTAGAGGTCGAGCGCGGTGGCGCCGTTCATGGAGGCGAGGCGAATGTATGCGTCGGCGGCGGCCGGGTAGTCGCTGCGCCGGTGGGCCGCCTCGGCGTCGCGCCGGAGCGAGTCGGCGCCCTGGGCGGCGAGCGGGGCGGCGGCGAGGACGAGGGCGGCGAGGGCCGCGGCGAGGGTGCGCGGGATCATCGCGGGGTGGACGGGTGGGGGACCGGGGTGGACGGGGCGGGGACGACGGCGCTACGGCTCATCCCCCACCGGGATCCACGGAGCCGCGCACCTGGTCGAACACGCGCTGGAGGAGGCGCCGCTCGCGGGTGACGATCTCGGCGTCGGCGCGCATCTCCTGCCGGAACGGGAGGCGCCGGCCGTAGGTCGTCACCAGCTCGCGCGGAAGGGCGACGTCCACCCGGTACCGGGCCTCGTCGCCGTCCCGGGGCTCCACCGGGAGCTGCGAGACGTGCGCCACGCGTCCTACGATGGCGCCGAACTCGCGCGAAGGGAAGCTTTCCAGGTGGAGGAGCACGCGCTGTCCCTCCTCCACCTTCCCCGCGCCGCCGGTGGCGAGGAGCACCCGGGCGACGGCGGCGCCGCTGTCGGGGACGATGGCGAGGAGCGGGACCCCCGGGTCCACGAACTGCCGCGGCGCCAGCACGCGGAAGAGCGAGGCCCGGCCGGCGCCGGTCGCGCGCAGCACGTGGTCCTGGTCCCACCGGGCGACGGCGCCGCGGAGCGAGGCCAGGGCGGTCCGCAGCGCGAGCCCCCGGCTCCGTCCCCCCTCGTCCAGCTGCTTGTTCGCCTCCAGCACCTGCGCGCGGAGGGAGGAGACCTGCACGGCGGCGGCGGTGATGGCGCTCTCGCCGTCGCGGAGCGCGGAGCTGCGCTGCAGGAACTCGGCCTCCGCGCGCTCCACGTCGGCGTCGGAGATCAGCTTCTGCGCGGCCATGGCGCGAGCCCGGTCGCGCGAGCGGCGGGCCAGCTCCAGCTCCTCGGCGAGGACGCGCCGCTTGGCCCGGGCGTTCTCCTGCATCGCCTGCTGGTCGCGGACCTGCCGCTCCAGCTCGTCCACGCGGCGCAGGTCGTACCCGCCGCCCCCGCCGGCGCGATGGTCGGAGAGCGCCTGGAGGAAGGCGGAGTAGGGCGCGCCCAGGTCGCCCAGCCCCGGCAGCGGGTCGAACGGGGTGCCCGGCGGGGCGGCCGGGTCCGTCCACTCCCGCTCGAACCGGTCCAGCCGCGCCGAGAGGTCGAACACGTCGCGCCAGTCCGCCGTGCTGCGGAGCACCACCAGCGGGTCCCCGGGGCGCACGGGCCGCCCGTCGTCCACGAACAGGTGCTCCAGCTCCCCGGCGACGCGCGGAGCCAGGCGGACGGGCGGCACGGGGGTGGTGAGGACCGCCTTTCCCGCGACCACGTCCGGGTAGCTCACGAACCAGCCGACCGCGCCGAGCATCCCCACGGTGACGAACACCAGCACGGTGCCCCAGCGCACCAGCCAGTGGGGCACGAAGCCGATGATCTCCTGCAGCTCCTCGCTGCGGAGGTGGAGGTCCGCCGGGGCCTCGCTCACGGCCTCCTCCGCCGGCTCCTCGCGGCGGGGCGCGGGCGGCGGGGCGGGGGAGGGCGGCGCGGGGATCGCCGCGGGGGGCACGACGGCCACGGGGGAGGCGCCCGGCGCGGCCGGGGCGTCCCCGGAGGGGACGAGGATCCGCTTCGTGCCGGCGACGAGGACGCGCCTCCCCGCGTCGTCCGTGAACACGCGGGCGGCTGCCGCCTCGTCGCGGGTGAGCGAGACTCCGGGGAGCGGCGTGCGCTCTCCGGTGTGGAGGAGCACGGTGTTCCCCCGCTCGTCCGTGAGGACCAGGGCGGGCGCGCCCGCGGAGGCGGGCGGGGGGAGCACCAGGCGCTCCGGCCCGGCGACGAGGATGCGGCGCCCGCCGTCGTCCACCAGCACGCGCGCGTTCGCGGCCTGCTCCGGGGTGAGCGGGAGGGGGGCGATGAGGACGCGCTCGTCCTCGAAGACGGCGAAGTGGTTCCCTTCCGCGTCCACCTCCACGCGCGCCGGGTGCCCGGGGAGCGCGGGCTGCGCGCCGTCCCCGCCGCCGGGCGCCTCGCCCGTGCCGTCGGGGAGGGGGATCACCTCCGTCCCCAGCAGCAGCACGCGCCGGCCTGCCTGGTCCTCGGCCACGCGCGGCTCGGGGAGCGGCCCGCCGGGGTGGACACCCGGGAGGACGATGCGCTCGGCCCCGAACACCAGCACGCGCCGGCCCGCGTCGTCCACCACCAGGCGGATCGCGCCCGGCGCGGCCGTTCCGTTCGCGGGGGGCATCGCTCAGCTCCCCAGCTCGAGCTGGTTCTTCACCAGCGTGTAGTAGTGGCCGCGGAGCGCGGTAAGCTCCGCGTGCGTCCCCCGCTCGACCACGCGGCCCCCGTCCAGCACCACGATCTGGTCGGCATTCTTCACCGTGCTGAGCCGGTGCGCCACGATCACCACCGTGCGGCCGCGGAACTCGTCCTGGAGGTGTTCCATGATCGCGCGCTCGTTGTTGGCGTCCAGCGCGCTGGTGGCCTCGTCGAAGAAGAGGTACCGGGGGCGCTTGTAGACGGCGCGCGCGATCAGGAGCCGCTGCTTCTGCCCCTGGCTCATCCCCGTCCCGTCCTGCCCCACGCGGGTGTTGTACGCCAGGGGGAGCGATTCCACGTAGTCGCGGATGTTCGCCACGGTGACGGCGTGGAGCAGCCGCTCCCGGTCCACCACCTCGTCGCCCACGGCGATGTTCCCGGCGATGGTGTCGGAGAAGAGGCGGCCGTCCTGCAGCACCGCCCCGCTGTGCCGCCGCCACGTCCGCGCGGAGAGGGAGGCGAGCGAGGTCCCTCCCACGGCCACCTCGCCGCGGTCCGGGACGTAGAACTTCAGGAGCAGCTTGAGCAGCGTGGTCTTCCCGCTCCCGCTGGACCCGACCACGGCGGTGACCTTCCCCTCCGGGATCACCATGTCCAGCTCCTTCAGCACCTCCTCCCCCAGCGCCCCGCCGTAGCCGAAGCTCACCCCGCGCAGGGCGATGGAGCCCTCGGGCGGGAGGTCGGCGATCTTCTCCGCCGGGTCCTCCTCGTCCGGATGCTGGTGAAGCTCTCCCAGGCGCTCCGCCGCGATCCGCGCGTCCTGCGACGAGTGCGCGATGACCACGAGCTGCCCCAGGGGGACGTTCAGCTGCCCGATGATGTACTGCACGGCGAGCAGCATCCCCAGCGTGAGCTGTCCCTCGATCACCAGCTTGGCGCCCAGGAAGGTGATGAGGATGTTCTTCACCTCGTTGATGGCGATGGAGCCGCCGTCCTGGAACTGGTCCAGCGAGAGTGCGCGCAGGTTCACGCGGAACAGGCGCGCCTGGATGCGCTCCCACGCCCAGCGCTTCTGCTGCTCGGCGTTCGCCAGCTTGATCTCGCCGATGCCGCCCACGATCTCCACGAGCGTGCTCTGGTTCCGGGCCTGCTCGGCGAACTTCTGGTAGTCCAGCTCCTTGCGGCGCCGCAGGAAGAGGAGGGTGTAGGCCACGTACAGTACGCTCCCCGCGGCGAACACCCCGAAGATCGCTCCGCTGTACATCGCCAGCACCACGCTGAACACCACCAGCGTCATGGCGGCGAACAGGGCCTGCAGGAGCGTGGCGGTGAGGAACTGCTGGATGCGTGTGTGGTCCTGCACGCGCTGGAGGATGTCGCCCACGTGCCGGGTGTCGAAGAACGGCACCGGGAGCCGCAGCAGCTTGGTGAGGAAGTCGGAGAGGATGGAGACGTAGATGCGTGTCCCCACGTGGAACAGGATACGGTTGCGGATGAACTCCACCGCGGTGCGGCTCCCCAGGAGGGCGAGCTGCGCCACCAGCACCACGTGCACGAAGCCCAGGTCCTGGTTGCCGATCCCGTGGTCCACCAGCGCCTGGGTGAGGAACGGGAAGACGAGCTGCAGCAGGCTCGCGACCAGCATCCCCAGCGCCACCTGCGCGAAGTAGGCGCGGTACCGGCCCACGTACCCCAGCAGGAAGCGCAGGCTGGCCCGGTCGGCGCCGGCGGCGTCCTCCTGCTCCGAGAACCCCGGCGTGGGCTCCAGTAGGAGCGCCACCCCCCGCTCGTCCTCCCGGGCGCCCTCGCCCAACCACCCGCGCAGGAATTCCCCGTGCGTGTAGGTGACGTGTCCGTCCGCCGGGTCCGCCACGTACACGCGGTCGCGGGTGACGCGGTACACGACCACGAAGTGGTTCTGCCGCCAGTGGACGATGCACGGCAGCGGCGCCTCATGGGCCAGCGCTTCGAGCGTGGTGCGGACGGAGAGGGTGCGGAATCCCACCGACTCGGCGGCGTAGGCGATCCCCAGCAGCGACACGCCCTCGCGGTCGATGTGGGCGCGCTCGCGCATCTCCCGCTGGGTGAACCGCTTGCCGTAGTGGCGGGCCACCATGCGCACGCAGGTGGGTCCGCAGTCCATCGCGTCGTACTGGCGGTACTCGGGGAACGGGGGCTTCAGGCGCGGTCCCGCGCGCAGCGTGGTCGGCATGGTTCACCCCGTCGCGGCGGGGGCCGCCGCGCGCTCCTCCGCCCCCGCGCGGCCTTCCTCCCCGGCGGGCGCGCCCCAGGTGGCGGTGTACGGGTCGTAGGTGCAGCGGGCGGGCTTGGAGCGGGGGTCCGCGGGGTCGCGTACCCAGGCGCGGCAGTCGGTGCACACGTAGCGGAACTCGCAGTCGCGGCACGTCTCCACCTGGTCCTTGGTCACGGACCAGGCGTCGCGAAAGCCGTCGGCCTCCAGCGCCTCGGCGAGCGGCACGACTGCGGCGTCCCCGTACGCGCGCGGCATGGACGGGCAGTTCCGGATCTCGCCGTGCTCATCGACCGAGATCTTGCGGTTCAGGCACGAGTTGTACGACGTGGCCTCGGCGAAGGCGCCCGGGTTGATCGCGAAGTACCCGGGGTGTACCTGCCCGCAGTGGGAGTGGTGGTCCACCGCCTGGGTCGTGAAGTGGACCGGGGTGTCACCGGGGCGGTACTCCAGGGTGTGCGCCGTGGGGGAGGAGTGGACGATCATGGACGAAACGCGCTGGTGCCTGAACACCAGCTCGGTCATCTCCTGGTCCGTCCACCCCTCGGACCAGCAGAAGAGCACCTCGATGCTGCGGAGGCGGCCGGCGCGGGTGTGGGCGAGCACCTCGTCCAGCCAGGCGAGCGGCCGGGGCGCGAACACGCGGAGCTGGAGGGCGCGGCACCCCAGGCGGTCGAGCTGGGCGAGGAGCGAGGGGAAGTCGTGGCGGGAGGAGGCCCCCACGTCGACGATGGCGTTGCTCACCCTCCCGGGGTGGTCCCAGGACGTGTCCAGCTCGGGGAAGGCGGACGGGTCGTCGCACCAGAACCCCAGCTCCTTCGCCTCCAGGAAGGTCAGGTACTCTTCCAGCACCTCGTGCGAGTCCGGGCCGTAGATCTCCTTCAGCTCGGCCAGGGTGCGTCCGCGTCCGGCGGTGACCACCTCGTACATCCCGTTGGGCACGGGGTACACGTGGCCGCGCTGGAGGTCGCAGATGGTGCTGCGCCGCGCGCCGCGCACGGGGACGCAGTTGGCGAAGAGGACGAACGGCGTGTGCTCCTGGAGCATGGTCACCCCTCGGGGCGCAGGCAGCGCGAGATGGGCTTGCCGAACCCCAGGCAGGCGTACACTCGCGCGCGGTGCCACCCGCTCTCCCCCACGCGCTGCACGACGTCCGGCGCCGGGGCTTCGCGCAGGTAGCCGTAGGCGAGGGGCACGGCGGCGCGGTCGCGCCACAGCTCGGAGATCTCGGGCGGCGGGGCGGGGGCGTCGCTCTCTCCGGTCACGCGGCGGCCTCCGCGCGCAGCAGGTGCTCGGCGACGCGGCGGTAGAGCGGGTAGTTGCACGGTTCCGCCACCATCGCGAACTGGCCGACCGGGTTCACCTCCAGGAACACGTGGCGCCCGTCCGGCGTGCGGACGAGGTCCAGCGACCCGGTCTCCAGCTCCACGGCGTCCATGCAGCGGCGGATCCCCGCCTCCACGGCGGCGGGGAGGCGGTACGGGACGGTGCGGTTGGGGCGCCGGTGGTTGTAGACGCGGAAGTCGACGGCGGTCTGCGGGTCGCCCTGGGAGAAGATCGCCATGGGCCAGCACTCTCCGTCGAGGTAGAACACGCGCAGCTCGAAGCTCTTCTCCACCCGTTCCTGCACCAGGGAGGGGAAGAAGGCCGCGGGGAGGGCGCGCGCGTCTTCGAGGGTGACGAGGGAGGTGTAGGTGGCCCAGGTCCGGGCGCCCGTGCTGAACATCTCGCCGTCGCTGGCGCACTTGGTGACGGCGCCGCCGTGCGCCTCCACGAACGCCACCAGCTCGTCGCGCTGGTTGGTGACGAGCGTGTCCGGGATCTCCAGCCCGGCGCTCCGCGCCGCCCGGAGCGCGCGCACCTTGTTGACGGTGCGCGGGCGGGAGAGCCAGGGACGGTCGTCCATCATCGCGAACACGGACTGGGACACGGCCATCACCTCGGCGGCGAGGTGCCGCTGGGCGAGCTGCCGGATCTCCGGCGTGGCGTCCGGGAGCGGGGCGAGGCCGCGGAGCTGGTGCCAGCGCCTGCGCCACACCGCGTCGATGTCCGCGGCGGTGACTTCGCGTCCGTCCAGGCGGAGGCGCACCTCCTCGCCCGCGGGGCCCAGGCGGACGGCGAAGGGCTGGCCGGTGGTAAGGTCCTCGCCGTTCAATCGCACCACTTCGCCTCCCAGGTATTCGATCCAGTCCTGGACGAGGTCGGTGGTGGTCTCGTACGACTCCTGGCTGAGCACGAGGATCATGGCGGGTCGGCGGCGCTTCGTGGTTCGGGGTGGTTCTCGGAGGGTACGAACGGCGGAGAGGAGGGCCCTACCGCACCTCCTCTCCGTCCGGGAGCCGGCCGGGTCGCCGCCCCGCGAGGGGGCGGCGGTACTTCACCGGGTGCGTCAGTCGGTGATGATGTCCTTGTCGTTCCCGACGTAGGTGCCGTTCACGAAGGTGTTGCTCCAGATGGTGCCGCCGGTCGGTTGCGTTTCGAACGTATCTTCCCGAATCGGGACGACACTAGCGCCGCCGATCACGAGGGCGGACTCGTCGCGGCCGAGAGCCACGAACAGGCTGCTGCTGAGGGACTCAAGCTTCATGGTTCGACTCCTTGGGTTGGATGAACTCACGGTTACTGTCTTGTTTTACCCTGTCGGCTCCAGACAATTAATGAGACGGAGTGGCGGCGCCGTCAAGGACTTTCGCTATCGCTTTCGTGGGGCGGGCTTTACGGGAGCGGGGCATTGCATGCGCGCGCGCCGCCGGTCTCCGGAAGGAGGCGGCGGCAGGGGGGGCGAGCCGGCATGGCGGCTCCGGCGATGTCTGGGGGGGCTTACCGCGGGTCGTGCCACTCCAGCGGGATCGCGACGCCGCCGAGGGCGGTGATGCGGTACAGCGGTACGGCGCGCCGGGAGGGGTAGACGATCCACTTCTGCGCGAGCCCGGTGCGCTCCAGCCATGCGAGGTCGTCGCGCCAGGGGGCGCGCTCGGGCGGGGTGAGGGGCGCGGAGCCCTCCGGCGTCTCCCACCTTTCCGCCCGATCCTCCCGGGCGCGTCTCTCCGCCGGGTCGCAGGCCCCGGCATCCGGCTCGTCCCTGGCCCCCCGCCCACGCGCCTCCTCCTCCGCGCGGGCCCTCTCCCACGTTCCCGGCGCCCGGTCCGTCCACGCGGCGCACTCTCCGGCGAGCCGGGCCGCCAGGTCGTGCAGCGTCTGCCAGCCGCGCTCGCCGCGGAAGTGGGGCGACTCCACGCCTTCGTCCATCGCGCGGCGCAGCTCGCGCAGCGCGACGGCCGCCCCGGCGGGGATGTGGATGGCTGCGTCGGCGTCCCGCTCGGCGGGGCGCAGGGGGCGCGGTACCGGCCGCCAGGGGAGGTTCGCCTGCCGCGCGGCGTGGTCGGCGCCCGCCTGGTTCACGCGGTAGATCCAGACGGGGCGGGTCAGCCGCGGCGCGCGGACGTCTTCGCGGTCGAGCAGGCCGCGTCCGTGCATGGCCGAGAGTCGTTCGGGCAGGCGCAGCCCGGTGTCTCGTTCCACGTCTTCCCGCAGGGCCCATCCGGGCACCCCCCGGCGCGCGTAGCCGCCATCGCGGAGGACGAGGTAGCGGAGGTACCGCAGCGCGATCGTATCCGGATGCTTGTCCATGCCGGCAAAATAGGTCGCTCCAAGGCCCGCGCGAAAACCCGGAGTGTATTGGCCGATTTTATTTCCCCTTGGGTGCGGTGGTCGTGTGGAGGGGTGATTCTTCGCCAACGTGGACGTGGCGGCGTGCGGCTTTCCGCTGCCGGCGGCGAGGAGCAGGCAGACCGGCAGCAGCACCCGAATTCCTACGGGAGCGGATAGTGTACCTGGTTGTGTGTAAAAGCGAACGGACCCAGGTCCGAGCCGGTAGAAGGGGTTGCGAAGCCGTAACTACCCAGGCTGAGTACGGATGATGCAGGGGGTAAGGGGAGCAGAGTTCGGCAGGAGGGAGGTGGCTCCATGATGACACGCGACGAGATTCTGGCGGTATATGCAGCGGGCCCGGAGGCAGTGGTCCGGTTGGTCCAAACGCTCTCGCGGCAGGTGGAGCAACTGTGTCAAAAGGCCGGGCACATCGCAACGCGCATCGAAGAGTTGGAGCGTCAGCTTGGCAAAGACAGCCACAACAGCCACAAACCGCCTTCGAGTGCCGGTCTCTCGCGCGGCAGGAAAAGGGCCTTTGCGGCAGGAGCGGGAAGCCTTCGGGAGGCCAGCCCGGCATCCGGGAACGACGCTGCGACCGGTGGAGAGGGCCGACGAGCGCCAGGTTCGCACGCCCGCGGTCTGCGCGCATTGTGGAGCACAGGGGTCGGGCCCATCCACCCCCTCCGCCTTCGGGGCGGAAGGGGCGGCGCAAGCAGAGCCCGCGCGTAACCTGCCGGATCGCCTGCAGCGGCATCGGGGGGCGGTGCCGGCGTTCCTCTATGACTTCGCCGTGCCCTTCGACAACAACCTCACCGAGCGGGACCTGCGCATGGCCAAAGTGCAGCAGAAGATCTCCGGTGGCTTCTGCAGCATCGAGGGAGCGGAGAACTTTTGCCGCATCCGCGGCTACAGCTCCACTCTGCGCAAACAGGGCCTGCATGTCCTTTCCGCGCTCCACATTCCACGTGGATGTGGGGCATTGGATGGGCTGAGCCGCAGCCGCCACAGACAACAGAGGTCACGACGGTCCATCAGCGATATGCTGAGCCCGGGTTCCCATCTGATCCAATAACTCAACCATTTCTTCATTGCAGCGAGTGGATTGCGCGGCCGGCCCAATCCCGCTCTCTATGGAGCGTCGGAGGGCTCCGGCAGCTTGGTGGTACTTACGCGCCAGCGTTTGATAAAACGGATTAGCACGTGGGTCATCCTGTAAGAAGCCACGGCGACGATCCTGAATTAAGACGGACTCCCACGCGACAGGATAAGCTTTCACACAAACCGCCGCAGCGGCATCCCCGCGACACTCCTCAGCCGATACCGCGCCTGGAGAATACTGGACTATATCGAGAAGACCATCCCCATTCACATCCAATAATTGGGGAGGGAGGCAGGTCTGATCCGCACGGCTAACGAACGCCTGGCGTGAGCCACCCTCTACGTTCCCAAGGAGAAGAACGCCGGACACCATCTCTTCATAATCAAGCGTGACAAACAGGTCTGGGATCGAGTCGGGATCGATCCGACCAAGTGTAATCTCTGGAGAAGCCATGAATAATTCTCCGGAGGTCCACCGTACAATACGGGACCCATTTAGCATAGTACTCCAGATGATCTTACGCTCTTCTTTTCTAGAGAGCCAAACAGTGTCAGACCCTAACCCGTGTTTGAAGGCTTCTGGGCACATGAAGAGGGGTAGGCGAGCAAGAAATCCAGCAACGGCGCCATTTCTTCTCGTTGAGAAGGGCTCCAGAAGCGATTTCGCCTAGATACACGCCTGCCC
>Ga0180215_1003403_pt1 | contig 14957 bp, 15 predicted proteins | sample eDN3rd37CBELigBY_FD_128871 | JGI IMG/M metagenome (GOLD analysis project Ga0180215, IMG submission 128871) | Enriched backyard soil microbial communities from Emeryville, California, USA - eDNA 3rd pass 37_C BE-Lig BY (version 2) (version 2) | ecosystem: Environmental > Terrestrial > Soil >...
CTCTGGAGCAGACAACGTCGAACGCTCGTGCATCAGGCCAGACTCCATGGTGTGACGATTAGTCAATCCATGGAGCCTACCGCGATTTAGTTGGAACCGGTGGGTACAGGACCGGCCCCTACCGGGATCTGTACGCTGTGGCGAACCACTCAATACGACCAGCGGTGATTAGTCGTGGTGGCAGAGTTTCTGGACTTTGTCACGCAACGATGGTGGCGCGGTCGTTTCCCGGCAGCGTTCGCCGACGAAGGTCAGCACATTCTCTTCAAAGCGGAACAGATCGAGACATGGCGGACAATGCTCGAGGTGCCTTCGAACGACCTGCTGCTCTTCGTCGCTCAACTCCCGATCGAGATATTCGTTCAGGCGTTTGACTGCTTCTTTACAGTTGTCCATCAGTCGCCACTTCCGTGATGATGCCCGACTCGACCGCGAACTCGTAGAGCGACTTCTGCAACCGCCGGCGTGCCCGGTAGAGTCGGGACATGACGGTCCCAACCGGGATATCGGCGATCTCGGCGATCTCGCGATACGAGAAGCCTTCTACGTCGGCAAGTAACACAACCTGCCGGAAATCGTCGGGTAGTTCGTCGATGGCGGCGTTGACATCGTCGACCGTCAATCGCTGGAGCACGACGTCCTCCGGTCGTTCGCTGCCCGGTTGAACCCGTGAGTCGATCAGATGGTCGTAGAGATAAAACTCCTCGATGTTGTCCAATGATGCGCTGGTTGGTCGCCGCTGGCGGCGACGATACTCGTTGATGTACGTGTTGGTCAGGATCCGAAACAACCATGCTCTGAGATTTGTGCCTTCCGTGAACTGGTGCAGCGAGCGGAACGCGCGAAGATATGCCTCCTGGACGAGATCTTCCGCATCGCTTGGGTTTCGCGTCATCCGGAGTGCGGTTCGATAGAGCGCGTCGATATGCTCGATGGCTGCCTGCTCCAGCCGTTGACGAGCCTCGGGGTCAAGCGTGTCGACCGGGGCCGTACTCACTGATGACTGCTCTGAACAACACGAAGACATCGACGGCTATTCCTGACTAACGCCACCTGGCGCTGATCGGGCGGGCGACGATGCCCACCCAGCGAAGGTTGGTTTGCGAGCGGCGCTTCCGGTGTTAGTTGCCCTTGCGCTCGAAGTCGTCCAGGTCGAGCGTGTTGATGAAATCCCGGAAGACACCCAGCCGCTCTTCGGAGATCGGTGTGCTGTCGCGGACCGGCTCCTCCGACTCATCTTCCTCGTCATCATCCAGCCGGACACCAGCACGGTCCATGACCGAGTCATCAACGAAGATCGGCACCTTGACGCGGACGGCAAGCGCGATCGCGTCCGAAGGGCGGGAGTCGATCTCGATGCTCGAACCGCGTGTATCCAGCACGATCCGGGCGTAGAAGACATCGTTGCTGATTTCGGTGATGACGATGCGCTGGACTTCGGCACCCAGCTCACCAATGATGGAACGCAGCAGGTCGTATGGGAGCGGGCGACTCGACGGAATGCTCTGCAACTCCATCGCAATCGCCTCGGCCTCGAACGGGCCGATCCAGATTGGCAGGTGCCGGTCACCGTCGACTTCTTTGAGAATGACGACGCGCGCCTGTGTCACAAGGCTGACGCGAATGCTCTCTACAATGGTCTCTATCATCGATCGCTACCCTTCGAGACGGCTGCCGGGTGATCTGACCAACCTGACAGGCCGGGAACTGTGGTCTGCTGGCCCCGAATCGTCGTTCGTCGGTGCATCTTCCCTGCCATCCTGGCCAGCGATGATCAGGGAGCGTAATCTGGTGTCGATAGAATATCAAGATGCTCGGTCGGCCAGTACGATATCCAGGCCTTCCCGATGATGTCATCAATCTCAATCGGACCGAAAGCGCGTGAGTCCGTCGAATTGTTCCGATTGTCACCCATCACGAACACCTGCCCCTCCGGAATCGTGATTTCCTCACGACCCACCGAGCCGGACCACGTCGTCGCGATGCCTTTCAGGTAGTCCTCCTGCAACCGCTCACCATTGATGTAGACCGCGCCATCATGGATCGACAAGCGATCTCCGGGCAGGCCAATCACACGCTTGATGTACGGCTTGTCCTGCTCGATGGGCGGATGCAGCACGACGATGTCGCCGCGCTGTGGTGGGTGGAACGGATAAATGATCTTCTCACCTTCGATTTCGACGATTGGAAGCCAGTTCACCAGCGAATAGGCGTCGAAATGGAAGTAGATCTGGCGGTTGACGAGCAGCATCTGCCCGGAGTCCAGCGATGGCACCATCGAGAGGCCATCGACCCGGAAGTTCAGGACAACCGACCGCACCGCGATGAAGATGAACACCGCCAGCAGCAGTGTCTCCACCACTTCCCAGATCGCACTACGGCGCCGGGGTTCCTGGTGTGCCGTTTCCGCAACAGGCAACTCAGACGTTTCGCGCGTCGGATCACGTTCTTCGCTTGAACGATCGGGGGAAGTGTATTGACCGGGACGGGTAGTGCCATCCAGGTTTTTCGGCACCGACTCCGCAGAGTACCCGTCGTGCATGGATCGTGCTACCTCCGAATGCGATCGCCGGCGGTTGGCCAGCGACCCTCAGTATACAACCGGGAAACGACCAGACCGGCGAATCGTTATCGTCTCTCGTGCGCAGGAAACGGTACTTTGTCCTGATTGAGTGCCGGCGTCCGACCTCGTATCCTCACTATCAGGCTTACGATGATCGATAGCAGGACAGAAGACGCTTACGCTGACGTAGGTATTCCTGGAGCGAACCGTGATCGAGGCAACCGCAATGTCGGTATCGCCGCTGAGGCAAACATCCCTATGACAGGCTCAACCTCCAAGACGGCGACACGGAGTCGTTCCCAGCGCACGCTTCCTGCCGGAACGGTGCTTGAAGATCGCTACGAAATCCAGCGCATTGCTGGACGTGGCGGTATGAGCACGGTCTACGTCGCTCGTGACCTCCGCTTCACCCAGGTCGAGCGATTGACGGCGATCAAGGAGATGTACGACGTCGATCCGGACGCCCGCGTGCGCGCATTGCGACTTGTCAACTTCGAGCGCGAGTCGGCGCTGCTGGCGACACTCTCACACCCGGCAATTCCACGCATCTACGACTATTTTTCCCGCAACGGCCTCGTCTATCTGGTTCTTGAGTACATCGACGGCGAAGACCTCGAACGAATGCTCGCGAATCAGAAGATGGCGTTCCGGGAAGATCTGATCCTGCGCTGGGCGATCGAGATTTGCGACGTCCTGGCGATGCTCCACGATCAGAAGCCGGATCCGGTCGTCTTTCGCGACCTGAAGCCATCCAACATTATGCTGCGGACGAGCGGGCAGATCGTCCTGATCGACTTCGGGATCGCCCGAACCATTCAGGGGCGCCAGCGTGGAACGATGATCGGAACAGAGGGGTACGCCCCGCCCGAGCAGTACCGAGGAATCGCGGACGCGCGGGGCGACATCTATGCCCTTGGCGCGACACTGCACCACATGGCGACGAATTCGGACCCGCGACTCGAGACGCCGTTCACATTCAGCGAGCGGCCGATCCGCACGCTGAATCCTGAGATTTCGGAAGAACTGGCAGCGGTCATCATGAAGATGGTGGCCTACAATCCAGCCGACCGCTACCAGTCCGTCCATCACTTGCGCGCCGATCTCGAAATCGTGCAGCAACGGCAGGCCGCCGCCAGTTTCATGGCGTCGGGTATGACACCGATCCATCCCGTGGGGTCAGCAGGCCAGCCTACTCCGCAACTCGACGTCCCGGCTCCAGCCGTTCGACAGGGAACAACCGTGCTCGGTGTCCCTCCGGTCCCGGTCGAACCGGCGACGATGACGACGATGGTGCCTGCTATTGAGCGCAAACCGGTCAAGAAGCGCGCCGCGCGCCGAAGGCGTGATGACTCACCGACTGAGCGATTACTGTGGTCCACATCGACAGGTGATGAGGTTCGCGGCAGCGCCGTCTTTGACGGTCAGGCGTTCGCGATTGGTTCGTACGACGGTCACCTCTACTCGGTGGGCGTCATCGACGGCATCGTGCGCTGGAGATTCAGAACGGGACGTGGCGTCGTGTCGCGCCCGGCAGTCTCTGGCGACACGATTGTCTTCGGCTCGGAGGACTACTCGCTGTATGCGGTCGACCAGCGCGATTGCTCGCTGAGGTGGTCGCATCGAACGGGGATGCCAGTTCGCTCGTCACCCGCGATCCACGGAGATGCCGTCATCGTCGGATCGGACGATGCGTGGGTCTACTCGCTCGATGTCGAGACCGGCAAGGTCAATTGGCGCCAGCGGACATGGGGACCCGTGCGATCATCGCCGGTCGTCGCGCACACGCGGGTCTTGATTGGCTGTGACGATACGTATCTGTATGCGCTCAACGATCGGACCGGGCGCGTCGAGTGGCGGGTGTCCAGTGGCAGTCCGATTCAGACGGCTCCGCTCGTCGTCGGAGATCGCGTCTTCGTGACGTCTCGCGGCGGAATCATTAACGCGTACACGTTGTCCGGGGGCGAACGCCTCTGGCAGTTCGACGCGCGCGCACCGCTGCTGGCATCGGTCCGTGAGGTAGACGGTCTGCTCGTTGTGGGGTCAAGCGACGGCGCGCTGTATGGGTTGGCCTGCGATGACGGCACTCCGCGCTGGGTTGAGCGCCACGCGAATCAGATCACGGCGACAGCGCTGGTAGCCGGACCAGTCGGCTACGTCGGCACCGTTGACGGAGATTGCATCTGCTTCAACACCGCCACCGGCGACCTTGTCTGGCGCTATCAGGTTGGTGGGAGCATCGTGTCTACCCCCGCGTATGGCAATGGCATTATCGTCGTCGGATCGACCGACGGCAGAATTTGTGGCCTGATGCTTACTGAAAACGAAATCCAGTTACTTGAGAAAGGCGCCTAGCACGTGGCCATGAAATGCATTTTGCACATCCAGGGCGAAGAATCGATCCTCTGTGAGATTGAGGCAGTTCCACAACCGACCGACAACTTCGTCGTGATCTACAACCCGACGCGCAAGGACGGCAAGAAGATCCCGACTCTCGAAGACAACGTCACGAGCATCCTGTTCCCCTGGACGCGTGTCGCCTACATCGAGATGTTCGAGGAACGATCGCAGCGAGAGAACGTGGTCGGGTTCTTCAGGGAGAACGACGGCCGGCGGATCTGAACCTCAGGAGTCCTGGCTTAGAGCGATTCTCAGAAGCATTGCCTGTCGTCCTGAGCCGCAGCGAAGGACCTCTCCGCCTTGACCGCTCGTGAGTCGAACGAGGAGAGGTCCTTCGCTGCGGCTCAGGACGACACAGTGGGCAACTATGCTGCAACCCAATCTAAGCGAACGAACCCCTAACCAATCCCGCTCAACCCCAATCCGGTACGGGCGACATCGCAATGTCGCCCTGCTCCCAGCCGAAGCGTTCGGGTGGCACGCGGAGAGCGACATTGCGATGTCGCCCGTACCGGATTGGGGTTCAATCGTCGATTGAGGCGGCTGCATCGCTGAAAAAAGACGCCCCAGCCTGGCGGCCGGGGCGTTCTTGATGTCGTTCGTCGGTGCGGTCGAGCTTACAGCTCTTCCTTGATCGGCTTGTTGGTGTTGACATCGGTGCCGTCGTGCTTGTCGCTGTCGTCGGTCGCGTTGGCGCGGAACTCACGGATGCCCTTGCCCATCGCGCCGCCGATCTCAGGCAGCTTGCCAACACCAAAGATGATAATCACGATCACAAGAATCAGCAGCAGTTCCTGCCACCCAAGAGACGGCATTGAAGGGTCCTCCTCATCGCCAGAGCGGGTCCATCGTAGTCGCGGTTGTGTCCGCGAGTATACCCCAGCCTGTTATACGTCAACCACGTCCGATCCGGTGCTATCGTCGCTACTCGATGACCGAAGCCAAAATCGAAAGTACGAGGAAGACGATGCCAATACCAATCGTAAACTGGAACAGCGTCTTCTCAACGCCGCGCCGGGTGCGGTAGATCGAGCCGTTGTCACCGCCGAACGAGCCGCTGAACCCTGAACCCTTCGCCTGGGTCAGGATGACGAGCATCAGCAGAACGCAGACGATAATCTGAACGACATCAAGCGCGAAATCCAACGCGAAGCCTCCGTGTGCGTACGAATCCGAATCGCGCGAAGGATACTACATTTGCGGGCACATACGGCAAAGCCTCAGGCCGACGCTCGTGGACCCCTTCGCGGCTGCGTAATCACGATTCAGATACCGCGATCGCGGCACTGATAGAATGGATCGCACTGTTGCGAACATACGCGCGCCGGGGAGTTAGCCCTGGAGCGCTGCGTAGACTCCGCGGTCTGAACTGCCGCATTGTGCAAAGGAGTCTGTAGCGGACACCCTGCGGTGCCTCTCTAGTGCGGCGAACGATTACCGGTCGACATGACTCAATAACTGGCAATGCGGCCAGACGCCACCTGCATCACGGAGCGACGTGCGGCGTAGCCAGGGAGATGGTGTCGAAGGGGATCAGCAATGACTGACGCGATCGGCGAGATTGTCCCATTTGCGGTCGGCGTCGCACTCAGCCCGCTGCCTATCATCGCCGTCGTCCTGCTGCTGCTATCCAAGCATGGTCGAGCAGCTGGCATCATGTTCCTTCTTGGCCGCGTCGCCGCAGTGGTGTCCCTTGCGCTCGCTGTCGCGCTCATCGCGGAGCAGGTAGACACGTCCACGGACTCCTCGACGGCCGTTGCCGTCGTGCGGATTGTGGTGGGCGTCGCCTTGATGATCTACGCCGTCGTCTCGTTCCGTATGCGTCCACGTGGCGACGTCGATCCCGAGGTGCCCGGCTGGATGGCATCGCTCGACGACACCTCACCATTTGGTGCCCTGAGGCTGGGAGTCGTGCTCTCAATCGTCAACCCCAAGGAACTGGCGTTTGGTGTAGGAAGTGGGCTGACGATCGGCAACGCAGGACTCGCTCCGGGGCCGACAGTCGTGGTCTGTCTGATCTATGCGGCCATCGCGACCGCCAGCGTCATCTTCCCTGTCGTGACGTTCCTGGCCGCAGGCGACCGCGTCATTTCGTCTCTCGAAAGCGCTCGTGCCTTTCTGATTCGAAACTTCGCGGTCATCGCCAGTATCGTGCTACTCGTCATCGGCGCGCTGCTCGTCGGCGGCGGCATTACCAAGCTATAGCGTCGCTCCCGACTCACGATCGACTGTCCTCTGGAAATCACGACCTTCCGACGCGCGCGGCCCCAGCAATCGCTTTGAACGAGTCCGCCTTGAGACTCGCGCCACCTACCAGCGCGCCGTCGATATCTTCGCGGATGAAGAGTGCCGCCGCGTTGTCTGGAGAGACACTGCCTCCATAGAGTACCCGCACATTGCGTCCGGCTTCGCCGAAGCGCTCCCCTAGCCAACTGCGGACGAAGGCGCACATCTCCTGCGCGTCGTCGGCCGTCGCGGCGACGCCAGTACCGATCGCCCAGACAGGCTCGTAGGCAATCGTCAGCCGGCCGACTGCGTCGGCATCGACTCCTGCCAACCCTGTGGAGAGTTGACGTGCGACGACATCGGTCGCCTGCCCCGCGTTGCGCTCGTCGATCGTTTCGCCGACACAAAGGATTGGCCGAGCCGATGTTGCAAGGATCGCATTGACCTTTGCTCCGACCATCTCGTCCGACTCGCCAAACACGTGGCGACGTTCACTGTGTCCTGCCAGGATGTAGTCACAGACATCGGCGAGCATCGCAGCCGAGACTTCGCCGGTGAACGCACCGGAGACGTCAGTATGGCAATGTTGCGCGCCGACGGCGATGTTCAGATTGGCGACGATATCGCGAACCGGGACGATCCACGGGAACGGCGGAAAGACGGCGACTTCGACGTTCGAATCCGCCTTGGCGGCACCCGCCAGCGCACCGGCCAACGCGACCGCCTCACGACGGTCGAGATTCATCTTCCAGTTTCCGGCGACGAGTTTGCCCCTGGTCATGATCCCTGTCCTTCCAGCGCCGCAACACCGGGAAGCTGTTTGCCTTCGAGGAACTCCAGCGACGCTCCACCGCCGGTTGAGATGTGGCTGATCTGGTCAGCCAGACCCATCTGCTGGAGCGCAGCGACGGAGTCACCGCCACCGACGACAGAATATGCATCCGAGGAGGCAACGGCTTCGGCGACCGCTCGCGTGCCACGGTCGAACGGTTCGACCTCGAAGAGCCCCATCGGCCCATTCCAGACGACGGTCTTCGCACCGGCAATGATCTCAGAGAACGTAGCGACTGTCTCCGGACCGATATCAAACGCTGAGTCGTCCGCGCCGATCTGGTCGGCAGACACAACCCGGGCGCCGTCCGCCTGCTCGACCGACGCCGCGACAACAACATCGGTCGGGATCACGAGGCGCTTGCCATCGTCAGCAGCCTGCTTGAGCAGGTCGGTCGCCGTGTCCAGCGCCTCCGCCTCAACCAGCGACTTCCCCATCTCGTGGCCAGAGGCTTTCAGCATGGTGTTCGCAATGCCGCCACCGACGAGGATCGCGTCGGCGCTGCCAAGGAACTGGGTGATCACACCGATCTTGTCGGAGATTTTCGCGCCGCCGAGTAGAACGACGACAGGATGCTCCGGCGCGGCCAGGACTTTTCCAAGCGCGTCAAGTTCGCGGGCCATCAACAGTCCCGCGGCAGACGGCAGCAGGTGGGCGACCCCTTCGGTGCTGGCATGTGCACGATGGGCGGCGCCGAAGGCGTCGTTGACGTAGACGTCAGCGAAATCGGCCAGTTGCCGAGCGAGGGCAGGATCGTTCTTCTCCTCACCCGCCTCAAATCGGACGTTTTCCAGCATCGCCACCTGTCCGGGCTGGAGACCGGCAGCGACCGATTGCGCCGATGGACCGACGACGTCCTCGGCCAGTTCGACAGGCTGACCAAGCAGTTCGCTGAGATGGGCGGCGACAGGAGCCAACGAGTACTTCGGGTTGGGCTGCCCCTTTGGTCGTCCGAGATGCGACATCAACATGACCGCTGCTCCGGCATCGAGCAGCGCGCGAATCGTGGGGACTGCTGACGTGATGCGGGTGTCGTCCGTGATCGTTCCGTTGTCAAGCGGGACGTTGAAGTCAACCCGAGTAAGAACTTTCTTGCCTTTTACGTCAAGTTGATCCAGCGTTTGAAATGCCATCGAACCCTCCCGGTTCCGAGGATGCGCTGACGGGCGGCATTGCTGCCGCCCGCCATTCCGGACTTGGTCGAGTCGCTTAGAGCCCCTGAGCCGCCATCAGCGCAGCGAGGTCCGCCACGCGGCAGGAGTAGCCCCACTCGTTGTCGTACCAGGCGACGACCTTGCCCATCCGCGGGCCGCTGACCATCGTTGAGAGACCGTCGACGACAGCCGAGTACTCGGTGCCCTGGTAGTCGGTCGAGACCAACGGCTCCTCGGAGTAGCCGAGATAGTCCTCCAGCGCACCTTCGGCCTCAGCCTTGAAGGCGGCGTTGATCGACTCGGCGGTGACGTCGTTCTCGAACTCGCAAACGAGGTCGATGATCGAGACCGTCGGCGTCGGGACGCGGAGCGCGAAGCCGTCGAACTTGCCCTTCAACTCCGGCAGCACGAGCGCGACAGCCCGGGCGGCGCCGGTCGTCGTCGGGATGATGTTCAGCCCGGCGCTGCGAGCGCGGCGGAGGTCTTTGTGCGGGCTATCAAGGATCGTCTGGTCGTTGGTGTAGGCGTGGACGGTCGTCATCAGCGCATGCGCGATACCGAAGTGCTGATGCAGCACCTTCGCAACCGGCGCGAGGCAGTTGGTCGTGCAGGATGCGTTCGAGACGATGTGGTGCTGGTCGGGATCGTACTGGTCGTCATTAACGCCGAGGACGATCGTGATGTCCTCGTTGTTGGCCGGCGCCGAAATGATGACCTTCTTCGCGCCAGCGTCACGGTGCGCCTTGGCCTTGGTTGCGTCCGTGAAGAAGCCAGTCGACTCGACGACGATATCGACGCCCAGATCACCCCAGGGCAGCTTGGATGGATCACGCTCGGCGAGCAACTTCAGTTCGTGGCCATTGACGACGATCCCGCCGTCGCTAACCTCAATGTCGCCCTCGAAGCGTCCATATGTCGAGTCATACTTGAGGAGATGCGCCATTGTGTGTGGATCGCCAAGGTCGTTGGCCGCCACGATCTCCAGATCATCACCATGCAGTTCGTAGATTGCCTTGAAGACCTGCCGGCCAATCCGCCCAAACCCGTTGATACCGATTCTGGTTGCCACGGACACCCTCCCTCTTGATCCGAACCTGATCCGTCAAGTCGAGCCTAGTTCGACCTGCTACCGGTTTCCACCGGAAATCGTGTGCCGCGCGCCAGTTGGACGCGGCGTCGATCATCGGTAGCGCGATTGCTAGCAGCACCGTTCGGTGAAGCGAACTGATTCAGTCGGTGCTCACGTCCGATTGCGATCAATGCCTCCGAGAGTCGCTGTGGATCGTGACGCAGCGGGAACTCCGGATTGACCAGATCACGCTGGTCAAGGAAGACCTCATCCTCGAACTCGTGGAGACCGTCCAGTTCGACAGCGCTGACATGCCATTCGGGCTTGATGCCTCGCTCGGCCGGCTCGAAGTTCGAGTTCGTCAGCACGCGATCGACCGGGAGACCGCCAGCGTGGTCGGCCAGCGCGCGTAAGTGGTCGATGACCTTGTATCCGTCAGTCTCGCCAGGTTGCGTCGCGACGTTACAGACGTAGACACGCTCGCCCGGCGCGAAACGAATCGCATGGGCGATACCTTCGACCAGCAGGTTCGGGATGACGGAGGTGTAGAGACTGCCCGGACCAAGCACGATCAGGTCTGCCGAGAGGATGGCAATAATCGCAGGGTCATATGCCTCGGCGTGACTCGGCTCGATAAAGCAGCGTGTTACCCGCTTTCGTGCGCGGGGAATGTTTGACTCACCGCTCACGATCGTGCCGTCTTCCATCTCCGCATTGACAGAGATGTCTTCCAGCGACGACGGCAGGACGGCACCGCGAATATTGAGTACCTTCGACGACTCGATGACGGCCTGCTCGAAACTCCCGGCCACTTTCGTCATCGCCGTGATGAACAGGTTTCCGAACGAGTGGCCGTGCAGACCTGACTCTTCCGCCTCGAAGCGGTACTGGAACAGGTCGCTCAGCAATGTTTCGGAGTCGGCCAGCGCGACGAGACAGTTGCGGATATCGCCAGGAGCAGGGACGTTGAACTCTGAACGCAGGCGCCCGGTCGAGCCGCCGTCATCTCCAACAGTGACGATCGCGGTAATAGCGACGTTGTACTGCTTGAGACCACGCAATAGCGTCGAGAGTCCGGTGCCACCACCGATCGTGACGATTCGTAGCTCTGGCTCGATCGTGCCGAAGCGATGGGTGGCGATGATGTCAGCCAACCCCTGGCCGCCGCTGCGCTGATCCAGGAATGGGCTCAGGAGTGAGCGTGAAAGCTGAAGAAATCCGAAGATGGTGACAGCCAGACCAACACCCAGTACGAGGATTTCACGCCAGGGATGTGGGATGAATTGCAGGGTCAGCGCTTGAACGACGCCGGTTGTCTGGCTCGGGAAGTCGAAGTTTCGATAAATGTAGGCGAGGCCCATTGCCATCGCGAGGCTTGTCGAGATGAGGCCGGCCAGGAGGAGGAGTATCCACCGTTTGACCAGCATCCCCGGACGGAGCCACGTCTTGAGCTTCATGCTCGTCTTTACTGCCTCTCCGCGCCGCGTTTCTGGCGCGGCCAGTATAGCACGCGCCCCTCTCTCAGACGGCGCTCGTTGCGCGAACGAAGCGTGCCATACTCTGGTATACTTTCGAAGTGGAACTGATCATGCCCGAGATTCCGAAGTGGGCAACGCCCACTTCGTTTGGTGTCCGGGCTCCGTCTCCATGCTGACGGGCGTCACGAGCCTCGCGGCCGATTGGCCAGCGTCCCCGATGCGCCGTCATTCGTCAGCGGACACCTCCACGTCCTGAGTTCCAAGGAGGTTCAAACTAGCAATGAAGAGTGATTTTTACATGGCAATCACGCAGATTGCCGCCGAGCGTGGAATCCCGCGCGATGCCGTCATGTCATCGGTCGAGCACGCGCTGAAGACAGTCTACCGAAGGACCGTCGGCGCGTCCGAGACCGAGGACAATATTGATGTCGAGATCGACCCCGCTACTGGTGGGGTTCGGATCTTCGTCAACTACATCGTCGCAGAAGAGGTCGTCGATCCGAGTTGGCAACTCTCGCTCGAAGAAGCGCGCCAGTTCGACCCGGACGCCCACTATGGCAAGCAGTACCGCCGCGACCGAACGCCGAAGGACTTTGGGCGAATCGCCGCCCAGACGGCCAAGCAGGTCGTCCTTCAGCGTATTCGCGATTTCGAGCGTGACAGCGTTTACGACGAGTTCGCAGACCGCGTCGGTGAAGTGCTCAACGGTGTTATCCAGCGCGCCGACTCTCGGGCTGTCATTGTCGAGCTCGGCAAGGCCGAAGCGGTCATGCCGGTTCGCGAACAGGTGCCGAACGAGCGTTATCGGCCAGGCCAGCGTCTGAAGGTCTACCTGCTGGACGTGAACAAGGACCCGCGCGGCCCGCAACTTATTGTCAGCCGTACCAACGTCAACCTCGTCAAGCGATTGTTTGAGCTGGAGGTCCCTGAGATCTTCTCGGGCGCCGTCGAGATCATGGCGATCGCCCGCGAGCCTGGACTGCGCAGTAAAGTGGCGGTTGCTGCCCGGCAGGAGAAAGTCGATCCAGTCGGCTCCTGCGTCGGTATTCGCGGCGTCCGCATCCAGAACATCGTCAACGAGTTGATGGGCGAAAAGATCGACGTCATTGAATGGTCGTCGGAAACGACGACGTTCATCTCGAACGCTCTTTCTCCGGCCAAGCCAGTCAGTGTTGGCCTCAACGAAGAGGAGAAGGTGGCCCGGGTCATCGTCCCGAGCGACCAGATGTCGCTGGCGATCGGCAAGGACGGGCAGAATGCCCGCCTCGCGTACAAGCTCACCGGTTGGCGGATCGACGTCAAGGATCCGGAATCGCTGAAGGATCAGGACCGCGACCTGCTCGCCGAGGCGCGTGCGGCGCTGTCCGGTGTCGGACCGGAGGACTTCATGCTGCTCGGCCGCCAGCCACGGCTGGTTCGCGTCGATGGGACGTTCTCCGTTCGAGAGCGCGAATTCGGGCCGCTTCCGGACGATCTGATCGGCATGAGCATCGACGTCGAAGTCGTCGACGGGAAGGTCAGCGTGTACTACGCCCGCGACCTGCGCGCTCGATACGACTTTGAAAGCGGGAAGGAACTTCCGCTGTACGACGATGCCGTGGCGGGCAGCGAATGACCCAGGGCGCGAACGTGAGCGCCGGGGCAAAGCCGGGTACGACGAAGCCAAAGCGCGGCCCTCGGCCGAAGCATGTTCCACAACGGACATGTGTTAGCTGCCGCGAGCAGGACGCCAAGCGAACCTACGTGCGGCTGGTTCGGACGCCCGAGGGGCGCGTCGAAGTCGATCCGACCGGCAAGAAGAACGGACGGGGCGCATACCTGTGCCGCCGTCGCTCCTGCTGGTACAAAGCGGCCGACTCGAACGTGCTCGAACGCGCGCTGAAGGTCGCGATCGCCCCCGAAACGCGCGCGATGTTGCGGGAGTACGCCAACTCCCATTTCCCGCCTGACGAGACGACGACAACGTGAGATCCCGTTCTGGCATTGACGTCCCTGAATACGGGACCACGGATCTATGGAGGAGTGGACGATTATGAGTGGACAGTTTCGCAGGCCGGGTGGTGGTGGTGGAGCGAATCGCAACCGGCGCCCGGGCGGTGGCCGTCGCGGCGGAGGCGCACGCGGTGGTGAGAACCGAAATCGCGGTGGGAACACCGCGACACTACAGCGCCCAGTTGGGCCAGTAACGCTCGGCTCGGTCATGTCCGTCGCCGAACTGGCGGACGCGCTGCATCTGACGCCAATCGACGTCATCAAGGCGCTGATGACCCAGGGCATCATGGCGACGATCAACCAGCAGGTCGATTTCGAGACGGCCTCAGCCGTCGCCCAGAGCTTTGAGATCGAAGTTGAAGAACACGTCCCTGAGGTCGTCCAGCAGGCGTCCGAAGAGATCGAGAGCCGACGTGGAGAGGGTGCGACCGATCCAGACGCCTCGCCACGCCCGCCGGTCGTGACGATCATGGGTCACGTCGACCACGGTAAGACCAAGTTGCTCGACGCGATCCGCGAGACGAAGGTCGCCGAGGGCGAAGCCGGTGGCATTACCCAGCACATCGGCGCCTATCAGGTGGAGGTTCAGGGACGCAAGATCACGTTCCTCGACACCCCCGGTCACGAGGCATTCACAGCGATGCGCGCCCGCGGTGCGCAGGTGACGGACATCGCGATTCTGGTCGTCGCCGCCGACGACGGCGTCATGCCGCAGACGCGTGAGGCAATCGCCCATGCCAAGGCAGCCAACGTGCCAATCGTCGTCGCGATGAACAAGATCGACCTGCCGGCCGCCAACCCCGACCGCGTCAAGCAGCAGCTCTCCGAAGCTGGCGTGATGCCGGAGGATTACGGCGGCGACGTGCCGGTCGTCGAAATCTCTGCCAAGGAGCGAATGGGCATCGACGACCTGCTCGAGGTTGTCCTGCTGGTGGCGGACATCGGCGAACTGCGCGCGAACCCGCACAAGCCAGCCGTCGGTGTCGTCATCGAAGCCAAGATCGACCGCAACCGCGGTGTCACGGCTTCGATCCTCGTCCAGTCCGGCACGCTCAAGCCGCGCGATGTCATCGTCGCCGGATCCACCTGGGGTCGAATCCGGGCGATGAACGACGATCGCGGCCGCAAGCTGCGCAAGGCCGAGCCATCCACGCCGGTTGAGGTGCTGGGTCTGTTCGAACTTCCGCAGGCTGGTGACACCTTCCAGGTCGTTGAAGACGAGAAGGCAGCCCGCGCCCTCGCCGAA
>Ga0180215_1003406_pt1 | contig 14946 bp, 14 predicted proteins | sample eDN3rd37CBELigBY_FD_128871 | JGI IMG/M metagenome (GOLD analysis project Ga0180215, IMG submission 128871) | Enriched backyard soil microbial communities from Emeryville, California, USA - eDNA 3rd pass 37_C BE-Lig BY (version 2) (version 2) | ecosystem: Environmental > Terrestrial > Soil >...
ATTATTATTAATTGAAAATCATTTTCGTATACTTTCCGATAATAATCGTTTAGCGATTGTAACCCAGCTTGAGTTGCGCCAAACGAATAAAGACTTGCGACTAAAGATTAATGAAGTATTAAAAGGGTATTTAAAGCTTGTTGATCAAATTTTGCGTGAAGGGATTGAAAACGGGGAATTTCATCCTGAATTAGACATTCGTTTAGCACGTCAAATGATTTTCGGAACAATCGATGAAACGGTTACGACATGGATTATGAATGAACATAAATATGATTTAGTTCAACTAGCTCCTAAAGTAAGAGATTTACTGATGTTTGGAGTAGGAAACCGTTAAGCCAAGGGGGATTGGAGAAATGGAGTTTTTAAGCTATGTGTTAGATAGTAAAACGGCAGTCATTACAATTAACCGACCAAAAGCTAATGCTCTATCAAGTGCTTTGTTAGAGGAACTAGATGCTCTTCTAACTGAGCTTGAAGGAAATCAAGAGGTTCGTGTTATTGTAATTAAAGGCGAAGGTAGGTTTTTCTCCGCAGGTGCTGATATTAAAGAATTTACTTCCTTCACATCTGGCGTACAATTTGCCGAAATGGCTAAACGTGGTCAAAAATTATTCGAAAGAATGGAGCAGTTCCCAAAACCAATTATAGCATCGATCCATGGAGCCGCTTTAGGTGGAGGATTGGAACTAGCCATGAGCTGCCATATTCGTTTAGTTAGTGAAAATGCAAAACTTGGATTACCAGAATTGCAACTTGGAATTATCCCAGGTTACGCAGGTAGTCAACGCCTAACTAAATATGTAGGAAGTAGTTTTGCTGCAGAAATGATGTTTACGAGTGAGCCAATTACAGGAGTAGAAGCAGTCAAGAGAGGTCTTGCTAATCATGCTTACCCTGAAGAAACATTGTTTGAAGAAACAATGAAATTGGCTAAAAAGATAGAAAAGAAAAGCCCAGCCTCATTGAAAGCGGTCATTCAGCTTTTAAACTATTCAAAATCAAATCGGTTTTACGAAGGGGTTAATGAAGAAGCTAATTTATTTGGTCAAGTCTTTGATACAAAAGATGCTAAAGAAGGCATCCAAGCTTTTATTGAAAAACGGGAACCTATTTTTAAAGGGGAATAAAAATATTTTTCACGACAAAGAAGGGGGACTTCGCTATGAATATTTATGTATTACTAAAAAGCACATTTGATACTGAAGAAAAAATTGTAGTTTCAAATGGAACTATTCAAGATGAAGGAGCAGAATTAATTATTAATCCTTACGACGAATACGCTGTAGAAGAAGCGATCCGTGTTCGTGATGAGCATGGTGGGGAAGTAACAATCGTAACGGTTGGAAATGATTCTTCTGAAAAAGCAATTCGTACAGCTTTAGCAATGGGTGCTGATAAAGCCGTATTAATTAATATTGAAGATGATGTTGAACAAATTGATCAATATACTACAGCAAAAGTTATCGCAGAATACTTAAAAGATAAAGAAGCTGATTTAATTTTAGCTGGAAATGTTGCGATCGATAATGCTTCTGGTCAAGTTGGTCCACGTGTAGCGGATTTATTAGGCATCCCGCACATTACAACAATTACATCTTTAAATATTGATGGAAATGTTGTAAGCGTTATCCGTGATGTAGAAGGCGATGAAGAAAAAATTGAAACAACTTTACCACTTCTTGTAACGGCACAACAAGGATTAAACGATCCAAGATACCCATCTTTACCAGGGATTATGAAAGCGAAAAAGAAACCTTTAGAGGAACTTGAATTAGATGATCTTGATCTTGAAGAAGACGATGTATTAGGTAAAACAAAGACAATTGAAGTCTTTTCACCACCTCAAAAACAAGCAGGTAAGATTTTATCTGGAGATATTTCAGATCAAGTAAAAGAATTAGTGTCATTACTTCATAATGAAGCGAAAGTCATTTAATGAGAGACAATCGAGGGAGGGGATATTATGGCTAGAAAAGTTTTAGTTTTAGGAGAAGTGAAAGACTGTCAATTAAGAGGGGTTTCTTTTGAAGCACTTGCAGCAGCGAAAGCAATTTCAGAAGGTGGAGAAATTGTTGGTGTATTATTAGGGGAATCTGTTCAATCGCTTGCGAACTCGCTCATACATTACGGTGCTGACCGTGTTGTCATTGTTGAAGATGAAAAATTATCTCATTATACACCAGATGGTTTTTCTCAAGCCTTACTTGCAGTAGTGAAAGAAGAAGAACCTGAAGCCATTGTACTTGGCCACACTTCTTTAGGAAAAGATTTAGCACCTAAAGTGGCAAGCAAGTTAGATTGTGGATTAATTTCAGATGTTATTCATATTGAAGTTGTTGGCGGTAATGTCGTATTTACAAGACCAATTTATTCTGGTAAAGCTTTTGAAAAGAAAATCGTAACAGATGGATTATTATTTGCGACAATCAGACCTAACAATATTGCTTCATTAAGCAAAGATGAAAGTCGCACGGGCGAAGTGAAAAGTCTTTCAGTAGATATTAAAGATTTACGGACAATCATAAAAGAAGTGGTTCGTAAAACTAGTGAAGGTGTTGACTTATCTGAAGCGAAAGTTGTCGTTGCAGGTGGTCGAGGCGTGAAGAGTGCGGAAGGATTTAAACCACTTGAAGAATTAGCAGCACTTCTAGGTGGAGCGGTAGGAGCGTCTCGTGGAGCATGTGATGCTGGCTATTGTGATTATTCTCTGCAAATTGGTCAAACAGGTAAAGTGGTTACACCAGACCTTTATATCGCATGTGGAATCTCTGGAGCTATTCAACACTTAGCAGGTATGTCTAGCTCAAAAGTAATCGTAGCGATTAATAAAGATCCTGAAGCAAATATCTTCAAGATTGCTGACTATGGAATTGTTGGAGATGTTTTTGAAGTCGTTCCTCTATTAATTGAGGAGTTCAAAAAAGTAAAAGTAAATGCGTAAACGTTAGAAAATGGTGAGGCTATATTGCTTCACCATTTTTTTGAAACATATTATTGGTTAATTTTATAGTTGTAGGGTAAAATGTTTTTGAGCAAAACTTTAGCATACCGATAGTGTCAGTGATATACTGTCGATAAAGTTATTTTTTCAAATAGGAGGGATTTATTATGGCAATTGTACATGCTACTAATGAATCATTTGCACAAGATACAAGTAATGGTCTTGTATTAGTTGATTTCTGGGCTACTTGGTGCGGACCATGCCGCATGATTGCACCTGTTCTAGAAGAACTAGATGCAGAAATTGGTGATAAAGTAAAAATCGTTAAAATTGACGTTGATGAAAACCAAGAAACTGCACATCAATATGGTGTGATGAGCATTCCAACTCTTATCTTGTTTAAAGATGGAGAAGTGGTTGATAAAGTAATCGGCTATCGTCCAAAAGAAGCTTTAGAAGAGTTCATTAATAATCATCTATAATTTTAAGGTTTTGTAAGAGCAAGCGAGGGAAGAAAACTTCTCTCGCTTTTTTATTTACAGTTTCAGTTGAATGTGAATGAATGTAAGATCTAAAGGGAAACTTTTGGGGATGTGAATTCATAGTGGTGATGAATGAAGGAATTAGAAGGGAAGTTTCCGGAAAGTGAATTCATAAGGGAGATGAATAAAGAAATCCACAGAAACAAACTGGATAAGTATATTCAAAAGATACCTCCCTTTCTCCAAAAACAATTCCATCTTACATCTGTGAAATAACAAATCAATGATAGTATAATGAAACTATGAAAAATGCATGGAGTTAGTTGGAGTGACGAAAATGGCCGCAAATAAGAAATTAATCCAGGAGAAATTAGCATTATTACCTGATCTACCTGGTTGTTATTTAATGAAGGATGCTCGTGGAACGGTTATCTATGTTGGAAAAGCCAAAATTTTGAAAAATCGTGTGCGTTCCTATTTTACTGGAACTCATGATGGCAAAACACAAGCATTAGTTAATGAAATTGAAGATTTCGAGTACATTATTACTCAATCCAATATTGAAGCACTCATTTTAGAAATGAACTTAATAAAGCAATATAGTCCAAAGTATAATGTCATGCTAAAGGATGATAAAAGCTATCCATTTATAAAACTAACAGCTGAACGTCATCCGAGATTAATTATTACCAGGAAAGTAAAAAAGGACAAAGGAAAATATTTTGGTCCATATCCTAATGTTCATTCTGCTAATGAAACAAAGAAATTGTTGGACCGACTATATCCATTAAGAAAATGCCAAACATTGCCTGATCGAGTTTGTTTGTATTATCACATCGGTCAGTGTATGGCTCCTTGCGTTAATGATATAAAAGAAGAAACATACAAAGAAATGACGAATGAAATTACGAAATTCCTTAATGGTGGTTATAAAGAAATTAAAGCTCAACTAACTGAGAAAATGTTAGAAGCTTCTGAACAACTAGATTTCGAACGTGCTAAAGAATATCGTGATAAAATTCAACATATTGAAACGACGATTGAAAAGCAAACGATGACATCGACCGACTTTGTTGACCGCGACGTCTTTGGCTATGCAGTAGATAAAGGTTGGATGTGTGTCCAAGTATTCTTTATTCGACAAGGTAAAATGATTGAACGTGATGTATCGATGTTTCCCATTTATGATGTACCTGAAGAGGAAATGTTGTCATTTCTCGGGCAATTTTATGAACAATCAAACCATATAAAACCAAAAGAAATTTTAGTACAAGAAGGTATTGATACAAGCTTAATTCAACAATTATTAAATGTTAAAGTTCTTCAACCAAAAAAAGGACAGAAAAAAGATCTTGTCCAATTAGCAATCAAAAATGCGTCTAATTCGATTAAGGATAAATTTGCACTAATTGAAAGAGATGAGGAACGAACAGTTAAAGCAGTGGAGAAGTTAGGGGCCCATATGGGAATACATCCACCATACCGAATTGAAGCGTTTGATAATTCGAATATCCAAGGAACAAATCCTGTTTCTGCTATGGTTGTGTTTACAAATGGAAAGCCAGATAAGAAGCAATATCGTAAATATCGGATTAAAACCGTTGTCGGTCCCGATGATTACGAATCAATGCGAGAAGTGATTCGAAGACGATATTCTCGAGTATTAAAAGAAAACTTACCTTTACCTGATTTAATCATCATTGATGGAGGGAAAGGCCAAATTGAAGCAGCACGCGAAATCCTAGTAGATGAATTAAATTTAAATATTCCAGTTGCGGGATTAGCAAAAGACGATAAACATCAAACTTCAAACTTACTATTTGGAGATCCACTTGAGATTGTTCCGCTAGTAAAAAATAGCCATGAATTTTATTTATTACAACGAATTCAAGATGAGGTCCACCGGTTTGCAATCACTTTTCATCGTCAACAAAGAAAGAAAACGATGTTCCAATCCATTCTTGATGAAATTCCAGGTATTGGAGAAAAACGAAAAAAGCTTCTAATGAAACATTTTGGTTCTGTAAAAAAAATGAAAGAAGCCACAATCGATGACTTTATTAATATCGGCATACCAAAAAATGTGAGTGAACAAATAATAGAGACCTTACAAAAAGAAGACGAAAAATAATTTACAGATAAATTGTTAACAATTCGAATATTTTAGTTGTTGGAAAAATATAGCTATGTTATAATGTGCTCAATTGAATCAAACTTCACGGAATTTTTAGTGATGGTAGAGGCGCGAATCTTAAAGAGTACATGTTCGGAAGGGAATGGGCCCTAATGATGAACATGGAAAGGGAAGAATCGCCGAAAGAAAAAATAGCCCAATCTATTTTTTCTTGGTCCTGGTATTTAAAAGATACAGGACTGTCAAGAGGTAATCTTGGAGAGCTATCTCACTGTGGACACGTATTTTATGTGCGTTAAGCAGACAATGGGATATTATCTCATTGTCTTTTTTTATATAAAGTTATAGAAAAGTCAGCGATTAGAAAAGAGGGAGTTTTTGTGGGATTAATTGTGCAGAAATTTGGAGGAACATCTGTTGGCTCAATTGAGCGAATATTAAATGTTGCAGATCGAATTATCGAAGAATTGAGAAGTGGCAATCAAGTAATTACTGTAGTTTCAGCTATGGGAAAGTCAACCGATGATTTATTAGGACTAGCGAAAAGTATAACAGCTACACCTGCTAAACGCGAACTTGATATGCTTCTTACTACTGGAGAACAAGTATCAATTGCATTATTAGCGATTGCTTTACAAAGTAAAGGCTACCCTGCTATTTCAATGACAGGATGGCAAGCAGGTATTCAAACGGAATCTGTATTTGGTAATGCAAGAATATTAGATATTCAATCAAATCGAATCCAATCTGAATTAAATCAAGGAAAAGTTGTTATTGTAGCAGGGTTCCAAGGGATTACTTCTGATAAAGAAATTACGACATTAGGTCGTGGTGGTAGTGATACGACAGCGGTAGCATTAGCTGCAAAATTAAATGCAGAACGTTGTGATATTTACACCGATGTAACGGGGGTATTCACATCAGATCCGCGATATGTTAAGGAAGCTAGACAGCTAAAGGATGTTTCTTATGATGAAATGTTAGAACTCGCAAATCTTGGAGCAGGTGTTCTTCATCCAAGAGCAGTAGAATTTGCAAAAAATTATCATATCCCATTAGTAGTCCGTTCAAGTATGGAAAAAAAAGAAGGAACTTATGTATCGGAGGAAGTAACAATGGAGCAAAATTTAATTGTAAGAGGCATCGCATTTGAAAAAGATATAACAAAAGTAACAGTGCATGGATTAAAAGACGGAATACATTGCTTACCTTCCATCTTTTCACCGCTCGCAAGTAATTATATCAATGTAGATATTATCATTCAAAGTTTCTCTGAAACGAAAGAAAACAATGTATCGTTTTCAATAAAAACGGAGTCATTAGAGCAAACTTTAGATGTCTTAAAAGAAAATAAAGATGTCATTAAATATGATCATATTGAATGGGAAACTAAATTAGCAAAAGTTTCAATTGTAGGTTCTGGAATGATTTCAAACCCAGGGGTAGCTGCGAAGATGTTTGCTTGTTTAGCTAAAGAAGAAATTCTTATCAAAATGGTTAGTACTTCAGAAATAAAAGTTTCAGCAGTAGTCGACGAACAGTGTGTGCATCAAGCTGCAAATCTTCTTCACGATGCATTTGAACTTGAGCACACGGTGGTGTCTGTATAACGTTATCAGTATATGAAAAATAAATAAAAAAGCTTGATCAATCTTTTTATGGATTGATTAAGCCTTTTTCATCAGTCTAGTAATTGAGGATCCCATTTTAACGTAAAAATGACGTGTCCTTCTTTTTTCTTTGGATGCTCATATGCTTCAGTATACATTTTCTTTTGTTGCTGAATTTGCTCAGCTAAAAATCCAGCTTCTAATTGAAAGGATGCATTTGTCGATGAGTTTAGTCTAAATGTTATTAAATCACTTGATAAGGAAAATTCCATTTTATCCTTTGTTTGATTAACGAGTTGAAGATTTCCCCACCCAGCAGATTTGAAAAACTCACATATTTCTTCTATGCTAAATAAAACATATTTTCTAGCCAATCGTTTCCCTGCCCAATATAGAAGACTTGGGCCGTCTTTTCCAAGTAAATCGGAGAGTAATTCTTCTCTAATTAATTCATATCCAAAAGCAGGTACGCTTAGTTCCTGTAAATTCATGGATTCTTTTAATGATTTACCCATCTCCAATAATCCCCCTTTTCTCTAAATCTATTATATACAATTTTGTTACAAATATTTATCCTTTTTTTTCCTTGGAAAATTATTATATTAGTATATTACTTGGAAAAAATGGCAGAATTGTGAACTATTGGAAGAGTTGATTCCCAAAAAATGTTCAAATTGAAAATACTTTTTAAATATTAAAATCTGTATCCGTTTTCTTGACGGTTAAATTTTAAAAGAGTACAATAATTATGTCATAAATTGCCACAGTTTTTACAATTTTTTTAGCTTACCATTTTTTAAGATTAGGGGGGTACATCTGAAGATGGCTAAAAACCGTGAGTTTTTTAATCGGAGACTACACTCACTATTAGGAGTAATTCCGGTCGGACTGTTTTTGACCATGCACTTATTGATCAACTATCAAGCAACAAAGGGAGCGGAAGCGTATAATACTGCAGCAGGACTTATGGAAAAAATTCCATTTCTATTGTTGGTAGAATTCGTGGTTATTTATATACCAATCGTATTTCACGCAATTTATGGAGTTTATATCGCTTTCACGGCAAAAAACAATTTAAAAAGATTTAGTACGTTCCGTAACTGGATGTTCTATTTTCAACGTGTAACAGGTATTATTTTAATTATCTTTATCTCATGGCATGTATGGGAAACAAGAATTCAAAAAGCATTAGGCGCTGAAGTAAACTTTGAAATGATGGAAAACATTGTTGATAATCCATTTATGCTAGCATTCTATATTATTGGTATTCTATCAGCAACATTCCATTTATCAAATGGTTTATGGTCATTCTTTGTAAGCTGGGGTATTACAATTTCTCAAAAATCTCAAAAAGTGATGACTTACATTACAGTTGCTTTATTCTTAGCACTTTCTTATGTAGGAGTACATGCAATTTTAGCATTTGCACTAGCTTAGTGAATTTTAAATGTTCAAAAAAGTGAAATAAATAACAATAAATTATATTACACCAATTTAATTATATGATGAAAAATACGAACGAATTAGTTTGACCGAATAAAAAGGAGTGAGCCTTGAATGACGAAAGGTAAAATTATTGTTGTCGGAGGCGGACTAGCTGGTTTAATGGCAACAGTTAAAATTGCAGAAGCAGGAGTACCAGTTGAACTATTTTCATTAGTTCCAGTAAAGCGCTCTCACTCTGTATGTGCACAAGGTGGAATTAACGGGGCTGTTAATACAAAAGGTGAAGGAGATTCTCCATGGATCCACTTTGACGATACGGTATATGGTGGAGACTTTTTAGCTAACCAACCACCAGTTAAGGCAATGTGTGAAGCTGCACCTGGAATTATCCACTTATTTGACCGTATGGGAGTTATGTTTAACAGAACACCTGAAGGTTTACTTGATTTCAGACGTTTCGGTGGAACATTGCATCACCGTACAGCTTATGCAGGTGCAACTACTGGACAACAATTATTATATGCACTAGATGAACAAGTACGTCGCCATGAAGTTAGCGGACTTGTTACAAAATATGAAGGTTGGGAATTTTTAGGGGTAGTTATTGATGATGACCAAGTAGCAAGAGGTATTGTCGCTCAAAACCTTAAATCAATGGAAATTGTTACTTTCCCAGCTGATGCGGTAATTTTAGCTACAGGTGGCCCTGGTATTATTTTCGGCAAATCAACAAACTCTGTTATCAATACTGGTTCTGCGGCTTCAATCGTATATCAACAAGGTGCATATTATGCGAATGGAGAATTCATTCAAATTCACCCAACAGCAATTCCTGGAGATGACAAACTCCGCTTAATGAGTGAATCTGCTCGTGGTGAAGGTGGACGTATTTGGACATATAAAGATGGAAAACCTTGGTATTTCCTTGAAGAAAAATATCCATTATATGGAAACTTGGTACCTCGCGACATCGCAACTCGTGAAATTTTCCATGTGTGCGTTGATTTGAAATTAGGTATTAACGGGGAAAACATGGTTTACCTTGATTTATCTCATAAAGATCCGAAAGAACTAGATATTAAGCTAGGCGGTATCATTGAAATTTATGAGAAGTTCATGGGTGAAGACCCTCATAAAGTACCAATGAAAATCTTCCCAGCAGTTCACTATTCAATGGGTGGTCTATGGGTAGATTATGATCAAATGACTAACATCCCTGGTTTGTTTGCAGCAGGTGAATGTGATTATTCTCAACATGGTGCAAACCGTTTAGGAGCGAACTCATTACTATCTGCGATTTATGGTGGTATGGTTGCTGGTCCTAAAGCTATTGAATATATTAAGGGCTTAGAGAAAAGTTCGGATGCACTACCATCTTCTTTATTTGAGCGTTATCAAAAACAAGAAGAAGCAAAATGGAATGATATCTTAAAATTAGATGGAAATGAAAACGCATATGTTCTTCATAAAGAGCTTGGTGAGTGGATGACAGATAACGTAACAGTTGTTCGCTACAATGACCGTCTATTAAAAACAGATGAGAAAATTCAAGAACTATTAGAGCGCTACAATAACATTAATATTAATGATACAAGCCTATGGTCTAACCAAGGTGCAATGTTCACAAGACAATTGAAAAACATGCTTCAATTAGCTCGTGTCATTACACTAGGCGCATACAATCGTAATGAATCTAGAGGTGCGCACTATAAACCAGAATTCCCTGAAAGAAATGACGAGGAATGGTTAAAAACAACTATGGCTAAATTCGTTGGGGAAAAAGAGGCTCCAAACTTCCACTATGAAGATGTAGACGTTTCATTGATCAAACCAAGAAAACGTGACTACACGAAAAAACATTAAGAGGGGAGTAGAGATTCATGGGTGAACAACAAAAAACGATTACTTTTATCATTCAAAGACAAGATGGACCAGATTCTAAACCATATACAGAGACATTTGAAATTCCTTATCGTCCAAATTTAAACGTAATTTCTGCTTTAATGGAAATTCGTAGAAACCCGGTTACAGCTGATGGTAAGAAAACTACTCCTGTCGCATGGGAAATGAGCTGTCTTGAAGAAGTATGTGGCGCTTGTTCGATGGTTATTAACGGGAAACCTAGACAATCTTGTTCAGCTATCGTTGACCAATTAGAGCAACCAATTCGCCTTGAACCAATGAGAACATTCCCTGTTGTTCGTGACTTAATTGTCGATCGTTCTAGAATGTTCGATTCATTGAAGAAAGTAAAAGCATGGATTCCAATCGATGGTACTTACGATTTAGGACCTGGACCAAGAATGCCAGAAAGAAAACGTCAATGGGCATATGAGCTTTCAAAATGTATGACATGTGGTGTTTGTTTAGAAGCTTGTCCAAACGTTAACTCTAATTCTAACTTTATGGGACCTGCTCCATTATCTCAAGTACGTTTATTCAACGCACATCCAACTGGAGAAATGAACAAAGCTGAACGTCTAGAAGCAATCATGGGTGATGGCGGGCTTGCAAACTGCGGTAATTCGCAAAACTGTGTTCAAGCCTGTCCTAAAGGTATTCCTTTAACAACATCTATTGCAGCATTGAACCGTGAAGCGACTATTCAAATGTTCCGTAACTTCTTCGGTAGTGACTATAATTAATCATTAGTTTCATAATTTTATAAGTAGGTTGGTTTAAAGATTCATATATTTAAGCCAACCTATTTTTAAAACTACATTATGAATGAATATTCACTCATATTTTGAGGAGGTTTTTATGAAAAAAATTTCTTATATAGAAAATTTCGATACATGGGTAAAAGAATTCCAGTTTTCAGTACCAATTAAAGTTAGATTTTCTGAAACAGATATGTTCGGTCATTTAAATAATACGGTCCCTTTTATTTATTTTGAGCAAGCAAGAATTGAGTTTTTACATACAATAGGTTTTATGAACGATTGGATGAAAAAGGAAAGTGAAACAATCCCAGTTGTCGCTGATTTACAATGTGATTTTTTAGCCCAAATGTATTTTGGAGACGTCATTCATGTATTTGTAAAAGTTCATCATATTGGTAATTCTTCAATAGACATTCATTACTTAGGAAAAAAAGATGACGGATCAATTTGCTTTACTGGAAGAGGTGCAATGGTTAATTTGAACAAAAAGTCTGGAAAAGGTCATCCGTGGAGTGAAGAAGAACGGATGCAACTAGAGAACTCTAAAAAAATATTGCTGTAAGCTTGCCTATTTCTCCTCTTTGCTGGAACAGAGTAATCGCCATTCACATATGATAAGGTGACGATTCATACCCATCCCCGCGTTTTCTAGCTGGCGAAGGCAAGGAGGGTTCATGTACTTGAAGGAGAATGATTTCACTCATAAGCCGTTATTAACAAAGAGAGAAAGAGAAGTATTCGAACTGTTAGTTCAAGATAAGACGACAAAAGAAATAGCTCAAGAATTGTTTATTAGTGAAAAAACAGTTCGAAATCATATTTCTAATGCCATGCAAAAGCTTGGAGTAAAGGGGCGATCACAAGCTGTCGTCGAACTTCTTCGTATGGGGGAGTTAAAGCTTTAGACCAGAACCGGCCGTTACATAGATGGCCGGTTTTGAAATTACGAGGGATGTATTAAGGTTGTTTTCATATTTTACTAAATTTTAAAATGATAGTAGGATTTTGCAATTTGTTGTCGAATACGTTATTTAATATTAAGATATAAGATGGTTACTCTTTAAAAAACCCAAAACGTATTTTTTTATGACAAATTTTAAACATGATGTTCTAACTGTCGATAGAAGATTCATTTTCATTTCAAGTTTGTAAGTGCCTTTAATAAACGCCTATTTATAAAATTGCTTGAAAATTACTAGGAAAAAGTAGAGAATATTGTATTAGGATATATTTTTGTTGTATTGGACAAGCTTGAAATTGTTATGAAAATGAAATTATTTTATTATGATAATCTTATATAATTAATTTTACATTGCAAAGAGATAAATTTTGGGGGTGGTTAAATGGAGAAACAGTTAAGACAGTTAGATAATGAAACAGTTGCAAGTATAGAAAAAGATTTACGTTATATTTCGGGGCTTATTAAACAAAAAGGACGGGAAATTTTAAGTAATTATACAATTACTCCCCCTCAATTTGTCGCCTTGCAATGGCTTTTAGAAGAGGGAGATATGACCATCGGAGAATTATCTAACCGAATGTTTTTAGCATTCAGTACGACGACGGATTTAATTGATCGGATGGAGAGTAATCATTTAGTTAAACGTGTCCGTGATGACAAGGATCGTCGTGTTGTCCGTATTCATTTGTTAGAAGAAGGTAAACGAATTATTGATGAAGTAATTCGGAAAAGACAAGTTTATCTAAATGAAGTCTTAACCAGCTTCGATGATAATGAAATTATTCTTCTCGAAAAGTATTTGAAAAAGTTACATGAAAGCATGAAAGAATGAGGCGAGATTTTTGAAATCACAACCAATTGGTATCATTGATTCTGGTGTTGGCGGTCTAACGGTTGCAAAAGAAGTATTGCGTCAGCTTCCGAACGAGTCAATTGTCTATTTAGGTGATACTGCACGTTGTCCATATGGACCAAGAGAAAAAGAGGAAGTGCTTGCCTTTACTTGGCAGTTAACGAATTTCCTATTGCAATTTGACATTAAAATGTTAATTATTGCATGTAATACGGCAACTGCAGCAGCACTAGATGATATACGTTCAAAGTTGTCTATTCCTGTAATTGGAGTCATCAATCCAGGAACTAGAGCTGCTATCAAAACTACAAAACGTAATTCGATTGGCGTCATCGGTACGGAAATGACAATTAAAAGTAAAGCATATGAAAACGCGATACGTTCAAAACGACACCGAATCAATGTCTATGGTCTTGCTTGTCCAAAATTTGTTCCACTAGTTGAAAGCGGAGTTTGGACAGGGCCAATAGCCAAAGAAATTATAAAAGAATCACTTTCTCCTTTAAAGGAGAAAAACATTGATACTCTTATTTTAGGCTGTACACATTATCCATTATTAGAACCATTAATTAATTCTTACTTTGCAAATCGAGTGAAAATTATTAGTTCTGGTGAAGAAACAGCCCGTGAAGCGAGTGCTATATTAGAACATATGAATATGTTAAATCATAGTGATGATGAACCAAATCATCTCTTTTTTACGACTGGGTCAAAAACCATTTTTCAAGATATTGCGAAACAATGGTTAGGACTTGAGGATATACATGTTGAATATACGAGATTAACATAATGATTTGCTCCTTAACTTTTTGGGTTAAGGAGTTTTTTTGTACCTTGTCTGAAAAATTTTTTTAACGCGGTCTATTTTTAGAGAGGGCTCGTATACATATAGTACAAACTATCTTGGGAGGGATTGGATTGAAAAAGAAATTACGTTTCAACCTGTTTATGATTTTTCTAGCTTCCATTCTTTTATCTGGATGTGGGCTTTTTAGTGGAGGAAAAACCGATATCGATCCACCACAAAATGTTTCATATGAAGAGGATATTGATGATGTAGATGGTAAAAAGGATGATAGTGAAGCAAAAGTACAAAGAGAATTATATTTAGTTGATCGTGATGGATATGTTGTCCCTAGAACGATTGCACTACCAGAAAGTGAAAATGCAGAGAAACAAGTGCTAGAGTATTTAATTGAAGGTGGAAAGGTAAGCTCCATATTACCAAAAGGTTTTAGAGCTGTATTACCAAAAGGTACAGCAGTTAATGTGGAAGTAAAAGACGGTATAGCGACTGTTGATTTCTCTAAAGAATTTGCGAATTACAAAGCCGAAGATGAAATGAAGATCATACAGAGTGTAACATGGACATTAACTCAATTTGATACTGTGAAACAAGTGAAATTAAAAATGAATGGGGAAGAATTAAAAGAGATGCCAGTGAATGGCTATCCATTACAAAGTGAGTTAACAAGAAAAATTGGAATCAATCATGATTTGAAGAATGTTGTTGATATTTCCAATACAAAAGCTGTTGTTGTTTATTATGTAAGACAAACAGATGATGAGCATTATTATGTACCAGTTACAAAGCGTGTCAAAACAGATGGTAATCATTTATTGACAGCTATTGTAGAACAATTAATTAAAGGGCCAGACTTACAAACACCGTTATTTTCTGCTTTAATGCCTGATGTGGCATTACTTAATGAGCCAAAATTGGCAAATAAAATCGTTACATTGAACTTTAATGAAAATATTTTAGGTAGTTTTGATCGAAACTTAATCTCTGATGAAGTTTTACAATCTATCGTGTTAACTTTAACAGAACAAGAAGGTATTGAAGGTGTATC
>Ga0180215_1003407_pt1 | contig 14945 bp, 16 predicted proteins | sample eDN3rd37CBELigBY_FD_128871 | JGI IMG/M metagenome (GOLD analysis project Ga0180215, IMG submission 128871) | Enriched backyard soil microbial communities from Emeryville, California, USA - eDNA 3rd pass 37_C BE-Lig BY (version 2) (version 2) | ecosystem: Environmental > Terrestrial > Soil >...
ACTGCCGAGGCATTTTATGATGGACCGGAACGCAGCAAGTTTGGCAAAGAGCCGCCTGAAGTCATGAACCTAAGTCTTGTAAGCTATGCTCCGTCTGAAAATCCTGAGGTAGCTATGGCGGTATTAGTTCCATGGGCTTATCAGGGAAGCGTGGATCACGGAGCCAATAAAGAAATTGGAGAGCGTGTCCTTGATGCTTATTTTGATCTTAAAAAGGAACGGCATAAAAAGGGCGATGATAGTGAAGAATCTGTTCAAAAAGTGGAAAATATAGATGAAGTACTTGAAGGGCAGGAAGATGCCCGCAAAGAAGATGAATGAGTTTTGATAAACTGTCTCCTTATAAAAAGGGAGGCAGTTTTTCTTTTTCCTGAATATGAATTGCAAGCAGGCAATGACGGAAAGATAAATTAATGTTATACCTCTTATTCGACATATTTACACAAGAATCGTCCACATTTACAAAAGCTTTACAATCAGTTAAAACCGCGTTAACAGTAAACCCTTATTCTAATACTCGTAGGACAAAACAACCAATTTTCTTAGGGGGAATTCAGGAATGAAACGTCTTAAAAAAATGAGCCTTTTACTAATGCTGGCGGCTTTAATGGCATTCACTGCAGCTTGCGGAGGCGGAGATACAAATGAAGGTGCAAGCGGAAATGGCGAAAAAAGTGAAGAGCTGGAAGGCAGTGTAGTAATAGATGGTTCTGGGACTGTTTATCCATTTATGGCACGCATGGCTGAAAACTATATGGGAGAACAGGAAAATGTCTCTGTAGAAGTTAGCCGCTCCGGAACTTCAGCTGGCTTCAAGAAATTCCTTGCGGAAGACGGAACAGATTTTAACGATGCTTCCCGCCAAATCAAAGATGAAGAGAAAGCTTCTGCTGAAGATCTTGGCATTGATGTACAGGAAATGAAGGTTGCTTTGGATGGCATCACGATTGTCATCAATAAGGAAAATGACTGGGCTACAGAACTTACGCAGCAAGAAGTTGTTGATATCTTCCTTGCAAGTGCAGGAAAGAAAAAATGGTCAGATGTTCGTCCTGAATTCCCGGATGAAGAAATTCAGACATATGGCCCAAATGAAAACCACGGCACTTACGAATTTATGTTTGAGAATATTCTCGAAGAACAGGATCTTCCTGAAAATATCAACTTGCAGCAGGACTACTCAACTTTAGTGGATCTTGTCTCTAAAGATAAAAATGCCATCGGATTCTTTGGCTATGGATACTATGACAGCAACAAAGATAAATTGACTGCAGTAAAAGTAGACTTTGGCAGCGGACCTGTTGAACCATCATTAGATACAATCAAAGAAGACGGAGATTATGCTCCATTTACACGCCCGGTATTCACATACTTGAATACAAATATGGCTAAAGAAAAGCCGCAAGTGCTTGATTATGCTATCTATACAATGGAAAATGCACAGGATGTTGCAGCAGAAACTGGATTTGCTCCATTATCAGATGAAGATATCCAGGCTTCTCTAGATGCTTTGAACGGATTGAAGTAAGTGATTGAAAGTATTGTCATGGGAAGATGAGAAGTTTGCCTTCTCATCTTCTTGTGATGTTACTAGTTTTTTCCTTTGTAGTATGAGCTAAAGAGTACTTCTTTGGATGAGAAGGCTGAAAGGGGTTTTACACTTGGTAAAAAGTGCTGTTCAACACGATAACAAAAAGCTGAATGTACGTGAAATCATTCAGCAAAAGAAAAAATCACGAAGTGTTAATAATTACACTGAAAAATTAATACCAAAGATCTTATTTGGCATAGCCGCAATCTCGGTTTTTACGACTATTGGAATTGTACTTACCTTAATTACGGAAACAATCGCCTTTTTTAAAGACGTTCCTTTTATAGATTTCTTTACAGGCACTGAATTAAAGCCTTTAGGAGAAAATGCTGTCTTTGGTGTTCTTCCCTTACTGACGGGAACAATCATTTCCACACTAATCGCCATGCTTGTTGCGATTCCGGTGGGACTGATGACAGCGATATTTTTAAGTGAATACGCATCTGAAAAAACAAGAAAGGCATTAAAGCCTCTTCTTGAAATCCTGGCAGGTATCCCTACTATTGTCTATGGATTTTTTGCTTTTACATTTGTAACACCTTTACTGAGATCCTTTATTCCAGGACTTGAACCTACGAATATTTTGAGTCCAGGGATTGTAATGGGAATTATGATTATTCCGATGGTAGCATCACTTTCAGAAGATGCGATGAGTTCTGTGCCAAATGCAATGAGGGAAGGTGCCCTTGCATTAGGCGCTACTAAGCTTGAAGTAACCTGGAAAGTAGTTGTTCCGGCAGCTATTTCAGGTATCATTGCTTCTTTTGTGCTCGGTATATCAAGAGCAATCGGGGAAACGATGATCGTAACGATTGCAAGCGGAAGTTCAAAGAACTTTACATTTGACGTAACACAGTCCATGCAGACCATGACTGCTTATATCGTGGAAGTTACAGGAGGGGAAGCGGCAGCTGGAACAACATTATATTATAGTCTTTATGCTGTTGCTATGACATTGTTTGTGTTTACGCTGATTATGAACCTGCTCGCTCAGTATATCTCTCGCAAGTTCAGGGAGGAATATTAATATGAAATATGTGGATTCAGAACAAGTGCATAAAAAGATGGGCAGCCGCCTGCTAGCCAATAACCTTGCTAAAACACTCTTCTTTATGGCCACTTTATTCGGCCTTGTCGTATTAATTGTTTTGATCTATCGGGTTCTTGCTGATGGTTTAGGCTGGATCAACATGGATTTTCTGATGAATCGTTTATCGACGGATCCTGAAAGAGCCGGTATCTGGGGAGCAATTACAGGAACACTATGGCTGATGCTTGTTGTTGCACCTGTCACGATGATTTTAGGAGTAGGCACAGCGATTTATCTTGAAGAATATGCAGCCAAGGGACGCATTTCTTCATTTATTAAAACGAATATCTCCAACCTGGCGGGCGTTCCGTCAGTTGTTTTTGGAATCCTTGGTTTAACTGTTTTTGCAAGAGCATTGGATTTAGGTTCTGTAGTTCTCGCAGGAGGTCTTACGATGGCACTGCTGGTTCTTCCTGTTGTAGTAGTTGCCAGCCAGGAAGCTATTCGTGCAGTTCCTCAATTCTTAAGAGAAGCCTCTTACGGTATGGGAGCGACAAAGTGGCAGACTATTAAAAATGTGGTCCTTCCCGCAGCTCTGCCGGGAATTCTTACGGGTGTCATTCTTGCACTGTCCCGGGCAATCGGGGAAACTGCGCCATTGGTTGTTATCGGTATTCCGGCATTGTTAATTCCCGTTCCTGATGGAATTTTTGATAAATTTACGATTTTGCCGGTTCAGATTTACTATTGGACAATTGACTCTGCCCTTGTAGCGGAATATGCCAACCTGGCAGCTGCAACTATCGTTATATTATTGATTGTATTGTTTGCGATGAATTCAATCGCTATTTTGATCCGCAATAAATTCCAAAAAAGATTTTAGTCCGGGAGGTTTAATAAAATGCCTGTAGTTACAGAAAAAGCCAATCTGAATACTAAAACAGCTAATCTAAACCAAAAAGCAAAAGAGAATAAAAAAGTTGTTTATCATACAAAAGATCTTAACCTTTGGTACGGGGAAGGCCATGCGTTAAAAAATATAAATCTGGCCATTAATGAAAATGAAGTAACGGCCATTATCGGTCCATCCGGATGTGGAAAGTCCACATATATCAAAACCCTGAACCGCATGGTCGAACTTGTTCCTTCTGTGAAGATTTCCGGTGAAATTTTATACCGCGAGCGCAATATTCTTGATAAATCATTTAAAGTGGAGGATTTAAGAACAAGTGTAGGAATGGTTTTCCAAAAGCCTAATCCATTTCCAAAGTCCATTTATGAAAATGTGGCATATGGACCGAAAATACACGGAATCCGTGATAAAAAAATCCTGGATGAAATTGTTGAAAAAAGCTTAAGGGGAGCGGCAATCTGGGATGAAGTAAAAGATCGCCTGAACCAGAATGCGTACGGCTTATCAGGCGGGCAGCAGCAGCGTCTTTGCATTGCACGCTGTCTTGCAATTGAACCGGATGTCATTTTAATGGATGAGCCTACTTCTGCACTTGACCCCATTTCCACTTTAAAGGTAGAGGAGCTAGTGCAGGAGCTTAAGGAAGAATTCAGCATCATTATTGTTACGCATAATATGCAGCAGGCAGCCCGTATTTCTGATAAAACAGCCTTCTTTTTAAATGGTGAAGTAATCGAGTTTGCCGAAACTGATAAGATTTTCTCCACTCCTTCAGATAAGCGGACTGAAGATTATATCACAGGAAGATTCGGCTAATTATTGTGTGCAGGTTTAATGAAAGAATATAATCCATACTTGAATGGATGAAGGGGGATTACCATGATGGCAGTACGTGAAAGGTTTGAATATGATCTGCAGGAGCTTCAAAAGAAACTGATTGAAATTGGCAATTTTGCAGTAGAGGCCCTGCATAGATCGGTTGAAGCGCTTGAAACACAAAATATAGAATTGGCTCTTGAAATCATTGATGACGATAATCAGGCTGATATTTTATATGAGGAAATAAATGATTTAGCCATTCTGCTAATTGCCAAACAGCAGCCTGTGGCCATTGACCTTCGCCGTATCATTGTCGCTATAAAAATCGCAACAGACATTGAACGGATTGCTGACTTTGGAGTGAATATAGCGAAGTCTACTATACGCATTGGGTCAGAACCTCTTATTAAGCCGATTGAACATATAAAAGAAATGTACGAAATCTCTACAGAAATGCTGCGTCTATCCCTGGAGGCTTTCACTGAAGAAGATATTGCAAAGGCAAAAAAAGTTGCCGATATGGATGATCAGGTAGATGACCTATATGGTGAAACAATTAAAGAGCTGCTGCAGATCAACCTGCAGAAACCGGAATATCTCCCTCAGATCACTCAGCTGTCTTTTGTTTGCCGATATTTAGAAAGAGCAGCTGATCATGTAACCAATATCTCAGAACATATTTTTTACCTGGTTAAAGGACGTCAATATGATTTGAATAATTAAATTAGAAAAGCATAAGCGCCTTGCACGCTAATGCTGGACAGTAAAAAAGCTAAAAGGATTCAGCTCCTTTTAGCTTTTTGTTATGATTTTTGCGATTTCTTTATAGCTCATATCAGCGGTCAGTTTAAATGTGCCCAGCTGTATTTTTTTGCTGAACCCGTATTCTTCAAGGTAAATGCCGAAATCTGCTGCCTGATCGATTACATTCGCCTCTTCAAGCTGTGCTGCGATTTCCCCAGGTGTCATGCCGCTCTCAATTGTAAGCTGATAGACTTCCTGTGAACCTTCTTCCGGCTCGGTATCTTTCTCAGCAGGTTCTTCTTTTTCTTCCGTATTCTTATTTGCTGGATCCTCGGATTTAGTCTGCTGCAATAGAGTATATTCTTCCTCTGTTAAAACAGTATAGCCGTTTGCCTGAAGAAATTCTTTCGCACTGCTTACATCAATTTTTCTATTTTCAGACTGATTCGGCTTTATGAAAAAATAGGGTGTACTGAAGGCTATGACAGCTGTAAGGATGCCAAATGCAAATGCCCGGGTATTTCTTTTATTCATAGCGATGACCTCTAAATTTCATTTCTGTTTGAATGGTTCTTACTTCATCAGGAGAGAGTGATGATTGTCTGGCAATTTGCTCTACTGACAATCCTTGCCTGGTAAGCAGCATCACCTGATTTTTTATAATTTCGTGAACTTCCCTTTTCACTAAGGAATGAGCAGAAGACTCTGCAGGGACTTGCTGAATAAATGGTTCTTCACCCACCAGCAGTTCTTCTTCCAATACTTTTAATTTCTTTTTAATCTGATACATTTCCTGAATCTGCTGCATGGACATTTGGTCCATTTCTTCGCGCAGCTCTTTATAAGGATCTTTCAAGAACACTGAAAGAATAAATAGCCCTATAGACAAGATCAATAATGCCAGCATGATTGATTCCAAAAAAGTCACCTCATATTCATTGAACAGAAATATTTTACCATCAAAATTGACAAATTTCGATATGCAATCCATAAACAGGTGAAAATTAAAGATTTTTGTCGCTGGAACTCTGTCGAAATAGCTTCCCGGCATTTTTTAAAAATTTTTTTCTTATTCATTTTCAAGCAGGCATGTGCATTCGCAGGAAGCGACAATTTCCGTTCATTGTAGGCTATCCATATCAGTGATAACATTGGGTTATATAAATAGTCATAAAATTTTGCCTTTCGTCATATATATTCCTTTTTTATTTGCTTATGAAAAAAATCCAAGAGGTGCCGGGTATGATCGATGAAATTATTAAGCTTCGCCGCAGAGGGCTTTCATTTCGCAAAATTGCCAGTGAGCTTGATACAACAGTAGGAAAAGTGCAATATCAATGGACCAAACTTATCCAAAATAAAGCAAAACGCGACAGCGAGGAATCTGCCGTGAATAATATGACAGCTGAAGAAAATGACGTTCCTAAACAAACGAAAGATCAATTGATATTAACACGCTTAACATTTGATAAGGTAAAAGTATTATGGAAATTATCTAATCATAAAGAGAAAATGGCTTCATTTTACTTGGAAGAGCCTGTCTCTTCCAGGAGAAAATCTTTAAGAATATATGATGTTACCGGGATTTATTTTGATGGGGCCAATGCGGTCGCTGATCATGAAGTAATCCTGTCCCATCAATCAGAGTGGATCTTCAAAGGGCTCAAACCTGGCAAGGTGTATTGTGTAGAGCTGGGCATAAAATTGACGGAAACTCATTTTTTCCCATTGCTTCGCTCAGAAGCAATTCATACTTCTGAGGAAATGCCTTATCAAACATCGGGAATAGGCGAAGCTGAGAGGCAGCCTGCTGAATGGACTGTGAATGTGAGTACATACACTTATTATGAATCAATGAGTGAAGGGGAGAAGGTAAAGAATGATGGAAACGGTAACTGCTGAGCGAAATAAAAATACCTGCCATAAAGGTTTGCCTAAGATCCTTCTTCTTACGTGGGAATATCCTCCACATGTTGTAGGCGGCTTATCAAGACATGTGCATGGACTTGCAGGAGGCTTGAAACAGGATTATGAGGTCCATGTTCTGACAGCTAATCCGGGCGATCTTTCCAGCTCTGAACTTAAAGATGGTATCTATATACACCGAGTCAAACCCCTTAATGAAAAAGATCCTAACTTTTTGCATTGGATATTAGGATTGAATTTGGCGATGGAGCAAAAAGCCATTGAACTGACATCTTTCCACCACTTTGAGCTCATCCACGCACATGACTGGCTTGTAGGTGCATGCGGCCTGTCACTAAAGGAGAGGTTACAGTGTCCTTTAATCACGACCATACATGCAACCGAATATGGAAGGAATAATGGGATTTACACAGAATTGCAGAAGTTTATCCATAGAAAAGAAGAGCAGCTGATACTAGGGTCAGATCAGGTTATTGTCTGCAGTGAATATATGAAGGGAGAAGTACTTCAGCAATTTGCTGTCGAAAGCGAGAAAATGTCTGTTATCGCAAATGGAATCAGCAAGGAACCCCAGCTTGATGACCCTGACTCTTTATTGGAGGGGCTGCAGGTAAAAAAAGGAGGCAGGCTGATATTTTCCATTGGGAGGATGGTCAGGGAAAAAGGGTTTGATACCTTGATCGAGGCAGCGCCTATTATTAAAGAAAAGTACCCGGATACTTATATGATTATAGCCGGCAAAGGTCCTATGCTTGAAGCCCACAGAAAAAAAGCGAAAGAACTGAATGTTGACGATATAATTCGTTTTCCGGGATTTATTAATGATATGCAAAGAGTAGCCCTCTTTCTAAAGTGCGAGTTCGCTGTTTTTCCAAGTCATTATGAGCCATTTGGCATTGTTGCCCTCGAAGCAATGATTGCAGGAAAACCGGCGATAGTATCTAATACTGGCGGGCTAAAGGGAATAGTAAAACATGGATTTTCCGGCTTGTTTATGACCCCTGGAGATCCTGGCAGTTTCGCAGAGCAGGCGTCCGCTCTCCTTGAAGATCCAAAAGCAGCCCTTACAATTGGCAGACAAGGTCAAAAGGTCGCAGAAAGCCTATTCAGCTGGGGACGCATTTCGGAGGAAACAAAAAGAGTATTCCAAGAAACCCTAATCAGCCAGAAGCTTGAAGACCTTGTTTAAAGCTTTTGCAGTATTAGCAGGCTGAAAATTTTTAAGCACTGAGTTTATTGTAGCGGAGGGCACTTGACTCCTGCTCAGAGGAGAGGGAGCGGGAGACCAGGCGAAGCCGAGCAGGCTCTCGTTCCTCCCCGCGAGCATGTGACTGTAGCGGAAATCAACGGGTAAAATATGACAAACCTTTTATTAAGATTCTTAAAAAATATAAAGAAAAAGGTGCATGAAGATGAATACATTAAATTGGATTCAATCTGATGTTTATGAAGAAATGGAGAAAGCGCCGATCGGGAAATTGAAAATGATTCCGGGTTTATGGATAGACGGGAAAACTTACTGGATGGAGAATGGCAGTAATGAGATATTTCCTGATGAAAATATTTCTGTTCAAATTAAGACAGAAAAAATACATTCTAAAATTTCATATTTTAAAAGCTATATCACTAACCATGTGGACGAGCCCAGAAAGATTAAGCTTTTATTGCAGCACAGACATGAGTATTCTTCCCGTGAACATCTCTCCTTCATTTCTCCCGCAGAAAATGTCATCTTTCATTTGGCTGATTCCAAGCTGTTTTTGGTCAATGGCCAGCTAAACGGCAAAAAAATGAAAGAGTGTACGATTCAGCCTTACTGGAACGTATACAGTGACCAAATTTGGAACTGCAGAAAGAAAGGGACTTTAAAGTATCATCCTATGGTCCAGGGAAATGCAATAAGCGTCTTCTCGCTTAATGCAGTATTCAATGGCAGAGGGACAATAGAAGGGGGATCATGGATTATTAACGGGGACAGCAAATCAGAAATCCTTCGGTATAACAACCTGCTGATAGGCAGGGTTAAAGAGGGCACTTTTAAAAAAACGTACTAGCATTTCGAATTAAAAAGTGATATTATAGAAAAGTCGTATGAACGAACTAGTTTGAACATAGTTTGGAGGGAAATTACATGCGTGTAAACATTACGTTAGCTTGCACAGAATGTGGAGATCGTAACTATATTTCTAAAAAAAATAAACGAAATAATCCAGATCGTCTTGAGCTTAAAAAATATTGCCCAAGAGATAAGCGTTCGACTACACATCGTGAAACAAAATAAGCGGTAGGATCATTCCTACTGCTTTTTTTGTTGACTTTTTTTATGGGTATACTTCCCTTTTCTGGATAAATCATTGAGGGGATTTGCAGATGTCATCTTCTGTTGGAGGGGGTTTGGTATGGAAATGGATAAAAAAGCGCTTAGAAAGCAAATGCTGGATAGAATGAAGGAATTGAGTAAGCCTGAGTATGAACAGCTATCATATGAAATTGCCCGCAGCCTTTACAGCAGTCCTTTATGGCTTCAGGCTAAAACGATAGGTATAACGGTTTCAAAGCCGCCTGAGGCGGATACGTGGCAGATTATCAGAAAAGCATGGGAAGATGGAAAAAGGGTTGCTGTCCCGAAGTGCATTCCCCAAGCAAAGCAAATGGTGTTTCGTGAACTGAAAAGCTTCATGGAATTGGAGTCTGTGTACTATGGATTATGGGAGCCAAGTCCAGAAAAGACAGAAGAAGTTCTCAGTGAGGAAATCGAAACTTTAATCGTACCTGGGCTGGCATACATGAAAAACGGCTTCCGCCTGGGGTTTGGGGGAGGCTATTATGATCGTTTTCTCGAGCAATATAAAGGAAGAACCGTTTCACTGGCTTTTGAACTGCAGGTCATAAACGATTTTCCAGTGGAAAACCATGACAAGCCGGTGGAAATGATTATTACCGATCAGCGGGTCTGGGCATCCGGAAATGCTTGAATCTATTGTTATTTTTATTTTTATATTAATCACGGCGCTTGCTGGATATTTTTTTCGATTACTGACCCTTTCAGGCAGTATAGCTGCATTCATTGTAGGTGCGGCAACAGGATGGGGATTTGGCTTTTACGGTCTCCTTGTGCTGGGGTTCTTTTTTGCGAGTTCCAGCTTTTGGTCAAAATTTAAAAGCCATAGAAAAGAGACATTCGAAAAAAAGCATGCAAAAGGGTCAAGAAGGGATTGGCAGCAGGTGGCAGCAAATGGAGGAATTGCAGCTATTGCCAGCATATTCCATCTCCTGATACCATCACCGGTTTGGCTGATAGCATTTCTAATTGGCCTGGCCGCAGCGAACTCGGACACCTGGGCATCAGAAATTGGCTCATTAAGTCAAAAACCTCCCATTTCGTTGAGGACCTGGAAGCCAGCAGAGACGGGAACTTCAGGTGCTGTCAGCATTCTGGGCACAATTGCAGCTTTGTCAGGTTCTTTTACAATAGCACTTCTTTCATTCATGCTGTTCAGCGTTTCACTTTATGAGGTTATGCTGATTGGGATCTTTGGATTTGCGGGAAATCTGATTGATTCCATATTGGGGGCCTTTTTTCAGGCTGAATACAAGTGCCTGGTGTGCAATGAAAGTGTTGAAAAAACCGAACATTGCGGGCAGCCGGCCTCATTGGTAAAAGGCAGGCGTTTTGCAGATAATGACTTTGTTAATTTTTGTTCAGGTTTAGCTTCTGCCTCGGTGGGAATTCTTCTATATATTCTATTGACATAGAGGGACTGAGATGCTGCTGTTCCTTACCTTAAGTGAAAAGGGGAGTTGTTATGAAAAATCGGGTGAACAGAGTCGTGCTGATTGGAACTGGCTTTGTAGGCTCAAGCTATGCCTTTGCACTATTAAATCAAGGTGTTACAGAGGAATTGGTTCTGATTGATTTAAATAAGGATAAATCTGAAGGAGATGCGATGGACTTGAATCATGGCATGCCATTTGCTCCTTCCCCAACATCGATCTGGTTTGGAGATTATTCAGATTGCAAAGAGGCTGATTTGGTTGTCATAACTGCTGGAGCAAATCAAAAGCCTGGAGAGACACGTCTGGATCTTGTGGAAAAAAATGCAAAAATCTTTAAAGGCATTGTGAATCATGTTATGGATAGCGGTTTTGATGGCATTTTCCTGGTTGCGACAAATCCAGTAGATATTCTGACCTATGCAGTCTGGAAATTCTCCGGACTGCCAAAGGAAAGAGTAATCGGATCCGGAACGATATTGGATACAGCCAGATTCAGGTTTCTGCTGGGGGAGTATTTCAAAGTCGATACGCGCAATGTTCATGCATATATTATAGGTGAACACGGGGATACTGAATTGCCTGTATGGAGCCATGCTGATATTGCAGGGAAAAACATTGATGACTGGATAGGGAAAGAAGAGAATTTTAGAAAGGAAGATCTTAATTCGATATTCCTTAATGTCAGAGATGCAGCTTATCAGATTATTGAGCGAAAAGGGGCGACTTATTAGCCATGGGCCTGGTCAGACTGACGAAAGCCATCCTTCAGAACGAGAATTCGGTCCTTACGGTGTCAGCTTACTTAGATGGAAAGTATGGTCATGATGATGTTTACATTGGGGTACCTGCTATAGTCAATAGAAACGGCATTCGCGACATTGTTGAACTTGACTTAAACAGCGAAGAGATTGATCAGTTTACCCAATCAGTAAATGTTCTCAAGAAAACGCTGGAACCAATAAGGAAGGATTAGCCAGCTTGCATTGGGCTGCGGATTTTATTTTGTTCTGAAGCATGGATAAAAATTATTTCCTCTTCTCACAATAAGGAAGAGGAGGGATTTTTAATGTCTCGATTACTATCCATATTTATGATAGGGCTTGGTACTTATTTTGCCTATCATAACCGTTATCGATTGATTAATGTTATTTTTGGGAACGTCTTTTTGCGGAAACTGCTAGTCACTTCAGTAATGAGTTTTCCGCTTGTCCGCGACAGGATGATGAGCTCTGTTTTCTCTTCTGGGCAATCGGAAGGGCAGCAATAATGTAAAGAAAAGCTGCAGCGCCTCCCCCCGACACCTCAAGGGGGGAGGCGCTGCAGCTAGACAGTTGTCAACATTCAGGATTTTATTTTTTTAGTAATTAGACCGTAATGGTCTTTTTATTTTGGATAAATATTTAGGTGCTTTTTCTTTTACAAAAGGTTTCTTTTTTGCCTATAGTTAAATAAAGTATTGAAATCATTGCAACATATAGAGAGTGGGGGAAGAATTGGCCGTTCAAGAGGATTATTTATTTTGGAAACTTGCGGATTATTTCATATCTGATCAGGGGTACAGAATGATTCAGCTATCTGGTGATCAGGATGAATTATGGCTTGAAAAGATGGAGCATAAAACGATTAAGGCAATCAGGCTCTTAAAATATAATCTTGACTGGAGCAATTGGCTGCAGCGGGATATCGAAGTTACTGCCCAAAAAGCAGAATCTGTCAGGAAGCAGCTTGGCAAAAGGGAGATGCCGGTATTAAATATCTATGTCACTAAGTACCTGCCTGTAGATGACTATGAATTCCGCATCACAGTCCCCTTCATGCCTGAAAATGCGAAAACCTCTGTCCAAACCCTACTCATTGAGTCCGGCAAACCGGATAGCCTTAGTGCGATTGAGGCCATTTTTGAAAAACCGTTAACGTTTCTGTCCGGAAATTATACGGAAATGGATGTTGATGCACTGAAACATGCCGCTCTTTCTAAAGCAGTAAAAACAGCGAAGAAAGAAAAGGAAATGTTTAATTTTGGGAAGCCCTTCTTTACGTATATATTCATTTTTATTCAAGTTGCTGTTTTTCTAGTTTTGGAAGCAATGGGCGGGAGCACAGATACATCGACTTTAATCAAGTATGGAGCTAAATTCAACCCATTAATTCTTGATGGGGAATGGTGGAGATTTTTGACCCCGATTGTTCTCCATATTGGGCTGCTGCATTTATTAATGAATACACTTGCCTTATTTTATCTAGGTTCGGCAGTAGAACGCGTGTATGGAAATTTAAGGTTCCTATTCATCTATTTGGCTGCAGGTTTTGGCGGGACATTAGCCAGTTTCATTTTTAGTCCTACCCTTTCAGCTGGGGCAAGCGGAGCTATTTTTGGCTGCTTCGGTGCACTTTTATATTTTGGGCTCATTTATCCAAGTCTTTTCTTCCGTACAATAGGATTTAATATACTTGTCGTATTGGGGATCAACCTTGCATTTGGGTTTACCATTCCAGGAATTGATAACGCAGGCCATATCGGCGGGCTGATTGGCGGATTTCTTGCTACTGGCATTGTGCATTTTCCCAAGAAGAAACGGCCATTGCTCCAGTTCCTGTTTTTAGCAGCATCATTCTGTCTGGCGGCTGGATTGTTGAAATATGGTTTCAATGAACCAGGAAGGCTTTTAAATGAACAGACTGCAATGGTGATGGCCCAGGAGCATATTAATGCTGAAGAGTATGAAAAGGCTCGTTCAATGCTTGCTGATTTTGTTAAGGAAGGGAATGCCTCTCCAGAAGCTTATTTTCTGTTATCATATGCGGAAATAAAAGCGGGACAACTGGAAGAAGCAAAAGTGCATCTTCTCCATGTCGTTAAGGAAGAAGCCTCTTTCCACGAAGCACATTATAATCTGGCACTGATCTATTTAGAAGAAGATAACACGGAAAAAGCAAGGCATCATGCTCAAAAAGCCGCTGGTCTTAAATCGGAACAGGAAGAGTATCAAAAGCTATTAAACCAAATAGAATAAAAAAACAGCTGATATTTTACTGAATTTTCAGCTTACTCCCCGGGAAATAATATCTTCATTTCCGGTGAATTTTCATGAATCATGCCAATCATTGGTATGATTTTTTTTTTGCATGTCTATGATGTTGAATAGTATGCAAGGAAAAGAATGGAACAGAATGCTGAGGTGGGATTTTGGAGAAAGTCAGAAGAGAGCCTGTAAAGGTTTCGCTGAAAGAAAATATAGAATATCTTAGAGATGCACTTGGAGTTGAAAAAAGCTTTGATGTGATTCAGCTGGATGTTGAATATGCAGAAAGGGAAATGGCCCTATATCTTGTAGATGGCTTTGTAAAAGATGATATATTGCACTATCTGATGAAAATGCTTGCAGGATTGGATGCTGGTCAGCTGGAAGGGGATACGCTTTCCAGGTTAATAAAAACGTATATACCATATGTTGAGGTTGAAACCACTGATGATCTGAATAAAGTTGTGGATATGGTGCTGGCTGGTCCAACTGCATTAGTCGTGGATGGTGTCGATGAAGTGATTCTCATTGATGCCCGTACATATCCTGTAAGAGGCCCACAGGAGCCTGATATCGAACGTGTTGTCCGCGGTTCAAGGGATGGTTTTGTCGAAACACTCGTCTTTAATACAGCCTTAACGAGGAGAAGAATTAGAGACCGGACACTCCGCATGGAATATATGCAGGTGGGCAGGCGGTCTAAAACAGATGTTGTTGTCAGTTATATTGAAGACATTGCAGATCCTGAAATGGTCCAAAAAGTTAAGGATTCTATTTCTAAGATTGACACTGATGGGTTGCCAATGGCTGAAAAATCAATAGAGGAATTCATTTCTGGCCGGCATTGGAATCCATATCCGATGGTAAGATATACCGAGAGGCCTGATACAGCAGCAACCCATCTTTATGAAGGGCATGTCTGCATCATCGTCGATGGTTCGCCCAGTGTGATTATTACACCGACAACCTTCTGGCATCACCTGCAGCATGCTGAGGAATACCGGAATAAGCCCCTTGTGGGTGCATATTTGCGATTTGTCCGCTTTTTGGCTGTCTGGGCGTCCATTTTTCTTTTGCCTTTATGGTACTTATTTGCTATAGAGCCACAGCTGCTGCCTGATG
>Ga0180215_1003410_pt1 | contig 14936 bp, 12 predicted proteins | sample eDN3rd37CBELigBY_FD_128871 | JGI IMG/M metagenome (GOLD analysis project Ga0180215, IMG submission 128871) | Enriched backyard soil microbial communities from Emeryville, California, USA - eDNA 3rd pass 37_C BE-Lig BY (version 2) (version 2) | ecosystem: Environmental > Terrestrial > Soil >...
CTACTCCGCGCGTTTGTGGGGAGCTCCCGAACTGCTCCACTCCGCGAACGGTGTGGAACTCATCAAATCGCTGAATTATGTTCTCGCAAGGGGCGGTAACCCTTCGCCCTGGCGTGCTGAACTCGTCGATGCCATTGCCGGTCCCGCACACGTGGAGACCCTGACGGACACGCTTCCCGGTGTGGTCAAGAAATGGGTGTCCCGGTACGCCGATCAGATCATCGCCACCATCGCTCTCGCGCCGGCAGGAGTGGTGTTCGGGTACAAGCAGATCGAAGCCATGGTGGAGGGCACGCACTTCGAGCCGCTCGGATACAACTTCGAACGCCGAGTGCGCTGGTTCGCGCATCTCACCGGATTGAACGTAGCTCTCGCCAGGCTGGCCGACAGCGTTCCCTGGTCCAACCCCATCCGCGAGCGCAGGAACAGAAGCGGGGCAGCCGCGCGCGAACGGGTGGCCATGTTGAACAAGGTCGCCCGCGGTCGGCATATCGCGATGACCTTCACGCAGCACGACCGTTCGACGGCGGGTGAGGGTTTCAGCGGGTAGCCCGGCCGATATCACGTTCTTCGACGAGTTAATGCGTGCGACGGTAGCCGGCGGTCCCGGATGCGCGGGGCCCGCCGCTCGCCAGTGGGATGTGCGAACGCCGGAGATCCCTGGCGACGGCGGAGTCGGTTCGGGATGGCCGGTCAGTACGACGCGCGCCCGCCGCTGGCGTCGTACACGGCACCGGTGGAGAAACTCAGCGCCTCCGACGACAACCACGCGACCAGTTCGGCGATCTCCTCGGGCCGTCCCATCCGCCCCATCGGGGTGAGGCTCTGCGATCGGGCGATGATCGCGGGATCGGTGTCGGCGTTCATCGGGGTCTCCACCGCAGCGGGGGCGACGGCGTTGGCGAGCACGCCGGACGTCGCGACCTCCTTGCCCAGTGACTTGGTCAGGGCGATCACGGCGGCCTTCGAAGCCGAATAGGCGCTCTGGTAGGGGTTTCCGTCCTTGGCTGCGATGCTTGCAAGGTTCACGACGCGGCCCCAGCCGGCGTCGATCATCCCGGGCACGAACGCGCGGCACATCAGGAACGTGCCGTCGACGTTGACGCGGAAGGTGCGGTGCCAGCCGGCGAGGTCGGTGTCGACGAGTAGCGCCGACGGGCCGACGATCCCGGCGCTGTTGACGAGGATGTCGACGCGGCCCACGCGCGACCGTAACCGGTCGACCGCCTCCGGATCGGTGACGTCGAGGTGCTCGTCGGCGCCGGGCGCGAGGTCGGCGGTGACGACGCGAACGCCTGCGTCGGCCAGGCGTTTTGCGCACGCCGCGCCGATGCCGCCGGCGCCGCCCGTGACGAGGGCGATGGCGCCCGATGGGTATGTGGACATGGATATCTCCTCGGGTATCTGGGGATCGGGTATGTGGGGAGTAGTCTCAATCTATGTGCGATATCGAAACAATAAGGTTCGCACTGTATTCAAGATGAATATACGGCTGCGGCGTGGCCGTCAACCCGCCGAAGGAGAGGGTCCCGTGGAGATCCGTTGGGTGCAGGCATTCGTTGCCGTCGCCGAAGAGTTGCATTTCGGGCGGGCCGCCGCGCGGTTGCAGATGGCGCAGTCCCCGCTGAGCCAGACCGTGCGCAAGCTCGAGAAGGACATCGGCGTACCGCTGTTCGAACGCAACACCCGCAGTGTGGCGCTCACGGCGGGTGGTCATGCGTTCCTGCCGCACGCGTACCACATTCTCGAGAGCGTCGAGACCGCACGCCAGGCCACCCGCGCGTCCGCGGGAGGCGTGTACGGGCGCATCAAGATCGGATTCACGGGTGTGCTCAACCACCTGTCGCTCCCGCCGCTGACCCGGGCGCTGCGGCAGCGATATCCCGACATCGAACTCACCCTGGTCGGCCGCATCATGACCCGCGATGCAGTCGCGCAACTGGAAAGTGGCGCACTGGATCTCGCGTTCGTCGGCATGCCCGTGCAATCGGCGGGTGTCAGTGCCCGGCTGATCCGGCGCGAGCCGTTCGGTGCGGTGCTGCCGGTCGACCACCCGCTGGCGGGCGAGACCGCGATCGAGCTGCGCGATCTCGCCGAGGACGGGTTCATCACCACGCCGATCTCGGCGGGATCGTCGCTGCAGGAGGTCACGATGCGGGCGTGCCTCGACGCCGGATTCCGTCCGCGGGTGGTCCAGGAGATCACCGATCCGTACATGATCCTGCTGCTCGTCTCGACCGGCGTCGGCGTCGCGCTCATGACCTCGGGCATGGCGCCGATCGCCCCACCGGGCACGGTGTTCGTGCCCCTGACGGGCGAGCCGGTCTACATGCTGCACGGTCTCGGGTGGTCGCCCAAGCGGGTGTCGCCCGCGCTCGAGGTCGCGCTCCGGCTTGCCGAGGAGATCCTCCCGACCCCCGATTAAGATGCAAATGGTCTTTTTCAATGACTTTTTCGGTGTTGGACGCCACATAGTCTTGCGTGACAGTCTCGGTTCGTCCCGGCGAGTGTGAGGGCCGTCTCAGCGGATCGGCCCTCCGTGTTCGTCGGATTCTGGGACGAAAGGAAACCCATGACGAACAGTCACACATCGGATCGCGACGGGCACCGCGCTGCCAACGCCCGCAGGGCCGCCATCTCCGGCTTCCTGGGCAGCACCCTCGAGTACTACGACTTCTTCATCTACGGCTCCGCCGCGGCCCTGGTCTTCGGGCACATCTTCTTCCCCGGCGGCGGCGCGACCGCAACCCTGCTGTCGATCAGCACCCTCGGCGTCGCCTACGTCGCCCGCCCCCTCGGCGCGGTGCTGTGGGGACACTGGGGCGACAAGTTCGGCCGCCGAAACGCCCTCCTGGCGTGCCTGCTCACGATGGGCATCTCGACCTTCGTCATCGGCTGTCTGCCCACCTACGACCAGATCGGCATGGCCGCACCCGTGATCCTGGTGCTGCTCCGGTTGCTCCAGGGCCTGTCCGCCGGCGGTGAATCACCGGGGTCGTCGTCGCTCACCCTCGAACACGCCCCCGCGCGTCGCCGGGCATTCTTCACCTCGTTCACGATGAGCGGCATCATGTTCGGCATCGTCATCTCGAGCCTCGTCTTCATCCCCGTGGCCTCGCTGCCCGACGACGCCCTCTACTCGTGGGGCTGGCGGGTACCGTTCTGGCTCAGCATCGTCGTCACCGTCGTGGCAATGTGGTTGCGCCGCAAGCTCGACGAACCCGAAGTCTTCGAGGAGATTCAGGAGAGCGGGGACACGGCGGCGTTGCCGGTCGTGGAAATGTTCCGCTCCCACTGGCGCGCGGTGATCCGTATCGCCCTCAGCGCCACGTTCGCGATGATCAACACCATCGTCAACGTCTTCGCCCTCGCCTACGCCGTGGGCGTCCAGGACATGGAACGCTCGACGATCCTGTGGGCGATCGCCGCTGCCAACTTCGTCGCCGTACTCACCCAGCCGCTCTTCGGCATCCTCGCCGACCGCATCGGCCGCAAGCCGGTATTCGTGTTCGGTGCCCTCGGTTCGGGCGCCATGGTCTTCGCCTTCTTCCACGCGATCGGAACCGGAAGCACGGCAATGGTGTTCGCCAGCGGAATCGTTCTCATCGGCTTCTTCTACGCGATGCCCAACGGCATCTACCCCGCGTACTTCCCCGAGCAGTTCCCGGCCAGGGTCCGCTACACGGGCATGGCGGTGAGCCTCATGCTCGGACTGCTCGTAGCGGGCTTCACCCCGGCCGTCGCCCAGATCCTGTCGGCCGGCGACGCCGCGAACTGGGTCCCGGTCGCGTCGATGTGCATGGGCTTCGCGGTGCTCGCCGCGGCCGCGGCACTGACCGGACCCGAGACGTATCGCACGCCCACCGAGGAACTCGGAGAACCGAAGCGCCCGGTACCGGCGGTCGCGGCAAACAGCCTCGTTCGCACCGACGCCTGACCGACCGATCCGCCTCGGTGCTCGATCCGGGCACCGAGGCACACCCCATGGAGGAGCACATCGTGTCCACCACTGCTGCGCACCGCATCGGACTCGTCGGTGCCGGTATCGCCTCATCGCTCTCACCCGCACTCCACGAACGCGAAGCCGCCGAACTCGGGCTCACCGGCTACCGTTACGACCTGCTCGACCTCGACACGCGGACCGTGCCGGTCGCGCACACCGCCGAGTTCGTCCGCGCCGCCGTGCGCAAGGGTTACACCGGGCTGAACATCACCCACCCGTGCAAGCAGCTCGTCATCCCGGCCCTCGACGAACTGTCCGACACCGCCCGGCTGCTCGGCGCCGTCAACACCGTCGTCGTCCGCGACGGCCGGCTGATCGGACACAACACCGACCACAGCGGGTTCCTTGCGGCCCTGCAGCGGGGACTTCCCGGTGCCGCGCTGGACTCGGTGCTCCTCGTGGGGGCGGGCGGGGCCGGCTCCGCCGTCGCATACGCGCTCGGCGCAGCGGGCGTGAACGAACTGAGCATCTCGGACGTCGACCCGGCCCGCGCCGCAGATGTCTGCATCCGGGTCGCCGCGGCGTTCCCGGCGGCGTCGGTCACGCCGGTCGCGGCCGCGGACGTCGCCACGGCGCTGCAGACGTGCCACGGGGTGGTGAACGCGACGCCGATCGGTATGACCGGACACCCCGGAACGCCCTTCGACACCGCCGCACTGCGGTCCGGCCAGTGGGTCGCCGACATCGTCTACCGGCCCCTGCGCACCGAACTCGTCTCCGCTGCAACAGCTCTCGGGTGCGAGGTGCTCGACGGCGGGCAGATGCTCGTGGCGCAGGCCGCCGACACGTTCGCGCTGCTCACCGGAGTCACCCCCGACGCAGGCCGTATGCGCCGCCACCTCGGCGCCCTGATCGAACAACGAGACCTCGCCGCCGCCTCGGCCGGTTCGGCCGCAACCCCGACGACCGAGGAGATGCGATGACCACCCCCGCCTTCGCCCGGCCCCTCGACCTCGGGCCGGTCCGGCTACGCAACCGCTTCGTGTCGGCACCGATGGAACGCAACTACTGCGCCCCCGACGGCACCATGACCGACGACTACATCGCCTACCTCGAACGCCGCGCCGCCGGGGGAGCGGCACTGGTGTTCACCGAAGCCAGCTACGTGCGCGCCGACGGCAAGGGACGCATCCGGCAGATGGGTGTCGACGAGGACGACCGCATCCCCGGCATCGCACGGATGGCCGACGCCCTGCACGCCCACGGTGCACTCGCCGGGGTCGAACTCAACCACGGCGGCCGCACCGCACAGGGCGCGGTCAGCGGATTCGTGCCCGTCGCGCCGACGCCGATCCCGTGCACGGTGGTGGGCGGCGAGATGCCCGAACAACTCGACGACGCCGACATCGAGCACATCATCGAATGCTTCGGTGAAGCCGCGGCGCGGTGCGAAAAGGCCGGTGTCGACGTGATTTCGCTGCACGGTGGACACGGCTATCTCATCCACCAGTTCCTCTCGCCCGCCTACAACAAGAGGAACGACAAGTGGGCCGAGCCCACCTTGTTCGTCAACCGCGTCATCGACGCCGTGCGGGCGATGGCTCCGGGGGTGGCCCTGGGGCTGCGCTTCTCCGCATTCGAAGGCGTCGACGGCGGCCTCGACGCGCGGTCCACCCGCGAGCGCATCGACGCGATCGACACCCACCGCCTCGACTTCCTCGACGTGTCGGCGGGCAATTACGAAGCGGGCCAGTGGATCATCCAGCCGGGCGAATGGCCTCGCGGCCTCCTGGCGCCCCACGCCGCGCCGTACACGCGCGATTTCGACATCCCGGTCGGCGTCGCCGGCCGCATCAGCACCCCCGAGGCCGCAGAACACATCATCGCCTCGGGTCAGGCCGATTTCGTGAGCATGGCCCGCACCCTGCACGCCGACCCCGAGTTCCCGAACCGTGCACTCGCCGGCAGCCGGTACCGACCGTGCATCGCCTGCAACTACTGCATCGACAGCCTGGCCGCCGGGCCCGTACCGTGCTCGGTCAACCCGTGGGTGGGTCGTGAACTCGAGCAGCCCACCGAAGCCGCCGGCATCCCGGTCCGGGTTGCGGTGATCGGAGGTGGACCCGCGGGCCTGTCGGCGGCCCGGGAACTCGCGACCGCCGGACACCGCGTGGATCTCTACGACGAACGTGACACGCTCGGAGGCGATTTCGCGCTGGCCTCGGCCCTGCACGAGTACCCGGAGTACCGCCGCATCGTCGACTGGTATCTCGCCGAGCTCGCCGATCTGGACGTAACGTGCCACACCGGTGTCCGCGTCGAGGCGGACACCCTGGCCGCCGAGGACTTCGACGCGATCGTCCTCGCGACCGGCGGCCGCGGTCCCGCGCTGGACGTGCCCGGTCTGGAGACCCGTCGCGTGCGGGATGTGCGCGACTATCTCGCCTCCGGAGATCCGGCACCGGCGTCGATCACCATCTTCGGTGCCGACCGCGAAGCCGCGGCGGTGGCCGACGACCTGCTGCAGAAGGGCACGCAGGTCGTCATGATCGGCCCGCAGGAAACCATCGCCCACGATGTCGGCCGGCGCGCCAAGATCGTGCTGCTGCCGAGGCTGGCCGCGGCCGCGAACTTCACCGCCCACCTGTCGTCGATCGTCACCCGCGTCGAGGCGGACCACGTGGTGATCTCCACGAACGGCACCGAATCCACGGTGTCCGCCCCGGGTGAGCTGCTCGTTTCCCAGGGCATCGAACCCCGCACCGACCTGCTCACCGCGCTGCGCCGGCTCGCCCCGCGCCTCGGCGTCCACAGTGTGGGCGACGCGAGCGGTGACGGCGGATCCATCCACGCCGCCATCGTCACCGCCGCCGACGTCACCGCCCGTATCACCGCATCCGCACGTACCCGAGTCGAGGCCCTCGCATGAAACCCGAAATCGGCACAGCCGCAAAGATCTACGGCACCGACGTGCGCGATGCACTGCCACCGGTCGGCCTGGGTACCTGGCCGCTGGTCGGGCCGGATGCGACCGCCGCCGTGCTCGCCGGCATCGAAGCCGGCTACCGACTGATCGACACCGCCACGATCTACGACAACGAGGACGCCGTCGGTACGGCCCTCACCACGTGCGGTGTGGCCCGTGACGAGCTGTTCGTCACCACGAAACTACGTGGCAGTGACCATGTTTCGGGCGACATCCGCGGCGCCGTCGAACGCAGCCTCGAGCGGTTGGGTCTCGACTACCTCGACCTGTTCCTCATCCACTGGCCGTTGCCGCGCCTCGACCGCTATGTTGCCGCCTTCGAAGGGATCCTCGAGTGCCGCGACGCGGGTCTCGTCCGGTACGCGGGCGTGTCCAACTTCCTCGAACACCACCTGCGCCGGGTCGTTTCCGAAACCGGTGAAGCGCCCGCGGTCAATCAGATTCAAATGGACCCGACACTCGCCCGGGTTCCGGTGCGCCGCGCCGACAACGAACTCGGCGTGTTCACCCAGTCGTGGAGCCCACTCGGGCGGGGTGAGACGCTGCGCTCGCCGGTCGTCACCGCGATCGCCGACCGCCTCGGCATCACGGCAGCCCAGGTGATCCTCGCGTGGCACCGCGCGCACGACGTGGTTCCCATCGCCCGCTCGGCGAACCCGCAGCGACAGGCGGAGAACCTCGCCGCAGCCCACGTGCGGCTCGAACCCGCCGACGTCGCGGCGCTCGACGACCTCGATCGCGGCGAGAGCGCCGCACGCGATGTCGAACGAGAGGAGCACTTCTGATGTCGCTGCGTACAGGCATCGTCGGATGCGGACGTATCGCCGGTAACCATGCCCGGGCCCTGCAGCAGAGTCCCGGCGTCGAGGTGGTGGGTTGCGCCGACGCCGACCCGGATCGGGCCACCGCGTTCGCGCGGCGGCACGGCATCGCCCACGCCGTCGGCTCGGTGGAGAAGTTGTTCGCGCTCGGCCTCGACGCCTGCACCGTATGCACCCCGCATCCCGTGCACGAGCAGATCGTCGTCGCCGCGGCCGAGGCCGGCATCCATGTGCTGTGCGAGAAGCCGATCGCGGTGGACGTGGCCGCCGCGGACCGCATGATCGCCGCCGCGGACCGCGCCGGCATCACGTTCGCGGTATTGTTCCAACGGCGCTTCTGGCCCGCGGCCCGGCGTATCAAGGCCGCGATCGACGACGGCCGGCTCGGCGTCCCGGTGCTCGGAGAGGTGTCGGTGCTGCTGCACCGTCCGTCGAGCTACTACTCGGCCGATGCCTGGCGGGGCCGTTGGGACACCGACGGCGGTGGCGTGCTCATGACGCAGGCCGTGCACCAGATCGACATGCTGCAGTGGTTCATGGGCGAACCCGTCTCGGTGACCGGTGGTATCGGCACCCGTTTCCACGGCGACCACATCGAAACCGAGGACACCGCCTCGGCGGTGGTCACGTTCGCGTCCGGGGGCACCGCGACGATCACCGCCACCACCGGCGTCAACCACAACCTCGGCAACCGGGTCACCGTCATCGGGGCGACCGGAGCCGTCGCGAGCGTGCTCGAATTCCCCGAGGGTCGCGAAGGCGTGAACGAATTGTGGACGCTGCCCGGCGAACTCGCGCTGAACACCCCCTACGACAGCGCCACCCACGCCAACCTCGACGTCGAGGACGTCAACGCAGGCCTCACCGACTTCCACACCCTGCAGGTGCAGGACTTCGCCGACGCCGTCCGCACCGGCCGCCCACCCGCCGTCACCGGCCGCGACGCCCGCACATCGCTCGCCGTGATCGAAGCCGTCTACGAATCCGCCCGCACCGGTCGGCCGGTCGCGCCGGCCCCTGCACTCGTGTCCACAACCGAGGAGAACCGATGACCCCCGCATCTTTCACCGACGGGAACACCTTCGACGTAGTGGTCGTCGGGTCCGGCGCCGGCGGGCTGTCCACCGCCGTCACGGCCGCGCACGGCGGCGCGTCGGTCCTGGTGGTGGAGAAGGCCGCCGTGTGCGGCGGCGCCACCGCATGGTCCGGCGGCTGGATGTGGACCCCGCGCAACCTGTTCGCGCATGCCGACGGCGTCCACGAGGACCGTGCCCTGCCGCGCACCTATCTCGAACACCGGCTGCGCGACAACTTCGACCCCGCCAAGGTCGACGCGCTGCTCGACGGCGCCCCGGCGATGGTCGAGTTCTTCGAGACGCGCACGGCCCTGCAGTTCGTGGCCGGCGCCGGCATCGCCGACATCCACGGCGACACCCCCGGTGCCGGCACCGGGCATCGTTCCGTCGCGCCGAAACCGGTGAGCCTGCGCACACTCGGCCCCGACGTCGCGGCGCTGCTGCGCCGGCAGCTGTACGAGACCTCGTTCCTCGGCATGGGGATCATGGCCGGCCCCGACCTGCAGGCCTTCCTGCACTCGACGCGTTCGGCGAAGGCATTCGCATACTGCGCGCGTCGTGTCACCACGCACATGTTCGACCTCGTCACCAAGCGTCGCGGTCAGCAACTGGTCAACGGCACCGCGCTCGTCGGTCGCCTGTTGCGCTCGGCGCTCGACGCCGGGGTCGAGTTCCGGGTGTCCACCGCGGCCACCGCGCTCACCACCGACGACGGCCGGGTGACCGGAGTCCGCCTCACCGGTCCCGGCGGGCAGTACACCGTCACGGCCCGTCGGGGTGTCGTCCTCGCGACCGGCGGATTCACCCACGACCTCGATCGGCGCAGGGAACTGTTCCCGCGCACACCCACCGGACGCGAGCACTGGACCCTCACCCCGCCGACCACCACCGGTGACGGGATCTCACTGGGTGAATCGGTCGGTGGGCGCCTGGACCGAACGCTCGCGTCGCCCGTCGCGTACTGCCCCGTCTCCCTGGTCCGATACCGCAACGGTAAGCAGGGTGTCTTCCCGCACATCATGGACCGCGCCAAGCCGGGCGCCATCGGTGTGCTGGCCGACGGCCGCCGGTTCGTCAACGAGGCGCTCGGGTACCACGACTACACGCTCGCCATGATCGAACAGGTCCCGGACGGTGACGAGGTGTGCTCATGGCTGATCGCCGACGCGCGATACATGAAGTACTACCCGCTGGGGATGGCCAAGCCGTTCCCGATCCCCACCTGGCCGTACCTGCGGTCCGGGTACCTCACCCGCGCCGCCACCCTCCGGGAACTCGCCGCGAAGATCGGTGTCGACCCGGACGGACTCGACAAGACCGTCGCCGTGTTCAACGAGAACGCCCGGGCCGGGACAGATCCCGAGTTCGGCCGCGGATCGACCCCGTTCAACGTCCGGTCGGGGGATGTCGGCAACCCGTGGCCCAATCCATCGCTCGCGCCGCTCGAGAAGGGCCCGTTCTACGCGGTGAAGGTGGTCCCCGGCAGCTTCGGCACGTTTGCCGGGCTCGTCACCGACGCGCAGTCCCGCGTGCTCGACTCCGGCGACGCGCCGATCGACGGTCTCTTCGCCGTGGGGGTGGACCAGGCGAGCGTGATGGGCGGTCACTATCCCTCCGGCGGAATCAACCTCGGCCCCGCCATGACCTTCGGCTACCTCACCGGACGCCGACTCGCCTCGACCACAGGAGTCTCCCGATGACCGCCCTGCTCGGACTCGCCGCCCTCACCGTCCTGGACATCCCGCCGCTGCAGCATGTCGATCTCGCCGAACGACACGGCTTCGACACCGTCGGTTTGCGGCTGCTGCCCGCCGCGCCCGGTACCACCGCGTACCCACTGCACGAGAATCCCACCGAACTCGATGCTCTCGTACGCCGACTCGCGGATTCGCCCATCGAGGTCTTCGACCTCGAGATCATCCGCATCGCAGAGGGTTTCGACACTTCTGCCTACCGGCCCCTGCTCGAGGCAGGCGCGCGGCTCGGGGCGCGGGCCGTACTGGTCGGCGGCGACGACCCCGACCGTGCACGGTTGGCCGACTCGTACGCGCGGCTGGCGCAGGTGTGCGCCGAATACGGCATCGTCGCAAGTCTCGAATTCATGCCTTGGACAGCGGTTCCCGACGCCGAAGCTGCAGTCGACATCGTCTCGCAGGCCGACGGACCCGCACGTAGTGTGCTCGTCGACGCCCTGCACACGGACCGGTCGAGCACGACCCTCGACGATCTCGCAGCGATTCCTCGGGAATGGTTGCACTATGTGCAGATATGCGACGGGTCCCTGCCGGCTCCGACAGACGACGTTGAACTGATCCGGCAGGCACGTGAAGAACGGCTCGTGCCCGGAACAGGCGGGATCGACTTGCGCGGAATCTGTTCTGCGCTACCTGAAGGACTCCCTGTGAGCATCGAGCTACCCAACGAGCCGTTGCGCCGGGCGCTGGGGGACGATGCGTGGCTCGACAAGATCATTTCTGCGACGAGGAGGACCATCGCGCCGATCCAGGCTGTGTAATGCCGAGTGCCGACTTCGAGAGAGAGGGACCTCGCGATTCCCTCACTATCGGTCCTCGTGATCGACACGGGTGCACATCGGGGCCGGCGTGCTGAGCGCCGGCGCGAAGGTGGCGTCATCCATGTGGTCGGCCATTCGGAAAGACCCCATTCTTGTCGGGTCCTCGTGGTCCGATGCAATGGACATTCACGTGGCCAGTGCCCGCACCCCGGGGCTCGTCGACCGGCGCACGAACGCACATTCGGAGAGGCGCTCCGCGCCGGGCGTTTCGACGACGAGATCGACGGACTCCGTCAGCCGGTAGGGCCGGCTGTCCACCACGGTGCCGAGCGCGCGGCGCAACCGCGACACCTCCGCGCGCACCGCGACGGCATGATCGGCGTCGCCGAACAATGCGTGACCGAGATCGGTGACCGTCATTCCCGCGGGGCCGTGGCGGTGCAGCAGTAGCAGGATCTCGGCGTGCCGCACCGTCACGGAACTGTGCCACGAGGAGTCCGCGCCGGTCACCTCCACCGAGGGAGTCGACGAAAGGCGAAGTGTCATCGAGATTCTCGACGTCCGCTCGGCAGGGCGGATCAGCCACCCGTGGGAGAGCTGCTCCGGCATGCACAGCCCGAGGCCGGGGACGGTGATCGGCCGGTCGCCCCGCGGGGCGGCGACTCGTCCGGTGGTCGCGACTCCCGAGGCGTGCGCGACCCATCCGTGGTCGTCGACGAGTAGTAACGGTCCACTGACCGACGCGAGCACCGGCGCCGCACGGGTGCGCAGATGGTCGAGGCGTTGCTCGTGCCGCCGCCACAGCTGGGATTCGGCCAGCCGCACCGCGGTGTCGACCAGCGCGCTGATCGCCGGATGCAGCGTCAGCGCCGGGCCGCTGACGTCGACGATGCCGAGCAGCTCACCGCTGATCGGGTCGTGGACGGGTGCCGCCGTGCAGTACCAGGGATGTTGGCTCTGCTCGAAGTGCTCACCCGAAAACAGTTGGACCGGAGCGGCTTCGGCAAGTGCCGTTCCGATCGCGTTGGTGCCCACGGCGGATTCGGTCCACACGGATCCCTCACGGAACCCGAGAGCGTCGGCGCGAGCCCGGATCCGCGCGGAACCGTTGCGCCACAGGATCACTCCGTCGGCGTCTGTCACCACCAGAAGCAGCTGCGACGCATCAGCCACCGGCGCGACGATCTGCGTGAGGTCGCCGATCACGGTGGACAGCGGCGACTGCCGGCGGCGGCGTTCGACCTCCTCGACCGGAAAGGGGATGCGGACGTTGCCGCCGGACGGGTCGAGTCCGGTCTCAAAGACCCGCGACCACGAGCGGGCGACGACCGCGCGGGGACGCATCGCGGGTTTGCCCCCGCCGATCACCGCGTCGTGCATCCGGACGAGGTCGCGTGCGTGACGCGGCAGATCGGTGCCGGGTGCGATCGCGCTGAAACTGCTCACGGTTCCTCTCCGGTCTCCGGGTATCCCCCGGAGCATAGGCGCCGCGTTGTGGTCTGCGCCACAAGCGCGCGTCCGCGCCGTGCAACGTGATGCAACGATTGCAGCAACCCCGTGCTCGGCTGTGTGCTGGATCACAACAACGACCGGAAGGGGATCCGCCATGACCGACATCCTCGAGCAGCCCACCGACCAGGGCCTCGACCCGCAGCGACGCGTCGACCAGTGGCTGCACGATTTCGAGGCCGCGCTCGCCTCCCGCGACGTCGACGCCGCAGCGGGCATGTTCGCCACCGACAGCTTCTGGCGCGACCTGGTCGCCTTCACCTGGAACCTCAAGACGGTCGAGGGCCGCGACGGTGTCGCGAACATGCTGCACGAGCGGCTCGACGACACCGACCCACGCGGCTTCCGCACCACCGAGCCACCCACCGAGGAGGACGGTGTCGTCAGCGCGTGGATCGCGTTCGAGACTGCGACCGGCCGCGGAGAAGGACACCTGCGCCTCGTCGAGGAGGGCGCGTGGACGCTGCTCACCACCCTGCAGGAGCTGACCGGACACGAGGAGGGCAAGGGCGTGCGGCGCCCGCGCGGCACCACCCACGGTGCCGACCGGAACCGGGTGACCTGGTCCGAGCAGCGCGAGGCTGAGGAACGCGAACTCGGGTACACCCGCCAGCCGTACGTCGTGATCGTCGGCGGTGGTCAGGGCGGGATCGCGCTCGGCGCCCGCATGCGGCAGCTCGGCGTGCCCACCCTGGTGCTGGACAAGCACGACCGGCCCGGCGACCAGTGGCGCGGCCGGTACAAGTCGCTGTGCCTGCACGATCCGGTCTGGTACGACCACCTGCCGTACCTGCCGTTCCCCGACAACTGGCCGGTGTTCGCGCCGAAGGACAAGATCGGCGACTGGCTCGAGATGTACACCCGGGTCATGGAGGTGCCGTACTGGTCGAAGACGACGTGCACGTCGGCGTCCTACGACGAGGCGGCGGGGGAGTGGACCGTCCACATCGAACGCGACGGGCAGCCGCTGGTGTTGCGCCCGAAGCAGCTCGTGATCGCCACCGGGATGTCCGGCAAGCCCAACATTCCGTCGTTCCCGGGCATGGACCGGTTCCAGGGCGAACAGCACCATTCGAGCCGACACCCGGGACCCGACGCCTACGCGGGCAAGAAGGCCGTGGTGATCGGCGCGAACAACTCCGCGCACGACATCTGCGGTGCGTTGTGGGAGGTCGGGGCGGACGTGACGATGGTGCAGCGGTCGTCCACGCACATCGTCAAGTCCGAATCGCTCATGGAGCTCGGCCTCGGCGACCTCTACTCGGAGCGGGCGCTCGCGGCCGGCGTAACCACCCACAAGGCCGACCTGACGTTCGCGTCGCTGCCGTACCGGATCATGCACGAGTTCCAGATCCCCGTCTACGACAAGATCCGGGAACGCGACGCCGACTTCTACGACCGGCTCGAAAAGGCCGGGTTCCGGCACGACTGGGGCGACGACGGCTCCGGCCTGTTCATGAAGTACCTGCGCCGGGCATCGGGCTACTACATCGACGTCGGTGCATCCGAACTCGTCGCGAACGGCAACATCAAACTCGCCCACGGCAACGTGCGGGAGCTGACCGAACACAGCGTGATCCTCGAGGACGGCACCGAACTCGAAGCCGACCTCGTCGTCTACGCCACCGGCTACGGGTCCATGAACGGCTGGGTCGCCGATCTGATCGGTCAGGACGTCGCGGACAAGGTCGGCAAGTGCTGGGGTCTCGGCTCGGACACCACCAAGGATCCGGGACCGTGGGAAGGCGAGCAGCGCAACATGTGGAAGCCGACCCAGCAGGAGGGGCTGTGGTTCCACGGCGGCAACCTGCACCAGTCCCGCCACTACTCGCTGTATCTCGCGCTGCAGCTCAAGGCCCGGTACGAGGGCATCCCGACACCGGTGTTCGGGTTGCAGGAGGTGCACCACCTCAGCTGACCCGTCGCCCCCGTGCGCGGTTTCGGTAGCGCCCGCTACCGAAACCGCGCAGTGATACTGGGGTGGTCCGGTTGTGCGGGGTCTGACCCGAAATCGCGCTGACGCCTCGGTTGTCCTTCTCGTGATGTGTCGGCCCCGCCCGGCCGGTCGTGCAGTACGCGATCGGCC
>Ga0180215_1003411_pt1 | contig 14930 bp, 11 predicted proteins | sample eDN3rd37CBELigBY_FD_128871 | JGI IMG/M metagenome (GOLD analysis project Ga0180215, IMG submission 128871) | Enriched backyard soil microbial communities from Emeryville, California, USA - eDNA 3rd pass 37_C BE-Lig BY (version 2) (version 2) | ecosystem: Environmental > Terrestrial > Soil >...
CCGCGAGGGCCGCTTCGAGGCCGAGATCCTGCCGGTGCGCGACGCGGACGGCGAGCTGATGACGACCGACGAAGGCCTCCGGGAGACCAGCCTCGAGAAGCTGGCCGCCCTCAAGCCGTCGTTCAAGGACGACGGGGTGGTGACCGCGGGCAACTCGTCGCAGATCACCGACGGTGCCGCCGCGGTGCTGGTGACGAGCGCCGAGAAGGCGGCCGAGCTGGGGCTGCGGCCGCGGGCCCGGTTCGTGGGCTTCGCCGTGTGCGGGTCCGACCCACGCCTGATGCTCACAGGGCCCATCCCGGCCACGCAGAAGGTGCTCGACCGGGCGGGCCTGCGCCTCGACCAGATCGACCTGATCGAGATCAACGAGGCCTTCGCCTCGGTCGTCCTGGCCTGGGAGCAGGAGCTGCGGCCCGACATGGACAAGGTCAACGTGAACGGCGGGGCCATCGCCCTCGGCCACCCGCTCGGCTGCTCGGGGGCGCGGCTCATGACCACGCTGCTCCACGAGCTGGAGCGGCGGGGCGGCCGCTACGGGCTGCAGGTGATGTGCGAAGGTGGCGGCATGGCCAACGCCGCCGTCATCGAGCGGCTGTGACGACGGAGCCCTGACCGGTGCTGAGCGCGGTGCTGTGGGCCGCCGGGTCCGTCCTGGTGGGCGGCCTCATCATCAAGTTCGGCATCGCCGCGCTCCGGGCCCTGGCGACGCCCATGCCGCCGCCACCCCCGCCGGGCGAGATGCGGCGGGTCAAGCTCACCTACCGCTGCTCGCTGTGCGGTACCGAGGTCCGCATGACCCTGGCCAACGACGAGCTGCCCGAGCCGCCGCGCCACTGCCAGGAGGACATGGACCTGCTGGCGCCCATCGAGTGACCGGCGCCACGGCCGCAACCCACAGCCTGTGGACAAAGCTGGGGTTCGTCACACCTCTGTAACTTGGGGGGGGACCGTGACATGCTTGCCGTGACATGCTTCGCTCCGGCCATCCGTGGCCTCCGCTCAGATGCCGCGGCGCCACTCGCGCACCGGTCTCGCCCACGTCGGGGGCGGCCATCCTGGCCGCGCACGCCGGCCCCTCTGGCAGCTCGTGCTGCTGGTCCGCGCCGCTAGTGGTACTGGGTGGCCGTGACGATGCCGGCCAGGATCAGGACCAGGCCGACCACGAGGTACCAGTTGTCCGTGGCCCCCGGCAGCACGCCGAGGTAGTTGAGCAGGATCACGATGCCGCCCAGGCCGAGCAGGGTGAACATCAGCACCGGCACCCACGGCGGGCTGACCTTGGCCGACTTGGGGATCGGCGGCGTGTACCGGCCGGAGGGCACCGGCGCCCGGCCCGCCGGCGTCGACGCCGCGGGACGAGCTGCCGCCGGGCCGCCCTTGGGGGTCACCCGGCCACCACCGCGCCGCTTCGGGGGAGGAGCCACGGCGGGCGAGGATAGAACGCCGCCCCGGGGATCGACAGTCGGTGGGCCCTCCGCCCCGGAGTTCGGTCGACAGGGCGGCCCGGCGCCCGCCACCATGGGCGGCGTGACCCGGGTGCTCGTCGTCGACAACTACGACTCGTTCGTCTACAACCTCGTGCAGTACCTGGGGGAGCTGGGCGCCGACCCGGTGGTGGTGCGCAACGACGAGCGCACCGTGGCCGACCTGGCCCGCCTCGAGCCCGACGCCGTGCTCATCTCGCCCGGTCCGGGGCGGCCCGAGGACGCCGGCGTCACGCCCGAGGTGATCCGCCACTTCGCCGGCCGGGTGCCGGTGCTCGGCGTGTGCCTCGGCCACCAGGCCATCGGCCAGGTCTTCGGCGGCGAGGTGGTCCGGGCGCCGGTGCTGATGCACGGCAAGACCTCCCCGATCCACCACCGCGGCCAGGGCGTCTTCGCCGGCCTCCCCCAGCCCTTCGAGGCCACCCGCTACCACTCGCTGGTGGTGGAGCGGGCCACGTTGCCGGACGTGCTGGAGATCACCGCCGAGACGCCCGACGGCACGATCATGGGCCTGCGCCACCGCACGCTGGCCGTCGAGGGCGTGCAGTTCCACCCGGAGTCGATCCTCACCGTCGCCGGGCACGACCTGCTGCGCAACTTCCTGGCCCAGGCGGTCCGCCCGGCGGCCTAGCCGGCTCGTCCGCCTCTAGTCGTTCTCGGCGCCCTCGCCGCCGCCACCTCCGCCGCCACCGCCGCCGTTGCCCGGGCGGGTGGTGGTGGGCGCCGAGGTCGTGCTCGGCGCGTTGGTGGTGGTCGGGGCCACGGTCGTCGTGGTGGGCGGGGCCGTCTCGCGGCCCACGGTGAGCACGACCTCGGTGCCCCGGGCGACGTTGGTGCCCGGCGTCGGGTTCTGGCTGATGACCCGTCCCGCCTGGCCGGAGCCGGGCGACACGTCGATGGGGACGACCCGCACGGTGAGGCCCGCGGTCTGGAGCTCCTGGCGGGCGGTGGCCTCCTGGCGGTCGACGACGTTCGGGACGGCCACCGGCCGCGGCCCCGACGAGACGATCATGCGCACGGTGCTGTCGATCGGCACCTCGGTCCCCGCGGCCGGTTCGGTGCGGATCACCTCGCCCGAGGGCACCTCGTCGGAGGCCTCCTGCACCCGCTCGACCCGGAAGTTGCGACCCAGCACCGAGGCCGCCTCGACGGCGTCGGCGCCGGTCACGTCGGGCACGGCCATGGCGGCGCGGCCGCCCGACACGAAGAGCCGCACGGTGCTGCCCTTGCCCACCTGGCCCGGGCCCGGCTCGCTGCGGATGACCGTGCCTGCAGGGATGGTGTCGTGCGGCTCGGTGACCACCTCCGGCACGAGGTCGAGCTCGGTGAGGATGGAGCGCGCCTCGGCCTCGGTGCGGTTGGCCAGGTTGGGCAGCGCCACCTGCTCGCGCCCGGAGCTCACGGTCAGCCGCACCCGCTCGTTGAGGGCGAGCATGGTGAGGGCCTCCGGGTCCTGCGAGATCACCACGTCGACGGGCACGGTGTCGCTCGGCTGCGGCGTCACGTCGACGCGGAAGCCGGCGTCCTCCAGCAGCTCGCGGGCCTCGCCCACCGGGCGGTTGACGACGTCGGGCACCTCGGCCTGCTCCGGCTCGTCCTCGCCGCCGCCGATCAGGACGAGCGCGCCGGCGACGATGGCGCCCACCACGAGGAGGATGCCGAGCACGACGCCCACGTAGGCGCCGACGTTGCGGCGGGGTTCCGGCTCGCTGCCCGGCCACTCCTGGGCAGGCACCTGGCGGGTGGGCGGGTACCCCGGAGGGCCGACCGCCGGCTGCATCGCGGTGGCCTGCTGGTAGCTCTGCTGAGCGCGCGTCTGGGGCACGGCCACCGTGGCGTCGGCCCGGCCGGGCGGGGGCGGCGGGCCGGCCACCGGCGGGACGATCCGGGTGGCCTCCGAGGGCGGCGCCAGGCGGGGCTCGGCCAGGACCGCCCGGCCCTCGCGGAAGCGGCGCAGGTCGGCCCGCAGGTCGTCGGCGGTGGAGTAGCGGTTGGCCGGGTTCTTGGCCAGCAGCTTGAGGATGATGGCCTCGAGCGGCGCCGGCACGTCGGGCTCCTGCGAGCTCGGCGGCGCGGGCCGGTCGTGCACCTGCTTGTAGGCGATGGCCACCGCGTTGTCGCCGCTGAACGGCGGGCGCCCGGTGACCGCTTCGTACAGCACGATGCCGAGCGAGTACAGGTCGCTGCGGGGGTCGAGCGGCGCGCCCTGGGCCTGCTCGGGCGAGAAGTAGGCGGCCGTCCCCATCACCGCGCCCGCCTGCGTCAGCCCCTGCTCGGCACCCGACCCCATGGCCCGGGCGATGCCGAAGTCGGCCACCTTCACGTGCCCGGCGGGCGAGATCAGGATGTTGGCCGGCTTGATGTCGCGGTGGACCACCCCGTTGCGGTGGGCGAAGGCCAGGGCGGCGGCCACGTCGGTGCCGATGTCGGCGGCACGTTGCGGCAGGATCCGGCCCTCGGCCCGCAGGATCTCGGCCAGGCTGCGGCCCTCCACGTACTCCATGACGATGAAGTAGGTGGAGCCCTGCTGGCCCCAGTCGTAGACGCCGACGATGTTCGGGTGGTTCAGGTTGGCGGCCGACTGGGCCTCGCGCCGGAAGCGCTCCACGAAGCTCGGGTCGGCGGCGAACTCGGGGAACAGGACCTTCACCGCCACCGGCCGGTCGAGCAGCTGGTCGCGGGCCAGGAACACGTCGGCCATGCCCCCACGACCGATGCGTCGGTGGATCTCGTAACGGCCGTTGAAGACCGGCCGGTCCGGTGAGGGCATGGTCGGTCAGCCTACTGAGGGGGTGGTGCCCGTCCCGGGCGGCCCGCTGTCGGCGGCTGCGGTGGTGGGCCCGCTCGGGGACGTGGTGGCGGTGGTGGACGGGGCGTCGGTGGTCGGTGCGCCAGTGGTCGACGGGTCGGTGGGCGGTGCCTCGGGCGGCGCGTCCGGCGCCGGGGTGGAGGCGGTGGGCACCGTGGTGGGCGGCACGATCGTCACGTCCGGCTCCTCGTCCTGCGGCGGGGCGCTGGTCGACGTGGCGCTCGGCGGCGTCTCCTCCTCGGGCGTGGTCGTGTCGGGCGTCGAGGTGTCCGGCGGTGCGCCCGTGTCGGGGGGCGGCACGGTGATCGACGACGGCGGGGTGGTGGGCGGCGCGTCGGGATCGCCCTCGAGGGGGTCGGGGGCGGCCAGGACGGTCTCCATCACCGCCCGGGCGATGGGCGCCGCCAGCGTGCCGCCGGTGACCTCGCTCACGCCCGGCTGGCCCTTCAGCAGCACGGCCACCGCGACGCGGGGGTTCTCGGCGGGGGCGAAGCCCACCACCCAGGCGTGTGACGACGGCGGGTCGGTGCCGAGCTGGGCGGTGCCGGTCTTGCCGGCCACCGTCACGCCGGGGATCTGCATGCGGCTGGCGGTGCCGTCCTGCACCACGCCGACCATGGCGTCGCGCACGGTCGCCGCCGTGGCGGGCGAGACGGCCTGGTGCCACACCTGCGGCTCGGTCTCCTCGATGAGCTCGCCCCGCTCGTCGCGCACCTCCTCCACGGTGTAGGGCGCCATCACGGTGCCGCCGTTGGCGATCCCCGCCACCGCCAGCGCCATCTGCAGGGGTGTGGCCTGCACCTCGTTCTGGCCGATGGCGGCCTGGGCCAGCAGCGGATCGTTCTGCTCGAAGAACGACGTGTCCGGGAAGCGCGACGGCGCCGGCCTCGGCAGGTCGATGGGCGGCGTGTCGTTGAAGCCGAAGGCCTGCGCGCCCGCCACCATGCCGGCCGCCCCCACCTGCACGCCCATCTCGGCGAAGGCGGTGTTGCACGAGACCCGCAGGATGGCGAAGAGGTTGCCGCCGCAGGCCGAGCCGCCGAAGTTGCGCAGCGGTCGGGTGGTGAGCGGCGGCACGTACTCGCGTCGCACCGGGTACACCGGTTCGGTCGCGGTGACCGTGCCCTCCTCGAGCGCCGCGGCCGCGGTCACCACCTTGAAGGTGGACCCCGGGAAGTACCGCTCGCGGTAGGCGTTGCCGAGCAGCGGCTTGCCCGGCTCGGCCAGCAGCCGCTCGCGGGCCAGGCGCGTCTGCTCCGGGTCGTGCGAGGCCAGCTCGTTGGGGTCGTAGGCGGGCGCGCTCCACAGGGCCAGCACGGCGCCGGTGCGCGGGTCGAGGGCCACCACGGAGCCCTCCCGGCCGGCGAGCTCGTCCTTGGCCACCTGCTGCACGTCGGCCCGCATCGACAAGCTCAGGTCGCCGACGCGCAGCTTGTCCACGAACAGGTCGAGGAAGCCGCGCACCCGCTGGCGCTGCGTCTGGCCGGCCAGCTGGTCGTTGTAGGTCTTCTCCAGGCCGTCGCTGCCGTAGGTGAACGAGAAGTACCCGGTGACCTGGGAGAACAGGTCGCCGGTGGGATAGGTGCGCTGGTAGCGGAACCGGTCGTCGCTGGGGACCGACTCGGCCACCACCACGCCGTCGGCGGTGATGATCCGACCCCGCGGGTTGGTGAAGTCGCGGACGATCTTGCGGTTGTTGAGCGGCGAGTCGTTGTACTCGGAGGCGCGGCCGAGCTGCAGCACGTTGAGCTGCACGAACAGCGCGGCGTAGCAGACCAGCAGGGCGGCCCCGAGCCGGCGGATCTGGCGGTTCACCGCCGACCCACCCGGGCCGTGGCCCTGGTCCGCTCGGGCACCTCACCGGCGCGGCGGGCGCTGTCGTCGGAGATGCGCACGAGCAGGGCCAGCAGGACGTAGTTGGCCAGCAACGACGATCCGCCGTACGACACGAACGGCAGCGTGACGCCGGTGAGCGGCACCACCCGCAGGACGCCGCCGATGATGATGAACGCCTGCACCGCCATGATGGTGGTGAGGCCGACGGCCAGGAGCTTCTCGAACGGCTCCGGGTGGTCGGAGCGGACGGCGGTGCGCAGGCCCACGCCCACCAGGAGGACGAAGGCGGCCAGCACGGCGGTGCCGCCCAGGAGGCCGAGCTCCTCGCCGATGGCGGCGAAGATGAAGTCGGTCTCCGCGGCGGGGATGCGCCCCGGGTCGCCGAGCCCGATGCCCGTGCCGACGAGGCCGCCCCAGGCCAGCGCGAACGACGCCTGCACCAGCTGGTAGCCGGCGCCCTGCGCGTCGGACCACGGGTCGAGCCAGATGTCGACGCGGTCCTGCACGTGGCCGAACTGCGTCCACGCCAGCACCGCGCCGGCCGAGAAGAGCAGGCCGCCCATGGCCACGTAGCTGATCCGCTCCGTGGAGATCCAGAGCATGACCACGAACAGGGCGAAGAACAGCAGCGACGAGCCCAGGTCCTTCTGGGCCACCATCACCACCAGCGACACCGCCCAGGCGAGCAGCACCGGCAGCAGGTGGCGGGGCTCCGGCAGGCGGATGGGGCCCACCCGGAACAGCAGCCGGGACAGCAGCTCGCGCCGCTCCACCAGGTAGGCGGCGAAGAACAGGGCCAGCGCCAGCTTGGCGAACTCGCCGGGCTGGAAGTTGACCGGCCCCAGGCTCACCCAGATGCGGGCGCCGTTGATGGTGCGACCGAGCCCCGGCACCAGCGGGAGCAGCAGCAGCACGATGCCGCCGAGGGCGAACGTCCACTGGTAGCGCTGCAGGTCGCGGACGCGCCGCACCACGAGCAGCGTGAGGATGTAGGCGCCGACGCCGACCGCCGTCCAGGTGGCCTGCAGGCCGGCCAGGTCCTCGTCGAGGCGGGCGATGAACACGTAGCCGAGGCCGTTGAGCAGACCGGCGAGGGGCAGCAGCGTCCCGTCGGCGCCGGGGGCCAGCGCCCGGGTGGCCACGTGGGCGGCCAGCAGCAGGCCGAGCACCACGACCAGGAACGGGACGATGTCGGCGGGCAGCGTGGACAGCCGCCCCAGGGAGCCGAGGGCGTAGGCCCCGGCGGTGATGAGCGCCCCGAGCAGGATCAGGCTGAGCTCGGTGTTGCGCCGCAGGGCCGCCATCACGGCCCGAGCACCTCCGTCGTCGGAGGCGGGGGCGAGGTCGGCGCGGTGGGCGCCGCCGGCGGCGTGGTGGGGACGGGTGTCGTCGTGGTGGTGGTGGTCGTCGTCGGGATCGTCTCCGTCGGGGTGAGCCCGAGCTCGGCGGACTCGCGAGCGAGGTTGCGGACGTAGGTCACCGCGTCCGACCGGCTGGAGAAGGTCCGGCCCTCGAGCACCGGTTGGACCTCGGCGGGCGGGACGGCCTCCAGGCGGAGCGGGTAGCGCTGTTCGAGGGTGGGATCGAACCACAGGAAGCCGCCCGGGTGGCCGCGGAAGATGGCCACGTGGTCGTCGTCGATGGCCACGAACCAGGCGTCGCGCCCGTAGCGGACCAGGCCGAGCGTGGCCACCGCCAGGACGGCCACCACCGCGCCCACGAACAGGCCCACCCGCCAGGTGAAGCGCCGCCGGCGGGGCGCGGCGGGCGTGGCCGGCGGTGGGGCCGGCGGGCTCGAGGGGACCGGCACCACCGGGACGGCCTGGGTGGACGACGGCCCGGTGTCCTCATCCGCGTGCGAGTCGTTGGGGTCGTCCGGGTCGAGCCACCCGCCGAGGGCGGGCTCCGGCGCGCCGGGCCCTTCGCCGTCGGCGACCACGTCGACCACGACCACGCTGATGTTGTCGCGGCCCCCGGCGGCGTTGGCCCGCTCCACCAGGGTGGTGGCGACGGCCTCGGGTTCGACGTCGTCGTCGAGGAGCTCACGCAGCTCGTCGTCGCTCAGCTCGTTGAAGAGCCCGTCGCTGCAGAGCAGGTAGCGGTCGCCCACCTCGGGCACCAGCTCCCAGTGATCGACCTCCACCGACGGCTCCACGCCCAGGGCCCGGGTGAGCATGTTGCGGTTGGGGTGGTGGAGCGCTTCTTCCTCGGTGATCTGGCCGGCGGCCACCAGATCGGCCACGTAGCTGTGGTCGCGCGTGAGCTGGCGGAGCGTGCCCCGGCGGAAGAGGTAGGCGCGGCTGTCGCCCACGTTGGCCAGGGCCAGGCGGTCGTGGCCGTCCTCGGTCCGGAACAGGGCCAGGGCGCACAGCGTCGTGCCCATGCCCCGCAGCTCGAGGTCGCGGATGGAGCGCTCGAAGACCGCGCCGTTCGACCGTCGGACGCCGTCGACCAGGTCGGCCACCGAGGGGCGACGGGCCACGCCGCGCAGGGCCTCCAGCGCGGTCGCCGCGGCCACCTCGCCGGCGGCGTGGCCGCCCATGCCGTCGGCCACCGCGAACAGGGGGTGGTCGGCCAGCACGGCGTCCTGGTTGGCGGCGCGCACCCGCCCCACGTCGGTGCGGGCACCCCAGCGCAGCCCGACCACGTCAGCGGACCTCGAGCACGGTCTTGCCCACCTGGAGGGCGTCGCCGCGGCGCATCACCGAGGGGCCCTCGACCTTCTGGTTGTTGAGGTAGGTGCCGTTGGTCGAGCCCAGGTCCTCCACGAAGAGCTGGCCGTCGCGGGTGAACAGCCGGGCGTGGAGCTGCGACACGAAGGTGTCGTCGGCCAGGTTGACCTGGCAGCCGGGCGCCCGGCCCACGGTGGTCTCCCCGTCGACGGGGAACACCACGCCCCGGCGCTCGGGGGGCTCGACGACGTGCAGGGTGGCGCCCTCCCCGGCGGGGCGCCCGCGACGCCGGCCGCCTTTGCCGCGGGGCGGGGGCGCGGGCGCCTCCGCGAGCGCCGGGCGGGGGCTCTTCACCTCCACCCACACGGCCCGCAGCACGCGCAGGAAGAACAGGTAGAGCAGCACGAGGAGGCAGAGCCGCAGCAGGCCCAGCAGGTCGGAGGGCACGGGTGCCTCCTAGGAGGCCTCGAACCGCAGCACCGTGTTCCCGATGGCGATGGCGTCGCCGTCGAGCAGGCGCTTCTCGCCCACCGGGACGCCGTTGACGCGCGTGCCGTTCGTGCTGCCGAGGTCGACGACCACGAACCCTTCACCACTCGGGCGGATCTCGGCGTGGCGGCGGCTGACGTTGGGGTCGGGGAGGGAGACGTCGCACTCGGGCAGGCGGCCGACGGTGACGACCCGCTCCGCCAGCGGCAGGCGCTGGCCGGTGGGGAGCACCAGGTTGGCCGTCGCGCCGCCCTCTCCCTCCTGCATCCTGGACGTCAGCTCGAAGCGGCCGGTGCGCAGGCGCTCGTCGACGCTCAGGTCGATGGTCACGGGGCCCATGAAGTGGTAGCCCTCGTCCCGGGCGTACTCGCGGGCGGCGTCGGCCAGCTCGCGGACCAGGGCCTCCTCGATGTCGGCGAACTGCGCGGCGTCGGAGGGGTTGAGGGCGAAGGCGAAGTGGTTGGGCACGATCACCCGGCCCCTCACGTCGACCGAACGCTGGTCCTCCATCTCCCGCACCAGCCGCCGACCGAGCTCGATCGGGCGCAAGCTGCTGCGGAAGGCGCGGGCGAACACACCTTCGACCATACGCTCCAGCCGGCGCTCGAAGCTCTTCAGCACCATGGCCTCCCCACCCTACTGGTCACTGGGTTGGGGCCCGGGGAGCCAAGCGCTACGATGCGCGCCTCGCCCGGGCAAGTGGCGGAATGGCAGACGCGCTGGCTTCAGGTGCCAGTGTCCGTAAGGACGTGGGGGTTCAAGTCCCCCCTTGCCCACTTCGAAGCCCCAGCTCAGCTGGGTGTGCTCGGCGGCTGGGGGCGGCTTTTCTACCGGATTTCTACCGGGCGGATCGAGGAACAGCCCCGCGACGAGCTGCGCGGCCTCGTCGTGCAGGGTCGGCGACACGTGGCTGTAGACGCTCAGCGTGACGGCGATCGTCGAGTGGCCGAGGCGCTCCTGCACCACCTTCGGATGGATGCCGCGCTCCAGCGCGAGCGTCGCCCACGTGTGGCGCAGACCGTGGAGCGACAGGCGTGGCAGGCCGTGCTGGTGCACCCGGCGCAGGAACGCCTCGCTCACCGCGTCGGGGCGGTAGGGCTCACCGCCGGGCAGGTGGAACACGAGGCCGTGCTTGTCGTAGGGAGCGCCGAGGAGCAGCGCCTCGTGGCGCATCTGCTGGCGGTGAGCCCTGAGGACGGCGACCGTGCTCTGATCGAGCGCGACGGGGCGGCGGCCGCGGGCCGTCTTCGGTTCGCTGATCGCCACGACGGTGCCGGTCTGGATGAGGGTCTGCACGATGCGGACGCGACCGGCGTTGAGGTCGACGTCGCTCCACCGCAGGCCGAGGGCTTCGCCGCGGCGCATCCCGGTGGTGGCCAGCAGGACCCAGAGCGCGTAGTACCGGTCGCCGGCCCGGCTCGACGCGTGCAGGAACCCGCGCAGCGTGGCCGCGTCCCAGGCGTGGACGTCGTCGGAGCGTTGCCCCGCCCTCGGCGGATCGGCCGCGTCGGCGGGATTGCGGGCCAGGCGGCCCCAGCGGACCGCGTCCTTGAAGGCGCGGTGCAGGATCGTGTGGACGTAGGCGACCGTGCGGCGATCGAGGCCGGGCCGCTGGCGTCGCGGGGAGGCCGACACGCCGCCGGCGCGGCGGCGCAGGATCGAGGCCAGCGTGTCCTTGGTGAGCGTGGCCGCTTCGGCGTGCTCCTCCTGGAGGCGCTGCACGGTCCGGCTGAGGCTGGTCCCTTCGGCCCGGAGCTCCTCCGCCCGGGCGAGGAGGGTCTCGGAGTAGCCGCTACCGAGCCGCGAGGGCGGGCGGCGACCTTCGGCCAGGAGCAGCGCGTAGAGCCGGTTGAGGACGAGGGCGTCGACCTTGGCCAGGCGCACACCGCCGATGTGGGCCATGACGTGCAGCCGCACGTTGCGGCGGTAGGAGTCGAACGTGGACGGACGGACCGTGGGTTCGATCGCCTGGAGCCACTCGTCAAGGAACTGCTCGAGGGTCTGATGGGTGGGCTCGGCGTACTCACCGCGCTGGAGCTTCGACAGCAGGTCGATCCGGGCCCGCTCGGCTTCTCTACGGGTGGCGTACCCCGAGTGCCACTTCTGGCGTCGGCGACCGGTGCCCGGCTCCGCGTCGAGCTCGATCTTCACGTACCAGCGGCCGGCCTTCTTGACCACCGAACCTTGCACCCAGCCTCCTCAGCGTCGTGACCAACGACGGCCGACCGGGGAAGTCCGCACGAGCGTAGTGGTCGCTCGCGGCCGTCTCTTCCCTTACCCACCCCGCGCTCGACGTTCGTTCGGAGCGTCGACTCACAACTCGGGCTCGAGGACCGCGTGCAAGGCCGGCGCACGCCGCTCAGCCAGGCTGCGCTCCGGCGCCGCCGAGCTTCGCCCCTGCGACCCGCCGGAGCGCCCGCAGCAGCGATGGCCGGGCCTCGCGTCGCCGGTTCCGTGTGGGCGCGGTTGGCTCGGTGCCCGAGGCGAGTGCGGACTCGGCACGGCGGAGCGCGGCGGTCAGCTCGGCGATCAACGTCGGCTGGTAGTACCGGCCACCGTTGGCCGCAGCCCGCAGCTCGCGTTCGTCCTCCTCGGCCGTCCAGCGGGACAGCTGGGCGGCATCTTCGAGCACCGACTTGCGGGGGCGGCCCAGGACGTAGGCGAAGAGGTTCATCGAAGGGTCGGCCTCCACGAGCGCCGTGTCGGCGGCCAGGATCTGCTCGACGAGCTCGGCTGCTTCGTCCTCGGCTGCGTCGAGGAGGGCGGCGTTGTGGGTCAGCAGCAGGTAGCCGATCGGGCCTCCGAGGTCGCGATGGTGGAACACCTCGAAGTAGCGGTTGATCACGCCCAGCAGCAGTTCTGAGTGGACCGCCTCGCTGGGGTCGCCGGCGATCATGTCAGCGACGTCGTCGTAGACCATCTGAGACCGGAATCGCTCCGGCAGTTGCCGGTTGACATACCAGGCCGCCTCCCACAGCGCGGCCGGGTACTGGTTGCGATGAGGGCCCACGTAGTCCCACGACGCCAAGATGCCGTTGGGCGGCAAGAGCTCCGCGACCCGACGGAAGACCCTGTCGAGGTAGGCGATGTGATGCCCGGCGGCATGGTTGACCACGAGGTCGTAGGGCCCGTCGGGAAAGGCGCCCGTGTTGGTGTCCAGCTGGACGTAGGTGGCCGGTAGCCCGGCGGCTTCGGCCTCGCTGCGGGCCTGCTCGACCAGAGCAGGCTGATGTTCGACGCCGACTGCCGAGTGCACGACACCGAGCCGGATCAGCTCCCGTTCCACCCAACCGTTTCCGCTGTTCAGCACCAGCGCCCGTTCGAACGGTTCACCGCGGATGGCCAGGAGGTGGTGCATCCAGCCGGGATGGGGCGCACCCGTAGCGCGCTCGTTCAGGTACTCGACCACGCGAGGCAGATCGTTCCAGTACCGATCCCGGTAGTAGATGTCCGCACCACCGGCCACGACGACTTCCGTCACGGCCGGCATCGTAGAGATCGCGCACGCGCGGGCGACCGAGGCGGTGCTGTGCGCAGCGCCCAAGGAAGCATCGGGGCTCTTCCCCGCCGTCGTCCCTTCGGATCCGACCTCCCCGCGCCAGAGCACCAGCTGGCGAGCGTCCACGACAACTGCTGACCAACACGGGTGCAAGCGGTCCCGCTTGCCGCGCGGCTGGGGTGGGAGAGGAGGTATGGCGTGGATGCGGATGATGGGGGCTGACTCGGTGGCGTACCACCGGGCGACGGTGCTGGCGCGCGGCGACGACCACCCGGGCGCGGCGTTGGCCTACTACGGGTCGCGGGGCGAGACGCCGCTGGTGTGGGGCGGGTCGGGGGCGGACCGGCTGGGCCTGGCCGGGCCCGTGGACGAGGAGTCGTTCGAGCGGATTTTCGGACCGGGCGGCGCGTGCGATCCGGGGTCGGGCCGGCGGCTGGTGCGGACCCGCCGGCCCGGCATGGAACTGGTCATCGCCGCGCACAAGAGCGTCGCTGTCCTGGGCGTGATCGGCCGCGCCGACCACATGCACGCCATCTTGGACGCGGAGCGCGACGCCACCCTCGACTACCTCGACGCCCTGACCCGGGCGCGCGGCGGCCGCCGCGGTGTGGCCGCGGTCGCGACGCCGACGTCGGGCATGACCTGGGCGCTGACCCGTCATGCCACCAGCCGCTCCGGGGATCCCGCGCCGCACGACCACGTCCTGGTGGCCAACGTGGTCGAGATGCTCGACCTCAAGGGCGGGTGGAAGGCGCCCGACACGGCGCTGTGGCGGGACCATCTGCGCGCTGCCACCGCGGTCGGCCGGATGGCCGCGGCGCGCCGGGCGGTGGAGCTCGGCTACGCCATCGAACGCGACGACGGCCCATCGGGCCGTCTCGGCCACTGGCGGATCCTCGGGATCCCCGTCGAGGTGGAGCGGATGTTCTCCAAGCGGTCCGACGAGATCACCGCCGCGGTGGCCGAGCGGGGCGTCGGCTCGGCGCGGGCCCGGGCGGTGGCGGCCAGGGCCACCCGTAGCGGGAAGCGGTTCACCCCGGTCCCGGACCTGATGCGGGGATGGCACCACGAGCTCGACGGGTTGGGGATCACTCCCCGGGACGTGGCCCGGGAGGTGGGCGCGGCGGGGCGACGGCGCAACATGCCCGGCCCGTTGACCTCCCAGCGGCTCATCGACGACCTGGCCGCCGACCTGGTCGGGATCGACGGGCCGCTGGCCGAGCGCAAGGTGTTCACCCGCGCCGACGTGATCGTGGCCGCCGCGCCGCGCCTGTTCGGCCGGACCGCCGACCAGCTCGACCGGGCCGTCACCGCCGTGCTGGGCCACGCCGAGACCGTCCCGCTGGTCGAGCTGGCCAACGCCCGGGAACGCACTTACACCACCGCCACGACCCTCGCTGTCGAGCACGCCATCGCCACCCTCGCCGTCGAGGGCGCCGGACGGGCCGACGCGGCGGTCGTGCCCGAGGCGGTGGTGGAGCACGTCATGGCAGCTGGCGCGGCTCGGCGCGGCGTCGAGCTCAACGACGGCCAGGCGGCCGCGGTGCGGGGGATCACCACCTCAGGCCGCGGGGTCGACGTGGTCATCGGCGTGGCCGGCGCCGGCAAGACCACCGCCCTCGGCGTCGCCCGCGAGGCCTTCGATGCCGCCGGCTACACCGTGCTCGGCACGTCCACCTCCGGCCAGGCGGTCCGCACCTTGGGCCGGGAGGCCGGCCTCGGCGAGAGCCGAACCGTGGCCTCCCTCCTCTGGCGGCTCGAGCACGGTCGACAGCAGCTCACTGCGCGCCACGTGCTGATCCTCGACGAGGCCGGCATGACGAGCGATCGGGACCTGCTCAGGGTCCTCGCCGCGGCCAGGGAGTCCGGGACCAAGGTCATCGTTGTGGGCGACGACCGCCAGCTCGGCGCCGTCGGCCCCGGCGGAGGCCTCACCGGACTCCTCACTCGGGTCCCGGGCGCCGTCCACGTCCTGGGCGACAACCTCCGCCAACACGATCCCGGCGAACGTCGCGCCCTGGAGGAGCTGCGCGCCGGCGACGTCACCCAGGCGGTCGACTGGTACGTCGCCAACGGCCGCATCGCCATCGCGCCAACGCTCGGCGGAGCTCTCCACAACGTGGTCGCCGCCTGGCACGCCG
>Ga0180215_1003412_pt1 | contig 14928 bp, 16 predicted proteins | sample eDN3rd37CBELigBY_FD_128871 | JGI IMG/M metagenome (GOLD analysis project Ga0180215, IMG submission 128871) | Enriched backyard soil microbial communities from Emeryville, California, USA - eDNA 3rd pass 37_C BE-Lig BY (version 2) (version 2) | ecosystem: Environmental > Terrestrial > Soil >...
CACCATTGTTTCTTATTTTTTGCTCATTATCTGTCCTAAAACTTTTGTTAATATCTTAGGTTTCATTAATATAGTTATCGGTTGAATAAGATTCATGACCTTTACAAATGAATCGTAAATATCTTGATTCTGTGATGATAATAGGAAAATCTTTTTGGCGTACCATTGCTGGATTGAAAGACCAATCGGTTTCTTACCGGATATACCTGGATAACGAAAATCCTCTGTAATGACCATATTCCAGATAGGGGCGATGATTTGTGGGACTTTTTTATGGAATCGAATAATGCTTCTTTGCAATGTATCACGGTCACCCCGAAATATCTTTTGCAATGCAAGTGCCTCTAATATCGCAATACTCATTCCTTGTCCAAAAACAGGATCAATTCTGCAGACTGTATCACCAATCACTAATAGTCCATTTGGTAGCTCTTTTGCTTTATCATATCTTTTCCATATGATTTGCGGTACACGAAAAACAGAGGTTTTGGACAACGGGGATCCATCTTTAATTTCATTATATATATCTAATTTTGGCAGTCCTTTTGCTAATTCTAGGAACCCATTATCATTCTTTACGGCCTCTTTTTCATCTATGGCATCCTGATAACCATTTATCGTAACAATATAGCGATTATCTTCAACCTTTGAAATCGTCCCACCTATTTTTTCTATAGGGGGATTAGGGTAAACTATTTTTATCATCCAATCCCTGGTATTATTGTCAGGAAGTTGAAAAGATTTGCTTACATATTTTAAGCCAATTTCTACTTTTTCATTAGGAATATGAATTCCTAACTTTTCTAACCAACTCGACGAAATACTACCTGCACCACTAGCGTCTACAATTAAATCTGCCTTTAGGGTTTTTAACGTGTCATCATTATTTTGTATTTCAACCCCATACACACGATTTTCGTCCTCGTCGTAAAGCAGATTTTTGACGACATGATTGTAGTAAATTGATATATTTGGAATCTTCTTTATATATTTTTCTATATGCCATTCCAAATGCGGGCGTGTTTGAAGGGTTGTGGTATACCCTCCATCATAACGAAGTTTCCATACACCATGATGAAACCATGCTAGATCTTTTGTTGAATTTATTTTCACTGCACCGCTTGCATAAAAATTTTCTGTGATTCCCGGAAATAACTCTTCAAGTCCATATTGACCTGCATGGAGAAGAGCGTGTAAATGTTCACCTTGTCTTGCACCTTTTCTTGGATAAGGTCCTAATGATTCAGTATCTCTTTCAATCACCACTACATCCTTAAAAAAATCAGATAAAACACGTGCAGCGAGTTTACCAGAAATCCCTCCTCCTATAATGATTGCTTTTTGTTTGTTGAACATATATGTACACCTTTCACATTTAATTAATCTATTCCGTCAACGGATAGAGGGGATTTTGATTTTCACGGTAAATTCTTGATTCTTATAGACAAAATCTAAATATCCTTGATTGTCCTTTACAATATCATGTATCAGCTTTGTACCTAAGCCTTCATGGTCGCCATTTTTTGTTGTTTTACCATATACCTGATATAACCCATCTACTATATCAGTTGGAATTATCCCACTATGATTCTTACAAATCAATACATACAATCCTGCTCTTTTATAAAATTGCATTGTAATCATTCCAGATGTGTCAGAACTCTTTTGCCATTCCTCACACGCGTCGATACTGTTTGATAATAGATTCCCTATTAATGTCACCATATACTGATCTGAAAGAGGTAGGGAGGACAACGGGATTTCAAAATCATAAACAATAGCAATCCCTCCTGCCTTTGCGCGTCTGTACATTTGATGCAAAACACCTGCTACAATTCCGCGCTCACCTTTAATCGATAAATTGGTCTCCTCATATCCATCTACTAATCCATCCAGATACGTTTTCGCTTCAAGAACTTTGTCATTTTCCAATAAAAAGTGAATGGCCGAAACATGCTTTAAAAAATCATGTCGCTCACTTCTAACCTGACGAAATGTTTCATTAACCTGCAGGCTTTGTTCCTCAAATTGCTGAACCTTTCTAGAAAAGGCTGCAAGCTGCTTTGCCCATACAATGCGAACTACCTCAATTCCAATAAAAATCATAAATAAACCAAAATAAACCCATGATGGCTCAACACTAGCATAAATCAAAAGCAGCAAAGCCTGCATAAGGAGGAGTGTTCCATTCCACTTTACGCCTAGATCCGATAACCAAAGAGGAAGCTTCCTCCATAGAAAATAAACAATCACAATGATAAGGACTGAAGTAATGTAGAAGGGGAGTGGCACACTTAAAATACTTAAAAGTTCCTGTACATGTACAATCCCCAGAAGTGTAATCATTCCCCAATAAATGATGTATTGTTTCAACATTTCCCCACCTTTAAAAATAATGTTGCTGTAAAAACTCTACTTTTTCCTTTGTAATCATAGCCTGTTCCTCGATGCCCTCAAACGTGACAATATAGGAATTCTTGGCATAAAGGGAGAAATTCAATACATAATGAATATTAATAATGAACGAACGATGGGAACGGATAAAATCACGCTCACGCAGTTCTCCCTCTAATTCATTTAGAGTTTGATAGGTTTTAATTGGCCCCGTTTTCGTATAAATCGTTGTCGACCTCCCAGACCTCTCAATAAAAACGATATCCTTCTTTTGAATAATATGAATATTGTTTTTCTGTTTGAGATAAAGTCGACCAGTGATTTCCGTTGATTTCGTTTTCTCCATCAGCCTTTGAACAGACTGAATTAAGCGTTCCTTCGGGTAAGGCTTCATAATATAATCATGGACGTTTATTTCAAAGGCGTGCACAGCGTAGCCGCTGTTAGCCGTTACAAAGATAACCGAAATATTCAATGCATGTGAGTGAATAATATCTGCAATTTCAAAGCCTGACAAATGAGGCATCTCAATATCTGCTATTAATAAATCAAGCTCTTCTTTTTTAATAAATTCATAGGCTTCCTCTGCGGAAGTGGTTGAAAAGACGATTTCCACATCCGCTATTCCTGAAATAATACCATTTAATTTATCTAGATCAATTTTCCTATCATCCACTAAACCAACCTTCATATGTAACTCCCTTATAAACAAGCTTTTTATCATCTCAATGTGACTATCTCTATTCTTTATTTTACCATTCTTACCAGTAAATTTGTCATTTTCGCGACATGAAACGGAACATTCACGACATAACTACAGATTCACTTTCAAATTCTTTGTATGATAATCTCAAGAAAACGAACAACGGGGTGGAGAAATTTATGATTCAAATTCAAGAAGTGACGAAACAATTTAAAGATAAAAAGAAATATGTCACAGCATTAAAGCATATCTCCTTTGATGTAAATAAAGGGGAGGTCGTAGGACTTCTTGGTGAGAACGGTGCTGGAAAAACTACCTTGCTTCGCAGCATTGCAACATTGCTTACTCCAACAGAGGGAAAGGTGTTAGTAGATGGTTATGACACTGTGAAAAACCCAGAAGAAATCAAGAAAAATATCGGCGTGCTATTCGGAGGGGAAACCGGCTTGTATGAACGATTGACAGCAAGGGAAAATCTTGAATACTTTGCTAGTTTGTATGGTTTAGGCAAGCATGAGACTAAGGTTCGAATTGATGAACTGGCAAAAATGTTCGGAATGAGAGATTATCTTGACAGAAAAGTAGGAGGCTTCTCAAAAGGAATGCGCCAAAAGGTAGCAATTGCAAGGACTCTAATTCATAATCCAGAGATCATCCTCTTTGATGAACCAACAACCGGATTGGACATTACTTCCTCAAATGTATTCCGTCAGCTTGTCCATCAGCTGAAACGGGAAGAAAAGACAATCGTATTCTCGAGTCATATTATGGAAGAGGTTTCAATGCTTTGTGATTCTGTTGCCATGATGCATAAAGGGGAGCTGGTTTACCATGGAAATCTTGAAGCACTCTATAGTCAAGAAGGCAGCCGAGATTTAAATTATATCTTTATGAGCAAGCTTGTAAGAGGAGGAACAGACTATGCTTCTTAAAATCTACTTAAAAGAAATGAAAGATTGCTTTCGTGATAGCAGAACATTGATATTAACCGTACTATTACCTATCATCATGATGACCGGCTTAACCTTTTTTTATGAAAAAATGGTTTCGGATGATGAAGGAAAAACCTTTACACTTGCAGTAGATCAATCATTTAGCAATCAAGAGGAAGCTCTTTTTGCACCTTATGAACATATCGAATTCGTCCATTCTGAAAATCCTGAAGAATCATTAGAGGAAGGTGAAGCTTTAGCAGCACTTAAGCTTAGTCCTGATTTTATCCAAAGCATTGAAAATGGAGAGGAAGCATCTGTAACAATCATCGGAAATTCCTTCAGCCAAAATTCATCCAATTTGATGAACATACTAACAAACGCATTAACTGTTTATGAAAAATCAGTTACGACAGATCGCTTACAGTCACAGGGAACAGATCTTAGCGTTATCCAGCCATTTACGATTAATCAAAAGGAAATGACAAATGAAGATCCGAATATCAATCTTATAGCGTTGCTGATTCCGCTTATTCTATCCATTGCCATTGGTGTCGGAGCTGGTCCTGCCGCGTCCGATTTATTTTCCGGTGAAAAAGAAAGAAAGACTATGGAGGCTCTATTAATGACACCTGTCAGCCGTTCTACATTACTGTTTTCAAAATGGCTGACCATCGCATCTGTAGGTGCTATTACTGGAATCATTACATTAATCGTCGTCGTGCTCGAAATCGGACTATTCACTGAAAATTTAAAGAAGGCAGTTTCATTCGGAGATAACGCGGCAATAATTATTTCCTTAGCCATCATAATCTCGATTATCTACGCTATGTTCACTGCATCCCTGCTCATGCTCACAAGTATAATCGGAAAAACTGTTAAAGAATCGCAGAGCTATAGCAGCCCAATCATGATGCTAGCGGTTTTCCCTACCATGATAATTTCAGGAATTGGAATTAACGAGCTTGGATTTCAGCATTTTGCCATTCCAATTCTTAATCTATTTAGCCTGCTAAAAGAGTTATTGTTCGGGATCATTGATGCAGAGCATATTTTACTTACCATAGCCAGCAACCTCGTCTGTATAATTATTTTCTTTATTATCGGCAGAATACTATTCATGAAAGACAAATGGGTTATGAACTAAAAGCATGACAGCACCTGTTCAATCAGGTGCTTTTTATGGCTGATTGCTGAATAGGCCTATTTCCGCAATGATAATAAACGAAAAAGTATAAAAACTCCAATAAATCTATTGATTTACTTTTTGAATTATGTAACTATATGAATATACAATTTGATACAAAAGTAACACTAGGGGTGCTTTAAAAGCTGAGAGAGGTATTGGCCTTAACCCTTGAACCTGCACTAGGTAATGCTAGCGAAGGAAAGTGGTACATCGTTATCGTTATACTAAAATGTATATGGAAATAACAATGTGATAAACAGTAAACCACTTCTTTCATTTGAGAAGTGGTTTTTTTATTGTCATCAGGGGGAATGTTCATTCATGGAAGAACTTTTACAGGGTTTGATAAACCAGGTTGAAAACCGTAAAGAAGAGCTCATTCAATTATTAGTGCGTTTGATTCGCTATAAAACACCTGCACCTCCTGCACGGAATACAGAAGAGGCGCAGCAATTTATCGCGTCATTTTTAAAAGAAAAAGGCTTTGCCATTGATCAATGGGATGTATATCCAGGGGATCCGAATGTAGTTGGTGTTCTAAAAGGCAGCGATTCTAAGCACTATAGAAGTTTAATTATTAACGGACATATGGATGTGGCTGAAATAAATGAAGATGAAGAGTGGGTAACAGATCCTTTTTCACCGATCATTCGGGATGGTGCTTTGATTGGCAGAGGAGCCGCTGATATGAAAGGCGGTCTTGCAGGGGCCTTATTTGCTGTTCAATTGCTTCATGAAGCCGGAATTCAGCTTCCGGGTGACCTTACTTTTCAATCGGTTATTGGGGAAGAAGTTGGGGAAGCAGGTACTTTGGAATGCTGTAAAAGAGGATATAAGGCTGATTTTGCTGTTGTTGTCGATACTAGTGATTTACATATACAAGGTCAAGGCGGGGTTATTACTGGTTGGATTACGATTAAGAGTAAGAAAACATTCCACGATGGAACTAGAAAAGACATGACCCATGCTGGTGGAAAGCTATTTGGAGCGAGTGCCATTGAAAAAATGATGAAAATCATTCAAGGACTGCAAGAGCTTGAAAGACATTGGTCAGTGATGAAAAGTTATCCTGGATGTCAGCCTGGAGCGAATACCATTAACCCTGCCGTTATCGAAGGTGGACGACATGCAGCATTTATTGCGGATGAATGTCGTTTATGGATTACGGTTCACTTTTATCCAAATGAAACGTACGAATCGGTTTCAAAAGAAATTGAAGAACATATTCAAGCTGTTGCCAAGGCAGATCCATGGTTAAGGGAGAACCCCCCGATTTTTGAATGGGGTGGATCATCGATGATTGAAGATCGAGGAGAAATCTTTCCTTCTTTAGAGGTGGATCCAAATCACCCAGCAGTCAAAGCCTTAATGAATGCTCATGAAGGGGTTATACAACAAGCTGCAGTTGTCGATGTTTCGCCAACCGTTACTGATGGAGGCTGGTTTGGGGATGCTGGTATTCCTGCAGCGATATACGGACCTGGACACCTTCACCATGCACATGCCGTCAATGAACAAATCTCCATTGAACAACTATTGCACTATACGAAGGTCATATTAACGTTCATATACCAATGGTGCCATACGAAAAAATAGATGAATAGAAAAGGAGTTTACAAATGAAGTTTTCCGAACACTTACTTGAAAAACTGCAGCCAATTTGGCGGAAAAATCACGCCCATCCATTTGTACAGGAAATGGGTGCAGGAACATTGGATAAAGAAAAGTTTCGTTTTTATATGATTCAGGATTATTTATATTTGATTGACTATGCCAAGCTGTTTGCCTTAGGAGCAGTGAAAGCGACTGATTTAGAAGATATGAAAATATTCTCTGCTTTATTACATTCGACTTTGGATGAAGAGATGTCCCTTCACCGCCAGTATGCAGCCCGTTTTGGAATTTCAGAGGAGGAATTGGAACGTGCAGAGCCCTCTCCCGTAACACTCGCTTATACTCATTACATGCTTCATTCCGCCCAAAATGGGACACTGGCGGAGTTAGTTGCAGCCTTGCTGCCATGTGCTTGGAGCTATTGGGAAATCGGAAAAGAACTGAGTGAAATTCCAGGTGCAGCCGATCATGCATTGTACGGTGATTGGATTACCATGTACAGTTCTAAGGAATTTGGCCAGACTGCGGAGTGGTGTATTGATTTACTAAATAAATTAGCTGCAGGAAAGCCAGAGCATGAGCTTCGTCAGCTAGAAAAAATCTTTTTAAATACAACTCGTTTTGAATATCTCTTCTGGGACATGGCTTACCACAAAGAAATGTGGCCTGAAGATGAATAAATCGGTATTAGAATTTAATAAAGTAACCTTTCACTATCGTCAAAACCCAGAGCCAATCCTGAATCAGATTCATTTACATATTCAAGAAGGAGAATTCGTCAGCATCATAGGCCCTAGCGGTTCCGGGAAAAGTACAATATTCCGATTAATAACCGGACTTGAGCAGCCCTCAGAGGGAACGATTCTCGTAAATGGAGAGAATATCGACAATCGCTTAGGATCAGTCGGTTATATGCCGCAGCAGGATTTGTTAATGCCCTGGAGGACTGTATTAGAAAATGCTTCCCTTCCTTTAGAGATAAAAGGAATACGAAAAGAAGAAGCACAAACACGGGTAATAGAACTGCTTGATGCTTTTGGCTTGCAGGGTCAAGAAAACGAACTCCCAGGTAATTTGTCAGGAGGGATGAAACAGAGGGTTTCATTTCTCCGAACCATCTTAAGCGGGTCTAATATTTTATTATTGGACGAGCCATTCAGTGCACTAGATGCCATTACACGATTAACAATGCAGGAATGGCTATTAGAACAATGGCAGAAATGGAAGAAAACAATATTATTTATTACTCATGATGTAGATGAAGCCCTATTTTTATCAGATCGAATTTTTGTATTGCAGCAAGTAACGGAGGCTTCCATTCAGGAGGTCAAGATCCCTTTAGGTCGTCCGCGAAAACTTCGTGATCTAAGTAAAGCAGAAATCGTTATGTTAAAGGAACAGTTAATTGACCAGTTACGATCGAAGGTGAGTATATGAATAGCCTCAAGTCTTATATAGCTTCCAGCATACTTGTATTTGCTTTGCTGATGATTTGGGAGATAGGAGCAGGAATCTACAACAAAAGCTTTATCCTGCCATCACCGACAGATATTTTATGGAAGCTTTGGGAGTTAAAAACGGTTTTATTATTTGAGCACCTTCCAGCTACATTATTAATCATGGTGATTGGTCTCCTTTTTTCGATTATTATTGGCATTGGTCTAGCTATATGGATGAACATGAGTAAAATAGCTGAAAAAACCTTTTACCCTTTGATTGTTGCATCGCAGACGATTCCTACCATTGCGCTAGCACCGATATTTGTCATTTGGTTTGGCTATTCCATTTGGAGCAAAGTAATTGTGACTTTTTTAATCACCTTTTTCCCATTAACTGTCAGTACCTTTGATGGCCTTCGTTCTTCGAATAAGGATATAAAGGAATTGCTGCTGACAATGGGTGCCTCCAAAAAGGATATCTTTTTAAAATTAGATGTACCGTCTGCCTTACCTTCCATGTTTTCGGGACTTAAGGTGGCAGTAACGGTTAGTGTAATCGGGGCTGCCATTGGAGAATGGTTAGGTGGAGAAGCGGGCCTTGGTTATTTTAGCCGGAGAATGATGACACAATTTGATGGGGCAGCTGTTTTTGCTCCGATTGTACTACTTTCTATCGTAGGGATTCTTTTATTTTTATTGGTTTCATGGTTAGAAAAAATCTGTTTGAAATGGAGAAAAGAATAATGAAAAAACGAGTTATGTTGCTTGTAAGTATTGTTTTTGTTTTATTACTGGCTGCCTGCAGCGGAAACAGCACTTCACAAAGCTCCGAAAACAAGGATAAAGAAGACAAGGATTTAAAGGAAGTCAGCATTATGTTAGATTGGTATCCAAATGCTGTCCACAGTTATTTATATGTAGCACAGGAAAAAGGCTATTTTGAAGATGAAGGAATAAAAGTTGATATTCAATTCCCGGCGAATCCAACTGATCCATTAAATTTAGCAGCTGCAGGAAAAGTAACATTAGGATTATATTATCAGCCGGATGTCATAATCGCACGTGCAAATGAGAATGTTCCGGTTAAGTCAATTGCTTCTATTGTACGTTCCCCATTAAATCATGTGGTATTTGCTGAGGATAGTTCTATCAAATCACCGAAAGATTTAGAAGGCAAAACAGTAGGTTATCCAGGGATTCCTTTAAATGAAGCCATGCTTAAAACGATGGTAACAAAAGATGGCGGTGATTTTACAAAAGTCAAAATGGTTGATGTAGGATTTGAGTTGAATTCTTCTCTTGTATCAGAAAATGTAGATGCTGTGATTGGAGCCTATATAAATCATGAGGTTCCAATCCTTAACCAAAACGGATTTAAAACACGTACCTTTAATCCAACCGAACATGGTGTACCTGCCTATAATGAAATCGTACTTGTGACAAGTGATGAAACATTAGAAAAAGACAAGGATGCGATTCAGGCTTTTTGGAGGGCAGCAGAAAAAGGCTATGAATTCATGAAAGAAAATCCAGATGAAGCACTTACTATTCTTTTAACGAATCAAGATAAAGCGAATTTCCCATTAGATGAGGCAATTGAAAAGGAAAGCCTTCAAGTATTACTGCCAAAAATGGAAGCGGAAGGGACAGCCTTTGGTTCCCAGGAAGAACAGTCATGGGAGGAAACAGCCAATTGGCTGAAGGAAGCAGAATTAATTAAAAAAGTACCTAATACTAGTGACATGATGGTAAATATAGAGAAGTAATTTTTTATAAAACGCCGATTTTTCTTTTATGATGAAAAATCGGCGTTTTTGACTTTCTTTAGGATAAGACGCTTTTGTTAGGAAAAGCTATCCTCGTGTCAAACTAATTAAAGGGGGTATTCTGTCTTGTATTTTTACAAAGAAGACTTAATTAATATAATCGTACCGGATAAACCGGATCCTGCTGCTGCAAAGGTACTTCAGGAGGCATTGGGTGGTCGTTTTGGCGAAATGCGTACCATGATGCAATTTTTCTTCCAAAGCTCAAATTTCCGCGGTAATGCAAAACCTTTCCGTGATCTTATCCGCGGCATCTTTCTTGAGGAAATCAGCCATGTTGAGCTGGTACAAACAACCATTAACCAACTTTTGAATGGCTCTGGTGAAGAAGCTGTCGGAGCAGGAGGAAATACTGGTGCGCCTTTAGAAGAAGCAGTTAAAGAACACGCAAATCCACATCACTATATTATGGGCGCACAAAGCTCGCTTCCAGTTGATGCGGGTGGGAATCCATGGACCGGAAACTATGTATACAGCCACGGGAACTTAGTCGCAGATTTATTGGATAACGTCGTATTAGAATCGACAGGTGTGCTGCAAAAAACGCGTATCTATGAAATGAGCTCAAATAAAACATTTAGAGAAACCCTCGCATTTTTAATTGTTCGTGATAACGCCCACCAAAATGCCTTTGCCAAGGCATTAGAGACACTTGGAGTAAATTGGGGCAAGATTTTCCCTGTACCAAATTATGATATAAATAAATATCCTGAATGCCGCAAATATGTAGAAATGGGCTTCCATAATGCCCAATTCAATTTCAGATTGGATGATACCCTAATGGGTCAAATCTTCCAAGGTGAATCACCGAGCAGAGATGATGGCAATCTCCAAGTCGTTCCGCCTCCAAATGGCTATCCTGTACCAATTTTGCCTGAAATGCCGAATGAACACAGCCCTGGTCTTCATGATATAAATTCCTAGTATTTTTTCGAGAAAAAGGATGGACCATGTAGGCCCATCCTTTTTACTTATATTTTTTCTCAACAGGTACTGCCCCTTTATAATAGGTTATATTATTGCATCATTTGATTTAATTCCTGCATACATTCCTGAACAAGAGTAACACCCTGACTCATTGATGCCCCGCCGCCAAATGCAGCTGTTACACCGACAGCTTCAAGTATTTCCTGCTCTGTACAGCCTTGATCAAGACAGCCTTTCGTATGGTAAATAATGCAGTACTCATCCTGCGCATGTATGCTGATGCCAAGGGCAATTAGTTGTTTCTCTTTTTGTGTCAGAGTACCGGCTTTAAAGCATTCCTCCGTAAAATCATTAAATTTACTCGCAAACTCAGGCATCTTTTGCGTGAATACCCCGAGACCCTCTTTGTATTTTAATAATGCGGATTCTATAGAATTCCCAGCCTCCATTATTTCAGCTCCATTCCTAATTGTATTGATTGACCAAGGTTATTATTAGCTAAATAGAGAGGTTTAAACGGCCCATTTTATTGAATATTAATTGGTTAAAACTTAACTTATTTACCATTAACAAGTAAACATAATTACAGGAATACAAGGCAAAATTTTAATATTGTAAACCGCAAATGCCAGTGATAATTCTAGAAAAGGTGATGGAATGGATTTAACTAGCGAAAATCAATCCTATCAAGCAGGAGAGATTGTTTATGTTTTTTATCGAAATCCTCATACCCAGGATGTAGCCAATGTTCAGGCAGCAGCCGTTGTCAATAACCCCGAACAGCCGGGAGAATTAGCCTTATTTTTATATGAGACCTATTATCCGTTAACAAATGAAACCGCTGTATATAAAACGGAAGAAGAAGCAAATCAAGCCTATCAGTACTATTATGGGGATTATAGAGGGGAGTGGAATGATGGATCCTTTTACTCCTAGACTTGTTTACTTTGAACCGAAAGCATTGGACTATCCATTAGGAATGGAGCTGAAGGAGAAGTTTGAGAAGTTGGATGTCGAAATTCGATATACAACTTCTCATAACCAGGTTCGAAATCTTCCTGGCGACACGGATCTCCAGAAATACCGAGTAGCGAAATCCACACTTGTGGTCGGTATCCGAAAAACACTTAAATTTGATACATCGAAGCCGTCTGCAGAATATGCCATTCCGTTTGCAACCGGCTGCATGGGACACTGCCACTATTGTTACCTGCAAACCACTATGGGAAGCAAGCCGTATATTCGGACATATGTAAATGTAGATGAAATCTTGGGGGCTGCTGACAAATATATAGAGGAGCGTGCCCCTGAAATTACCAGATTTGAAGCAGCCTGTACCTCTGATATTGTCGGAATTGACCACCTAACACATACGTTAAAAAGAGCCATCGAGCATTTTGGGGAGTCCGAATATGGAAAATTGCGATTTGTGACAAAATTTCACCATGTCGATCATTTGCTAGATGCAAAGCATAATGGAAAAACAAGATTTCGCTTCAGCGTCAATGCTGATTATGTAATTAAAAACTTCGAGCCTGGAACATCACCGTTAGCAAAACGGATTGAAGCAGCAGGTAAAGTCGCACGTGCAGGCTATCCATTAGGCTTTATCGTCGCTCCTATTTATATGCATGAGGGGTGGGAGGATGGTTATTATCATATGTTTGAACGTCTAGATGCCGAATTGCCGAAAGATACAAGAGAGGATATCACATTCGAATTTATCCAGCATCGTTTTACAAAACCAGCTAAAAGAGTCATTGAAAAAAACTACCCTATGACTAAATTAGAATTAGAAGAAGAGAAACGAAGATATAAATGGGGAAAATACGGAATTGGAAAATATATCTATCAAAAAGATGAAGAAGAGGATTTGAAAAGTAAGCTTTTCACTTATATGGAGAAATTTTTCCCTAAAGCTAAATTAGAATATTTCACATAGTCCCGAAGAGTTAAACTGCTCTAAAATTTTAGGATATTCCCGTACTTGAAGGTAACACTAATGATGGTGAACCAACACCAACTAACTTTGGCAAGGGGGAAACTTTATGAATATTCGTGAAGGACTTATTCCAACAGCTTTAGGTTCGGCAGTTACAGCAACAGGCTATGCCTTAAAGCAAAAGCGCGGATCAAATAAAATGATAGCCAACACTGTTTTTGGTTTTGGACTTGCCCATGTCGTGTTAGGTGTCATTGACCTTGCCACACATCGTCATTAGAAACAACAAAGAAGGCTGAGCATCAAGAGCTCTCCTTCTTTGTTAAAATCCAAAAACAAATCTCCGTAATCATACAATATGCCTATTTGACCATCTATTCCTAAATATTTCCTCTTCCATTGTATAGTGAGAATAAATTACCGTTACAATATGGATAATAATGTTAATCAATTTTATACATACTCTTTCTAAACATATGGTTTAGCACCACCTACCGGAGGGACTTATGGAACAAAACAAGCATTTAGAATTAAATTCAGCTGAAATTGCTAATCTATGGACCCAATACCTAAATGACAGTGCCTCTATTTGTATTCTTTCACATTCCATCGCAAAGGCAAAAGACGAGGAGGTAAAGAATATTCTTGAATATGCTCTCACGCTTTCTCAAGGGCATATTGCAAAAATTACCGAATTTTTCGAAGAAGCAAATTTCCCCATTCCAAAGGGGTTTACGTTAGAAGAGGATGTTAATCTGAATGCACCTCCATTATTTACAGATACCTTTATGATGGTTTACATGTATGTGATGACATTACTTGGATTAACTGGGTACGCAGGCGCAGTTGCTACATCTGCACGTTCAGATCAAATCGACTATTTTATTGAATGTAATCGGCAAACAATGGAGCTGTATAAACGAATCGCTACACTCATGCTGAATAAAGGGATCTACAGTAAACCTCCCCGAATCAATACACCTAACGAAATTGACTTTGTTACTAATGATCAGTATTTAACAGGCTGGTTTGGAAAAAAACGGCCATTAAATGTGATGGAAATTAGTGGTGTAAGCTTTAACATGGTCAAAGTGGTTGTAAAAGTTGTTTTGGAAATTGGTTTTGCACAGGTTAGTCAAGATAAAGAGGTTCAAAAATACTTCCAAAGAGGAAAAAAAATGTGCGAGAAACAATTTGGTATTCTGAGCAAATTATTAACAAAGGATGAGTTAGCTTCACCAGCTTCTTGGGTTTCAGAAGTGACTAGTTCAACGGTGCCTCCATTTTCTGATAAATTGATGTTAAACCATATTGTCATTTTAGTTGCTGCCGCAATCGGTTATTTTGGTGCAGGTGCTTCTGTTTCACAAAGAAGGGATCTAGCATTGGAATATACCCGTTTAATGGCAGAAGTAGGCTTATATGCCGAAGACGGCGCCCAGCTTTTAATTAAGTACGGTTGGCTGGAGCAGCCTCCTCTAGCAGATGACCGTGAAAAATTAGCCAATGCGAAATAATGTGGATCCTATGACTAAAGATAAAGAGAAAGTATTAGAAAATATTTTATGGAGCATCGCATTACCAGGCTTCCCCCAACTATTAAACGGGAAATACCTAAAGGGATTTGGATTTATTGCACTTGAGATTATTATTAATGTTCAGGCAAAATTTAACCTTGCTATTCTTCTTAGCTTTCATGGAGAGATTCAACAAGCACTTGACGTAACCAATTTTCAATGGCTTATGTTTTACCCCTGTTTATATTTTTATGCTATGTGGGATGCCTTTAAAGCAGCAGCGGGAAAGAGTTCCCCATTTATGTATCTGCCTTTTGTTTTCTCGGCCTACAGCGTAACTGTAGGATTGATTTTATCACCAAAAGTCATGCTGTTCGGGAAACTTTGGGGACCTGTTTGGCTGCCGATGTCGTTTGTGATTCCTGGAGTAATCGTTGGTTTTATA
>Ga0180215_1003413_pt1 | contig 14923 bp, 13 predicted proteins | sample eDN3rd37CBELigBY_FD_128871 | JGI IMG/M metagenome (GOLD analysis project Ga0180215, IMG submission 128871) | Enriched backyard soil microbial communities from Emeryville, California, USA - eDNA 3rd pass 37_C BE-Lig BY (version 2) (version 2) | ecosystem: Environmental > Terrestrial > Soil >...
CCTGCCGAAGACGGCACAGCAGGAGCGCTCCCGCCGCATCCAGGTTCAGGGCCGCGGGGCCGGAGGCCAGAGCGCCCAAGGAGGTCAGGACGCTTCCGGCAGCACCGGTGGCGCAGGAGGCGAGAGCGGCCAAGGTGGTGGACAGGGTGGCGGAACGCCGGACAACACCCCGGGCAGCGCTAGTACGTGAGGCGCTGAAACGGCATGAGGCACGCATCCGACGGGGGGGATCCCCCCGGCACCCAAGGGACCGATCCCCGCTCGCCGATGGGCACAGGCCGCGCCGTGGCGGCCGTGGACCATGCCCTGCGCGAAACCCGCGAGGCGTGGCCCGGCCTGAGCGCCTACGAGCGCTTCGAGCAGGTCGTCTCGCTGGTGCTGACCGGCCTGATCAGCCTGGTGATCGCGGCGGCGCTCGTGAACCTGACGTTCCGCATTCTCATGCTGGTGCTGTTCGGGCTGCTGGACCCAGCCGAGACGGGCGTGTTCCAGGCGATTTTCGGTATGATCTTCACCGTGCTGATCGCCCTGGAGTTCAACCACTCGATCATCGGCGTCCTGCACCGCAAGGAAAGCATCGTGCAGGTGCGCACCGTGGTGCTGATCGCGCTGCTGGCGCTTGTGCGCAAGTTCATCATCCTGGATGCCACCAAGACCGAGCCGCTCACCATCATCGGACTGGCCGCGGCCATCCTGGCACTCGGCTCGGTGCATTGGCTTGTACGCGACCAAGACCGCAAGGATGCTGCCGGGCGGGAGCATGGCGGTACGGCGGAGTAGCCGGGAACTTCCGATCTACGGCGGCGGGACGTCAGGTCACCACCCCAGATACTCCGACAGCCCCGCCCCCGGAGCGAGAAGCGCGAACGCCCACACGAAGGCGGAGGCGACGTTCACTGCCATGAACAGCGGCAACTGCATGCCGAAGACGCCTGCGACCAAGGGAACCACCGCCCGCGCCGGACCGAAGAAGCGGCCGATGAACACGCCCCAGAGGCCATGGCGGCAGAAAAAGCGCTCACCCTTGCCAACAAGCTGCGGGTGGGTTGAGAGCGGCCAGATCCTGTAGATGGACGTCTTGAAGCGCCGGCCGAGCGTATAGGACACCACGTCGCCGGTGGCTGCCCCGATGGCTGCGCCGAGCCAGAGGGGCCAGAACTCCAGGTCGGCCACCCCAATGAAGGCGCTGATTGCAATCAGGATTACAGTGGCGGGCACAAACAGCGACAGGAAGGCGACCGACTCGCCGAACGCCAGCGCAGCGACGATGAAAGGCGCCCAGGACTGGTTCTGCCGCACGAACTCGACAATGCTGGTCTGGATCGTTTCAATGTCCATGGGTGGCCTGCACTTTCCGCCTGAACACGTCCTTGATGGCCTCGGGCTGCATTGCCCAATCCGGTGCGACGGGCCGCCCCTCCCGGTCCAACAGCCGATGCGGCATCGCGTTGAACAGAGCTTTGGCCGCCGCGTCGCGCCTGGCCTGCCGCCGGATGCGCGCACCCACCCGGTTATCGATCGGCCGCACGACCTCCATTGGATCCCCGTGAACAGGTGCCGCCGCCACGTGATCAGCGACGAGCTTCAGCTGCTGGTACCAGTCAAGCAGGTTGAGCCGGGCATGCTGGTCCACGATGTGTCCTGCAATGGTGGTCTTGCCGGTCAGCCGGAACTGGCGCGCCAGCCGTTCGGCTGTCTCGAACAGGTGGTCATGGCCTTTCCTAGTGCCAAAGATCGCAGCCACCTCGTTGGAGAACTGGCGCCTTCGACGGGACCGTTCGTCGAGTGTCAGAGGCCACTCATCGTAGTAGCCATCGTTGATCCGACGCCGAACCTCCGAATAGAGATCAAGCTTCGGCTCTGTCCTGACGAGGCCATGGACATTGTAGGGATTGGCCTCGATCACCTTGGTGCCGGACGGGAACTCATACTGGATGGCGGCCACATACTCGGCCTCTTCGCGCGTGTCGGCATCGACGATCACCGACAAGGTGCGGCAGCTGCCGGGTGGCCTGTAATGAACACGGAATTCCAAACCGGCCTCCCGGAGCACCACGAATAAACACCGAGACGGGCTTCGTGTGCCCTCGCCCTCGCGGCTTCGGTTACGCTACCTCTAAGCCTTGGCGGGTCCGATGTTGTCGGCCATCTGGGCTCCGCGGGTGCCCAGCGGCTGGGGCGGACCCTCCGTCGTGTCCTGCGCCGTCTGGTGCTCCATCTCGGCGTTGATCTCAGCGCCCAGCAGCACGATGACGCTCGACAGCCAGATCCAGGTCATGAAGCCAATGGCGGCTCCGAGAGAGCCGTAGGTCTCGTTGTAGCTGCCGAAGTTCGAGACATACCACGAGAACAGCATCGAGCCGGCAAGCCATAGCACCGCCGCCACGATGCCGCCGGGCGTCACCCATTTCCACTCGGCCTTGTCGCGGCTGGGGCCATAACGGTAGAGCACCGCCAGTCCCGCAACCACCACGGCCAGGAGGATCGGCCAGCGGGCCAGGGAGAGAAGCCACTCAACGGCCGCGCCCAAGCCGACGAAGTCGAGCACGACCGGCAGCACGACAATGCCGGCCAGTGCGACAAGCACGAACGCGATGGCTGCAAGCGTGAAGGTGAGGGATTGGGCGTTCAGCCACAGGAAGCTGCGTTTCTCCTCCTCGTCGTAGACGATGTTGAGGGCATCGAAGACCGCCTTCATGCCGGCATTGGCACTCCAGAGTGAGATCACGAGGCCGATGATGAAGCTGAGCCCCAGCTTGCCTCCGCCTGCCGAGGCGATGCGTTTCACCTGCTCGCCGATGATCTCCATGGCGCCGCCGGGCAGCACGCCAGAGAGCGCATTGAGATGGTCCTGGATGGTCGCCGGATCGGCAAACAGGCCGTAGATCGACACCAGCGCGGCAATGGCGGGGAAAATGGCCAGCAGGGCGTAGTAGGTCACGCCAGCAGCGACCGACATGATCCTGTCTTGGCTGAACTCCTCGTAAGTTCGCCACAGGATGTCCTTCCAGCCAAGGCTCGGGATCTGGATTGGGGTGTTGGCCTCGCGACCGCGCCCCTTCTCGTCCGCAGCCTGCCTAGGAGCATGGGCCTTGCCGCCGAACCCGGCTGCCTGTCCTTCGGACGTGCGCGCAGCCTGCCGTGCCAGGGGCTTGGCTGTCGTTCGGTTTCCGGGTGATCCGCCGATGACAAGCCTGATCAGCACCCAGCCCAGAACGACGGCTCCGACAGTCGACAACATGGATGGGCCTTGTCCATTCGGGCGCCCCTGGGGTGGTGGAGTGATGGCGGTCATGGCAAGAGAAATCCTTGAGTCGAAAAGCCGCTCGCGAAGAGCTTGGCAGGCGATCCAACCACGGACGGAGGCCGACGGTTCCAGGCGGCATTACCCTTAGGCGACGCCAGTTCTTAGGCCAAGGATCACAGGGTTGACTCCTAAGGGGCGGCTACAATGGGACCTGCTTTTGGTAAGGTTCAGGTTGGCACCATGTTGCCAGCTCGAAGCGGAGGAAAAGGATGGACGCGCTCGTCTTCGTGAGCCGGGGCACCATTGGACGATGGGACATCTACGCCCGCGATCCGAAGGACCTGCTCCTCGGCACGATTGAACAGGAGGACAACCAGCTGCTCTACATCGATGCGGCGACTGATCCGCTGACCGGGGTCAACGAGGGCCCGTATCCCGATCTCGACGCCGCCATGAGGGCTGTGGCCGACCGGATCCAGGGGACATGCGTGAAATGGGTCCCCTGATCGGCCGCCCTTGCCCTGGCGGTTTGGGACGCTAGCGCGTTATAGCAGGGCCTCGACTGGGATTAGGTCCAAACCCGAACCGGGCCCGGGCACGTTGTGAAACCGTCAAAACAGGCCTTTGCGGCGCTTCTTGTGGCGCTCCTCGATCAGGGGACGGCATGTCTGCTCGATGGCCTTCACGGCCGAGTCGAGCCGTTTCTTGAGCGGATCCCCCTCCCCTTCGCCCCAGCCGATGGCTGCTTCCCATTGGTCGCGTTCTGCCTCTTCCGAGCCCGTCGGATCCTCGCCGTAGGTGCGGATCAGATTGTGGGCCGAGTCGATGATCTCGGTGTGGATGGCCCTGATCTCCTCGAAGGGCCGTGCGGCCTCCTCCCCGAAATAGGCCATGAAACGGTAGCGGCTGGCCTGAAGCTCGGAGAACACTTGGCTCTCCTTCGTCAGCCGGTCGACGGGGGTGAAGATCTCGCTCCGTTCAAGCTCGTCGTCATCGGCTCCCGAGCCGGCGCGAACCTCATCCCGCCCCTCATCCTCATCGTCCTCGGATGCGGGAAAGCGCGCCCATGTCAGGACGTCCCTGGCGCGATAGAACTGCGCCAGCACCTCCTCGGCAAGCTCGGTCTTGCGTCGACCGACCGTTTCCGCGCGCCAGGCATTAAGCCCCCGGATGCCAGCCCAACCGGCCACGACGGCCGACAGGCCCATCATAAGATTTGCCCAGGCGGAGACCCATTCAGGTGTCACGATCCATCTCTCCTGCGCACCGGTTATGTCACTCACCCAAGCGTGTCCCAGCCCCTCCGCCTAGACTCAAGCTCACACGGGCGCCGGTCGCCGAATGGGACGTGAACCGCGAGGAGGGCGTTTGGAGGGCTGCCCGGACCATCACCCTCCGGCCCAAGGCCCCTTGATCGCTTGGGCATCGGACGGGAAAGGCCGTGGCGCATGCTGGACGGTGATCCAATGATCCGTGGTGAACGCCTCAACAGCCCACCTCCCGTTGAAGCGGCCGATGCCGGAGTTCTTCTCGCCGCCGAACGGGTTGAACGGCAAATCGTTCACGGGCTGATCGTTGACGTGGGCCATGCCCGCCTGCATCCGCTGGGCGAAACGCACCCCGCGCTCGACATCCCGCGTGAAGACGCAGCTTGACAACCCGTAGTCCGTATCGTTTGCGATCAGGAGGGCATCCCTCTCCCCTTGCGCCTGAATGACTGGCGCGATGGGCCCGAACAGCTCCTCCTGGGCGACCGGCATCTCGCTCGCGACATCGGCAAAGACATGCGGCGGCATGAGAAGCCCGTCGGGCTTGCCTCCCATCACCTGGCGGACACCTGACGCCCGTGCTTCTTTGATGCGATCCTGCAGGCCTTCGAGCTGGCGCTGGTTGATGATTGGTCCGATCATCGTGTCCGGCTGGTCCGGATCGCCGACGCGAAGCCCCTTCACCCGCTCCACGAAGCGGTCCAGAAACTCCTCATAGACAAGCTCGTCCACGATGAAGCGGTTGGCGATCATGCAGATCTGGCCCTGATGCAGGAACTTGCCGAACACCGCCGCCTCGACGGCTTGGTCGAGATCGGCATCGTCCAGCACGACGAAGGGGCTGTTGCCGCCCAACTCGAGATCAAGCCGCTTGAGGATCGGGGCTTCGGCCGCGAGGCGCATGATGCTCCGGCCCACGGGCGTGGAGCCCGTGAACGAGATGACGCGCGGCACAGAGTGTTGGACGAAGGCATCTCCGATCTCACTCCCGGCGCCCACGACCACGCTGAGCACCCCTTCAGGAAGACCGGCCTCCTCAAAGATCCTGGCCAGAAGCAGACCGCCTGTCACCGGCGTGTCGCTCGCCGGCTTGACCACGACGGCATTGCCGACCGCCAGGGCGGGCGCGACAGAACGGTTCGTCAGCTGCATCGGCCAGTTCCACGGGCTGATCACGGCTTCGACGCCAACCGGCTTGCGGTAGACCCGGCTCTCCTTGCCAGGCACGTCGGCGGGAAGGATCCGGCCCTCGACGAGGTAGGGTACCGAGGCGGCCTCGAGCATGCCGGCATGCACCGCCTCCCATTCGAGGGTGGCCTTAATCCGGGTGCTGCCCGACTCCCGGATGAGCCAGGAGACGATCTCCTCTCGGCGGGCCTCCATCACCCGAGCTGCCCGCCGCATCACCTCGGCCCGTTCGGCCGGCAGGCGGGCGGCCCAGTCGACCTGCGCCTTGGCGGCCCCGAAATAAGCGATGTCGAGATCGTCCGGGCTGGCCTGTGGGATCTCCGCCAGCACGCCGCCAGTATAGGGGTTCAGGTCCCGGTTGACCGTTTCGGATCGGCCCTTGCGCCACATGCCGCCGAGAGGGAGCGTTTCGAAGTCCGTGTAGGGGTTCGGATGCGCACGCTGCTGCTGGACATCCATTGCCACCGTCTCCCATCTCGGTCAAACAGATCAAGCCAGGTCGCCAATCAGGCTGCGGAAGGCCACAACTGAAGTGCGCGGAGGGCACCCCCCCAGGATCCTTACGGTTCAGTCAGGGAAGAGCGCAGCGGGTCCTCTCGTAACCATGACAACCAAACTTGGACGTTGGCTGCGGGTTCCCAGCTCAACCTCACCCTAGAAGCTCCTCGGACGCGACGTAACCGTCTGGGCTGCACCTGGCATCTTGGCGGCGGGTTGTCCGGCAACTGGTGCGGCCCTGCGGGAATGCGGAGAGCCCCTGGCAAAAATGAGGAACTCCACACCTGACGCGCCGCTTTTCATTATCGTCTGGCGTCAGGTTTCATCAGGACGGGCTCGGGGCCATCGTGCATCTGTTCCAGAAGGGAAACATGGCTGTGCAGACAAGTTGCGATGGACATCGCGCTGACGCAACGACGACAGCCAGACAACTCTGAAGATGGACGCCATGAACTTGGACAGGCTCTATCTCGCCAACCGCAACGCCTATCTAACGGCGGTAAATGGGGAGAGTCCGCGAGGCAAAGTATTCTTCGCTGCTAACATCCTTCACGACCAGCTCGCCACCTGCCTGAAGGCCTTTCTCATCGAAGATGCAGTCGCAAACGGGCTCACTGATGATCCAAGGGGGCCGCTCGCAACATTCTCGGCCAGAGCGAGCCTGGCCTATGCTCTGGGCCTGATTTCAAAAGAAGAATATGAAGACTGTGACACCATCGGCAGAATTAGAGACGAGTTTTCTAAAAGTCTGAAAGCTGATTTCGAGACAGAGGAGATACGCGATCTATGTCAAGACTTGAGGTGCGGGCTTGAGGCTACGGGAGGCATCACGCCACTAGCCGCTCCCCATGGAATGAACAAGTTTGTCACAACCGCTGTTTCGCTCATCTCGAGGTTCTCCGTTCGTCACCACTACATCTCCCGAAAACGGGCAACGTACTCAGGCTGGCCGTATTAGAGACCTGCCCGCAGCATACCCCCGCAAACAAGCTTCGTTCCCGCGGCCGGATGTGCGTTACCTATCGGTTGCAGGGACCGTCAGACCTCCGCGGGTGCAGAAGGCGAGCATCCGTCGCGGCACGTCTCATTTGAGAGCCGGGTTACGGAGCCGCTCGGCGCGATTCATGCGTGACCGAAGCTTCACATTCGAGTACCACGACAAGTGACGCTGCCGCTCCACAGGGCTTCTTTCAGATGCCCTGGTGAAGCCGGAGCGCCAGGCCGCGAAGGCGAGCGCGCCGGCTGCCGCGCCGACCAGAACCCCCAGCAGCAGGCCGGATGAGGCGGCACTCCCCTGGCGATGGTGCCTGCGCAAATGCTCGATCTTCTCCTCGGCGAACTCATGCCGGAGTTCCCAAACCTGCTCCTCACTCAGGATCTCGCGCGCGGCGGGCAGGAGTTCGTCCTCCTCCCGGCGGAAATGCTCCTCGAGCAAGGTCGCCAAGCTGCGGAAATCAAGGGTCCAGTTCTGGGAGCCCTTGTCCGGCACGCGGACAAGCTCGGCGAGCCGGCGCTCGATCTCCTCGTGCTCGTCTTCCAGCTCATCGATCAGGCGGCGGGTTCTGTCATGGTCTTCGAGGGCGTCGAACAGGCTTTCCTCCTCAGCCTCGAAGTGCCGCCGGAGTTCGCCGTCGAGCTCGTCGACTAGCCTGTCGCGGCTTCTGACGCTGCCGTTCGGCAGGGCACGGAGGATAGCGCTGCACAGGTCGGCAACGTTGGCATGGTCGTTGGTGATCAACTGCCAGAGGTCCATCACACGGCTCCACGGAGGGTGGGCAGTAAACCAACTCCTGAGGTGCCGGGTTCCGCGCCTTCTGAAACGCTAACCTAGAAGCCGGGAGCCGAGAAGCTGAACAGGTTCAGCTTCGCAACCGAGGCCACCCAGCACCGTTGGCCATCGGTCGATATCGCCTTCGTCTGGGCGAATTCGTCAGAGGCAGGGAGCAAAAGCTGCCAGAGGCAAGCTTGGGTGAGAACCGTCCTGAACCAGTCCGGATCAATGCTCCTGACTGCTTGCGTCGGAAATAAGCCACCACAGGCGCTGCAAGGCGCGAAACGGCAAGAGTTCGCTGGTCCGCCGAGACGTCGATAGGTGGGGAGCTCCGACCACAGAGACAGGCTAGACGTCACGAACGCGCCGACGGGAGCTCGCTGCGTCTGGCTCAGGGGACGGGCCTGACAATAGTGGGGCCTCGACCCAGACATGCACGCCTTCCGGAGCGTAGTCTATCTTAACGTGACCATTGAGCTGACGTCCAAGCACCCGCTCCAGTAGCAAGGTCCCAAAGCCTTTGCGCGCGGGCTCGTGCACGGGAGGTCCGCCGCTTTCAATCCACTCCAGGACCAAGCAATGATCGTGCCCCTCCTTAAGGGACCATCTGACCTTCACCCTGCCGTGGGGCGTCGACAACGCACCGTACTTCACCGCATTGGTCGTCAGCTCGTGGGCCGCCATACCCAGAGCAAGCGCAACTTCTGCGGACAGCTTGACCCGCGGCCCCTCCAGCTGGACCCTCCCTTTGGGAGCCTCATCGTAGGCCGCCAGCTCCGCGCGGAACAGGTCTTCGACTGTCGCTCCACCCCACTCGTTGTTCACGAGCATGGTATGCGTTCGGGCCAAGGAAACGATACGGTCGGTCACGCGGTGGTAGAACTCCTCAATGCTGGTCGCCTGCCTGGCGGTCGAGCCAATGATGGCCTGCACCGTGGCGAGGGTGTTCTTCACCCGATGGTGAAGCTCCCGCGTCATTAGATGTTGACGCTCTTCTGCGGCTTTCAGGTCTGAGATGTTGGTACTTGTCCCAAAGATGCGGACAATCTCGCCCTCTTCGTTCCGTTGGGCCGACGCACGCGCCTGGAACCACTGGTAATCACCATCTTTGCTCCGAAGCCGGTACTCGACGTCATAGGGCGCAGACCCTTGGACGAACAAAGCCCAGGCTTTAGACGTCGGATCCCGGTCAGCAGGGTGGACCACGTCGAGCCATCCTGTCCCATAATGACGCTCTACGGGCACTCCGGTGTATTCAGCCCATTTGGCGTTGAGGTAATCGCAATAACCATCGGGTCGCGTGGACCAGACCAACTGCGGGATCACCTCAGCCAAAGCACGAAAGCGAGCTTCGGATTCAGCGAGAGCTTCCTCGGCCGCTTTCCGCGCGGAGATATCCTGGATCGTCAGAACGCTTCCGGTAACGACCCCATTCCGCACGATAGGTGCGTTGGAGCAGGAGACATCGATCGGGGAGCCATCCTTGCGGAAGAACACGTCTTCATGCCCTGTGAGGGGTTCCCCGGCTCTATAGCTTTGGGCTACCGGGCACTCTTCCTTGGGGTAAGGCCGTCCGTCAGGGTAGTGATGGTGAAGTGCATCATGAAGATTTCGCTCAAGGAGTTCGCTTTGCGTCCAGCCAAACATCCGTTCGGCAGCGGGGTTCGCGAACGTGATCCTTCCGGCGGCATCCATGAGGAAGATAGCATCTGCCGCATGTTTGGCCACTACGGCAGCGATTTCTGCGGACTGATCCCGTTCAGTCGCTGCCGAGAGCAAGCTTTCATCATTCACGAAATGAACCTTGGACTATCGTTAAGCTTTTTCAACTCTTCAAATAACATCGTGTTCCGGCTTGGAAAGGCTTAGGACATCTGCGCGGTGACTCTTCCCGATCCAACAGACTACGCGATGTATCGGGAGGCTGCACCGTTTACTTCTCCGGGATCGGCTTCGATAACTTGGTATGCGTCGGGCGGATGGACTCTGCCTTGCGGAAAAGCCGTGCGTTCAGTCGCGCCGCCTGAAGCGAGGATCTGGCATGCAAGGTCACTGTAGAGGCGATCCTGTGTGAAGGTGCGCTGATCACCTGTGACCTGCCCCCCTTTATAGGCAGTGGCTTGTGAGGTCCGGCAGCCTCACACCAGCTCGTCCTGGCCTAGTCGAGCCAGGGCTGCAGGAGCGGCTTGGCAAGCGCCAACTGCCGCACGATGCCCTGGTGCGGGACGCCCTGCCGTTGCAGAAACTGCTGTATCTGCTCCTTGGCATCCTCCCAGGACAGTCCTTGCTGATAACAGCATTCCAAGTACTTCAGCGTGCGTTCGCGGTTCAGCTCGGGGACAGCGAGCGGTGCCTGCTCGTCCATGAAGCACGAGGCGACAAGATCTTCGCATGCCATGGCAGATGTCCTCGGAGACGGTCGAACGGGAGATGCGCCAGGATGGCTCAGAACTCGAGGCAGATCTTGCCGAAGTGCGCTCCCGATTCCTCGTACCGGAAGGCATCGGCGATCTCGGCCAAGCCAAAGCTGCGGTCGATCACCGGGCGCAGGCCCGTGGCCTCGATCGCCCGCACGAAGTCGATCTGCTGGCGCCGGTTCCCGACGATCAGCCCCTCTAGCCGGGCCTGTTTCGCCATCAGGGCACCAGTCGGGACCTCGCCGGCCCGACCGGTCAGCACGCCGATCAGCGAGATGTGTCCGCCGAGGCGCACCGCCGCGATCGACTGCGCGAGCGTGCCCGGCCCGCCCACCTCCACCACATGATCGACGCCGCGCCCGCCGGTCCAGTCCCGCGCACGCACGCCCCAGTCCTCGTGCTGGCGGTAGTTGATGGTGTGATCGGCGCCCAAGGCCCGGACCCGCTCCAGCTTCTCGTCCGAGGAGGAAGTGGCGATGACCCTCGCTCCCATCGCCTTCGCAAGCTGGAGGGCGAAGATCGAAACGCCGCCGGTTCCCAGCACCAGCACGACGTCTCCTGCCTTGAGCCCGCCGTTAACCACCAGGGCACGCCAGGCAGTCAGCCCGGCTGTTGTGAGAGTGGCCGCCTCGGCATGGCTGAAGCCCTTGGGTGCCTGGGTGAACCAGAACGCGGGCCGCACCACCACCTCCCGGGCGTAGCCATCGACCCCATCGCCTGGCGTGGTCGAGAAATCGGAAACAGCCGGTGGCCCCTCGAGCCAGTCTGGAAAGAAGCAAGAGACCACAGGGTCACCGGGCTTGAACTCGGTCACCCCCTCGCCCACTGCCTCGACCACGCCGGCGCCGTCAGACATCGGAATGCGCCCGTCCGCCGTGGGCATCCGTCCGCTCACCACGCCGTAGTCGTGGTAGTTGAGCGAGCTCGCGTGAACCCTGACCCGGATCTGGCCTGGACCGGGCGCTCCAGGATCGGGCATCTCGATCAATTCCAGCCGATCGAGGCCGCCGGGTGAACGCAGTACGATTCCCTTCATTCTCTGTCTCCCGATCCTTGCCTGCCTGCCTGCCCGTCAGGAGCGAAGTGGCGAGGTCCGCCCCTGATGCCGTCAACGCAGCAGGACGCGCCCTCTCGCGTGAGGTCGCGCAACTTAACGCACCGACACACGCCAGGGTCCCTGCGGGCACGCATCAGGTCTTTCCTATGGAGTGTCTCCCAATCTTGGCCACCTGACCTGAACCTCGCCTACGGCTTCGAGTTGACGGGGTAATGCCCTCACCTCGGAGAAGAGACATGCCTGCTCGTAGAGTGCTCGTGGTCGCCACCTCGCACGATCAGATGGGATCCACCGGCCACCGCACCGGAGTGTGGCTGGAGGAGCTGGCCACGCCGTACTACGCCCTCCTCGACGGCGGTGCGGAGGTCACTCTCGTGTCGATCAAGGGCGGCTCGATCCCATGGGATCCCCGCAGCCTGCCGGCCAAGGCTGGCGAAGGTCCGGGTGAGGAGCCCGAGGAGCAGCAGGAGGTCCCGGCCTCGGTCCACCGCTTCCTGGCGGACGAGGGCGCCGTGCAGACGGCCCAGAACTCCCCTGCCCTTGGCAGTGTGGATCCAGGCTCCTTCGATGCCGTGTTCCTGCCGGGCGGGCACGGGCCGATGTGGGATGCGGCCAATGACGAGACGCTGGCCCGGATCGTCGGGTCGATGTTCGACCACGGCAAGGTCGTCGCTGCGGTCTGCCACGGGCCAGCCGGGCTCGTGAAGGCGAAGCGGCAGGACGGCCGACCCATCGTCGACGGTCGGCGGGTGTCTTCCTTCACCAACACCGAGGAGGAGGCAGTCGGGCTGATCGCCGTGGTGCCCTTCCTGCTGGAGGACCGGCTTAAGGAGCTGGGCGGCCGGTTTGAGCGCGGACCGGACTGGCAGCCGTTTGCCGTGCAGGATGGAAACCTGATCACCGGCCAGAACCCGCAATCCTCCGAGCTTGTCGCCCGGCATGTCCTGACGTCCCTTGGGACGGGTAGCACCGGATCGTGATTTCGGCGGAACGCCTCGTCGGAGAACACTGAGGAGATTTTCGCGTGACGACAGGAAGAACGGCCCTCGTCGCCGGTGCCGGCGGCATCATCGGACATGCGCTCTGTCATGAACTGAAGGCGCAGGGTTGGGAGGTGACAGCTCTTGCCCGCCGTCCCCTCCCCGGCTTCCGGTCAATCCCGGTCGACCTGACCGACGCCGCCGCGACGCCCGAGGCGCTGCGGCAGGCGACGATGACGACGCATGTCTTCTATGCAGCCCTCAGTCCTGATCCCGATCTCAGTATCGAAGCCGAACGGAACGGGCAGATGCTCGGCAATCTGCTCGATGGCCTCGAGCAGGCCGGCGCTCCGCTCCAGCGCGTCGTGATTTACCAGGGCTTCAAGATCTACGGCATCCACCTCGGCGCAAAGGTCCCGACGCCTGCCCGCGAAAGCGACCCGCCCCATATGCCGCCGAACATCTATCTGGCCCAGGAGGCGCAACTCCGGCGACGGGCCGAGCGGTCCTCATGGGACTATGTGGCCCTGCGTCCGGACGTGGTCGTGGGAGACATCTACGGGAACCCCATGAACATTGCGCTTGTGGTCGGGGTGTTCGCCGAGGTCTCCCGGGCGCTGGGAGTTCCGCTCCGGTTTCCGGGCACCGACAAAGCGTTCGGACAGCTGGTGCAGTTCACGGATGCCGGCCTGCTGGCCCGGGCGAGCCTTTGGGCCGCCACGAGCGAGCAGGCTTCCGGCGAGGCGTTCAACGTCACGAACGGCGACGTGTTCCGGTGGGAGCGGATGTGGGGCGACGTCGCCCGCCATCTCGGACTTGAGACCGCTGCGCCGGTGCCATTGACGCTCACGCGTCACATGGCCGACAAGGGACCTCTCTGGGCGGAGCTTGCGCGAACCCATGGACTGGTCGAGCCCGACCTGAGCAAGCTGGTCGGCTGGGGCTTCGGCGACTTCATCTTCCACACGGAAACTGATGTGATCTCCGACGTGAACAAGATCTACCGCTATGGCTTCACCGAGCGGATGGATTCGACAGAAAGCCTCCTCGCGGCTCTCGACAGCTTGAAACGCCAGCGCATTCTGCCCGAGTAGCGGTGCAGGTTGCAGTCAGGCTCTTGCGCATCTTGTGAGGGAGTGCCGCTACGGTGGGCGGGCTCGAACTGGCGGCGTCGGCATCATGACCCGGCTGGGCGCATTGAGTTCCCTCGGCAGTGGTCCTGGGTGTTTACGGCGACCATATCTAAGCCCCTCAAAATTCTACGCTGAGCAAGAGAAAGGGTCCGAGTTCGAAGACCAATGACATGATGGTGGAGATTTCGTCAGCCAATGAGGGCGTGACCGAGCACACCCATGGCGGTTCATCGCTCAATGACTAGCAAGCGCTTCGCAGGGATCAGCCGAGCCGCCCAGCCCGACAGAAGGTCCGGCACCTCCGAGCCCGCCATTGGCTTCGCATAGAGGAACCCCTGAGCAATGCCGCAGCCCATCTCGCGCAGCCTCTGGGCCTGCCCAATGGTCTCCACTCCCTCCGCCGTGACCTGGAGGTTCAAGCTTCTGCCCAGGCTGACGACCGCCATCACGATAGCTTCGGCGTCCGGGTCTTCCTCGATGTCCTGTACGAAGCTCTGATCGATCTTGATGTGATCCACTGAAAACTGCTTCAGGTGGGTCAACGAAGCATAGCCCGTGCCGAAGTCATCGAGCGCAACCCGGACCCCTCGCGCACGGAACTTGTCCAATGCCGAAGATACTGCATCCGCTTGTGCATCGAGCAGAACCTTCTCGGTGATCTCGATCTCGAAGTGCCGAGGCGGAACCTTCGCAAGGTCCAGAACGCGGAGGACCTCCTCGGCCAAGCCCGACTGGATGAACTCCGCATGGGACAGGTTGATCGCCACATTGCCGAAGCTCAGGCCGCTGTTGAGCCAGCGGCGCATATCGGAGGTGACTTTCCCGATCAGGCGCTTGCCGACGATCGTCGCAAGCTCAGGATCGTCAAAGGCGTCGACGAAGCTCCCTGGGGTGAGAAGCCCCCTGGTTGGATGCCGCCAGCGTGCGAGAGCCTCAAACCCCACGATCTCTCCCGTCGCAAGACAGACCTTGGGCTGGTAGAAGGGCTCGATCTGATCGAGGGAGATCGCTTCCCTCATCTCCCGTCTGAGCGTGATCCGCTGCTCGATTGCAGCCCGCATGTCCGGCGAGTACGTCACGACGCGGTTCCGGCCCGCAGCCTTGGCCCGGTACAGGGCCATGTCCGCATCCTTCATCAAATCGGCGGCTTCCCCATCATGGTCAGGGAAAGAAGCGACACCGATGCTTGCACGGCTGACGATCATCTGCCCGGCGTACGAGACAGGTTGGCTCAGCTTCTTGGCGATGCCTTCGGCGAGTGTGGCCGCATGCTCCAAACTCGACGAGGCCGCCAGCAGGACCACAAATTCGTCACCGCCCAGTCGGGCGACGGTGTCACAGCCTCGGGCGACGGCAGACAACCG
>Ga0180215_1003417_pt1 | contig 14914 bp, 11 predicted proteins | sample eDN3rd37CBELigBY_FD_128871 | JGI IMG/M metagenome (GOLD analysis project Ga0180215, IMG submission 128871) | Enriched backyard soil microbial communities from Emeryville, California, USA - eDNA 3rd pass 37_C BE-Lig BY (version 2) (version 2) | ecosystem: Environmental > Terrestrial > Soil >...
CCGCCGTACATACACAGCTTTAGTGCACGGAAAATTACAACATAAACAAGGCACTATTCATGCAAAAATTGGACGAGATCGTCATCATCCAACTAGACGAAGAGTGTCCAATACAGGGCAAGATGCCATCACTCATTATGAAGTCATCCATTATGATTCAAAACGGAATTTGACGCAAATTTATTGTAAACTTGATACAGGTCGCACTCATCAAATCCGTGTTCATTTATCACATATTGGGCATCCTCTAGCAGGGGATGTGCTTTATGGAGGGAAACCATTGTTTCCTAGACAAGCACTTCACGCGAAATTTTTATCATTTATTCATCCGTTAACATTAGAGAAGATTGAAGTTGTTGCCCCTTATTTAGACAAGCCTGCAATATTCCTTGACGCGTAAACTAGAAAAACACATGGGACACTAATAAAGGGACGTTCTATTAGTTTCCATGTGTTTTTGCTTTAGTTAAGAAGAATTTTGCTTTTTGTTACTTGAGGAGCTTTCATTTTTTATGATTGATATTGAATCACTTTTGGATCAGAACCGAATCGTTTATTTTCATTTAATTGATTGATTTTTTCCATGTCCTCACTAGTTAATTTAAAATCAAAAATCTCACTATTTTCTTTAATACGTGCTGGAGTGATTGATTTTGGAATGACAATAATATCGTTTTGTACGTGCCAACGTAAAATCACTTGTGCAGCGGTTTTATTATATTTTTTCCCAATTTCGTTGATAACGGGATGGTCTAGCAAATGTCCTCTTCCAAGAGGAGACCATGCCTCTACAGCGATTTGATGACGAGCACAATATTCACGTAGCTCAACTTGACTTAAAAGTGGATGCAATTCTACCTGGTTAACTGTCGGTACATGTTTCGAATGACTGATTAAATCATCCAAATTCTCAATTAAAAAGTTGCTTACTCCAATTGCGCGCACTTTTCCTTCTTCATAAAGCTTTTCCATTGCTCTCCACGTTTCTAAATAGTGAGCTCGAATCGGCCAATGAATTAAATACAAATCTAAGTACTCAAGGCCAAGCTTTCTCAAACTACGGTCAAAAGCTTCTAAAGTGGACTCATACCCTTGCTCACTATTCCAAACTTTTGTCGTAATAAAAAGTTCTTCGCGAGGAATTCCACTATCTTTGATTGCTTGTCCTACTCCCTCTTCATTGTCGTAGAAAGATGCAGTATCAACTAACCGATACCCCAATTCAAGGGCTGTTTTCACCGTATGATATACTTCGTCTCCACTTTGCACTTTATATACACCAATACCAAAATATGGCATTTCTACTCCATTATGTAGTACCGTTTTTCCTTGGAGTGTTTTCGTCATGCATGCCCCTCCTCATACTTTTTTATTTCATTTTACTTGATATGTCTGATGTAATCCAATGTTCTTTAATTGAAAATCGACTTGTTTTATTAAGGTGTGAGTTTTGGATTCGATTTTGTAAGACAGTTTCTAGTGTATTTTTATATTTTTTGTCTAATAACACTAATTTATGAGACAGAAAAATCCTTATTAGATCTAGTTTTGTCTAATAAACTTCATTTTTAGGACAATTTAGATTGCTTCTCCAACAATTTTGTTCTATAAAATTGATTTATGGGACATTTCCATCCTATCTCTACCGAATTTTGTCCAAAAGCCTAGACCCAGCTTCTCCAGTTTCTCCAGCTTCCCCATCTTCTCCTACCTCTCCAACATACTATCAACAAAAATTAAAAAACCACCCTACATCAGGATGGTTCGTTCAAATACACATATTAATGCACTTCAAAATATCCCTTTAGAGCCTTTTTGTCAATTTTACCAACATGTGTTTTCGGTAGTTCCTTCAAAATCACAAATAATTTCGGGACTTTGTAATGGGCAAGCCGCTGTTTACAATACTGTATAAGCTCTTCATCACTAAGAGTATCAATCCCTGTTAATGTAATAAAAGCGGTTACCTTCTCTCCCCATTTTTCATCAGGAATGCCGACCACTGCAGCTTCGTCAATATACTCATGCTCACATAACCATTGTTCAATTTCTAATGGATAAACATTTTCTCCACCTGTTATAATCATGTCTTTTTTACGACCAACAATATAGAAATAGCCATCTTCATCCTTTTTCACTAAATCCCCTGTATAAAGCCAACCATTCACTAAAGTTTCCGAAGTCGCATCACTATTATGCCAATACTCAATAAATGCATGGTTTCCGCGAATTAAGAGCTCACCCACTTCATTTGGACCTGCTTCTGTTCCATCCTTCTTAACGACTTTTACTTCATTAAACATCATCGGCTTTCCGACCGACCCTTTTTTCACTAGCGCCACTTCAGGGGTAATTACAAAATTATTTGGACCCGCTTCCGTTAACCCATATCCTTCTTTAAAGCGATAACCTTTTTTGGCATATCGCTCATATATAATTAATGGACATGGGGCTCCACCTGATAAAAAGAGATGATTTGATAAATCAAGAGAATGAAATTCTTCGGTTTGTTGCATCATATGGTGCATCGTTGGAACAAATAATGAAATTGTACACTTATATTGATCTAAATATTTTAATGCCTCACTCGGATTAAATTGGTTTCCTATGACAACAGTACCACCATTCATTAATATAGGTAGGGATAGTGCATTGATTCCACCAGTATGGAACAGAGGCATATAAGTTAATGTTGTTTCATGTTCGGTTAATCCCCAGCTAATAATCGTATTAATCGCATTCCAATCAACAGAACGATTAGCTAATACCACTCCTTTTGGCTTACCAGTTGTCCCACCTGTATAGATAATCAACCACGGATCTAAATCAGAAAAATCTTTTTTTACGACAACCGCATGTGATTCATTTCCGAGGATTGTATTTCGAAAAGAATAAAACTGACATTCATCAAGACGTATTTGTTGGATGAGTTCCTCAAATCGATCATGAAATAATACAATTTTAGGTGAACAATCTTTTATGATATATTCCAATTCAAATGCAGAAAGTCTCCAGTTTAACGGTACATAAATTGCGCCTATCCGACGACAAGCAAACATGACTTCAAATTGTTCTACTTGGTTTAAAGCCAATGTAGCAATCCGATCACCTTTTTTTATTTGTTTTGATATAAAAAATGTAACCCATTTATTCACTCTTTCGATTAATTCGCTATATGTTAAAGTTTTACCAGCTTCTATATCGACGAGCGCCGTTTTATTTCCAGACAACGTTGCACGCTTATATATCCAGTCCACCTTTGACTCTCCCTTCTTTCTCTCTATATTTATCGTAACTATTGGTGTAACAATAGAGTTACAGAGAGAAGCTATAGAAAAAATAAAAAAGTGCAAAACCCATTCATAATGAAGAGCTTCACACTTTAATAAATGATTTACAATTAAAACAATGGAGTCAAAGTCAAGCTTAAAAAACCGAGATTTCCAATTACATGATGATACCGCCATCAACATGGAGTACGGCTCCATTTACATAATCAGCTTCATCTGATGATAAATAAAGATAAGCATTGGCAATATCTTCAGGTTTTCCTAATCTTCTTAGTGGAACCATTGATTTCATTTGCTCAATAATCTTTTCCGGAACGGTTGCGACCATATTCGTTTCTGTAAAACCAGGAACTACAGCATTGACATTAATCCCTTTTCTTCCTAATTCTTTTGCCCAAGTTTTCGTCATTCCAATAACAGCTGCTTTTGCTGCCGCATAATTCGTCTGTCCAACGTTTCCGTATACACCAGATACAGAAGAAGTACTGACGATTTTCCCTTTTCCTTGTTCAATCATATAGGGAACAACTGCTTGTGTACAGTTGAAAACTCCTGTTAAATTCACATCTAACACTTTTTGGAAATTTTCTTGAGACATTTTAACGAGCATAGCGTCTCTTGTTATCCCTGCATTATTAATTAATATATCAATTCGTCCATAAACTTCTTTTACCTTTTCCACCATTTTATCAACGCTTTCACGGTTTGCGACATCAACTTGGACAAATAAACTATCGTACCCAAGTCCCTTTAATTCTCTAACTCTTTTATTTCCTTCTTCTTCGCTAAAGTCTGCAATGACAACATGTGCTCCTTCTTCAGCAAAGCGCTTTGCTGCCGCAAAACCAATTCCATTTGCTGCTCCAGTAATTATAGCTACCTTCTCTTTTAATCTCATAACCTATCTCCTAACTTTACGACTCGTACTTAACTTCTTGTTTTAACCTTTAAAAATTCCTCAACATGATTTGCTAATTGTTCTAGATCATCGACTAATGGAGAGTGTCCACAATTTTTCAATTCAATAAATGTGGCATTATCTCCTAAATCTTCCATGATTTCTTCTTGCATACTAGCAGATACTACATAATCACGATCTCCACGCATAACTAAAACTGGAATCGTAATATCTTTTGCTTGATTTGTTCCGTCTACTAAACCGTTGTGCACATTGCTAATATTGAAAGTATTTAATGAATGATACACGTCGGCTAAGTTACGTTGTGTTCTCATATCATCGACATACTCTTCATATTTTTCAGGACTAGGTTGATTATGTGTATAAATTAAAGCATTCCAAACTGCTTTTAAAAATTCACGATTATTTGTGTCGTATGCTGCTTGGATCGGAATTGTTCTTCCTGGATCTTTTTCAACATCTTCAATTGTTTTGAAACGATTTTCTATATCAGGTGTTCCGTCTGCTTTAGGTGGATACATTGGATATCCTCTAGTTGATGCAGAAGCAAGGAGAATTAATTGATCAGCATATTCTGGATAATCAGCGACAAATTGCATGGTTACCGCGCCACCAGTTGACCAACCCATTAAAGCAAAATTTTTTAACCCAAGTTCATCGGCAAATAATTTGATATCATCTGAGAAGTCTTTAATGCCTGTAACTCTTTTGTTGTAAGTAGAACCTCCAAACCCTCGCATATCAACCGCATAGATTTTAAGTGATGGGTCTAATCTGTCTATTAATAAATCCCAATGTTTAGAAGAAGTCATGTTTCCATGAACAAGTAATAATACACGATCTCCTCCTTCACGCTCACGATAAGTTAGCGTTTCACCATTTGATAATTTGACTTCTTTCAATGCCATACTAAACACCCCTTTATATACTTTTATTTAAATTTATGAATCTATGAAAAATACAATGAAAGAAATAATTAAATTTGTCCCCATTTAACAACAGTAGCTCCCCATGCATAGCCAATTCCTGCACTAACTAAGACGACTATGTCTCCCGACTTTAATTTTCCTTCTCGTTCTGCTAATTCTAAAGATAAAATCTGATCGATTTGACCAATATGTCCATAGTTTTCTAGATAAATTGAATGCTCTTCTGTTAGACTTAATTGTTTTAAAACATAGTCGTGAGCGGACTTTTTCATATGCAGCATGGCGACATAATTTATGTCTTGCTCATTATACCCACTTTTATATAAAGCATCTCGAATTACTCTTAAGAAATTATCCATTGATTTTTGTTCTAGACGGCGCTTCATTCCTTCTGGATCTAATACATCAAGTCGAAGCAAGCCTTGGTCTAATACTTCATGTGTAATCGGTTGTTTCGTTCCTCCAGCTGTTACAACAACATCCTCTGAAAAAGAACCATCAGTCATAATTGAAGTTTCTAACACAATATTTTTCTTGTAACCTTTTTGCAAGAGGATGGCACCACCACCAGCTGCTAAATTATTCATAAAGCGAGTTCGTGGATTAGTATAATCGATGAAATCCACATTACGATAACCACCTGCTAGTAATACAGTGTTTATTGACGGATCAGAAAGCATTAAACTTTTAGCGACTTTTATCGCCATGATGGTTGTACCACATCTTAGGGCGACATCAAACGCCCAAGCATGACTTGCTCCTATCTCTTCTTGAAGCTTAATGGCCGCTGTCCATAGAGGATACTCTTTATGCTCTTCACCAATATAAATAACTAAATCAATTGTTTTCGGATCGATATTTGCTTTTTCAATCGCACGTCTTGCAGCGATAATACCCATTTGACAAGTATGGTCGTAAGGTCCTGGAAGCGGCTTTCGTTTGATTCCCATTTTATTTTCTACAATATCTACTGGAATTCCTGTTTTAAGTGCTATTTCCTCGCCTGTCATAAAATTATCGGGAATATATAGTCCTGTACTTACAATTCCAATTTCCAATTTGTACGCCTCCTATTACCCTGCCATTTTCTCATCTTTTGGTGTCAGTTTTTCTATTCTTTTACTTTTTGCCTTAGCAATCCACTTATTAACCGTTCCAACAATGCCTGTAGGGAAGAAAATAACGGCTAAAATGTATAGAATTCCAAAGAATATAATCCATCTTTCAAAAATTGGATGAACATCAGCTAGTTCAGTAATCCATTCTTGAGCAAATTCAATTAATCCCGCACCAATCATTGGTCCTATTAATGTTCCGACTCCACCAATGATTGTCATTAATAAGGCATTTAATGTGATATCCATCGTAAAAACACTTGTATTTATATATCGTAATACAACAGTAAATAGGGAACCTGCTAATGATGCTGTTACACCAGCAACAACAGTTGCCGTAACTTTATAATAAAGTGGAACAAAGCCAAGAGATTCGACCCGATTTTCATTTTCACGAATCGCCATTAACACCCTACCTAGTGGGGAATTAATAAATCGTTTTAGCAAGAAAAAGATGCCGATCATTAGTACGAGACAGATAATATAGAAAGTTGGGCGATCTTTTAAAACATCTGGAACACGAAACGTAAAACCATCATTCCCAACAGTTAAATGTCTCCATTTTTCCGCAACAACTAAGAAAAGACTCGCAACGGCTAATGTCAACATGGCATAAAAATGGCTTTTCAAACGTAATGTTAAAACCCCAACAATAATACTTACGATGAGTGAAAGAACAATTCCCACTAAAACGGAGATGAAAAACCACTCCATCGTTGGTTCAACTCGCTTCATAAAAATCGCTGTGGAATAGGCTCCTAAACCAAAAAACATCGCATGCCCAAATGATACAATTCCAGTAAAACCTAGTAGCAAATCATAACTCATAGCAAAAATTGCGAAGATGAAAATATTCGTCATCATAATTAATAGTCCAGTTTCGTTCGTAACAAAGGGGACAAAACATAACAAAACACCGACAAGAAGTATAGACCAATTGGATATATTTTTTATTTTCATTTGTCTACCCCCTCACCGAAAATAAACCTTGTGGTCTAAAGATTAAAACAACTAACATTAATAACATATTTGCTGCAAGAGAAAGTTCTGAGAAGTAGTAAGCTAAGAATGACTGGTTAAGTCCAACTAAAAGTGCGGCAAATAATGAACCCGTAAAACTACCCATTCCGCCAATAACTACAACAATGAAGGCTAAAATTGCAAATTCTAAACCCATCTCAGCATAAATAGAGCCTGTATATGGACCTAGCATCGCACCACCTAATGCTGCCATGGCAGAACCGACCATAAAGACATACATAAATACTCGCTTAATATTAATCCCTAAAGCTTGAACCATTTCTTTATTCATTACCCCAGCACGAACAATTAATCCGATTCGGGTTTTTTTCAAGATAAACTGAACAATTCCAAATACTAAAAGACCAACAAATATAATAAACGCGCGGTATTTAATAATAATGACATTCCCGATTTGCCAGCTTCCAGATAAATATTCAGGTGCTGTTGAGGAAAGTTGGTTCGGTCCCCAGAATACTTTTAACATTTCAGTTAAGACAAGCATAAGACCTAAAGTAATCAAAATTTGCATGATATGATTCCCATACACTGGTTTAATGATGACTTTCTCTGTAAATGCCCCAAGAATTAATCCAACTGCCATTGCAAAAACAATCGATAACATAAAGCTACCCGTAACCGAATAAAACCATACTCCACAGTAAGCACCCCAAGCAAAAAAGCCACCATGTGCAAAGTTCAAGACGTCCATTAAACCGAAAATTAATGTGAGCCCTGCTGCTAGCAAGAAAATGAGCATACCAGTTGAGATTCCATTAATTAATAAGTTGATAATCTGTTCCATGTTCTCCCCCCTTTAAGCTATACCTAAATATTTCTTCTTCAGTTGATCATCCTCATTTAACTGCTTCATGCTGCCTGAAAACGCGATTTTCCCATCATCAATAATATAAAATCGATCACCAATTCTACTTGCCATCATAAAATTTTGTTCCACAAGTACAATCGTAGTCGTTTTCTTCATTTCTAAAATGGATTCCATTACCTTTTCAACAATGATTGGAGCTAAACCTTTACTTGGTTCATCGATTAATAGAAGTTCATTTTCATTAACGTATGCTCTTGCAATGGACAGCATTTGTTTTTGCCCACCAGAAAGATGTCCTCCCTCCTTCTTCCAAAACTTTTTCAAGTCTGGGAAAAGTCCGAGCACCCATTCAAGTCTTTCTTCGTGTGCGGCATCCTGCTTTTTCATTGCGACTCGCATGTTTTCTTCAACTGTCAAATAATTAAAAATCCCTTGATCTTCGGGTACATATCCTATTCCGAGATTCGCAATCTTATAAGTTGGTAGGCCATGAATATTTTGATCTTTAAAAGTAATCGCCCCACTAGATGGTGGATTTAAACCCATAATGCTTCGTAATGTTGTCGTTTTCCCTGCACCATTCCTCCCTAATAACACCACTACTTCACTTTGATGAACTTCAAATGAAATATCGTGAAGGATATGGTAATGACCAATATAGGTTTCAATCGAATCTACTTTAAGCAGTGTTTTCATCATAAAGCCCTCCTAAATAAGCAAATTGGACTTTTTCATTTTCCATAATCTCTTTCGGAGTTCCATCTGCTAAAAAGCTACCATTAAATAAGACCATGACCGTATCCGATAAATTTAAAATAAGGTCCATTTTATGCTCAATTAATAGAATCGTTTTGTTTCCTTCTTCTTTAATATTATTGATGACTTCTAGAATTTGAGGGACTTCATCTACTGACATACCAGCGGTCGGCTCATCTAATAATAGAAGCTCAGTCTCAAGAGCTAAAAGCATGGCAATTTCTAATTTCCGTTGTTCACCATGAGCTAAGTTTTTCGCTAACATTTCAGCTTTGTTTTTAAGTAAAACGAGATCTAATAAAAATTGTGCACGCTCATAAATATCTTTATAGCTTTGGAAATGTTTTAAAAATTGGTAGCGAATCCCTTTTTGTGATTGAACAGCTAACCTAACATTTTCTAATACTGTTAAATTTGGAAAAACATTTGTAAGCTGAAAGGAGCGTCCTATACCTTTACGTGTTCTAATACTAGGGGACATGTTCGTGATCTCTTCGCCTTTAAAATAGATGTTTCCTTTTGAAGGTTTTAATTGGCCGCTTAATAGATTAAAAAGCGTGGTTTTACCCGCTCCGTTTGGCCCGATAATCGATTTAAATTCATTTTCATTAACGGTAAAACTCACATCATTCACTGCAACATGACCGCCAAATTGAATCGTTAAGTTTTTTGTTTCTAGAATTGGTTTCATCCAATCACCACCTACATTTTTTAACGTACACCAATTACAAGTTGATTAAGGAAGGACAGTACTAGGAATAAAGTCTTCCGTTTCGTACTGTCCTAGTCAATTGACTAATCCTTATCTTCCATTCAAAATTGGTGGAGCAGTTTCTTCAGGTGTTAGCTCACGAATTAATACTGGAACTGGATATGGTACTCCTTCTTTTGTTTCTAAGCGAATTGCATATAGTGATTGTAATGCTTGATGGTCTTCAGGACGGAAAGTCATTTTTCCTTTAGGAGTTTCAAAGCTCATGCCTTCCATTAATTCAATTAATTTATCAGCATCAGTATCTCCATTCGATTTTTTCAGTGCTTCAACAATGGAAATAGCTGCACTCATACCACCTGCAGTAAATAGATCTGGAACTGCACCATCATAACGTTTTTTATGTTCTTCAATTAAGTAATCGTTAACTTCATTATTTGGAAGCTCATAGTAGTAAACAGAGAATCCTTCCATTCCTACAAGTGGTCCCATAATAGATAATGCGGCAATATCTGGGGCACCTGTTGAAATTTTAATTCCTTGTTCTTGCACTTTCATATCCGCAATATGTTGCCAAGGTGAGTTAGCACCAGCCCAAATGACGAATAAGTAATCTGGTTTTGCATCGATAATTTTTTGGATATTTGGTGTAAAATCAGTTGCATCAGCAGCTGGATATTCTTCTAAAATGATTTCAGCACCAAGAGCTTCTGCCGCTTTTTTGAATGCTGCTACACCATCACGACCAAATGCGCCATCTGGAGCGAAAGTTGCAATTTTTACTCCAGGACCAGCAATTGCTGCTGCACCCGCAACCGCATCTTGTGAAGAGTTACGTCCTGTACGGAAAATATATTTATTCCACTCAGAACCAGTAATACTATCTGCAACCGCAGGCTCTACGATCATAATCGTTTTGTATTCTTCAGCAAGTGGTAAAACCGCAATAGCATCTGTTGAGCTAGAAGAACCAACTAAGAAATCAACATCTTCATCATCTAATAGTTTCGTAGCTTTTTGTACAGCTACATCTGGTTTTGTTTCAGTATCTTCATAGATCACTTCGATTTTCTTTCCAGCCACTTCACGAGTTCCGTTTGTCGCATAATCTAATCCGATTTCAAAACCTTTACGAGTTTGATCACCATATGCTTCTAGAGCTCCAGATAATGATGCTAGTACTCCAATTTTAATGACTTCTTTTTGATCGCCACCGTTACCTCCGCTATTGTTACCCCCATTATTATTTTTACCCCCTTGCTGTGAACAAGCTGAAGCGATTAGTAAAACGACTAAAAGCATTGAGATTAGTTTAAAGAAACCTTTTCTCTTTTTCATTTTTTCTCCCCCTTTATAAAATTAACCTTTATGAAAAAATGACTGTAATCGTATGATAAAGTTAAGCGGTTACAAATTAGTTACAATCCTAGGTGGAAATTATTATATCTTTCAGTTATTTCAAAATTATTGTATTATAATAGACACAAATACTCTCTCTTTTAAAAAAGGGGTAGCAAAATGGAGCCTTCATTATTTCCAATTATTGAAACAAAGCTTATACCTCCGATAATGAAAAGGAATTACATTCGGAGACCATCCTTGATGAAAAAGTTAAATTTATCCTTAACTTATCCACTTACACTTGTCCACTCAGGGGCCGGCTATGGAAAAAGTACGGCTATTACTCAATATGTCAATGATTTCAGAAAAAACTATTGTTGGTATACTTTGACTCCTAACGATGATGATATTATCCCGTTTATTACTTATATCGTTTATGCTATACGTAAGCGTTATCAAGATTTTGGGAAAGATCTATTAACATATATTTCTAATATGAATAAAGTGATTCGTGATCAAGAGTTGAATATATTAAGTGCTTATTTTATTCGTGAACTAAGCTCTTTAAAGGATGAAACGATACTCGTAATTGATGATTTTCATTTAGTAGACCATTCCTTTATGATCAATCAATGGCTCGAAAAAGTGATTGAACTCTTGCCTTTAAATTTCCATTTATTAATTTCTAGTCGGAGAAGTCCGAAATGGAGTTTACTATCGAAATGGAAAGTATCAGGAAAGCTCTTGTTAATTGACCAACGAGCATTAAAGCTGAGTGAAGAAGAAACCGAGATATTAATTCATGATTTCTATGAGCTCAAATTATCTCATAAGGAGATAACCTCAATTTATCGACTAACTGAAGGATGGGTCATTGCGCTCCGATTAATTGCAGAACAATTACAAAGGGGAACTTCTCTTTCTTCCATTTTTGATTATCAGCATTCTTCAATGGATGATTTGTTTCATTATTTAGCAATGGAAGTGTTAGCTAAACACTCCCCTATTATCCAAAGTTTTATTGATCAAATCTCTGTCATTGAGGACATTACGCCATCAGTCTGTGATTCGGTATTAGGAATGACTGGTAGTGAAGCAATCTTAGAACAATTATGTGAACAAAATTCCTTCATTGATAAAATTGATGGAACAAAACAATATCGACTACATGCCTTATTTAAAGCAGCATTACAAAAACGGTTTAAAGAAAATAATCCTTACCTATTCCAACAAACCCATGAAAAATGTGCTCAATATTACGTTTATCAAGGGCAAATCGAACAAGCTCTAAACCACTACGAGGTTATACAAAATCATGAAGTAACTGCAAGACTACTTTCTGATTACGCTCCTTCAATGATTAAAAATGGAAGATTAGAAAGTTTAAATGAGCACTTAAAAAATTTATCAGAGGAAATTAAAAATGAGTATCCTATACTTTGGTACTATGAAGGTGAGGTACAAAGATATACGGCTTATTATGAAAAGGCAAGATCTTGCTATCAACATCTAATTGATAGCAAAGGAGAGATTAAAGACCAATCTCTCATTGGGCGTGCATATCTAGGTTTAGCCCAAATTTATATTGATACAATCCAACCTGTCATAGCTGAACGCTATTTATTAAGTGCAATCGAAATTTTTGAACAGCAAAATGAGACGAATGAGGAAGAAATTCGTCATTTGTATTTGCTCATGGTCGAGAACTTAATTAATTCAGGGCAAGCAAAAAAAGCAGAAAAATGGATTAAAAAAGGAAAGTTTAATCTATCTCCTTTACCGATTAATAATTTAGATGCTAGAATGCTGCTTCGTACTGGTAAATTACAGGATGCACGAGACCTTCTCATTAAACGATTAGGTGAGGGGCATCAAGCATTACCGCAAACACATCGAGAGACAGAAATTTTATTATCGTTTATTGAATCTTGTCTAGGAAATGGGCAAGATGCAAAAAGATGGGCTCAAAAAGGGATTGAACAAGGAATTAAAAATAAAAATTTATTTGTTGAAGCTTGTGGTTGGATGCGCATGGGGCATTCAGTCCAATTAATTGATGATTATCAATTGCATTTAGCAGAAGAGTGCTATCAAACTTCTCTTGATATAATGGAGAAAATTCATGTTTCTCGTGGGAAAGCTGAGCCATATATGGGACTATGCATTTTATATTCTCGACTCGGAAACTATGAAGATTCTAAAAAATGCGGTCAGCTCGCTTTATATGAAACTGAAAAAGTACAAGATCTATGGCTTTCTTCTTTAATCCAATTAGCTTTAGCAATTACCTCATATCAATTTGGGGCATTGGAAGAGGCAAAATCTCAACTCATAAAAGTGAAACAAAATTTTGAGCAATTAAAAGATCCTTATGGGAATATGCTTTCTCATTTATGGTTATCCTTAATTTTTTATTATGATGAAGATTGGGATTCTTTCAAGACTAATATGTCTACTTTTCTACAAGAAATGATTATCGGAAACTATGAATTTATTTTGACAAAGAAAACTCCTTTTGGCCCGGAAGATTTACAAAGCTTAATTCCTATTTTAATTCGCGCCAAGGAGATGGGAATTTATTCAAGTTATGTCTATTCATTTTTACAAAAAAGTGGTCTTGCTGAATTAGATAGTCATCCTGGCTATACATTAAAAGTTTTTACATTAGGAAATTTCCAAGTTTATTTAGGAAATCAGCTAGTTTCCGAGAAAGATTGGCAACGTCAAAAAGCGAAAGAATTATTTAAGTTCCTCATTTTAAATCGTAATCAATGGTTTACGAAAGAAGAAATTTATGAAAGACTTTGGCCAGAAGTTGATGAATTAAGTATTGATCAAGAGTTTAAAGTTATTTTAAATACGTGTAATAAAGTATTAGAGCCTAAAAGAAAAGCTCGAACAACCCCTTTTTATATTTTAAGGGAAAATAATCAATATCGAATTAATCCGAAAGCGAGTATAGAAATAGACTTTGAGCTATTTGAACATTGGATTCAGAGTGGATTACGAGAGCGAGAACCAGATAAAGCGAAAACCCTTATTTTAAAAGGACTAGATTACTATAAAGGTGATTTAAATATACTTAGACAAGATATGAATAGTTCTATTCTTCGAGATCATTACCAAAATCTCTTTTTACGAGGGGCTGAAAAGTTAGCCCAGCTTCACGTACAGCTTAGCGAAATTAATGAAGCTATTTACTGGTGTGAAAAGATTATTTCTGTTGATCGAACTTGGGAGGAAGCTTACCGACTTCTTATGTACTGTCATTACCATAAAAATAATCGGGCTCAAGGAATTAAATACTATCAACAAATTCGTAAAATCTTACTGGCCGAATTTGGGGTTGAACCGATGGAAGCAACGACACAAATGTATCAAATGATTGTGGAGTCAGAGCTTTAAGAGGACTGATTGATGTTTGCTATATGAATGTAGCCTTGCAATTTGTAATTTGTCTAATCATTGTTCAAATTAGTCGATTTTACATGATTCGGAGTGTCAAATTTGTTTGGCACTCTTTTATCTTACTGGTTGTTTTATAGGCTAAAGTAGAATAAACTGAGATTTATTATGTACGAATTAAACGATTGAAAGGAGATGATTTCAATTAATGGGAAAAGCCTTAATTATCGCTGAAAAACCAGATCAAGGTCGGACTTTAGCCTCGATTTTTAAGACGAAAAAAAGCGACGGTTATATTGAAATCCAGCCAAATGAAATTTTCCCAAATGGAGCTTTTGTTACTTGGGCAATTGGTCATATTTGTGAACTCATCCCTCCTGAAAAATATCAGAAAGAATGGAAAAAATGGTCTCTTGAAACTTTACCAATCATTCCTGAACACTTTCAATATGAAGTGATGAAAGATAAATGGAATCAATTCTCTATTATTAAAAAGCTACTTCAAGATCCGTCTGTTACAGAAATTATTCATGCAGGTGATGCTGGACGTGAAGGTGAGCTAATCATTCGAAATATTCTACGCTTAGTCAAAGTCAAA
>Ga0180215_1003418_pt1 | contig 14909 bp, 14 predicted proteins | sample eDN3rd37CBELigBY_FD_128871 | JGI IMG/M metagenome (GOLD analysis project Ga0180215, IMG submission 128871) | Enriched backyard soil microbial communities from Emeryville, California, USA - eDNA 3rd pass 37_C BE-Lig BY (version 2) (version 2) | ecosystem: Environmental > Terrestrial > Soil >...
ACTAGGCGGCGCGATCCTCGCTGCCCGAGCGCTCTTCCTGTCGTCGCAGCGCTTCGTGCATCACGAGCACGTCGACTTCAGGCGCCTCGCTCTCGGGCTCGCCCTCGCGCTCCCAGAACGCCTTCACCTGCTCCATCACGATGTGGCGCTCGGAGACGTCGCGCGGCGGGATCGGCTCGCCGAAGCGCACCTCGACCTTGTGCCGGCGCGAGAACAGCCGGCCCGGCAGCCGCTTGGGCCAGTTCTGGCCGGGCGGCATCGTCTCGTGCGTGCCCTTGACGTAGATCGGGACGATCGGGAGGTTGTGCTGCGCGGCCAGCACCGCCGCGCCCGAGCGCACCTTGCCGAGGTCGCCGTCGCGCGAGCGCGTGCCCTCGGGGAACAGCAGCAGGTTCCAGCGCTCCTCGATCAGCTTGTCGACGTGGTCGGTGGCGCCGTTGCCCAGCCCGCCGCCGTGGCGCCCGAGCGGCACCGTGTTGAACAGCAGCGCGACCGCGCGCGCACGCCAGCGCGACTTGTAGAAGTAGTCGGCCGCCGCGGCCACCGCGGTGCGGCTGCGCCAGCGGCGCGGCATCGACTTCAACACGGTCGGCGTGTCGAGATGGCTGGAGTGGTTGGCCACGAAGATCACCGGCTGCGGCATGTCCCAGTTGAAGACGTGCCGGCCGGACACGCGGCGGCGCATGTACCAGGCCATCAGCGGCCCGAGCACGCCGACGAGCAGGAACCAGCGCACGGCGCGCGCCGGGTTGCTGCGCGCCCACGAGACATCCATCTTCGCGTACTGGCGCGCGATCTCGTCGCGCGCCGCCTTGCTCTTCTTGAGCACCTGGTTGCCCAGCTCGGGCGCGCGCTCGCCGAGCTCGTCGCGGATGTCCCGGAAGTCAGCACCCAGCTGCTTGGAGACGCGCGCTGAGATCTCGTTCGCCCGTGCCTTCAGCCTCTGGTTGGTGCGCTTCTTCCGGCGGTGGTTCATGCCGTGATGTAACCCGCTCGAGGGCGTTGGTTTCGTGCCCGGAGGCCCCGGCCGCGCAGACGGCGCGGCCGGGGGCTACGGGACGGACTACGGGGTCGTCGTGCTGAGCGTGAACGTCAGCGTCTTCGAGTACGAGCCCGTGCGCAGCGGCTCGTCGGCGGCGATCGACTGGCGGAACTGGATCGTCGCGGTGTCGTTGGCGACCGGGCCGCCATAGGTCACCAGCGTGCGCGGCGACCCGCTCAGCGAGCCGAACGCGCTGCCCGTGCCGAGCGCGCTGGAGCCCTGCGCCTGCAGCCCGAGCCGCAGCGCGAACGCGCCGTTGACCAGGCGGCCCGGCGAGGTCGTGCTCGGGTCGGTGACCGTCAGCGTCGCGTCACCCGCCGACGACGTGACGTTCGCGGTCGTGCTCGCCAGGTACGTGCGCGAGACGCCCGGCAGGAACGTGCCGAACGACGCCGGCGTGCCGAGCGTCAGCGAGAGCGTCGCGGGGACGGTCCCGCCCACGGGCGCGGTCTCCTGCGCGTACGGCGTCACGCCGAGGTACTCCAGGCCCTCGGCCAAAAGCTGCGCGCGCTTGGCGCGGCCGTTGACGTTCTCCAGGCCGAAGCCCCACAGCAGCGTCTTGTCGGTCGCCACGCCGACGGTCGTCGACGCGCCCGCACGGTGCGAGACGAAGCTCGTGAAGTGCGGGTACTGCGCAGGCGGCAGCGTCGACGTCGTCAGGCCGAAGCTCGGCAGGTAGGACTGCGAGTTGGCCGAGTCGCCGCCGTTGAGCTGGAACGTCGTCGTGGAGAACGGCGTCACGCCGGTCAGCGTGAGCGCGCTCACCGCCGCCTGCGTCGTCGCCGCGTTGCCGCGCGAGTACGCGCCCAGCCAGTACTGCAGGAAGTCGTTGGAGACGTTCACGCAGTTCTCGACCTGGCCGACGGGAGCGTTGGACGCCGTGTTGGAGCGGCACTGCGGGGCGTCGGGGTAGCGGCCCTGCGGGTTGTAGGAGTACTGCGACCACGCGCTCTGGAGCGCGCGCTGGCCCGTGATCAGGACCTTGCCGCCCTCGTCCAGGTAGTCGCGGATCGCGTTCATCTGGTCGTCGAACATCTTCGAGACGCCGACGGTCTGGCCCGGATCGCGGACGTAGTCGTCCAGCGACGTGTACCAGATGACCGCCTTGTAGTGCTTGAGCACGCCGAGCAGGTCCGCATGGTTGCGGCCGTTGGCGTCGACGTCGTACACGTCGACCGGGATCCCCGCGTCGGCGAGCGCGTCGAGGTAGTAGCTCAGGTGCTGCGGGCCGCCGAACGGCGAGGCGTTGGGGGACAGGCCGGTGTAGTCCTCGGCCGCGAGCACGAGCACCTGGTTGTTGCGGCCGTTGGACGAGGCCTCGAACGTGAACGGCTCGGACGACTTACCGCCGGCCTCGAACCACACCTTCACCCGGTCACCGGGCGCGAAGCCCGTCACGGCGCCGCGCACGCGGTGGTAGTAGACGCCGGGCTTGCCGTAGAGCTCGCCGCCCATGAACTCGCTGGTCGAGCCGCTGTGCACGGTGGAGGAGCCTTCGATCTGCCACTTGACCGTGACCGGGCCGAGCGCGCGGCGCGCGTTGACCTCGACGGTCTGCGGCGCGCCGTAGGAAATGGGGAACGCCGCCGGGACGAAGTCCGGCGCGGTCGCCCCGAGGTGCGAGACGGGCTGGTCCGGCGTCGCCGCCGAGCGGATCAGGTCGAGCATGAACGGCAGGTTCTTCTCGAACACGGCCTGCACGTCGGACTCGCGGTCCTGGAAGACGAAGCCGCCGGGGTTGGAGCCGACCGAGTTGCCCGCGGTCGTGGTGCCGCCGACGGGCGAGCCCGAGCCGCCGTCGAGCTCGATCGTGTAGCCGAGGATGCCCTCCTGGAGGTACATCGTGTCGGTGACCTCGCCGTTGGTGGTGTAGAGCTCGCCGCCGACGTCGGGGTCATAGCCCGCGACGCCCGGGTTGCGGTCGTCGCCCGCGAGCGCCTCCATCAGCGGGTTGTCGGTGCCGTAGGTCTCGACCTGCCAGCCGAGCGGGTACAGCAGCAGGTTCGCGTAGGAGTGGTAGTCGATGTAGAACTCGGGCTTGATGCGCTTCATCAGCGCGTGGAACGCGGCCGTCTCGGGCTCGGACTCGGGCGCGCTGCCGCGGTAGGTCTCGCTGGACATCGTGCCGCTGGAGCCCTCGTTGTCGTAGCCCCACTTCTCGGCGAAGTTGCGGTTGAGGTCGATGCCGTCGCCCGAGTTGATCGTGCCGTTGTTGTTGTTGTCGCGCAGGTTCTTGCGCCACAGGCGGGCGGCGCGCGAGGTGAACGTGTAGTCGTAGCCGTCCGGGTTCAGGACCGGGATGAACCACACCTCGGTCGACTCGAGGATCGCCGGGACGCCGGACTCGGCGTTGTCCTTGTTCTCCAGCAGGTACTGGTAGCCGCGGCGCACGACCTCGGCCGAGATCCACTCGCGCGCGTGCATCGCGGCGTGGGTCAGGAAGCCGGGCTTGGCCCCGTCGGGGGTCGTGTCGGCGTTCGTGGTGACCTTGTAGGCGACGAGGTCGTAGCCGTTGAGCGAGGTGCCGTAGACGACGCGCTTGACCAGGTTCGGGTTGGCCGCGGCCAGCGAGTCGTAGTAGGTGAGCAGGTTGACGGGCTGCCCGTTGGCGTCGACCGCGCCCGAGCAGACGGTCTGGCACGGCGCGGGCTTGAGCGCGTACGGCCGGAAGACGTCGTAGCCCCAGGTCGGGTCGGGCAGCGGGATGTCCGCCGCGACGGCCGCGGCGCTCTGCGTGTTCTCCTTGCCGACCGGGGTGACGTCATAGCCCTTGGCGCGCAGCTCGCGCGCCTCGCCGGGCGTGGCGACGACGCCGGCCCGCCCCGGGGCCTCGTGGCCCTCGGTCAGGTCATAGCCCATCCTCCCGAGGGCCGCCACCTCCGACGGCGTGCCCTCGACGATGTACTGGTTCAGTGGCTCGACGCGTTCGGCCGCCATTCCTGGGGCCGCCAGCGCGAGCGAAATCATGGCGCCGGCAACGGCGCCGAGGATTACCCTCCGCATCGGCCGACCGTATCCGTGAGCGCGGCGCTCTACAAACCGTACGATCGTCCAATCACGTCGAGCATGATCTCGTCCGTGCCGGCGCCGATCCGGTTCAGCCGCAGGTCGCGCCAGGTGCGCTCGATCCCGAACTCGCGCATGTAGCCGGCGCCGCCGTGGATCTGCAGGCACTCGTCGGCCACCTCGCAGCACATCTGCGAGGCCTGCAGCTTGGCCATCGAGATCTCGCGCACCGGGTACTCGCCGTTGGCGAAGCGCCAGGCGGTCGTGTACACGAGCGCGCGGCAGGCCTCGATCTTGGTCGCCATCGCCGCGAACTTGTGGCGGATGACCTGGAAATGGCCGATCTCGCGCCCGAACGCCTTGCGCTCGAGCGCGTAGGCGAGCGTGCGCTCGAACGCGCGCTGGGCGCCCGCGACGCAGCCCGCGGCGCCGATCAGCCGCTCCCCCTGGAGCTCCCACATGATGTGGTAGAAGCCCTTGCCGACCTCGCCCAGCACGGCGCTGTCGGGCACGCGCACGTCCTGGAAGGCGAGCAGCGCCGTGTCGGAGGCGTGCATGCCGAGCTTCTCCAGGCGCTTCTCGCGCACGACGCCCGGGGCGTCCATGTCGACCAGGAACAGCGTGAACCCGTCGTAGCCGGCGTCCGGGTCGGTCTTGGTCACGAGCACGATGAAGTCGGCCCGGTGGCCGTTGGTGATGTAGGTCTTGGAGCCGTTGATGACCCACTCGTCGCCGTCGCGCACGGCGCGCGTGCGGATCCCGGACACGTCCGAGCCGGCGTCGGGCTCGGTGATGCCCAGGCAGGAGATCTTCTCGCCCCGGATCGCGGGCACGAGGTAGTCCTGCTTCTGCTGCTCGGTGCCGAACTGCAGGATCGGCGGCGTGGCCATGTCGGTGTGCACGGCGACGCCCATCGCCAGCCCGCCCGAGTCGCTGTAGGACAGCTCCTCGGCCAGCACCAGATTGCAGAAGTAGTCGCCGCCCTGACCGCCGTAGGACTCGGGCATCGAGAGCCCCAGGAAGCCCAGCTCGCCCATCCGCCGGAACACGGAGTCCGGGAAGGTGGTGCGCTCCCATTCCTCAGCGTGCGGGGCCAGCTCCTTGACCACGAAGGCGTGGATGGACTCGCGCAGCGCCTCGTGCTCGTCGGTGAAGATGAAATGCCGGCGCTGGGCGGCATGGTCGGGCTTGAGGACTGCCATTGACGGGACTCTATGCCCTGCGGTTAGGGTGGAGGCGCAGATGTCCACCGTCCTCTACGAAGTCGCCGACGGCGTGGCGACGATCGCGCTCGACCAGCCCGAAAAGCGCAACGCCCTCTCCGAACAGTTGCTCGACGATCTGATCGCCGCCTTCGAGCGCGCCCGTGACGACGACGCGGCGCGCTGCGTCGTGCTGACCTCCACGCACGAGAAGGTCTTCTCGGCCGGGGGCGACCTCGCGGGGTTCGCCGCCCAGGTGCCGCTCGTGGAGAAGTACTTCGCCACGGACCGCTTCCCGCGCCTGTTCCACCTGATCGGCGGGCTCGGCAAGCCGACGCTGTGCGCGGCCAACGGCCACGTGCTGGCGGGCGCCCTCGGCGTCGCGCTCGCGTGTGACCTGATCATCGCCAAGGAGGGCGCGCGCTTCGGCACGCCCGAGATCAACGTCGGGATCTTCCCGTTCATGATCATGGCGCTGATCTACCGCAACGTCGGGCGCAAGAAGACCAACGAGCTGCTGCTGCTCGGCGAGCAGATCGACGCGCACGAGGCCGAGCGGATCGGGATCGTCAACAAGGTCGTGCCGGCCGAGGAGTTCGACGCGGCCGTGCGCGACTGGGCGACGCGGCTGGCCGCGAAGTCGCCCCTGCTCATGCGGCTCGGCAAGGACGCCATGCACCGCCAGCAGGACCTGGCGCTGGCGGACGCGATCGAGTACCTGCACGGGCGCTTCACGCTCGCGCTCTCCACCGACGACATCCAGGAGGGCGTGAGAGCGTTCTTCGAGAAGCGGGAGCCCGTGTGGACCGGCCGCTGAGCGTCGTCGCGCTGCGCTGCCGCACCTCCGACCGCACGCCCGGCGGGGCGCGCGGCGCGGAGTCGCTGGCGCTGGCGCTGGACCCGGGCGCGCGCATGATCGGCACGCCCGACCACCGGATCGCGCCCTACGACGAGGACCTGCGCGACTCGCGCGGCTGCCTGCTCGAGGCCGGCGGCCAGGTCGAGGACCTGCTGGGAGCCGGGCGCTTCCCCGTCCTGACCGCCTCGGACTGCTCGATCTGCATGACCACGTTCGCGTCCGTCGTGCGCCACGCGCCCGACGCGCACGTGCTGTGGCTGGACGCGCACGGGGACTTCAACACGCCCGAGACGACCCCGAGCAAGTTCCTCGGGGGCATGTGCCTGTCGGCGGCCTGCGGCGTCTGGGACGCCGGCTTCCCACCCAGTCTCGATCCCGCGCGCGTGGTGATGTGCGGCGTGCGCGACCTCGACCCGGGCGAGCGCGTGCTGGTGGAGACCAAGGGCGTGGTCAACGCGCGCCCGTCGGAGGTCGTCGACGCGCTGCGCGGCCGCCAGGTCTACGTCCACCTCGACCTCGACGTGCTCGATCCCGAGGTCCTGCCGTCGCAGTTCGCGGTCCCGCACGGGCTCAGCGACAGCGGGCTGCGCGCGCTGCTGGCCGACGTCGCCGGCGCGTGCGAGCTGATCGGCGTCGAGGTGACCGCGTTCGAGGCACCCGAGGACGCCGGCGAGCGCGCGCGCCGCACCGACCTGGTGGCATCGATCGTGAGGTCGCTCTTGCCGTGACCGACGGCCTCGGCAACCCCCGCCGGCTCGCCGCGCTCGCCGAGAGCGGGCTGCTGGACACGCCGCCCGAGCAGGCGTTCGACCGCGTCACGCGGCTCGTCGCCGAGACCCTGCACGTGCCCGTCGCGCTGTTCACGCTGGTCACCGACGAGCGCCAGGTGTTCAAGAGCTCCGTCGGGGTGGGGGAGCTGCGCGAGACGCCGCTCAGCCACTCGTTCTGCCGGCACGTGGTCGAGTCGGGCGCGCCGCTGGAGGTCGTCGACGCGCGCGAGCACCCGAAGGTGCGCACGAACCCGGCGATCTCCGACCACGGGATCGTCGCCTACCTCGGGATGCCGCTGACCACCTCCGACGGCGTGCGGCTGGGCGCGCTGTGCGCGATCGACCACGAGCCGCGCCAGTGGACGGGCCGCGACCACGGCGTGCTCGAGGACCTCGCGAGCGCGGCGATGGCCGAGGTCGAGCTGCGGCGCGCGAACCGCGCGGTGGCCGCCGCGGCCGCGGAGCTGCACTTCGCCGCCACGCACGACCAGCTGACGCGGCTCGGCAACCGCCGCAAGCTGCTCGACGACCTCGGCCAGCTGCTGGCCGAGGGGCGGCCCGCGACGTTCGCGCTGCTCGACATCAACGGGATGCGCGCCGTCAATGACACGCTCGGGCTGACCAAGGGCGACGAGCTGCTGGTGAGGCTCGCGTCGCGGCTGGAGAGCGCGCTGGTCGCCGACGGTCACGTCTACCGGCTCGGCGGCGTGCAGCTGTGCGCGCTGTTGATGGACACGGGGGCGGCCGCCAAACGCGCCGTCGACGCCGCGTGCGCGGCGCTGAGCGCCGCCGAGCACGGCATCGGCTGCCGCGCGGTGACGGTCGAGCTGCCGCGCGAGGCGGCCTCGATCGCGGCGGTGCTGCGCCTCGCGGATGCCCGGCTGGCACGCTACGGGCATGTTGCGACCGCTCGCGCTTGACCTCGAACGCCGCCGCGCCGCCGCCAAGCTGGGCGGGGGCGAGGAGAAGATCGCCCGCCAGCACGAGGCCGGCAAGCTGACCGCGCGCGAGCGGATCGCGCTGCTGGTCGACGACGGGACGTTCACCGAGCTCGGCATCCACGCGCGCCCGCACTTCTCCCAGCGCGCGATGGACGGCCGCGAGGTGCCCGCGGACGGGGTCATCACCGGCTTCGGCGAGGTCGACGGGCGCCACGTGTGCGTCGCCGCCTACGACTTCACGGTGATGGCCGGGTCGATGGGGATGACGGGCGAGATCAAGGTCACCCGGCTGCGCGAGCTGGCGCTGAGCAAGCGGATCCCGATGGTCTGGCTGCTCGACTCCGCGGGCGCGCGCATCCAGGAGGCGGTCGGCTCGCTGTTCGCGGGCACGGGCCACCTGTTCCGCGAGGAGGCGGTGATGAGCGGGGTCGTCCCGCAGGTGGCGGCGCTGATGGGGCCGTGCGCGGCGGGCACGGCGTACATCCCGGCGCTGGCCGACTTCGTCCCGATGGTCTCCGGGCGCGGGTCGATGGCGCTCGCCGGCCCGCACCTGGTGCGCGCGGCGATCGGCGAGGACGTCACCCAGGAGGAGCTCGGCGGCGCGCGCGTGCACTGCCGCAAGTCCGGCGTCGGCGACCTCGAGGTCGCCTCCGACCAGGAGTGCATCGAGCGCATCAAGCAGTACCTGTCCTACTTCCCGTCGCACTGCGAGGCGCCGCCGCCGGTGCGGCCGGTGAGCGACCCCGTCGACCGTTGCGAGGACGCGCTGCTGGACGTGCTGCCGGACTCCAACCGCAAGCCCTACGACATGTACGACGTGATCCGGCTGATCGTCGACGACGGCGAGTGGTTCGACCTCAAGCCCAAGTGGGCGCGCACGGTCATCACCTGCCTGGCGCGGATGGGCGGGCGCCCGGTCGGGATCGTAGCCTCCCAGCCGCGCCACCTGGGCGGGATCCTGGACAACGACTCGGCCGACAAGGCGGCGCGCTTCGTCAACCTCTGCGACGCGTTCGGGATCCCGCTCGTCTTCCTGGTCGACGTGCCCGGCTTCATGGTCGGCACCAAGGTCGAGCAGGCGGGGATCATCCGCCACGGCGCGAAGATGCTGCACGCGGTCGCGTCGGCCACGGTGCCGAAGATCACGGTCGTTCTCCGCAAGGCCTACGGGGCCGGTTACTACGTGATGAACGGCCGTGCCTTCGAGCCCGACCTGATCGTCGCCTGGCCGAGCGCGGAGATCTCGGTGATGGGCGCCGAGGGCGCCGCCGAGATCCTCTTCCGCGACGCCCCGAACAAGGCCGAGATGGTCGAGGCCTACCGCGGGCTGATCGACGTCTACGTCGCCGCGGGCAACGGCATGATCGACGACGTGATCGATCCGCGCGAGACCCGCCCGACGATCATCCGGGCCCTGCGCGTCGCGGAAGGCAAGAAAGTGGAGCGTCCGTGGCGGCGACACGGTGTCGTGCCCGTTTGATCGGATAAGGTCCGCGCTGCGCGGTGGTTCAGACGGGCGCCACGCGCGTGGTCGATGACTGCTGCCGAACGACACGTGCTGGACGTGGTGCCCGTCGGTCTCCAGGTGTGGGAGGCGGTCGGCGATGACGCGATCCTGCGTTACGCCAACGACGAGGCCAAGCGGCTCTCGCTGCCCGACGACGCTGCCTGGCGCGCGCGTGTGCTGGCCGCGTGCCGGTCGCAGCTACCCGGGCGCCACGGCCGCGTGCAGCTGACGCCGCTCGGCGGCAGCTCGGTGCTGGTCACCTACGTCGCGCGGCTGAACGCCGACATCATCGCCCGCCTGCACGAGGGCGTCGTGGTGCTCGACGCCGAGACGCGCGTGGCGCTGGCCAACAACGCGGCCGCGCAGATCTTCGGGGTGCCGCTGGACGAGCTGATCGACCGCCGGCTGAACGCGGTCGCCGTCGACCTGCTCGACGAGCACGGGCGCCTGCTCGGCAACGACCGGCTGCCGCTGATGCGCGCGCTCGGCGGCGAGGAGGTCTCCGACGAGCTCGTGCGCTTCGTCCGCCGCGACGGGACGCTGCTGTGGGTTGAGGTGCACGCCAACCCGCTCTACAACGACGACGGCACGCTGTACGGGGCGGTGGCCAGCTACGACGACGTGACCGCGCGCGTCGAGCAGGACCGGCGCACGCGCCAGGAGGCCGACACGGACGCGCTGACCGGCCTGGCGAACCGGCGCTCGCTGGAGCGCACGCTGGCGGCGGCGCTGGCGCGCGCCGCCGGGCGCGCGCAGTCCGTCGGGCTGCTGATGCTCGACCTCGACGGCTTCAAGGCGATCAACGACACACACGGGCACGCCGCGGGTGACGAGGCGCTGCGCGAGGTGGCCCGGCGGCTGCGGCGCTGCGTGCGCGAGCGCGACCTCGTCGCGCGGCTCGGCGGCGACGAGTTCGTCGTCGTGCTGACCGACGTCGGCGGGCGCTCGGGCGCCGTCCAGGACTGCCTGCAGCGCATCCGGGAGGCGCTGCGCGAGCCGTTCGCGCTCGACGGCGCGCTGCACGAGCTCGGCGCCGCGGTCGGCGTGGCGACCTTCCCCGCTGACGGCGGCGACGCGGCCGCGCTGCTCGCGCACGCCGACCGCAACATGTACGCCGCCAAGGGCGCGCGCGTGCGATAGCGTCGCGCGGCATCGACGCTCCCGTCATCCTGACCTGCGCGATGTCCGGCGCGCTCGCCTCGCGCGAGCAGTGCCCGGCGATCCCGTACACGCCCGCCGAGTACGCGGCCGAGGCGCGCCGGATCGTGGACGAGGGCGGCGTGATGTTGCACATCCACGCGCGCAAGCCGGACGGCACGCCCTCGCACGAGGTCGAGGACTTCCGCGCGATCACCGACGCGATCCGGGCCGAGATCGGCGACGCGGCGATCATCAACTACTCGACGGGCGCGCTCGGCGTGCCGGTGGCCAAGCGGCTCGAGTACCTGCGCGCGCTGCGGCCCGAGATCGGCGCGCTGAACATGGGCTCGATGAACTACGCCAAGTACTCGGCGCGGCGGCGCGAGTTCGTCTTCAAGGCGGTGTTCGCGAACTCCTTCGACGACATCATCGAGCTGCTGGAGGGGATGGTCGCGGCGGGGATCCGGCCCGAGCACGAGTGCTTCGACTCCGGGCACGTCGCGTCGCTGGACCCGCTGCTGGACATGGGCCTGCTCAAGCCGCCGCTGCAGGTCTCGTTCGTGATGGGCGTGGTCGGCGGCATCCGGCCGACGGCGCGCAACGTCGCGCACATGGCCGAGCAGGTGCCCGACGTGCCGCACCAGTGGGGCGTGATCGGGATCTCGCGCGCGCAGTGGGGGCTGCTGGCGGCGGCGCTGTCGCTGGGCGGCAACGTGCGCGTCGGGCTGGAGGACAACTTCTACCTGCCGGACGGGACGATGGCGCGCTCCAACGGCGAGCTGGTCGCGCGCGCCGCTCGGATGGCCCAGGACGCCGGGCGCCGGCTCGCGACCGTGGAGGAGGCGAGGCGGCTATTGGCGCTCTGAGCGGCCTGCGCGTGCTCGACCTCACGCGGCTGCTGCCGGGCGGCTACTGCACGCTGCTGCTCGCCGACCACGGCGCGGACGTGGTCAAGGTCGAGGACACGGGCGCGGGCGACTACGCGCGCGCCGACCCGCCGTCGTTCGCGGCGCTCAACCGCGGCAAGCGCTCGATCCAGCTGGATTTGAAGTCGGCGGGCGGGCGCGAGGCGTTCCTGCGCCTCGCGGTCGAGGCGGACGTGGTCGTGGAGTCCTTCCGGCCCGGGGTCATGGACCGCTTGGGCGTGGGCTACGAGACGCTGCGCGGCGTCAACGAGCGGCTCGTCTACTGCGCGATCACGGGCTACGGGCAGGACGGCCCGCTGCGCGACCGCGCCGGTCACGACCTCAACTACCTCGCGCGCGCGGGCGTGCTCGCGCTCAGCGGCGACGCGGGCGCGCCGCCCGCGCAGGCCGCCGTGCAGATCGCCGACGTCGCCGGCGGCGCGCTGATGGCCGCGTTCGGGATCATGGCCGCGCTGCGCACGGGCGAGGGCCAGTTCGTCGACATCTCGATGACCGACGGCGCACTGTCGCTGCTGGCCATGCCCGCCGGCCAGCTGCTGGCCGGCGGCCCGGTCCCGCGCCGCGGCGACCTCGTGCTCGGCGGGCGGCTGCTCTGCTACCGGCCGTACGCGTGCGCGGACGGCTGGGTCTCGGTCGGCGCGCTCGAGCCGAAGTTCTGGGCCGCGTTCTGCCGCGGGGTCGGGCGCGAGGACCTGGTCGCGCACCAGTACGACCCGCCCGGCTCGGAGGCCCACGCCGAGGTGGCGGCGATCATCGCCGCGCGCACGCGCGCGGAGTGGGAGGCGTTCAACGCCGAGCACGACTGCTGCGTCGAGCCGCTGCTCGAGCTCGACGAGGCGCTCGCCGACGCCGGGGACATGGTCGCGGGCGAAGGGCTGGCCACACCGGTGCGGCTGTCGGCGACCCCCGCGTCGTTCGCCGGCGCCGCGCCTGGGCTGGGCGAGCACACGGACGCCGTGCTCGCCGCCGCGGGCTACGGGCCGGACGAGATCGCGGCGCTGCGCGCCGCGGGCGCCGCGAAGTAGCGGCGCGGGCGCCGCCGGCCACGCCGCGCCGCGCCGCCGCGCCGCGCCGCGCGCCCGTGCGCGTCACGTCAGCTGCGCCAGCGCCTGGTCCGCGACGGAGCGCGCGAGCTCGCGCAGCGCCGCCTCGTCCTTGCCCCACACCGGGTGCGGGACGGTCAGGCAGTGGTAGCCGGGCGCGCCGAGCTTGGCGGCGCTGGAGGCGACCACGGTCTGGAACGGCTCGGTGATCAGCACCGTCGCCGGCGTCCCGCGCTGCTCGAGCATGACCGCGTCGTGCAGACTGCACGACGAGCAGGCGCCTCAGTCACCGAGGCCGGAGATGACCATGTGCGCGCGCACGGCCATCACGTCGGCCTCCTCGGCGCTGATCACGTAGGCCGCGCTGGGCTTGGCCAGCTGCTCGACGTCGACCTGGCGCCCGAGCCGCTCGGCGAGCTCGGCCACGAGCGCGTCCAGCAGCTCCTTGGCGAGCGGCTTGCCGTTGGCGATCACGCCGATCACCGGGCGCTCGGGCAGCTCGCCGCGGGGCGCGAGCTCCACGGTCGCGACCGGTGGCGCGGGCTCGTCGGGGCGCAGGACGACGATCTCGGCCATCAGCGCATCCAGGGCACGATGCAGCCGTCGGGCCCGCACTCCGGCAGCGGCTCGCCGGCGGGGCGGACGCGGCGCGTCGCGCGGTAGCCGTGGATCGTCGGCGCCCAGCCGGGGATCCAGGCGCTCCAGCCCGCGCCCTCCCCGCCCGCGGTCACCAGCAGCACGTCGTCGGGCGAGCGCAGCGTGTCGAGCTTGCCGTCCGCCGCCGGGCGCATGTCGTGCTGGGCGCCCTGCTCGAGCCGCACCCCCGCGGCCTGCAGCTCGTCGGCGGCGATCCGGGCGTGCTCGAAGACGTACTCACGCACCTGCGCGCGCGTCCACCCCTGACCCGCGCAGAAGCGGGCGTGCTCCGGGCCGAGCACGAGCGCGCCGTGCCCGCCCTTGCCGGTCGAGAACCACGCGGGATGGCGGATCGAGGCCGCGAACGAGCGCAGGATGTCGGCCGCCGAGTCCGTCAGCTGCTGCGCGAGCTGGTGCGGGCCCTCGACCGGGAGCACCGTGACCGTCGTGTCCTCGTGCGCGTAGCCCAGCTCGACCCGCAGCGGCTCCCACGGCTCCGGCGGCGCGTCCTCGGCGAAGCACAGCGTGAACTTGCCGGGGTGCCCGAACGAGGACGCGTCGCTCTCGCCCGGCTTGGAGTCGAGCACGTTCATCGCCACCAGCCGCAGCGCGCGGCCGATCGTCGCGTTCGCCCGGTTGCCCTGCCCGAGCACGTTGTGGCGCGCGTTCATCCCGAGCTCGGCCGCCAGCGGCCCGCTGACGATCGCGCACAGCGCGGCCCCGCCCGTGCTCGTCAGCACCGTGTGCAGGTTGAACGCCGCGTCGAACATCGCCTCCAGCGCCGCCACCACGACCGGGAAGTACTCGGGCCGGCAGCCCGCCATGACCGCGTTGATCGCCGCCTTCTCGAGCGTCACCCCGCGCCCGCGCGCGGGCAGGAAGCCGATCAGCGTGTCGGGGTCGTCGGCGAGCACGACGTCGAGCATCGCCTGGACCCGGTCCGGCGTCGGCGCGACCACCGGCAGCCCGTCCGTCCAGCCGCGCTCGAAGAAGTGCTCCTGCAGGTCCAGCTCCTCGATGACCAGCTGCTCGGCCACGTCCTGCAGGCTATCAATCGACCGAACGCTTGATTTGTCTTGAGCGTCGCGATAGGTTCCCGGCGTGGCGAGCATCGCGCAGCCCAAGCGCCAGGCGGAGGTGCTGGAAGCGGCCGTGACGGTCTTCCACCGCGACGGCTACGACGCCGCGTCGGTGCAGAGCATCGCCGACGAGCTCGGGATCCTGCGCGGCAGCCTCTACCACTACATCGAGGCCAAGGAGGATCTGCTGTTCGCGAACCTCCTGCGGGCGCACCGTGACGTGGAGGCGATCCTGGCCGAGGTCCGCCGGCTGGACGCGACCCCGCTCGAGCGCCTGTACGCCTACACGCGCCGCCAGGTCGAGTACACGACCTCGACCTATCCGACGATGGCGGTCTACCACCGCGACGCGGACAAGCTCTCGGCCGACCGCCGGCGCGTGCTCGCGGCCCGCTGGCGCCGGCACGAGCGCTTCGTCGTCGACTGCATCGAGGCGGCGCAGGCGCGCGGCGAGGCCGACCCCTCGATCCCGGCGCCGGCGCTGGCGCGCGCGTTGGTGGGCTCGCTGATCGGGGTCTCGCGCTGGTACCGGCCCGACGGCCGCCTCGGCCCCGCCGAGGTCGCCCGCCAGTGCGCGGACTTCGCGCTCGCCGGCCTGCGCGGACGGCCGTGAGGATCTCGGTCTCGCTCCCGTACCCGGACGCCGACCCGACCGCGGCCGACGTCGACGGCATCGTCGCCTTCGCCCAGGCGGCCGAGGCCGCCGGCCTGGACGCCGTCGCCGCGACCGACCACCCGTTCCCGGCCACGGCGCCGGG